>Ga0306920_100014027_pt1 | contig 10929 bp, 11 predicted proteins | sample flu12Cox44000170_FD_204666 | JGI IMG/M metagenome (GOLD analysis project Ga0306920, IMG submission 204666) | Lab enrichment of tropical soil microbial communities from Luquillo Experimental Forest, Puerto Rico - flux4day.12C.oxic.44.000.170 (v2)... | ecosystem: Environmental > Terrestrial >...
TAAGAAACCAAAAGCTGAGGTGATCAAACTGCCCGAGCGAGAAAGCCAGCCCGGTAAAAAAAATCCGGTAGTTCTCGCTAGCACCTAAACGCTCGGGGCGAGGCGCGGGTAAATCGCTATGTCCGCAATTTAAGATTGTATTTTTTGCGAAATGAAGTGAAAATTCATTCGCGAATGCAATACGTTATCCGTTTCGCGATTAATCAATTCGCGCTTGCCGAGCCGGCCGAACGGATAGCTTTTCTCGTAGGTTTTCAGTATCGAAATCGAACCAGGAATCGCGGACCGGCTCACACCGTGATAGCCATCGCAGCCGGCGACGTAGTCGCAATCGATACGCTGCGCCGAGCTTCTCATAGGTCACGCACGGCCGCTTCGATGTGAGCTCGCGCTGCCGGCTTCATCGATTATTTTTCCCTTCGCCTGGTCGCGCGCCGCGTAAAGGTCCTCGATAATCGCGATCTACATCCAGACCGCAATCCTCTTCGGCGTTTATACGCCGGAACTGTCCCCGACCGAGATCAGGTTGCGCGCCAACGGCATCTGCAACACATTCGGGCGCGGCGCCACGGTGATCTCGCCCTTCGTGGTTGGCTTCCTCATGGTGAACTATGAGCTGCCGGGCGTGATCTGGCTGATGACCGGGCTTCTGGTCGTGCAGATCGTTGCCGTGTACTTTTGGAGCGTCGAGCCGGCGCGGCGTTCTTTGGAGGTTCTCGATCCCAAGGTCGGGGCGATGGCGGGGTGAATTGCCATCGGATCGATCGCCGCTTGGCAAGCCTGCGCAAAAAGCCGCTCTCAGTCCTCGAACGGCAACCCGACATACTGCTCGGCAAGCGATGCTTGGGCGTGTTCCGAGGCGTGCAGATAGTCGAACTGATTAAGCCGCATCTGTTCTTCGAACGGCGTCTCATGAGGGAAACGATGCAACAGCATCGTCAACCACCATGACACGCGCGCCGAGCTCCACACGCGGCGGAGCGCCATATCGGAATACCGGTCGAGATACCGCGTGTTGCCGGTGCGGTACGTCTCGGCCAATGCGCGCGCTAGATAAAACACGTCGGAAACCGCCAGATTAAGTCCCTTGGCGCCGGTGGGTGGCACGATGTGTGCGGCATCGCCGGCCAAGAACAATCTGCCATGGCACATCGGCTCGGCAACGAAGCTGCGCAAGGGCGCGATGGATTTTTCAATCGATGGTCCGGTGACGATCCTCTCGGCCATTTCAGGCGGGCAACGCGCCTTGAATTCATGCCAGAACCGATCATCCGGCCAATCCTCGAGCTTGGTGTCGAGTTCGCACTGAATGTAGTACCGGCTCAGCATCGGATTGCGCATCGATGCAAGCGCGAAGCCGCGATGATGGTAGCAGTAGCAGAGGTCCGGAAACGGCGGCGTCTGCGACATGATGCCGAGCCAGCCGAACGGATAGCTTTTCTCGTAGGTTTTCAATATCGAACCAGGAATCGCGGACCGGCTCACACCGTGATAGCCGTCGCAGCCGGCGATGTAGTCGCAATCGATACGCTGCGCCGACCCATCTTTCTCATAGGTCACGCACGGCCGCTTCGATGTGAGCTCGCGCAGACGGACGCTGCCAGCTTCATCGATTATTTTTCCTCCCGCCTGGTCGCGCGCCGCGTAGAGGTCCTCGGTGATCGCGGTCTGGCCATAGGCCATCATCCGCTTGCCGGTAAATTTCCTGGTATCGATAAAAAAACGCGGCCGGCCTTCCCAGGCGATCGCCGAACCGTCGTGGGGATGGCCCTCGCGGTCCATGCGCTCGCCCAAGCCGACCTCGCGCAAGAGCGCGACAGTGCCGGCCTCCAAGACGCCGGCGCGAATGCGCTCGAGCACATGCCCGCGGCTTTGACGCTCAAGCACGATGCTGTCGATGCCATTGCGATTCAGAATGTGCGACAGCAAAAGACCGGCGGGCCCGCCGCCGATAATCACGACTTGGGTGCGCGCCGCTGTTGTCACTGCCCAAGCAAAGGCCCTATCGGTCGCATTGGCAAGCGGCTTTCACCAGTGCCGTCTGACTTAGCGCGGCAGGCTTGCGTCGCCGCCTCAATGCCGCGATATGAAGGGGCGAGCGGCCCGCTTGGCGGCTCCGGACCATGTTCGCGGCCCCGCCGGGGGTATGCCGCCTGAAAGGTCTTGGCGCTATGTTTGCATCGTTCAAAAACTTCATTTCCGATTTCGTCGACGGCGAAAAGCATCCGAGCCAGTTTGCGGAGAACGATTTTCGCCTGGCTGCCGCCGCGCTGCTCGTTCATGCCGCGGCGATCGACGGCGAAATGTTGCCGAGCGAGCGCAACAAACTTTACGCCGTGCTCAAGCAGCACTTCGAGTTAGACGACAATGCGACCGGTGAATTGATTGAGAAAGCGACCGCCGCCGAACAGGAATCGGTCGACCTCTATCATTTCACGCGCCTGCTCAATCGCACGCTCGACGAGCCTGGCCGCGCCCGCGTTATCGAAATGATGTGGGAGATCGTGTTCGCGGACGGGCAGCGGGACGAGCTTGAGGACAATTTGCTGTGGCGCGCCGCCGATCTGCTCGGTGTATCTACGCGCGAGCGGATCGAACTGCGCCGGCGTATCGGCGGGGAGGAATCATGAAGCCCATCGCGCTGATTACCGGAGCTTCATCCGGCATCGGAATGGAACTGGCGCGGGTTTTCGCTACTCACGGCCACGAGCTGGTCCTGGTGGCGCGGCGGCGAGATCGCCTCGATGGGCTTGCCGTCGAAATCGCCGCGGCCGGCCGCCCGCGCCCGACCGTGCTCACGGTCGATCTCGAGCGGCGCGAAGGCGCCACGGCGATCGCGGCAGAGCTTGCGGCTCGCGACCTCGAGCCGGCCTTCGTCGTAAATAATGCCGGATTCGGGCTTAGCGGTGCGGCCGCGGCGCTCAGCCGCGACGAGCAGCTCGGCATGATCGACTTGAATGTGCGCGCGCTCACCGAACTGTCGCTGATGTTCATTGACAGCCTTGCGCGCCACCGTGGCGGCATTCTCAATGTCGCCTCCGTTGCCGCTTTTCTGCCCGGACCCGGCATGGCCGTGTATTACGCCACCAAAGCCTATGTGTTGTCGTTCAGCGAAGCCTTGCATCATGAATTGTTGGATCGCGGTATACGCGTCACCGCACTGGCCCCCGGACCGGTCCCGACCGAATTCCAGGCACGTTCGCAAACGCAGCTCCCAGCCGCGGCACGCGCCGTCGAGCTACCACCCGATCGCGTGGCGCAGATCGGCTACGATGGTTTGATGCGCGGCACGCGCGTCGTGGTCGCTGGAACCGGTAACAAAATAGCGGTTTCGCTCCTGCGCTTTGTGCCAAACGGGCTGCTGCTGCGGCTGGTCGATCAGCGTGCACGTCCCGCGCGCGGCGAATGATTGTTCCACGTGCTTTGATTTCACCAGTGGAGGCGTTAGGAAACCGAAAAATCCACACATTCCCAAATCTCCGCATTCATGCAACGTCAGATTCTCGTCATCCTGCATCAGGAGCACTCGACGCCTGGGCGCGTCGGCAATGCCCTGCAGAAGTTGGGATACACGCTCGATGTGCGCCGGCCGCGCTTCGGCGATGCGCTGCCGCCGACCATGGCGGAGCACGCCGCCGCGATCATCTTCGGCGGACCGATGAGCGCCAATGACGAGGATGATTACATCCGCCGTGAGATCGATTGGATCGGTGTGCCGCTTCGGGAGAACAAACCGTTTCTCGGCATCTGCCTCGGCGCGCAGCTGTGCGCAAAGCATCTCGGCGCCAAGGTGTCACAAGATCCGAACGGTCATGCCGAGGTCGGCTATTATCCGATCCGGCCGACCGAAGCCGGTCTCGCGGTCGTCGAGATTTGGCCGGAATACGTCTATCAATGGCACCGCGAGGGCTTCGACCTGCCGGCCGGCACCGAGCTTCTCGCCCAAGGCGATACATTCGAAGTGCAAGCGTTCCGCTTGGGCCATACTTTCGCGCTGCAATTCCATCCCGAAGTAACCCACGCCATGATGCACAGATGGACTACGCACGGGCACGAACGCATGGAGCTACCGGGCGCGCGGCCGCGCCACACTCATTTCGCCGACCGCGCGGTTTATGACTATTCAGCGCGCGCGTGGCTCAGCGTCTTTCTGGAGCGATGGATCGGCGGATAGAAATCACTGTCCCGCCGCGAGCCGCTGCGCAAAGTAAGCGACTGTCTTGGTGTAGACCTGCGACGCGTTCCATTGCAGCAGCACCTGAAAATTGGCTGTGCCTTCGCCCCAGGGCTGTCCACGCTGCCAACCGTAGCCTTTCAGATAATTGGCGGTCGAGGCAAGCACGTCGGGCACCTCGTGGATGAGGTCGCGGCGGCCATCGCCGGTATAATCGACCGCGTATTTAAGATAGGACGACGGCAAGAATTGAGTCTGGCCGATCTCCCCCGCCCAGGCGCCGCGCATGTCGGCAGGCGACATGTCGCCGCGATCGACGATTTGGAGCGCCGCGATCAGTTCGCCGCGAAACTTGTCGGGCCGGCGGCAATCGTAAGCCAGCGTCGCCAGCGATCGTATCGTCGGGAAACGCCCGTTATCGGCGCCGAAATCGGTTTCCAGTCCCCAGATCGCAACAATCACCGGCCCCGGCACTCCATATTGCTGCTCGATGCGATTAAGCACGGCGCCGTATTGCTGCAAGAGCCGCCGTGCCCGCGCTAGCCGCGGCGGCACCATGCGGCCGGAGAATTGCTCGAAGCTCTGCCGGAAGACGCCCTGCGCGTGATCGCGCGCAATGATGCCCGGATCGTAGGTCACTGTCCCGAGCGCGGATTGGATCGTGCGCTGTGAGATACCTTTGGCCGCGGCCTCTTGCTTGAACCCCTGCAGCCAAGTTGCGAAATCGCCGCCGCACGGCGCGGCGCTCGCGGGGGCGGCGAATGCCGCGAGGCAAAGCGTCAGGTACATCGATTTCAAGCCAAACACGCGCATGCGTGAATCCTTGGGGCGAGGGGCCTTGGTCAGTCACGGCTCACGTTGCCTCGCATGGCTTCGCAGCGGTGAATTTGAACAGATCATCGAAATTTTCGTCGCAATCGGGACCATCGCGATACTGCCGGAATGCCAATTAGCACCGATACTGGGGGCTGGTCTATTCGGTGGTTATGATTTGCGTCTTGCATCGGCGGCATGCGAAAGCCCAAGGCAAAACAACGCAAAATCCGTTATCCTTGACACAATGGAGCCGCGGCCCTAAATGGCGCCCACTCGCCAAGATTGGGGCCGTTGGGTCCGATTAAGCCCATGACGCGCGCACGGCGGGGCCGTAGCTCAGTTGGGAGAGCGCCTCGTTCGCAATGAGGAGGTCAGGGGTTCAACTCCCCTCGGCTCCACCAGTCTTCCGCTTCGTTGTGCGCATGCGATCGACTTTTCCGCATCGGCTTGTCCCCGGGCGGCAACCCCGTTAAACGTGCGCCACAACACCCGAGCTGGGGCATGAAATGTTAGAGCTTCTACAATTCATCTCTTACCTGCTCACCCTGTATGTCTATATCGTTATCGCAATGGCGATTCTGAGCTGGCTGATCGCGTTCAACGTCGTGAACACGCGAAATCCGATCGTGCACATGATCGCTGAGTTACTCTATCGCCTCACCGAGCCGGCGCTGCGCCCGATCCGCAATGTACTGCCCAATATGGGCGGCATCGACATTTCGCCCATCATCCTGTTTCTGATTATACTTTTCATCCAATCGGTAATCCTGCCCAACATCGCCAAGCTTTTCATCTAGGCAGACAGCGACGAGAGAGTGCACGATGTCCGCGCGCATCATTGACGGCAAGGCGATCGCCGCCGATTTGCGCGCCGCCGTAAAAGGCGAGGCAAGCGAGCTTGCCGCGATACATGGGATCGTGCCGGGCCTCGCGGTCGTTCTGCTTGGCGACAATGCCGCCAGTAAATCCTATGTGAACAGCAAATCCCGCGCCGTAACCGAGGTCGGCATGCGGCCGTTCGATCATCATTTACCCGCCGAAACCAGCGAGGCGGATCTGCTGGCACTCGTGCGAAAGCTCAATGCCGATCCGGCGGTGCATGGCATTCTGGTGCAAATGCCGCTGCCGCCGCGGATCGACGCCAAGCGTGTGATCGCGAGCATCGATCCGGATAAGGATGTCGACGGTTTTCACCCGCTCAATATCGGGCGGCTGATGACCGGCCAGCCGGCGCTCGTGCCGTGCACGCCCATGGGCTGTGTCAGGCTGATCAAGACGGTCCATGAATCGATCGCGGGCTACGACGCGCTAATGATCGGACGCTCGCACATCGTCGGCAGTCCGCTCGCGCAGCTTCTGCTCAAGGAGAATGCGACCGTCACGATCGCCCATACACGCACCCGCGATCTGCCGGCGCATTGCTGCCGTGCCGACCTGCTGTGCGTCGCCATCGGCTGCGCCCAATTTATCCGCGGCGAGTGGATCAAGCCGGGGGCGACCGTGATCGATGTCGGCATCAATCGCGTCAGTGAGGGCGGCAAGTCGCGGACTGTCGGTGACGTGAATTTCGCCGAAGCACTTGCCGTCGCCGGTGCCATAACGCCGGTGCCTGGCGGCGTCGGGCCGATGACCATCGCTTGCCTGCTCGTCAATACGCTTCGCGCGGCCTGCATGCGGGCCGGGCTACCGGCGCCGGCGATCTAAGGAGAAGCAGTTCAGTTGTTCCAGCCGAACGCGACCTTGTCGAGCACGCGCGTGCCGAATTTTTCGGAAGATCGCGCCACGGCCTTGCCGCCGAGTGCACGATAAAATTCGACCGCGTTCTCGTTTTCCGACAGCGCCCAGACGACCAGCGACTTCAGCGCGCTTTGCGCCAGGTCCCGCCGCGCGGCGGTGAACAGCCGGCGGCCAAAGCCGAGACCCTGGAATTCCGGCCGCAAATAAAGCTCGTAAATCTCGCCGTCATAATAAAGGCTGCGCGCGCGATTGCGGCCGTAATTAGCGTAGCCGGCGATCTTGTCGCCGAATTGCAGCAGTGCGATGCGGCTGCCTTTGCGTATTGCGCCGTCCCACCACGCCGGACCACGACGGTTGATAAGCCGTTCAAGTTCGGCGCCCGGAATGATTCCCTGATATGCCGTACGCCATGCCTCATCGTGGGCGTCCGCAATCGTACCGGCGTCATTGACCCGGGCGCGACGGATTTCGATAAGGATAGTGCTCATGGTGCGAGGCTCGTGATCGACGTTTCCTTGACGCGACTTCCTTGACGCGATCTTTCCGGACGCTGCCTTTCGTAACTCGTCTTAGCGTGATGTTTCGAAATCGTCTGCATTGCACGGTATGGATTATTACAGAAAAGACCTAGCCGGTGCTAGAATTGCAAACAGGAAAATGGATGCCCAAGGCGCTTTCCGCGCCCGCTGTTGCAATAGCGTCACGGTTTTGGATTTTTGCGCCGCAAATGCGCCGCGCGCGGGAATTTATGACAAGATGCGTTTGGATCACGCCGCCCGAAGCGGGGTCGCGGACAAGGCGCGGATGCGCTTAGACGCGCTCGGTTTCTTTGCGCCGCTCATCGCGCTTTCGCTCGACCGGATCGAGCAACTTCTTGCGCAGCCGAATTGATTTCGGGGTTACCTCGACGAGTTCGTCATCGTCGATATAGGCCAGCGCCTTTTCCAGCGTCATGCGAATCGGCGGGGTGAGCCGGATCGCTTCGTCCTTGGCATGGGTGCGGATATTGGTGAGCTTCTTGCCCTTGAGCACGTTTACTTCAAGATCGTTGGCACGTGTGTGTTCGCCCACGATCATGCCACGGTAGACCTTGCAGCCAGGTTCGATCATCATCGGTCCGCGATCTTCCAGATTCCACATGGCGTAGGCCACAGCATCGCCGTGATCCGTCGAGATCAGCACGCCGTTACGCCGTCCCGTGATCTCGCCGCGATGCGGACCGTAGGCGTGGAACAGCCGATTCATCACCGCCGTGCCGCGCGTGTCGGTAAGCAGCTCGCCGTGGTAGCCGATCAACCCGCGCGTCGGCGCGTAGAAAATCAGCCGGACGCGTCCGCCGCCGGATGGGCGCATCTCGACCATCTCGCCTTTGCGCTCGGCGAGCTTTTGCACGACCACGCCGGCATGCTCTTCGTCAACGTCAATAACGACTTCCTCGATCGGTTCGAGGAGTTCTCCGGACGGGCCATGCTGGAACAGCACTTTCGGCCGGGACACCGAAAGCTCAAATCCTTCGCGCCGCATGGTCTCGATCAGGATGCCGAGCTGCAATTCGCCGCGCCCTGCGACTTCCATGGAATCCTTCTCCGTGGAATCGGAAATCCGCAATGCGACATTGCCCTCGGCCTCGCGCAACAGGCGATCCCGGATCACCCGGCTTTGCACTTTTTCGCCCTCGGTGCCGGCCAACGGCGAATCGTTGATGCGAAATGTCATGGTGAGCGTCGGCGGGTCGATCGGCTGCGCCGGCAACGGCCCGGTCGCTTCGGGCGCGCATAGCGTGTGCGAGACCGAGGCCTCCGGCAGGCCGGCGATGGCGACGATATCGCCGGCAAAGCCCTCCTCGATCGGCGCCCGCTCGAGGCCGCGGAAGGCGAGCACCTTGGTGACGCGGTCTTCCTCGATCAGCCCGCCATTGCGATCCAGCACCTTGATCGGCTGATTGGCTTTCACCGATCCGGATGTGATGCGGCCGGTGACGACGCGGCCGAGATAGGGATTGGATTCGAGAATGGTGCCCAGCATGCGGAACGGGCCGTCCTCGATCCGAGGCGGCGGCACATGCCGGATGACGAGGTCGAACAGTGGCGCCATGCCCCGGTCTTTCGGACCCGCGGGGTCCGCCGCCATCCAGCCCTGCTTGGCCGAGCCGTAGAGAATAGGGAAATCGAGCTGCTCTTCGCTCGCGTCGAGCGCGGCAAACAGGTCGAATACGGCATTGGCCACTTCGGTGGGGCGGGCGTCGGAGCGGTCGACTTTATTGATGACGACGATGGGCTTAAGCCCCATCTTGAGCGCCTTGGACACGACAAATTTGGTCTGCGGCAACGGACCCTCGGCGGCGTCGACCAAGACCAGCGCGCCATCGACCATATTGAGGATGCGCTCGACCTCACCGCCGAAATCGGCATGGCCGGGTGTATCGACGATATTGATGCGAACGTCTTTCCAAACCAGCGACGTCGCCTTGGCAAGGATAGTGATGCCGCGCTCACGTTCGAGGTCGTTGGAATCGAGCGCGCGCTCGATAACCCGCTGGTTCTCGCGAAACGAGCCGGATTGCTGCAAAAGCCGATCGACCAGCGTCGTTTTGCCGTGGTCGACATGCGCGATGATGGCGATGTTGCGCAGGTTCATGTCAGCAGCTTGATGTCAGTAGGTTGGGCCAATCGTGAAACCGTTACGGGCCCCGAAGGGCCCGCGATTCGCAAGCGGTATATAGGCACGGATCCCCTTCAGGCAATCGCGCCCTGCGCGCTTGACGGCGCTATGCGGCGGCAGCCTTGGCGGCAGCGCCGGCGGTCCCGGCGTGGTCGAGAATGGCAGTGCGGCGCGCGGCGATCGCAAAACGAAGCTGATCTAGTGCGAAGGCAAAGGACATTCGCACGGTCTCGTCGAATTCCTCGTGCTCGCCCTGATGAATAATCGCGATTACGAGATTATCCGCGTCGACCTGGAGCTGCTCGATCGCATCCAAGGTCTGCGCGGCATGGGCTTTGCGAACGAGATCGAGCACCCGCTGCAAGAGCCGCAGCCGCCGCGTCCGTGTGTCGCTGCGCAGATAGCTCGCGAGCCCGGCAATAGCGGAACCGAACACCGGAAAGATCAGCATGCCGTAGAAAATATCGTCGCCGTATTTGTCGAAAAACGACTGCTGGCTATCGGACAGGTAGGCCAATGTCCCCGGATGCACGACGACGTCGGCATCCTTGTCGGTCGACGGCGCCGAGATCTTGATCTCGCCCGGTAATGCCGCGGCAAGCGCCTGGCGCGACGAATAGATGAACTTCGATAGGCTGGCGATCGTGGAATCACCGTAGGATTTTTGCGCCACCAGATACTGGCCGAAGGTAAGGCTCTTGAGACTGTCGTCCGGAGTCGGAGGATTGCCGCCGAAAGTCCCGGCATCCACATCGACGGAGTCAAACACCGGATTGCGTTTGGCGATGCCGTCGGCTTGATCGATGGCGAGGAAGGTGGGGGCATCGCCATTTTGGGTGGCCGCTTTCACCACCTCGGAAATTGCCGTGCCGGTCGCTGGGCCGGCAACGAACAGCACATCCACCTGGTTGTTCTTGATCGCGCCGGCAACGTTCTTCGGGTCGACTTCCGACAGGGTCACCTTGGCGCGCGGCACGCCGTAATGATCGAGCACGACGTTAAGCAGATCGTCCGTCGCCTCATTGCCGGTCACGATGCCGACACGCCGGCCGGCAAGCTGCCCGATCTTTTCGATTTTTTCGGTCTTGCCGGGCTTCTTTGTTTTCTTTGCCGCGGGAACGATCAGCACCATCACGTTTTCGCGGAGAACGGCCACCACCGGCCATTTCATCGCACTGTCGGCAGGCGCCGGCAAAACGGCCAGATCGGCTTGACCGTTGCTGATCGCGTCGACGGTGGCTTGTGTGTCCGCTGTGGCAACGAGTTTCAAAGTGAAATCTTTATGGCTTCGCTTGATCTGATCGGAGAGGACATCGACAAATTTGCTGTCGATCGGGCCGGCGGCGATCCGCATATGATCCGATTGGGTGCTGTAATAGAACGCGGCCCAGGCCGTGCCGGCCACGAGCAATGCGGCGAGAACGGCGACCAGCCATGTACGCCGGAAAAACCATCGCACGCGGTTGCGCATGACATGTTCGAGCGATCCGAATCCCATAGTCTTATCCGATGCGGGGCCGGCGTCGGCCGGCGCCGAGTCC
>Ga0306920_100014028_pt1 | contig 10929 bp, 11 predicted proteins | sample flu12Cox44000170_FD_204666 | JGI IMG/M metagenome (GOLD analysis project Ga0306920, IMG submission 204666) | Lab enrichment of tropical soil microbial communities from Luquillo Experimental Forest, Puerto Rico - flux4day.12C.oxic.44.000.170 (v2)... | ecosystem: Environmental > Terrestrial >...
ATGGACTTTCTTCGCCTCCCGCCGCCATGGTGGTGGTCGCCGGGGGTGCACTCGCCAGCGTGGTCGCTGAGGCTGGTGCCGGCAAAGGAGACCCCCGACCGCGTTCTTTTCGACCACGATACCGGCCGGATCTGGATTGTGGCTGGGCGTGATGAATTTAACCGTAGGAGGCGTCCAAAGCCGTTCGTCTTTGGCCTGCAAAACCAGTTGAGGGCTTACGAGTTGGCAATGGCGCTGGACGATCGCCATCCCTATTGGAAGGCGGGAGACGGTGCAAAGGACGAAGACCTGGACAATACCCGCCGGGGCGCGATCAGCCTTTCCCCTCGGTGTCAGAAGTTCTTCGACACGATCATAGCGCCAAGCCCGGGTGGCTCAAGAGCGTGCCTACACAGTGGGGCGAGGAGGTCGACCAGACCCGCTTAGCCTTCAAAGTTGACGACGCCCTTGAGGTCATTCTCGCCGAACTCGCCGACCAACTTGCGGCACTCGGTGATGGAGTCGTCATCGGGCTGCTGCGGACCCAACGCGATACCGCCACGGCCGAGCGCGAGGCACAGGCGGCGGTGCCGCCCGAGCTCGTCGACCTCATCGACGACAGTAATGACGAGGCCATACCCACCGGCATGCCGGGGCGGCCAGCCAAGGGGAAGGCCTGGATTGAGGCCGAGTTTGAACGGCGCATCAAAGAGAACGCCTGCGAGACCGAGCTGAAGGAGGAAGCAGAGGCTTTACTGCAATTGTACAAGAAGAAGTACCCAAAAGCAGAGTCGCCGACGGTCAAGACAATTATGAACAACGTTCGTGCCCGGCACCGTCACTGGCGCGCGACTCGGCCACCAGAGGCCTCGTAACCCGAAATTACAATATCGGGCACAATATCGGGCGCGTTTTTCGGGCATTTCGACTGTGCCATTTCGGTTTGCAGAGGGACCCATGAGGTTTTCTGCAAATGGAACGGCTTTTCACCGAGCAGGAGACGTCCAAGCATACAAAACGGGCAGTCTCGACGCTGCAAAAGGACCGTTGCACGGGCCACGGCATCCCGTTCGTTAAGATCGGCCGCCAGGTCCGGTACCGCGAGTCCGACATTCAGCACTACATCGAGTCGCTTCCGAGCCGCCGCTCGACGTCGGAGACAGCCGCAGAAGTCAAATACGATGGTGGTTTAATCGGGCAAAAAGCCGGTTGAGCCCATGCGAGAATACCCGGAGGCGCGTTTGGGGCGCGCCAACCGGGGTCGGGAATTGTGGTCTGGCGACCGGCCGGAAAATGCTTTCGACCCCGCGGAATTTCAACCTGCTTCTTCACCACCCGACAATCGGGAGTGGTTGAGCGACGGCGGGTGGTTCGCGAGCCGTCCGCACCGGCTGTTTCGGGCGCGCTCTGCAACGGGGGGCGTGTGGCTGGTGCGGCGCCGCCGGCAGGCCACGGACGTCTATCTGCGTGTCTTTGCCAGGGGGCACGATCTCCCGGCCGACGCGGACGCCGAGATTGCCGTCGTCTGGTTCAACTACGCCTATCCCAATTGGCCGGCTGAGCGCTGCCGGAAGTGGGCAAGTCAAGCATTGCGCCCGCAACGAGGTGCCTCGTGAGCGGGGTTGCTTCGGCATTGCTTGTGTCGGCGTCGGCCCTGGCGCTGCGCCCGTACCAAGCCGAGCTGGTCGAGCGGGTGCGGCACTCCTATCGGACCGGGCATGCCGCCCCGCTGGTGCAGTTGGCGACCGGTGGCGGCAAGACGTGGATCTTCACCGCGATCGTGTCAGGGGCGGTTGCGAAGGGCAACCGCACGATGATTGTCGTGCACACCCGGGAGCTGATCCGGCAGACCTGCGCCAAGCTGGAAGCGGTTGGCGTGCGCTACGGCATCCTGGGATCGGGGCTGAGCCGCGATCTCGATGCGCCGGTATTAGTGGCGACGGTCCAGAGCCTGGTGCCCCGGCTCCCCGCGCTGCCGGCGGCCTTCGCCTTCATCGTGTTCGACGAGGCGCATCACTGCCGGGCGGCGATCTGGCGAAAGCTGCTCGAGACCAAGCCGCAAGCCAAGCTCATTGGGTTCACCGCGACCCCGGCCCGGACCGACGGCAGAGGGCTCGGGATTGCCGCTGGCGGCCCGTTCGACGATTTGATCATCGGCCCGTCGACGGGGCAATTGATTGCCGAAGGGTGGCTGAGCCCGGTGCGGGTCTTTGCCCCGGCTGGGCGGCTGGAGCTCGATGCCGTTCATGTCCGCTGCGGCGACTATGTTGCGAGCGAGCTGGCCGCGCTGGTCGACACCAAGGCCATCACCGGCGACGCCGTCGCGGATTATCGGCGGCGGGCCGACCACCAGCCGGCGATCGCCTTCTGCCCGTTGGTCAGCCATGCCGAGCATGTCGCCGCGGCGTTCCGCGAGGCCGGTTACCGTGCCGCCTGCGTTGAAGGGAGGACCAGGAAAGCTGATCGCGACCGCCTGATTGGCGGGCTGGGTACCAGCGAGATCGAGGTGCTGACCTCGTGCGATCTGATTTCCGAGGGCCTCGACGTGCCGGCGGTCGGCTGCGTGATCTTGTTGCGCCCGACGAAGAGCCTCGTGCTGCATCGTCAGCAGATTGGCCGCGGCATGCGCCCCGCACCCGGCAAGGACGCGCTGATCGTCAACGACCACGTCGGCAATTGCCTCGTGCACGGGCTGCCGCAGGGCGATCTCGCTTGGTCGCTCGACGGGATTCGGCAGCAGAGCCGGGACCCGGTCTGGACCTGCCCGCAATGCGGGCTTGTCAACGAGCAGAGTCGGCCCTGCTGCGAGGGCTGCGGCTACGAACGGGCAACGGAGGCGGGCCGCGGCGGACGTAAGGCGCCGGCAGTCATTGCCGGTGAGCTGGACGAGCTCACCCCAGAGCGGCTGCTGGCGATCGGCAGGCTGTCCTATCGCCAGTTGATTTCCGGATCGTACTCCGAGGCCGAGCTGCGGGCCTTCGCGCAGCGCCGCGGCTACCGCAATGCTGTTGGGTGGGTACGGCGCCAGCTCCGGGATCAGCGGAGCCTGTCGCCCAACGAGCGGCTGGCGCAGCTCCAAAGCTGGGTCAGCGAGCGGCGCCGCCGGGGCGAGGGGTGGCCGCGGTGACCGGCATGTCCGGCGATTTGATCGTGCTCTCCAGCATCAGCAACTTGGTGATGACCAAGCAGATCCGCCGCGCGGCAAAGACCGGCAAATTGATAAAATCGCCGTACCCCGGCGAGAAATTCTTTCGGGTCGACAAGGTTGGTTTGGCCTGCTTTTCGGATCTGGCGAGCGCACTGGGAAAACTGGCCGGCACCCGCCACGCCTTCGTGGTGCGCGGCGAGCCGTTGCCCGAGACGAATCGCGCAAAGACCCGCAAGCTGGTTCACGACGATCCCGAGACCGGCGACCGAGCGAGCTTCGCCGAAGCCGCGCGGCATTGGTTCGCAATCGACATCGACAAGGTTCCGGCGCCCGTCGCGACCGATGTTGTCAATGATCCCGACGACGCGATCGAATACCTGATCGGCGTGTTGCCGCCAGAGCTGCACGACGCCTCGTGCTGGTGGCAGTGGACGGCAAGCCAGTCACTGCCCGGCACCGAGGGCACGTTATCGACGCGGTTGTGGTATTGGAGCCGGGAGCCGGTTGACGACGCCGGCCTCTCCCGCTGGGCGCTGGCGGCAAACAAGGCCGCGGGCCGCAAGCTCGTCGATCCGACGCTCTACAGGGTCATTCAGCCTCACTATACCGCGAGCCCGATCTTCGACGGCATGCCCGACCCGGTTCCGCAGCGATATGGAATTCGCAGCGGGCTCGAGGACGAGGTCAACCTGGTGATCCCCGAGCCCGACCTCGCCGATCCATACCAGTACTGCGGCGGCGGCTTTATCGGCGTCGGGGTCGACGGCTATCTCGCGCAGATCGGCGGCGAGACCGGCTTTCGCGCCCCGATGGTCGGCGCCATTGCCAGCTACTACGCGAGCAACGGCGCCGATGCCGACCCGGCCCCGATCAAGGCGCTGGTGCGGCAGGCGATCGCCCATGCACCACGCGGCGGGCGCACTGATCAGGACATCGACCGCTATCTCGGCGACCGGCATCTGAACGACATCGTCGGCTGGGTGCGGGCGCGAGAACGGGTCAAGCCGCAGCCGATGAGAACCTTCTGCGACCTCAGGGCAATCGCCGATTCGGTGCCGACCGACGGCGAGCGAGCCATTGCCGTTCGTGCCATCGCCGCCGCGCTTATCCAGTGCGACCGCATCCCGGCACAGCTCGTGCTCGCTTTGACCGAAGCGTGGAACCAACAGCATTGCACGCCGCCGCTGCCAAGTACCGAGGTGCGCGGGATCGTCAACGACCTTGCTGGGCACCAGGCGCGCAAGGGGGAAATGCGAAATGGCGGATGACGAGCCAGAAGACAATATCGTCCGGCTCGACCGTCTGCGTGAGCAGCGGCAAAGCCAGCTCGGCGAGCTCGACGATGCCGCTCTCAAGAAATTGCGGGATGATAGCCAGGCGGCCCTTGCGGCGCTGATCGACCGCTTCAACGAGCAATACGCCGTGGTCAACGAGGGCGGAAAGATCTGGGTCTTCCGCTGGGGCTTCGATCCCGCCCTGAATAGGAAGGTATTGGAGCGCATAAAGGTCAGCGACTTCCGGCTGATGTTCGAGAACGAGGATCTCGCCGTCTTTGCCGAGAACCCGAGAACCAAAGAGGGGATCACGACGACGAAAAGCGTCGCCCAATGGTGGCTCAAGCACAAAAGGCGCCGCCAATACCTCGGCGGAGTGACCTTCAACCCTACTGGGCAGGCGCCGCCCGATTACTGGAACCTGTGGGGCGGCTTTGGCGTCGAGCCGCGCCGTGGCGATTGGGACCTGCTGCGTTCTCACATCGAGAACGTGCTGTGCAGCGGGGTCAGCGAATACGCTCTTTACGTGCTCGATTGGATGGCGCGCAGCGTCCAGTTTCCCAATGCACCGGGCGAGGTGGCGCTGGTCTTCCGTGGCACCGAAGGATGCGGCAAAGGAACCCTCGGGCGCTGGTACGTTGCCCTCTTCGGCCAGCACGGGATGCAGATAAACAACCCGGTGCAGCTCGTCGGCCGGTTCAACGAGCATCTGCGAGACCTGCTGGCGCTGTTCGGCGACGAGGCGTTCTACGCCGGCGACAAGCACCACGAGGGCGTGCTGAAGGGTCTGATCACCGAGCCCTCTCTGTCGATTGAGGGCAAGGGCCTGCGGGTCGTCGTGGTCCCCAACATGCTGCACGTGATGCTCGCGTCGAATTCCGAGTGGGTCGTTCCAACATCGCGCGACGCGCGCCGATACGCGGTCTTTGACGTGCCCGACACCAAGGTCGGCAATTTCGCGTACTTCACCGCGATCAATAGGCAGATGAGCGAGGGCGGGCTCGCCGCCATGATGCACGACCTGCGGGAACGCGACATTTCCCGCTTTGAGGTGCGCCGGATCCCGGAGACCGAAGAATTGGCCGTCCAAAAGCTGCTTAGTCTCGATTCTCTCGGCAAGTGGTGGCTCGCTGTGCTGGAGCGCGGGTTCGTGCTGCGCAGCCGGCACGGCGTGGCTTACTTTGGCCAGTGGCACGAGGTCGTTTCCACCGAGCTATTGCGCCGATCCTATCAGCAATGGTGCGCCGACAACCGCCAGACGCATCCTCAGTCACGTGAGCAGCTCGGGATCCGCATGACCGAGATGTACAGGCCGACCCGGCCAAGAAAACAGTCGGTCATCGGCGAGATCGAGGTACGCCCGCCGATGGCGGGCGACGCCTCGCTCGTGGTCAAGGCCGACCATGTGCCCGGGTACGAGGTCGGCTCCCTTGACGAGGCTAGAGCCCGCTTTGCCAGCACACAGAAGGTTGTGGGCAACTGGGGCCAGAAATATGACGAGTGAACTCAGGCGCTGCGGGGCCAGAACCCGCCGTGGCAGCTTCTGCCAACGATTGGCGATGCCCGGGAAATGGCGATGCCGACGCCACGGTGGCCTTTCCACCGGGCCGCGTTCGGCCCACGGGAAGGCCAACACTCTGGCGGCATTGCAGGCCGGACGGGCGCGCTGGGTCGAGCGCATGCGGCTCCTCAAGGCGCGCGGGCTCGTCGCGAAATTTCCGGTCGGGCGCAAGCCCGGCTCCTCCGGCCGGACGCGGTCGAAGGACAAGGCCATTGCCCGCGCTCAGCGGGTTCTTAAAGATGTCAGGATGGTAATCAATCGAACCCGGGGCGCGGTGCCGTTTCTCGAACCAGGCGGGGGCGCCGCCCTGCCCGCCCGGCCGCTCAGCAAGGCCGACAAGCATTCGGCCGCCACCGACTTGGCGCTCGACATCGTTCGGCAGATCCTCGAGCTCGGCGTCGATCCGAGCGATCCCAAAATTCTGGCGCAGGTCAAGGACACCGCGCTGACCGTGATCGGCCAAGCCATCCGTCTCGGCGAGAGCGAGCTGCGCCTGCGCGAGCCGGCACGAAGCGTCCGGGAATTTTACGAGCACTACGCCCACATCACCGCCGCCGAGGCAGGCGAGCCGTGAACAGCCCATTCCTCGAGCACCGCGTGCCGGAATTGCTCGGCGAGGTGGTCGAAATGTACCGGGCGGCCGGACGACCGTTGGCGGCGCTGACGGATGGCGATCTCGACACCCACTTCGTCGATACGGTCGAGGCCTATATCGCCGATCCCCGGAACCCAGCGCGGTTCCGCGCCGTCAACGACATCGCCGCGGAGTATGTGCTGCGGCGGCGGGCAGCACCGGCCGCGCAGGTGGTGCGCCTCAAGGAGGGGGCGGAGATCGCGGGAAACCAGCCGCACAAGCCCAAGCTAGCCATAATGCTCGGCGAGCTCTCAGGATACGAGGACCTGGGTCTGCCGATGGTCGTCCTCGCCTTCGCGAGATTTGCGGTCGTTACGGCCATCGGTGCAATTGCTTATCCCGAGGGAAGCGAGGAGGAGCCACTCGGCTGGGATAGGAACATGAGCGAGGTGGAGCTGGAGCGCGCAAAGGAGCGGTGGCGGAAGGAGCGGGACGAGCGCCAGGCCGAATTCCGTTGGCTGCTCGGCCTGTCGGCGCCGCACTCCGAGCGCGAAGTCAAGCTTGATGCTGCCCGACCGAAACGGGCAGCGGCTAATTCGCATTGAGCATTGTCCCGCTCTGCCCGCTGTGAGCCGCTTCCGCGACAGCTCGCTAGAGGCACTACCGGGCTCCCTCTGGCACTTTCACGCCGCTTCTTGGGTCTGTGTGCACCCGGCTGCGGTTTCACGGAAAGTCGCGGCAAAGCCGTCAGCGTAGCCGCTGCCAAACCCTCGGAGAGGCCCGTTGAAGGGCCATCTCGCCCGCCCCGGTACCCTCCGCGTAGCACATGACAGGTGCCCCTGGCGTTCCATGTAGCGCCGCACCATTGCGCCAAAACGTAGAGAAGCCCCCACCCAACGAAAAAATTAAGCAGTGTGACCCAGTCACACTCTCTCGGAGCGTGGGTTGCATATTTGTGTGGCTCTGTCTCCGGCTGCGGGTCGGGGGCGTGCGCGCTATGGAGGGCGCCATGTTGAAAGCAATCCTGTGCAACAAAAGCGCGTCGCGGGCCGAGATCGACCAGCGGGCGCGCGACGCCCGCCTCCGGATCGAGCAGATTGAACGGCTGCTCGCGTCGCGCGCTGCCGTCACCGCTATGTCGCTCAGCCGGGTCCTTTGTCTTTTCGGCTTCGCCAGACCCGGCGAGGGGTGGCGAGCGAGCCGAACCCCAGGGCCGCTGAATAATCGGCGGACCCGCGTGCCCCAAATTCACCCGGGCTGGGTTCCATCGGCACTGTGAAGATTTGCGGCGACGCTCGCGTCCCTTTCGTGAAGCAGGCTCAACAGGGTCAGCCTGATCGTCGCAAGCGCGGTTAGGCCAGTAAAGAGGCGAGTCAAGAAATAATCTCCAAAGCGAAGCCCCGACCCCAGTATCGGGGCTTCGTGCTACAGAACGGCGGTACCCGTCCGGTTCTTGTGGCGCATAACATCGCTTAGGAAAGTCACCGACTCTTTTTCTTCTTCTTCACTAAACCGGGGTCGAGATGGCCTAGGCTGCCCGTACGCTCGTTTTAGGTGTTCCTCTAGATCGGGGGCTCTCATCAGCCGCTCTGTGGCATAAATCTGAGGATGGAGAAGCGTAAATCAGTCAAGGACTTTCGGTCGACACGGAAGTTGCTCCCGGACGAAGTGTTTGCGGTCACGGAAAATCGGTCGCGACCAACTGATCTCATCCGCAAGGGAGTTTGGCGTGGGATCGTGCATCTTCCGGACCATGTGGCACTGACAACGTCTAACGACCACGGTAAGCAGCTGCGGATTCTCTATACGCTTTGGGGTGCTTGGCTTGAAGCGATTGGAGAGGATCAAGATGCGCTGTATGGGGCGATGCTCGACGCGGCCGATTGTTTTCAGTCGAGTACGTTTGATTCATTGCACGGTTATTACCGATCGGCTCTTTCGAATCTACGTGCTGCCCTCGATGTCGTCGCCATCGGCACGGTCGGAAATCTGGTACCGGCTGATCCAGTGTACGCGAGGTGGAAAGCCAGCAATGCGCGACTCGTGTTTCCGTTGGCGAGGCTTCGGCGGCTTACGAAGGAACCAATTAGCTCGCTACTCTTCAAGCAGGCCGGATGAATCGACTATCTCTACGACGAATTGTCCGGCTATACACATTCGCGACCGGACGCTAGCGACGGCACTATGTGGGAAAGTAATGGCCCGGTATATAGTACGCTGGCGTTCCGAAAAGTTTTTGGCTCACAAATCGCGACCTACGCCGCCTGCTATCATATGGTCAAAGTCGGCAGACCGAAGTTCATCCCCAAACAATCGGAGGTCATTTTCTCACGACCGTTTGTCTCTGTCGAAGGTGAACGCATGTATAGGACTGTATTTGTGCTTTAATATGCGCATCCTTGGCCTTAATTCATACCTTCCTTGCGCCATCAAGGAGCTTGGCGAGGAGGCTGATGTAGGCAATGTATTCTAATGCTCGCTCTGGGTAGTCCTTGCACCAGCGATGAAATCACGCTCGATGAGGTCGAGCGGATCACGATTTAGGCGCGGAAAATGAATGGTCTTCGCGCGGAGGACAGGATAGCGTCGGCCAAGGGGGGTGGTCGAAATGCCGGCCATTAAAGCATTGGTCAAGCCCGCGCTGCTGCGCTGGGCGCGGAACCGCGCGAAGGTAAAACTCGAAGACGCGGCTAAGGCGGCGCATGTCTTGCCGGAACGGCTGGAAGCCTGGGAGCGCGACGACAGCGAAGATGCCCCTACGCTCGGGCAACTGCGCGACCTGGCCGCCAAGTATCATTTTCCGCTCGCGGTATTTTATTTGCCGGAACCGCCGAAGGATTTTGCGTCGCTGCGCGACTTTCGGCGGCTGCGCGATGCGACCGAAGAACCAATCTCGGCTAATCTCGCCCTCCATATTCGCAGCGCGTATGACCGGCGCGAGCTGGCGCTGGAGCTGTTCCAGGAAATGAACAGCACGCCCCGGCGCTTCCCGCTCACCGCATCCTTGCGCGACGATCCCGAAGATCTCGGCCGCGCGATCCGGCAATTTCTGGAAGTCGATAGCGAAAACCAAAGGCGCGCTGCGCGTCAGGGCCGCGCGTTCGACCACTGGCGGCGGCGGCTAGAGGAAAAAGACGTTCTCGTGTTCGTCGTCAGCGGGCCGCATTACTCGGTCGATTTAAACGAGATGCGCGGCTTTGCGATTGCAATGCCCGATCTTCCGGTGATCGTCGTCAATGGCAAAGACGAAAGCCAGGGCGGCAAAGCATTCACGCTCATTCATGAGCTGTGCCATGTCCTGCTTGGCGAAAGCGCGATTTCCAATGAAACCGGCGACTATCCGACCTTGGCACCTGCTGACCAGCGGATAGAGCGGTTTTGCGATGCCGTCGCCGCAGCGACCTTGATGCCGCGCGATCTCCTGATGTCGTTCCCCGAGGTTGCGCTGCCGGGCATACGCGAGTGGGACAATGACGAACTGCGGCGTATCAGCGGCGCGCTCGGCGCAAGCCGTCAAGCCCTGCTGTTGCGGTTCGTGACGCTGAAGCGCGCCAGTTGGGACCACTACAAAGAATGGGCCGAAATATTCGAGGATGAATACAGGCAGCGGGCCGAGGAACGGGCCAAAGAAAAAAAATCCGTCGCGATCAAACGGCACATCATGGTGATGAGCTGGAACGGTCGCGGTTTCACGCGGCTGGTTCTGCGCAGCTACTACGATCAGCGAATTACACTCAACGACGTGTCGAGCTACTTGGGGGCCAAGGTCAAACATATCCCCGCTTTGGAGCATGCCGCGTTTCATCCGGCGGATTAACGGGGCGGCATGGTTGTTTACTGCATCGACACAAGCGCCCTCATCGCCGCCTGGCAAGAGCGATATCCAATCGAGCATTTCCCGCCCTTTTGGAACCGCCTTGACGGCTTGATTACCGCCGGCCGGCTAACCGCACCTGTCGAAGTGCTGCGCGAAACCGGGCGGCGCTCGGATGAGCTGCACGCCTGGCTGAATGCCCGCAAGCAGATGTTCCGCGAGCTGGAGGACGCGATTCAGGTCGAGGCGGCGAATGTGTTGCAGCGGTTCCCTAGGCTGGTCGGCGAGCGAAGATTGCGCACCTCGGCCGATCCGTTCGTGATCGCGCTCGCTCGGGTCGCGCAAGTGCAAATCGTGACGGAAGAAAAACCGTCAGGCAATTTGCAACGGCCGAATATTCCTGACGTGTGCACGGCCCTTGGAATGCGTCCTTGCATGGGTCTGTTGGAGCTTATCCGGGCCGAGCGATGGGTTATGTGATAGTGCATTAGAATTGTGCATCGGATTTTGCTAACAAATTCAAGGGGCCGCTGCGCAGTCGAAAGTCTTGAATTTCGCAACATGATCGCGAATAACAAT
>Ga0306920_100014031_pt1 | contig 10928 bp, 10 predicted proteins | sample flu12Cox44000170_FD_204666 | JGI IMG/M metagenome (GOLD analysis project Ga0306920, IMG submission 204666) | Lab enrichment of tropical soil microbial communities from Luquillo Experimental Forest, Puerto Rico - flux4day.12C.oxic.44.000.170 (v2)... | ecosystem: Environmental > Terrestrial >...
ATAAAAAACTCAAATCTAAAAATTCGCAAATCGTACAGGTCGGGGAGCCAAATCTTTCAATCAGTTAGCCTGATTAACGTAACGCTTGCATTCGGCACCGTAGGGGAAACTGTAGCGGGGAACCTCAGTCTTACGAGGTCGTGCCGGCCCACTTCGAGTGGAAAGGTGCCCCAAATGACGACCTGAAGCACGAATTCAGTCATTAGAACACCGACAACTACAGCAAATGTCCAAAGATATTTGTGCTGCAGTTGCAATGGGTGTTGTTTATCGCCCCCACGACGAGCAACTCGATCGTGATATCGCGCTGAATTCTTGCCCGCAGGCACTCTTCAGTCCCCTGCCGAAAATCGAGCTATGTACAATCCAAGGCCGATTTATGCGCGCCCTTCTGGCAGAGAACTCACATTGGTGTGTAGACTCTATGTGGCCAGTTGTTCGGAGGTAAGAATGGCAACAAGAGGCAATTCACAGATTGGAGCGGTGATCTTGGCAGCAGGGATGTCCTCGCGAATGGGAGAGACAAAGCAACTTCTGCGCTTGGGCGAGCACACTCTGTTGGATCAGGTGTTGGCGAATGTTAGGGCCTCCGGTGTGGACGAAATAGTTCTTGTGCTCGGTCATGCGGCAGAAAAGATCATGGATAGCGTCACAGGCGAAAATGTAAAGATTGCAATCAATCGTGCCTACCGGGAAGGAATGGGGACATCCCTCCGAACGGGACTTTCTGCTTTGCCTTCCGGAATCGACGCGGCTCTCATCGTTTTGGCAGACCAGCCATTCGTACGCCCGGCGACCCTCAAACAATTGATGGATCAATATCGCGAGTCCAACGCTCAGATTGTTATCCCAATGTATAAAGGCTTCCGCGGCAATCCAGTTCTCCTGGATCACTCGGTCTTCCCTGAGGTCATGGCTCTTAACGGAGACATTGGCTGCCGCGCGGTGTTCGGGAACCATTTGGAGGGAATCGTAAAAGTGTCGGTCGAGGATTTGGGAATTCTTCTCGACCTGGACAGCAAAGATGATCTCGAGAAACTAAAACACTTTGGCCAGGGTACAACCGATGAGGAAGCGTTGCTGGGCGCAACTGACTTGAAAGGAAGAGAGATTCCAGACGCCGGAAATCCCTCTCCACATCAGGAACTCATTATTGTCGGGAGGGAACCGGTCGGAATCACGCTAGCAAAAATGGGAAAGTTGCTGAATTTCACGGTGACCATTGTAGATCCCTTGCTGAAATTATCCGAAATGCCCGAGGCGGACAGACTGCTCAATTCGCTGGACCTTTCGCGTTTACCTTCTTGCCCTTCGCGATACGTAGTAGTGGCCAGCCGCGGGCGATTCGACGAAGAGGCTGTGGAGCAAGCTTTGCGCACGAACAGCACTTACGTGGCTCTGGTCGCGAATAAGAAAAGAGCGCAAGAGATCCATCGCAGCCTGCAGGCGAGAGGTGAACCGCCTGAGAATCTGATGAAAGTGCGAGCTCCCGCTGGACTCGACATTGGCGCGGTGACACCCGAGGAAATCGCACTGAGCATCATGGCCGAAATTGTTTCACACAGCCGGAAGGAGGCGGCGAATACGTCGGCGGCTAGTTCCTAGCGACGGTAAACTTTTGTACGGACTCGGGCGTCAGGCACGATCAATCTCGCACCGCTGAATCACCTTATCGGCAGGAATACCATCCATCGCTGCCTCAGAATCTATTGAGGGGAGTTGTTTGAGGCGCCCCCGCCGCAGGGCCACAACCTGACTCATGATGCTCAGTGCGATTTCTTCCGGCGTTGCGGCTCCAAGGTCCAGCCCTGCCGGCGCCCAGACTTTCTCCACTTTTTCTTTCGGCATTCCCGTGGCAAGAAGATAGTCGAGCACGAGTTTGGACCGATGCCGGCTGGCGATTAGCGCAACGTACGCGGCACTCCCCTCCAGCGCCTTTTGCAGCCACAGGTGGTCGTTCTTATGCATTGTGGCAATCACCAGGAACGTCCGTGAGCCAATCGCACTCTCTGAAAGATCGAAATCTTCCGTAACCACACGGACGGCGTTGGGAAACGATGCGCGGTCCGCGGCTGGATCATTGATCGTGACCGAAAAGCCCATCAGATGCGCTAGTGTAGCCAGCATCTCGACAATTCTTCCATGGCCGACGATCAACAACTCGGGTGCTGGGATGACGGGCTCGATATACACATCCATTTGTCCCCCACAGGGCATTCCAACTCCCAGCAGTTCATCGGTCATGTCCAGAGTGATGAGTTCAGACTGTTCCAGTTGGATGCATTTCAAAGCTTCGTTTCTAACCGCGCTCTCGGCGCATCCTCCGCCCACCCATCCCATCGTGATTTGGCCGTCCGCATCAATGATCGCCTTGGAACCTTGCTTCGCAGAAGACGAACCGATCACCCGCACGACCGTGGCGAGCGCGAACGATTTGCCCTCAGAGGCCAGCTCCGCCATTTTCGAATAGAGGTCCGAATGCATCATCCGGCGTATTATAATGCTCTAAATTTGCGCGGTACAATACAGGCGAGGATTGTACGTGTATAGCGAGCAAGTTCGCGAGCACTATGAAAATCCACGAAATATGGGGAGCATTTCCAACCCCTCTGGCAGGGCACTTGTTAGAAGTCCTGTGGACAGCGACACTGTTTTAATCACCCTACGAATTGAGAATGACATTATCAGTGACGTAAAATTTAAGTGCATGGGATGTGCTGTGGCGATAGCGTGTTCGTCCATAGCCACAGAAATGGTGCTGGGAAAGCATGTGCAAGAGGCCTATACAATCTCAAAGGCCGCAGTCGCGGAAGCTCTGGGTGTCATCCCGGAGTATAAAATGCTCTGCAGTAATTTAGCGCCGGAAGCCATCAGGAACGCGATCGACGATTGGCGATTTCGGCGGAGGGCCGAAGGCGATAGAGCCCCAGAAGTTTCAAGCTATTGACTGACTTAGAGGCCTCGAATCAGGGAATCCCTTATAGAAAGGCGAGTTGTTCCCTGACATTCTAACTAACCCCGTCCCAGTACTGTCGCGCTTCACCTTCCAATTAGCGGAATGAACTGTAATCGCCTCAAGGTGTTAGAGCGACATACATGGTGAAACGAAATATGGGAATTGCCATCTGGCGCCCCGCTTCGCTCACGGTTTTCGCAGCAACCCCGCAGCAACCCCGCATCAACCCTTGATAGATCAACCCGACCACTCTAAGATGGGCGACACACTCGTTCGAGGTGAACCCCAAAGATGATTCCTCCATCGTTTGAGTACCTCCAACCAAAGACAATTCCTGAAGCGATCGCGATGCTCCAACAGCACGGCGATGCCGCCAAAATCCTGAGTGGTGGGCAAAGTCTCATTCCAATGATGAAGCTGCGGCTAGCGAGGCCAGGTTTTCTCATCGACATTAATCGGATCTCGGGCCTGTCGCACATCAAGGAAGAAGGCGGCTACCTGAAAATCGGTGGTCTGACGCGGGAAGCAGAGCTCGAGGCGTCCCCTGTGGTGCGCTCGAAATACCCGATCATCATCGATACCGCGCACGTCATCGCGGATCCCCAGGTGCGAAATCTGGCGACCGTGGGAGGCAATCTTGCTCACGGCGATCCAGCCAACGATCATCCTGCCACCATGATCGCTCTGGACGCGCAGATTGTGGCCAGCGGGCCGAAGGGGGAAAGAATCATCCCCATCGAGAATTTCTTTGTGTCCCTGTTCACCACCGCGCTCCAACCGGATGAGATCCTCACCGAAATCCGCATACCGTTCCTTCCTCCGCGAAGTGGCGGCGCTTACTTTAAACTGGAGCGCAAGGTAGGGGACTTTGCTACCGCGGCCGTGGCTGTGCAGTTGACCCTGGACGGGCAAGGAGCTTGTCAAAAAGCCGGCATTGGTCTTACCAACGTTGGCGCAACGCCTGTTAAAGCCCGGAAGGCGGAAGACTTCCTGCGCGGAAAAAAGCTCGACGACGCCACGATTAAACAAGCGGGGCAACTGGCCTCAGATGAAGCCGAACCCAGTGCAGATTTGCGAGGTCCGGTCGAATACAAGAAGGGTTTGGTGAGGGAACTTGCCAAACGTGCGCTCACTCGCGCGCTGGAACGCGCAGGAAAGTAGGAGTCTGCAAGGATCGGGAGAAACATATGGCGAAAAAGCAGACGGTTCACGTGAAGGTCAACGGCATGCAGCGGGAAGCCGATGTCGAACCCAGGCTTCTGCTGGTCCACTTCATCCGGGAAAAACTGGGCCTCACCGGTACACATGTCGGCTGCGACACCAGCAATTGTGGCGCGTGCACGGTGGTGCTGGACGGAAAGTCTATTAAGTCCTGCACCGTGTTTGCGGTGCAAGCGGACGGCACAGAGATTCTCACTGTAGAAGGACTTTTCAAGGACGGCAAGCTTCACCCACTGCAAGAAGGCTTCAAGCAAGAGCATGGATTGCAATGCGGCTTCTGTACTCCCGGAATGCTTATGTCGACTTACGCCCTCTTGCAGAAAAATCCCGCGCCCACCGAGGAAGAAATTCGCTGGGGCATCTCCGGCAACTTGTGCCGCTGCACGGGCTATCAAAATATCGTGAAAGCGGTGCAGTACGCCGCTGGCAAGTTGGCCAAAACCGCTGAACCGCTGGTGGAAGAAGGAGTAGCAAAGTGATTACGAAAACGACACCCGAAGTCGGTGGAATGGGCCATTCCATCAAGCGCAAGGAAGATTCAAGATTCATCCAGGGCAAGGGTAACTATGTGGACGACGTGCACCTCCCCGGCATGGTCTATGGACACATGGTCCGCAGTCCGTACGCCCACGCCCGGCTCAAGAGCATCAACACAGAGAAGGCCAAAAAACTTCCCGGAGTGCTGGCCATCATTACCGGCGAAGATCTCGCCAAAGTGAATCTCGCATGGATGCCCACGCTTTTCTTCGACAAGCAGATGGTGCTGGCAACAGGCAAAGTGCTATTCCAAGCCCAGGAAGTCGCTTTCGTCGTCGCCGAAGATCAATATACCGCAGCCGACGCCGCTGAACTGGTAGAAGTGGAATACGAAGAGCTGCCCGTTCTCGTCGATCCTCACAAGGCCACGGCACCGGATGCACCCATCCTTCGCGAGGACCGCGAAGAAAAGTCCAATCACATTTTCCATTGGGAAGTGGGCGACAAATCGGCCACCGAAAAAGCGTTTCAGTCGGCTGCGGTCAAGGCGAGTGTTCACGCCGTTTATCAACGATGCCATCCCGCGCCGCTCGAAACTTGCGGCTGCATTGCCGACTTTAACAGGGCGACGGAAAAGCTGACAGTCTACCTTACTTCTCAGGCGCCGCACGCCCACCGCACTCTCTTCGCTCTGGTCGGAGGAATCCCCGAACAGAATATTCGCGTAGTCTCTCCTGATATTGGTGGTGGCTTCGGAAACAAGGTCCCCATCTACCCTGGGTATGTTTGCGCAGTTGTCGCTTCGCTGACGCTCGGCGTGCCCGTGAAATGGATTGAGACGCGGTCGGAAAATCTCCAGTCCACGGGGTTTGCGCGCGACTACCACATGACGGCGGAGATCGCTGCCGATCAGAATGGCAAGGTCAAAGCCCTGCGCGTAAAAACCCTAGCCGACCACGGCGCCTTCAATGCAGCAGCCCAGCCCACCAAGTTTCCTGCTGGACTGTTCAGTGTTTGCACGGGCTCTTACGACTTTCCCACCTCATTCTGTGAAGTCGATGGCGTCTACACCAACAAAGCGCCTGGGGGAATCGCCTATCGCTGTTCGTTCCGAATCACGGAAGCGGCCTATCTGATCGAGCGAGCTGTCGATGTCCTCGCCGGCCAGTTAAAGGTCGATCCGGCCGAGCTGCGACGCAGGAATTTCATTCAACCCGACCAATTCCCTTACAAGACTCCCCTGGGCTGGACCTACGACAGCGGAAACTACGAAGGAGCGCTGAACAAGGCCCTGGAGATGGTCGGCTACGCACAATTGCGAAAAGAGCAGGAAGAAAAACGCAAGAAGGACGAGTACATGGGCATTGGAATCTCCAGCTTCACGGAAGCCGTCGGCGCTGGGCCCGCTCACACCTTCGACATCGCCGGTATCAAAATGTTTGACAGTGCGGAGATCCGCATTCATCCCACGGGAAAGGCGATTTGCCGCATGGGCACCAAAAGCCAGGGACAAGGGCATGAGACCACGTATGCCCAGATTGTCGCGCAGGAACTCGGCATTCCCGCTTCCGATGTGACCGTGGAAGAAGGCGACACCGATACTGCCCCCTACGGCCTTGGAACTTATGCCAGCCGTAGCACTCCAACTTCCGGCGCGGCGACCGCCATGGCGGCCCGCAAAATTCGGGACAAAGGCAAGAAAATTGCCGCCCATTTGCTGGAATGCAGCGAAGCCGATCTTGAGTGGGAAACCGGAAAGTTCTCCGTAAAGGGCGCGCCTTCCAAGTCCAAAACCATTCAGGAAATCGCCTTTGCTGCTTACACCAATGTTCCCCCAGGCCTCGAAGCCGGCCTCGAAGCCGTCGACTATTACGATCCGCCAAACCTTACTTTTCCCTTTGGCACGTACATCTGCGTCGTCGACATTGATAAAGGCACGGGCGAGGTGAAGGTCCGGCGCTTCGTCGCTGTCGACGATTGCGGGAACGTCATCAATCCCATGATTGTACAGGGCCAAATCCATGGCGGGCTCACCGAAGGCCTCGCCATTGCTTTTATGCAGTTGATCGATTACGACGAGAGCGGCAACGTGCAGGGTGGCAGTCTCATGGACTACCTCATCCCAACGGCTGTAGAGACGCCGCATTGGGAAACTGGCAGCACTTGCACGCCGTCTCCTCACCATCCGTTGGGGGCTAAAGGCGTGGGCGAATCTCCCAACGTCGGATCGCCCGCCGCCTTCGTCAACGCGGTTGTCGACGCACTTTCCCATCTCGGCGTGAAACATATCGACATGCCGATCACTCCCTGGAAGGTTTGGACGATTTTGAAAGAGAAAGGCGTGGTGAATTGACGCCGTGGCCATTCGAATCGAGAAAACGTTTCAGGTGCAGCAGCCGGTCGAGCATGTCTGGAGCTTCTTGAGCGATCCACGGAAAGTCGCCACATGTGTTCCAGGAGCCCATATCACGGAGCAGGTGGATGAGAATAATTACAAAGGATCCATCAGCGTGAAAGTGGGGCCTTCGGTAACGGACTACAATGGCCAGGTGCAAATCGTGCGTTTGGACGCGCAGAACCACGAGATCGAGATCCTTGGCCGAGGCCAGGACGTGAGAGGCCGCGGCAGCGCGTCCATGAGGATGACCGGCAAGCTCAAGGCACTCGATGACGGCCACACCGAGGTCACCAGTATTTCTGAATTGAACGTAGTGGGCATCCTGGCGCAGATGGGATCAAGGGTCATCAGCGAAGTCTCCAACATCATGTTCGGGGAGTTTACAAAGAACTTCGGGTCTCGCCTCGCCCAGCCGACGGACTCACCCGAAACTGCGGCCGATGCGGCAACAAAACCCATCAGTGCCGGCTCGTTGGCCTGGCAAGCGGCAAAAGGAGTATTTCGCCGCGACTCTTGAACCTTGCACGGTTCTTATCAACTCACTCGAACCGACCTCATCATGTCCAACTCCCCTAATTCCCCTCAGCGCAGCCAAATCAAAAATATCGATGACCTCATCGCCGCATTCGAACGATTGGGTTACGTTACTGACCGCGCCCTGGCGACTTCCGTTTACCTAGTCATTCAATTACACAAACCGCTCCTGATCGAAGGTCACGCCGGACTCGGCAAGACGGAAGTGGCGAAAGTGCTCGCGGCAATGTTAGGGACACGCCTGATCCGGCTGCAGTGTTATGAAGGCCTGGATGTGAATTCCGCGATTTACGAATGGAATTATCAGAAGCAGTTGCTGGCTATAAAAATTGAGGAGAAAACACAGCAGTCCGTGGAAGAGAAGGAAAAGCACATTTTCGGTAAGGAATTTCTTCTCGAGCGTCCTTTGCTCCAGTCCATTCTCGAGGAAAACGCTTCGCCCGTGCTGCTCGTCGACGAAATCGATCGTGCGGATGAGGCTTTTGAGGCATTTCTACTGGAATTGCTTTCCGATTTCCAAATCACGGTTCCGGAGATGGGCACGATCAAGGCCAGGCACATTCCCTACGTAATTCTCACCTCCAACCGCATGCGAGAATTGAGTGATGCGTTGAAGAGGCGTTGCTTTTACCACTGGATTGACTATCCCAGCTTCGAGAAGGAATTGAAGATTGTTCGCACACGGCTGCCCGGTGTCGAAGAAGAGCTCGGAAGCCAGGTGGTCCGGTTTATTCAAGCGGCGCGCCAGTTGGACCTCGCCAAGCCCCCCGGTGTAACCGAAACTTTGGATTGCGCCCTCTCCGTTATGTCCTTGGGCAAAAATAAGCTCGACGCCCAAACGGCGGAGGAGAGTTTGGGCTGCGTGACCAAATCCATGGAGGACACCGCAAAGCTCAAGGCCTCAGGCATCGAACGCCTTCTTTCGTAAGCGGCGAAATCACAGCGCCGGTGGAAGATCACAATGCCTCAACCAGTACGCGATCACTCAGCGGCCTCTATCATTGAGTTTTGCCAGTTCGCCCGAACACAAGGTTTGTTAGTCGGCATTCAACAGACGATGGCCGCAATCGAAGCTGCTAGATCGATCGCTGACGTTGATCGACAGGAGTTCGCCTTCACTATGCGCACAGCGCTAACCTCCTCAAAAGAAGAGTGGGATCTGTTCGACCAGCTCTTCGAAGCATTCTCGGACAGATCGCAGCGCAGACCGGGATCCACTTCTGCCGAAGCCAGAGAAGCCAAGATCAGTGCCCGCCGGCCGAAGGCCAGTACCCAGACGCTGAGCAGCCTATCCATCGGCGATGCTTCATCCGCCGAAGGGGAAGGCAAGGCGGTGACGGGCGCTAGCGCTCAGCAGCGCATCCAAAAGGTGGATTTCTCCAATGTTTCAAACGACGACCTGGCCTCGCTCGAACAAATCTCCTTGCGCCTGTTCCGCCGTATGAGCTTACGGCTATCGCGAAGACGCAAAATCAGGAATCTTGCCGACCGCGTCGACGTTCGCAGAACCATTCGACGCAGCATTTCCCGCGGCGGCAACCCCATTGCCTTGGCTTTTCAGGGACGAAAGCCACAAAAGCGTAGGCTTCTCATTTTTCTCGATATCAGCGGCTCGATGAATTCCTACAGCTTGTTCCTGGTGAGGTTCGCCTTCGCGCTGCAAAAATGCCTCAAACATGTGGATACCTTTCTGTTCAGCACGGGTGTTGTGGATATCACCGATGTGCTCCGGACACGGGATTTATCCGACGCCATCCGCGGCCTCTCGCAAACAGCCGTTGGTTGGGCGGGCGGCACGAAGATTGGTGAGTCACTCAGCGAACTCTATCGGCAGTACGCCAGAAGATTGCTTTCTCCCCATACCGTATTCATAATTCTGAGCGATGGCTGGGACACCGGAGAACCCGGAATGCTGGCTGCGCAACTCCACAGGATCCGTCGCCGCGTCCAAAAATTGATTTGGCTGAATCCGCTCTTGGGACTGAAAGAATATGAACCCATTACACGTGGAATGAGCGCCGCGCTGCCCTACGTGGATGTTTTCGCACCCGCCCACAATTTAGAAAGTTTGCTAGCGCTGGAAAGATTCCTCTAACGTGCCGAGAGGAGATTTGCGATGTTTGATCAATTCCTGAGCAAAGCGCATGAGTTGCTAACGAAAGGCCAACCGTTCGCTATCGCTGTGGTCGTGCGCTTTCAGGCGCCCATCTCCGGCAAACCTGGGAATAAAGCCATCATTTTCCCGGACGGCAAGATTTGGGGATGGATTGGCGGCGGCTGCGCCCAGCCTGTGGTAGCCAAAGAAGCCTTGAAGGCGCTCGCTGACGGTCAACCTCGTTTGATTCGGATCAGCCCCTCGTCATCGCCGGAAGATGGCATCGTGGATTACACCATGACTTGCCACAGTGGAGGAACCTTGGATATTTATGTTGAACCGGTCCTGCCCAAGCCACACATCCTGATTCTTGGCAGCTCGCCGGTCGCGGTAACCCTGGCCAGGCTTGGTAAGGGGATCAACTACACGATTTCTGTTGCTGCTCCGGAGGCGGACCGCGAAAATTTTCCGGATTGCGATTTAGTTCAGACCGATCTGGACCTGAGCCAGATCAAAATCACGCCACAAACTTTCCTCGTTGTCTGCACTCAAGGTCAGAACGACGAGGAGGCCTTGGAAAGAGCACTTCTAACCGATGCGTTCTATGTGGCCTTTGTCGCCAGCAAGGTGAAGACCGCCAAAATCCTGGACTACCTTAAAGAACGAGGCCTCACCGCGTCAAGACTAGGACAGCTCCGGGCTCCCGCCGGGCTCGACATTCGTGCTGCTTCACCTGAGGAAATTGCGGTCAGCATTCTTGCTGAAATCATTCAGGTAAATCGAACCGTGGCTGCGACACCTAAGGGCAAGGTGTCGTTACCTGGGCCGTATCACGAAGCCAAAGATCCAATTTGTGGAATGATGGTGGAAATCAGCTCAGCGAAGCACAAATCGGAATTTCGCGAAAACGCCTTCTACTTTTGCTGCGCCGGTTGCAAGCAGAAATTCGATAAGCAACCCGACAAATACGCGCTCCCGCAAGCACAATAACGAAATGGCACTATAACTCCATGTCCCACATGTGGTTGACACTGTGTGGCATTAGAGCAAGGATTCTTGCTGCCCCAGCGATGGCTTCCTTGCATTGAAGGAATGGCCAGTCGGATAGCTTGCCAGCGGTCGGCTCTCTACTTATGTCCTGTTTCTTTCAGAAACTTTCCCTCTTGCAGTGGTGGCCAAGCAAACCGGCAGCTTACCTGGCAACGAACGCATAGGTGTATGTCCCCTTGGGTTTCGGCTGAAGATTC
>Ga0306920_100014032_pt1 | contig 10928 bp, 10 predicted proteins | sample flu12Cox44000170_FD_204666 | JGI IMG/M metagenome (GOLD analysis project Ga0306920, IMG submission 204666) | Lab enrichment of tropical soil microbial communities from Luquillo Experimental Forest, Puerto Rico - flux4day.12C.oxic.44.000.170 (v2)... | ecosystem: Environmental > Terrestrial >...
TCATATGTGAAGCCATCCTCACATATAGGCGAACCATGACGCAAGCACTTTCACTGGATCCGCGCACCACCGCGCTCGTGATGATCGACCTCCAGCACGGCATCGTGAGCCGCCCGGTCGCGCCCTATAGCGGCGCGCAGGTCGTCGCGAACGCCAAACCGCTCGCCGACGCGCTGCGCGCCAGGGGCGGCACCGTCGTCTGGGTGCGCGTGCTCCTGAACGACATCCTCGCCATGCCCGCCGACGCGCCCACGCGCACGCCCGATGCACCGCTCGCGCCGGCTGAGGCTTCCGAACTGGTGCCCGAAACCGGCGCACAACCCGGCGACGTGATCGTCTCGAAGCGCCAATGGGGCGCGTTCTACGGCACCGACCTCGAGCAGCAGTTGCGCCGCCGCGGCATCGACACCATCGTGATCGGCGGCATCGCCACGAACTTTGGCGTCGAGTCCACTGCGCGCGCGGCGTTCGATCTCGGCTTCAAGCTCGTGTTCGTCGAAGATGCCACTTCGGGTCTGAACGAAGAGATGCATCACTTCTCGTTCGAGAAGCTGTTCCGCCATATGGGCCACGTGCGCTCGACGCAGGAAACCATCGCCGCGTTTGCGTAATGCAATTCGCACAAAACAAAAAAGCCCTCGATTCGCATCGAGGGCTTTTTGCATGCGCCGCGCAAATTTGCGGCGCATGGAGCGGACTTCGAATTACGCGAAGTTCTGCGCTGCGAAGTTCCAGTTCACGATGTTCCAGAACGCTTCGACGAACTTCGGACGCGCGTTGCGGTAGTCGATGTAGTAAGCGTGTTCCCACACGTCGATCGTGAGGAGCGGCTTGGCGTCCGTCGTGAGCGGCGTGGCGGCGTTGCTGGTCGACACGATGTCGAGCGAGCCGTCGGCCTTCTTCACGAGCCACGTCCAGCCCGAGCCGAAGTTGCCCACTGCAGCCTTCGTGAAGGCTTCCTTGAACGCGTCGTAGGAGCCCCACTTGGCGTTGATCGCGTCGCCGAGCGCGCCCGACGGTGCGCCGCCGCCCTGCGGCGAGAGGCTGTTCCAGAAGAACGTGTGATTCCAGATCTGGGCCGCGTTGTTGAACACGCCGCCCGACGACTTCTTGACGATCTCTTCGAGCGAGAGCTTTTCGAACTCGGTGCCCGGAACGAGGTTGTTCAGATTCGTGACGTAAGTCTGGTGGTGCTTGCCGTAGTGGAACTCGAGCGTCTCTTCCGACATGTGCGGAACGAGGGCGTTCTTCGCGAACGGCAGCGGCGGGAGCGTAAATGACATGATGCGGTTCCTTCGTCGTGTTATGGGGAGTTCTGCGTGATAACCGGCATGGAGCACTCGATTGTAGGCGAGTTGGAATAACCCCGCAAACGCGCGGCCTTTATGCCGGAGATCGTTTGCGCGGGGCTTTTGCGCATGAACGGCCACGCGGTTTTACGCCGGTTCCCCGGGTCGATGGTGCCGTGCTGCAACGGTTGCACGCAGCACGCCGAGCAATGCAGCGATGCTCGAACAGCGCTTCCGATGCTACGCGCTTTTACGTGCGCACTCCTGCAACGAGACTGCAACAATCGTTAGCCGCCACAGCGTTGCTTCGTGGCGGCGCGACTGGGCGACTGGGCGATTGCGCCGGTTCTTCCGTGGGCAGCAAACAGCGCGCCTGGTGGCTTGCCGCGAGGCCGATCGTTAGAAGCCGTCTGCAAGACGCGGCTGGACATCGGCGAGCGCAACGTCGGCGCTGCCTTGCGCGAGATGCACCGTGAGCCGCTTGCCGGGCTTGAGCGCGGCGGGCGAGCGCACGGCAGCGCCGCTTTGGGCGTCGAGCAGCGCGGCATAGCCGCGCTCGAACGTGCGCTGCGGGCTCAGCACTTCGAGCCGCGCCGCGAGTTCCGAAACGCGCGCCGCTTCGCGCTCGCGCTGGCGCGCGAAGGCGCCGTCCAGACGCCGGCCGAGCGACTCCAGCCGGGTGCGCTGCGCGGCGGCGTCGGGCCGCGCACGCTGCCAGCGCATCTGCATGAGGTTCAGGCGCGCGCGCGCCTCCGCGCTGGCGCGCGAGCCCGCCGATGCGAGCCGTATCGCGAGCTGCCGCAAATGCGTGCGCTGCTGCGCGAGCCGCTCGACGGGCGAAACGAGCCGGCGCGCCAGCCAGTCGAGCTGCTGTGCGCGCCGCTCGAGCAGGCGGCCGAAGTCGCGCGCGAGCGTGGCGTGCCGCTGGTCGAGATCGCGCAGCAGCAACGTGCGCTGCGGACTGACGAGTTCTGCCGCGCCAGTCGGCGTGGGCGCGCGCACGTCGGCGGCAAAATCGGCGATCGTGAAATCGGTTTCGTGCCCGACGCCGCTCACCACGGGAATGGCGCTAGCCGCAATCGCACGCGCGAGCGTCTCATCGTTGAACGACCACAAATCCTCGATGGATCCGCCGCCGCGGCACAGCACGAGCACGTCCACCTCGTTGCGCGCGTTCGCGGTCTCGAGCATCGCAGTAAGCTTCTCCGCCGAGCCCGCGCCCTGCACCGGCGCCGGATAGACGATCACCGGCACGTGGGGCGCACGCCGGCACAGCGTGGTGAGCACATCGCGCAGCGCGGCGGCCTGCATCGACGTAATCACGCCGATGGCGCGCGGATGCGAAGGCAGCGCGCGCTTGCGCTCGGGATCGAACAGCCCTTCGGCTTCGAGCTGCGCCTTCAGGCGCAGGAAGGCCTCATAGAGCCGCCCCTGGCCGGTGCGCCGGACGGCCTCGACGTTCAACTGCAGTTCGCCGCGCGGCTCGTACATCGTGACGAGCGCTCGCACTTCGATGCGGTCGCCTTCACGCGGCGTGAATTCGGCGTACTGCGCGCGGCCGCGGAACATCACGCAGCGGATCTGCGCCTGGGCGTCCTTGATCGAGAAGTACCAGTGGCCGCTAGCGGCCCGCGTGAAATTGGAGACTTCGCCGGAAATCCAGGCCAGCGGGAACGTGCGCTCCAGCATCGAGGCAATCGCGCGGTTGAGCGCCGAGACCGGCACGACGACGTCGCCCGAGGATGCAGAGGAAGCGGAGAATCGGTCGGATAGCATGCGAATGGTGGTGGAAAAGCATCGGCCGGACAGACGATAGACCGTTCGGGGGGCGGCAGTCCAGCACGAATGAGATCCGGCCCGCAAGCCTCGCGAAGTGTCCACACCGGCTGCGTCATGCGGCACGATGCCATGCAAGCGCTTGCAAACGGCGATAAATATACACATCCGATTGATTTGCAAAGGTTTTTTATCGATACAGCACCCTTACAGTCCGATGGAATGTCCGAAGACTGGGCCTTCCAGCCTTCCCGGCGTCCACTTCTCCACAAAGTTATCCACAGGTTGCGGTGTTTCTGACGATTCGCGCGGCTTGCACACAGCCGACAATTGCGCGCAAACAGGCAACTTGCCGCGTGGCGCCGACCCGCGCTAGAGTGCCGGGTTCACGACCGCCTGCGCGACGCCATGCGAGGCGCAGGCGGTCACTCGCGCAGGTCATTCGTCTGCCGTCTTGTTTGGCGCTCACCTCGAACCGGAGAACCGACCCGATGCCCGCCCTGCCCGTCAGCCTTTTGCATCCCGCGTCCGGCGCTTCGCGCGCAGATTGCCAATGAGCGGCCCCGCCCCCAGCCTGAAGGATCGCCTCGAAGCGCAGTTTGCGCACGCGTGGCAGCGGCGCGGCGCGCTCGCCTGGGCGCTCACGCCGCTCGCCGCCGTGTTCGCCGCCGTGAGCGGCGCACGCCGCGCCGCGTTTGCGGCGGGCTGGCTCAAGAGCGTGCGCGTGGACGTGCCCGTGGTGGTGGTCGGCAACGTGACCGTGGGCGGCACGGGCAAGACGCCGACCGTGATCGCACTGGTCGAGGCGCTGCGCGCGGCGGGTTATTCGCCCGGTGTGGTCTCGCGCGGCTATGGCGCGAAAATCGAGCGTCCCACGCCCGTCACGCCGGATACGCCGCCCCGGCTCTCCGGTGACGAACCCTTGCTGATCGCCCGTCGCACGGGCGTGCCCGTGTGGGTCTCGCCCGACCGCGTCGCGGCGGCCACGGCACTGTGCGGCGCCCACCGCGACGTCGACGTGATCGTGAGCGACGACGGCCTCCAGCACTACCGCCTCGTGCGCGACGTCGAGATCGTGGTGTTCGACCATCGCCTGGGCGGCAACGGCTTTCTGCTGCCCGCGGGCCCGCTGCGCGAGCCGCTCTCGCGCCGGCGCGACGCCACGCTCGTCAACAATCCGTTCGAGCGCACGCTGCCGGGCTGGCCCAATACGTTCGCGCTCAAGCTCGAACCCGGCGACGCCTGGCATCTCGCCAACCCGGCGCTGCGCCGTCCGCTCGCGCAGTTCGCAGCGGGCGCGGCCGCCCCGGGGCAAGGCGCCGGCCCGCAAGGTTCGCAGGCGGCTGCGCGCCTCGTGGCGGCGGCCGGCATCGGCTCGCCGGAGCGTTTTTTCGCGACGCTGCGCGCGGCCGGCCTCGCGCCGCACACCATGCCGCTGCCCGACCACTACGCGTACGCGACCAACCCGTTCGCCGATGTCGTCGCCGACGCGATCCTGGTCACGGAAAAGGATGCAGTAAAATTGGGGGCCTGGAACGATGCGCGCATCTGGGTCGTCCCCGTTGAAGCCGCGCTCGATCATCGCCTCATTACCCTGGTTGTGGAGAAACTCCGTGGACGCTCGTCTGCTTGAAATCCTGGTCTGCCCGATCTGCAAGGGCCCGCTCAGCTACGACCGCGCCGCGCAAGAGCTGATCTGCAATGCGGACAAGCTCGCCTACCCGATCCGCGACGGCATCCCGGTCATGCTCGTCGACGAAGCGCGTCAAACCGTGGAAGGCACGCCGGTCGATCCGGCCGGACCGGGCGCCGCATAAGGCCCGCGCGCCGCGCCCAATCTCCCTGCAGGAAGCCGAACCCGCGCGCGCCGCTTCTGGCGCGCTGCGGTTTCCACATCAGGCTCCCTGCTCCGCCGCCCGTCCTTGTTCCTTGTCCGAACTGGTCATGACTGTTCCCGTGCAACCTTTTATCGCCGTCGTCCCGGCGCGTCTCGCGTCCACGCGGCTGCCCAACAAACCGCTCGCCGACATCGGCGGCAAGCCCATGGTGGTGCGGGTGGCCGAGCGCGCGCGCGATTCGGGCGCGCAGCAGGTGCTGATCGCTTCGGACGCGCAAACCGTGCTCGACGCCGCTCGCGCGCACGGCTTCGAAGCCGTGCTCACGCGCGCCGACCACCCTTCGGGCACCGACCGCCTCGCGGAAGTCGCCGAGCATTTCGGCTGGAGCGACGACACGATCGTGGTCAACGTGCAGGGCGACGAGCCACTGATCGACCCGGCGCTCGTGTGCGACGTTGCGTCGCACCTCGCCGCGCACCCCGAATGCGCGATCGCGACCGCGGCGCATCCCATCTCGGCGCCCGACGAAATCTTCAGCCCGAACGTCGTGAAGGTCGTGCTGGACGCGCGCGGCGTGGCGCTCTACTTCTCGCGCGCGCCCATTCCGTGGGCCCGCGACGCATGGCAGCCGCACTGGTCGCCGGCGCGTCTCGATCTCGGCGCAATGCCCGCCCCGCCGGCCCCCGCGACCGTTTACCGCCACATCGGCCTGTACGCGTATCGCGCGAAATTCCTGCGCAGCTACCCCTCGCTCGCGCATTCGCCGATCGAGCAGGTCGAGGCGCTCGAGCAGCTTCGCGCGATGTGGCACGGCGAGCGCATCGCGGTGCTGGTCACGCAGGAAGCGCCGGCGCCGGGCGTCGACACCCCCGCCGACCTCGCACGCGTGCAGGCGCTATACCGGCCTTAATTCCGTCCGTGGGGCAAAAATCCCATGGCATAATCAATTTTTTGCGCGAGCCGTCTAAAGCCTTTGTGCGTTGGGGTTTCCCCGCGTTTCAGCACCGCCCCGCAGCACCGCCCCGTGTCCCAGGCAGGTCACGGGCACCGGGCGAAAGCTGCGCGGGACATGTCGCCGCCCCCGCCAGCACGTGCCTCGTCGGCCGTGAAAGAATGGACGAGGAGACGCACGGACACTGGCGATATCGCCCCGCGCTATGCGTGGGTCAGCCGCCGCGCCGCAAGAATTCACACAGATCGGAGATTGTTCACATGCGTTTGATCCTGTTGGGCGCCCCGGGTGCGGGCAAGGGAACCCAGGCAAACTTCATCAAGGAGAAGTTCGGCATCCCGCAAATCTCGACGGGCGACATGCTGCGCGCGGCCGTCAAGGCCGGTACGCCGCTTGGCCTCGAAGCGAAGCGTTTCATGGACGCCGGCGAGCTCGTGACCGACGAGCTCATCATCAATCTCGTGAAGGAACGCCTTCAGGAGCCCGACTGCAAGAACGGCTACCTGTTCGACGGCTTCCCGCGCACGCTGCCGCAAGCCGAGGCAATGAAGCAGGCAGGCGTCGCGATCGACTACGTGCTCGAGATCGACGTGCCGTTCGACGAGATCATCACGCGCATGAGCGGCCGCCGCATGCACCCGGCTTCGGGCCGCACGTATCACGTCAAGTTCAATCCGCCCAAAGTGGAGATGACGGACGATGTGACGGGCGAACCGCTGGTTCAGCGCGACGACGACAAGGAAGAGACGGTGCGCAAGCGTCTGGATGTGTACGTCGCCCAGACCAAGCCCCTCATCGCCTACTACAGCGACTGGGCGAAGCGCGGCGAGGAAAACGGCCTGCAGGCGCCGCAGTATCGCGCCATCTCTGGCCTCGGCAGCGTGGATGAGATTCGCGAGCGCGCGTTCGAAGCGCTCAAGTAAGCGATTCAAAGCCCGATTAGAAGCCGTTTCGGCACACTTGCTGGTTTGCCTGCGGGCCGGCTGGCGCCGCACTCCCGATGTAACTCGGGACGCGACGCCAGCCGGCCCGCTTTGTTTTTGGTCAGCCTCGTGCAGGCTTCCTCTCTGCGTGAGGCACGCGTAGCCACAACGAAAGGAGACGACACATGCAGATCCGCGGCAACGTATTTCTCATCACCGGCGGCGCGTCGGGGCTCGGCGCAGCCAGCGCGCGCCTGATCGCGGCCGAGGGCGGCAAGGTCGTCATCGCCGACCTCAACGAGGACGCGGGCAACGCACTCGCAAAGGAACTGGGCGGCGCGTTCGTGAACTGCAACGTCGCGAGCGAAGAGGACGGCGCGCGCGCCGTGGCCGCGGCAACGGCGCTCGGCACGCTGCGCGGCCTCGTGAACTGCGCGGGCATCGCGCCCGCCGTGAAGACCGTGGGCAAGGATGGCCCGCATCCGCTCGACACGTTCTCGAAGACCGTCTCCGTCAATCTGATCGGCACGTTCAACATGATCCGCCTCGCGGCGGCCGCCATCGCCCAGACCGCGCCCAGCGAGGGCGGCGAGCGCGGCGTGATCGTCAACACGGCCTCGGTGGCCGCTTACGACGGCCAGATCGGCCAGGCGGCCTACGCCGCGTCGAAGGGCGGCGTCGTCGCGTTGACGCTGCCGGTCGCGCGCGACCTCTCGCGCACCGGCATCCGCGTGATGACGATCGCGCCCGGCCTCTTCGAAACGCCGATGCTGCTCGGCATGCCCAAGGAGGTGCAGGATGCGCTCGGCGCGATGGTCCCGTTCCCGCCGCGCCTCGGCAAGCCGGAGGAATACGCGATGCTCGTCAAGCAGATCGTCGAGAACCCGATGCTCAACGGCGAGGTGATCCGCCTGGACGGCGCGATCCGCATGCAGCCGAAGTAACGCCACGTCCGCTCCCGCGCGACAAAAAAAAGCCCGCGAATTCATCGCGGGCTTTTTCGTCTGAGCGTATCGAACGTGAGCGCCTGTTTGAGTCGCGCATTTCAGTCATTATCCAGCGTGCGCTGACGCAGCTCCTGCAGCTGCGATTCGACAACGGTCGCGTCTTCGGCGTCGGGGCGCTCATCGAGATAGTGTTCGAGGTCTTCGAGCGCCGGGCGCAGATAGTCGAGCCGCGCATAAGCGAAACCGCGGTCGCGCACCTCTTCGATACTCTCCGGCAGCAGGATCACGAGCCGCTGCTGGATGGCGAGCAGGCGTTGCCAGCGCTCGGTCTGCAGATACACCGACTTCAGGTTGCGCAGCATGCGCGCGACGATCTCGCGGCGCGTGGCAGGCTCGAGCAGCATGCGCAGCGCGCGCGCCACCGAGTCGCCCGCGTTGGCCACGAAGGGCTCGAGCATCTCCACCATGTCGGATTCGGTGAGCGTGCGGCCCGTGGTGGGATCGAGCATTTCGTCGCCTTCGGGCAGCGCGACGCGCAACAGGAAATGCCCCGGAAACGACACGCCCTTCACCGGCAGACCGAGCTGGGTCGCCATCTCCAGATACAGCACCGCCAGCGAAATGGGAATGCCGCGCCGGCGTTTGAGCACGACGTTCAGGTGGCTGTTGTCGGGGTCGAGGAAGTCGTTGAGATTGGCCGCGAAGCCCATCTCGCGAAAGAAGCAGCGGTTGAGCACGCCAACCTGCTGGCGCACGTCCGCGCCTTCGGGCATGCGGCGGCGCACACGCAGCGCGAGTTCGTCGATTTCGGCAAGCGTGCCTTGCAGATCGAGATCAGGATAGGCGTCCTGTGCGATCGCGAGCGCCGCTTCGGTGAGCGGCAGACTCTCGTCATCGGCGACGAGCGCGCTGAAATAATCCAGAACCCGCGTAGTCATCGTGGTCACTTCGCCCGCCTCTTGAAGTACGCGTATTTGAAGCCCATCAGCCACAGCATACCGAAATATAGCGCTGCGAACAGGACGAGGCACGCCCCGAGCAAGGCGATGCGCGCGAGCGGTTCGTGGCGCAGCGCGATCCAGTTGTAGCTGATCGCACACCAATGCATGGCTCCCGCCAGCACGAGGCATGCTCCGAGCAACTGCACGAAGAACGTGTGCCAGCCCGAGGACGGCATATAGATGCCGCGGCGGCGCAGCCCGATGAAGAGCAGCAGCGCATTCATGCACGCGCCAAGGCCGACCGAGAGCGTGAGGCCCGCGTGCGAGAAGATCGGCACGAAGATGTAGTTGCTGATCTGCGTGGCGATGAGCACGCCCACGCCGATCTTCACCGGCGTCTTGATGTCCTGGCGCGCGTAGAAGCCCGGCGCCAGGATCTTGATGAGGATGAGGCCGACGAGCCCCACGCCGTACGCCGCGAGCGCCCGGCCCGTCATGACGACCGAGTTGGCGTCGAACTTGCCGTAGTGGAAGAGCGTCGCCGTGAGCGGCTCGGCGAAGAAGAACAGCGCGACCGCCGAAGGCGCGGCGAGCAGGAACGTCACGCGCAGGCCCCAGTCGAGCAACGCCGAGTATTCGTGCGGGTCGGCGTCCACGTGCGCCTTGGAGAGACTGGGCAGCAGGATGGTGCCGAGCGCCACGCCCAGCAGCGCCGTGGGGAATTCCATCAGGCGATCGGCGTAGTTGATCCACGACACCGCACCGGCACCCAGACGCGAGGCGATATTGGTGTTGATGATGAGGCTGATCTGCGCGACCGAGACGGCGAACATGGCCGGCACCATCTTCGCGAGCACGCGCTTCACGCCGCGATGCGCGAGCGCCTTGAGCGGGTTCAGGCCGATGCGCGGCATCATGTCGATGCGCTTCAAGCCCGGCAACTGCACGATGAACTGGAGCACGCCGCCCACGATCACGGCCCAGGCGAGCGCGTAGACGGGCTGCTTCATGTGCGGCGCGAAGGCCACGGCCGCCACGATGAACGACACGTTGAGCAGCACGGGCGCGAAGGCCGGCAGCGAGAACTGCTTGTACGTGTTGAGCACGCCTGACGCAAGCGACGTCAGCGAGATGAACACGATATAGGGGAACATGATGCGCGTCATCGTGACGGCGAGCGGAAAGGCTTGCCCGTCGCTCTTCAGGCCCGAAGCGACCACGATCACGACGAACGTCGCGCCGAAAATGCCCAGCAGCGAGAGGATCGCGAGCGCCCAGGCGAGCACGGTCGACGTGGCGTCGACGAGCGCACGCGTGGCGTCGTGGCCCTTCTGGTTCTTGAACTCCGCGAGAATCGGCACGAACGCCTGCGAAAAGGCGCCTTCCGCCGAGATGCGGCGCAGCAGGTTGGGAATACGAAACGCGACGTAGAAAGCGTCGGTGTACTGGCTCGCGCCAAACGCGCGCGCAATCAGCGTTTCTCGGGCCAGACCGGTCACGCGCGACAGCAGCGTGAAGCCGCTGACTGTCAGCAGGGCTCGGAATAGATTCATGGGGCGGTCATTATACGGGCGCCGTCCGGTCCATCGCGGATGCGCGGCGTGATGCGTGACGTTAAGGCCCAGGCGAAGGCTCGCGCGGCAGTGCGGACGACCGGGAGGGAACGGCAATGTGCGCTGATTCTGACCGGGTCGCGTTAAAGGCGTTCACCTTCGGCGACCAGTGTCGCGCGCGGACGCCGCGATTGCCGCGCGCAAGGATTTGTTGCTATAATTGTCGATTCGAGTTCTCTAGCGGGCCTCGAAACGCGCCTTGGAAAGGAAGCAGGAAGCTGCTTTGGCACAAGAGGCGCGGCCGGGAAGCCGTTGCAACTGAAGATTGCAGCGCAAGCAATCCGGCAAATACCGTTTTGTCCTTTCGGGCATCGTTCCCGGAAGTTCAAATCCAGGCAAAGAGCGTCGCCCAGCCAGACTGAAACGTCGGGCTCACGCTCCGCAAACACAAGGAATCGCAATGGCAAACTCCGCACAAGCACGCAAGCGCGCCCGTCAGGCCGTCAAGGCAAACGCCCACAACTCGGCACTGCGCTCGAAGTTCCGCACGGCCATCAAGGCTGTTCGCAAGGCAATCGACGCCGGCGACCAGGCTAAGGCTGCTGAAGTCCTGAAGGCATCGGCAAAGACGCTCGACATCATCTCGGACAAGAAGATCGTCCACAAGAACAAGGCCGCTCGCCATAAGAGCCGCCTCAACGCGAAGATC
>Ga0306920_100014033_pt1 | contig 10927 bp, 14 predicted proteins | sample flu12Cox44000170_FD_204666 | JGI IMG/M metagenome (GOLD analysis project Ga0306920, IMG submission 204666) | Lab enrichment of tropical soil microbial communities from Luquillo Experimental Forest, Puerto Rico - flux4day.12C.oxic.44.000.170 (v2)... | ecosystem: Environmental > Terrestrial >...
GGACGCCGACCGTGAGCAGCGGCGCCGACACCATGAAGATGATCAGCAGCACCAGCATCACGTCGACCATCGGCGTGACGTTGATCTCCGCCATTACAGGCTTGCGCCGGCCGCGGCGGCCTCCGCCGGCGGACGAGCTTGCGACGTTCATCGCCATGTTCTGATGCTCACCGATCCGTCCATACCATACCGTCCGTTATCCGCGCTCATCGATCTGGCGCGACAGGATGGCCGAAAACTCATCCGCAAAGCCCTCGAGCCGCTGAGCCTGACGATTCACCTCGGATGTGAATTTATTGTAGAAAATAGTCGCCGGAATTGCGGCAATCAGGCCGATCGCGGTGGCAAACAAGGCTTCCGCGATACCGGGAGCGACCACTGCGAGCGAGGTATTTTTCGACGCCGCAATCGACTGGAAGCTCGACATGATGCCCCAGACGGTGCCGAACAGGCCGACGAACGGCCCGGCCGAGCCGACAGTTGCCAACACCAGGAGCCGCCGTTCCAATCGTTCGACTTCACGGGCGATCGAGACGTTCATGACCTTCTCGATGCGCATTTGAAGACCCGCGAAGGAGCGCGCGTGGCTCTCGAAGGAGCGCTTCCATTCGCGCATTGCGGCGACGAAGCAGGCCGCCATTGATTGCGTCGGCTTGGCTGCGAGCGCGCGGTAGAGTTCTTCGATGGATTCGCCGGACCAGAACGCCTGCTCGAATCGGTCCATCGAGCGGCGCGTGTGCGCATACAACATCATCTTTTCGATCGCGATCGCCCAGACCCAGACCGAGCAGGACAGAAGCCCCAGCATGACCGCCTTGACGATCCAGTGGGCCTGCAGGAACAGCGCAATCAGCGATACGTCGGCGGAGGCCACGGGCAAGGCTGACTGAGCGACGTCGGCCGGGTTCATAGGAGGAATCCTCTCAACGCGTGTATCCCAAATCCTCCGGAGCAAATGGCTGCCGGTTCCACAGCCGCGCAGTCAACGCGGCAGTAAGCCTGCACAAGAGAGCCTAGTCTGTCGCATGGGAGGCCCGCCGAAGCCTTGCGGGCCTGCATCCCCTGTCAACATGTCAAAACGAGGGCTATTCGCGCGACTTCACGCACCTAACCAAACGCTAACTAGGGTTAAAACTTGGTTACCAAAGAGGAATTTGGCCGGAGAAACTCAAGCCCGATCAGCTTCTTATAGGGGCCGGAACGGGCCGTTCCGGGGCGCTCGGGCATCTTCCGGAGGCGCCGCGCGACAAGTTTTTCCTTGAAGTCGTTGCCCTTTTTTGCCGCGGGCCGGGTTCGCCTTCCGGAAAAGCAAACCGCCCGCTTGCATTGTTGCAAACGGGCGGCTCGTGCCGTCAGGTGTCCGGGGGCGTTCGCCTGAAGGCTAGTTCTGCGGCGGCTGGTCGTTCGGCGGGGTCGGGCGCGACCTGTGCTGTGCCATGAACGCGTCGAACTCTTCCTTGTCCTTGGCCTGGCGCAGCCGGATCAAAAACTCCTTGAACTCGCGCTGCTCCTCCTCGAGCCGACGCAACGTCTCCGAGCGGTATTCGTCGAAGGCGCGGTTGCCGCTCGACGACGAACCGAAGGGGAAGCCCGACCGCTCCATGCGGTCACGCATGCGCTCCATCTTCCACTGCATGCGCTCCATCTTGTTCTGCCAGCGCTCCGGATGATGACTCCAGCAACCCATTTTTCTGCTCCCTATTGTGTAAAAGAGAAGGGCTAATCCGATCGGCCACCAGATCATGAAGCCGAGGATGGTCACCGCGATCCAGCCGGGGTGCCACGGGCTTTCGAGCATGCGCGGGCGATAGGGCTCATCCACGGGACCGCGCCATCGATTGACATCTGCGGTGTAGGCCATTTCCCTCTCCATGACGGCATCACAGCCGTGTGAATGTAAATAACATTTACATAGGTAGACCATCCCGGATTTTTGTCAAGCCGACCGCTCGTCGCGCCAGCCGATTTATTTGGGCAACTTTATTTCGGTTTGCCCCAGGGACCCGCGGGCCTGTCGTCCGGCTGCGGAGCAGCTTCGCTTCTGCGGTCGGTCGGGAATCCAAGCCCGCGCAGATAGATCAGCACTTCAGCTTCCAACAATTCGTCCGGCGACATCGGCAGCTTGCGGCGCGCCGCGTCGCCGCGCGCAAACAAGGACGCCACGCCGTGCGACATCGACCAGATGTGCAGCGCCATCATCAGCGCAGGCGGTCTTGGCAGGCCGGGCGGCACCAGTGCCGCGAGCCGTTCGGCGGCGGCGCGGATGATGCCGAAAGCGCGCTCGCTTGCGGCCTGCAAAGCGGCATTTGTATCGAGCGGCAGGCCTGATTCGAACATCGCCGAATAGAACGCCGGCTCTTGGCGGGCGAAGGAAAGATAGGCTTTTCCGACGCGCTCGAATGCCGTGACCGTGTCCGGTCGCCCGTCATCCCAGGCCTGCGTCAGCAACGTCTCGAACTGCTCGAAGCCGCGTTGCGCAATCGAGGACAACAATTCGTCGCGATCGCGGAAATGCCGATAGGGCGCGGCCGGGCTGACCCCCGCCATGCGCGCAGCGTCCGCGAAGGTGAAGCCGGCGGCCCCCTTCTGCGCGATCAAATCGAGGGCTGCCTGCAGCAACGCCTCTTTCAGATTGCCGTGATGATAGCCGCGCTCGGCGCGGCGCTGATCCTTTCGCCAGCTCATGTAAAAGGGTTTTACATGAGCTGGCTCCAGAGGTCACTACTTAAAGCCCGCCTGAAGGCCGGAAATGGCAAGCGTAAACGGGCTGAAACAGCGCCTAGCCGCCCGGAATCGGCAGAACCGGCATGATCTCCACGGCTTCGCCCGGAAAGATCGTGAAGTGCGGATGCCCTTCGAACATCTTCGCGGCCGCCTCATGCGAATCGGCCCGAACGACCGTAAAGGCACCCATCTGATTGCTGATATCGGCAACGCCGCGCGGATCGACCTTCTTGGTCTTGCCCAGCGGTCCACCCATCTCGGCGATGGCACCTTGGTGTTTCTCGACCCACGCCTTCCACGCAGCGATGCCCTGTTGTTCCCTGGCGCGCCGTTCTCCCTCAGGAAGCGCGTTCCAGGCTGCCATTTTCGAACCGGTTTTGCTGCCGAGAAAGACGGCGAGAAAGGTGTTCTTCGCACTCATCGGATGTTGTCTCCTTTTGCTGGTTGAAAGAACGTCGAATGCTGGTGCAGACCGCTTCCGCGCCTAGCCGGCGGAGCGGCGCTGCATCTCGGCAAATCCGCTGGCTGCCTCCTGCACGTCGGCCGGGAAATCAGCCATTTCCTGCACCTGACGGATCTCGATGATCTCGTTCGCGGAGGCCGGACATTTCTTGGCCCAGGCGATCGCCTCCTCGCGCGATTTCACATCGATCATCCAGTAACCGCCGATCACTTCCTTGCTCTCAGTGAAGGGGCCGTCGGTCACGACCGGCTTGCCGCCCTCGAAGGAAACGCGCGCGCCCATCGACGGCGGATGGAGACCGTCGAGCGTGATCAGAACGCCCGCCTCCTTCAGCGCCTCGTTGTATTTCATCATCGCAGCGACCGCGTCTGCCGGCGGCATGGTGCCGGGCGCCGCCGCCTCATAGCCCGTGGGGATCATCAACATCATGAATCGCATCATGTCTCTCCGTTCGGTTCTCGTCTCGGTGGCGCCCGCTCGCAATCGGCACTCGTCAAGAAGACGAAGAAGGTTTTGCCCAACCGACAGCGCGAGCGGAATTATTTGCAAGGTAATTGTTTCACGCGCTCCGCCTCAGTCATCGATCGCCTGATAGGCCGAGGTCCAGAAATCCGCCATCACAGCCGGCGCCTGCGGTGAATCCATCAGCCGCTGGGTCAACAGGATCCCCGTGAAACTCTCCTTGGGGTCCGAATACCAGGAGGTGCCGTAACCTCCTTCCCAGCCATAGCGGCCGGGCACGTTGTAGAGATGGTCGCGCCGGGTGAACACCGAGAGACCAAAGCCCCAGCCGCGGTTGTCGCTGAAGAACATTTCCGAGCCCAGTTTCTGCTCCGGCGTGAGCTGATCCGTCGTCATCAGCTCAACTGAAGGCCGCGACAGAATGCGCTCGTTGCCAAACCGCCCACCGTTCAACAACATCTGTGCAAAGGCGTTGAAATCATCCGCAGTCGAGACGAGGCCTGCGCCGGCATTCTCGAACACCGGCGGGTTTGCAAACTTGCCGCTCACGGGATCGTCAAAGAGCTTCAACTGCTGCGTCTCGGGGTCGCGGATGTAGGTAGTCGCAAAGCGATCGCGTTTTCCCTGCGGCACGAAGAATGCGGTGTCCCTCATGCCAAGCGGTTCGAAGATGCGCTCGCGCAAGAATTCGCCGAGGCTTTGGCCTGCAGCGCGCGCGATCAGGACGCCCAGCATCTCCGATCCGGCGTTGTAGAGCCAGCGCTCGCCGGGCTGATGCACCAACGGCAGGCTACCATAGCGCCGCATCAATTCGTCCGGCGGAAAGCAGGGAAATACGGGGCCGGGCGCGAGCCCCGCGGCCGAGACCGCCTTCTGGATCGGATAGCGGTCCGGAAAGATCGGGATCATGCCATAGCCGAGGCGAAAGGTGAGCACGTCGCGCAGCGTGATCGCGCGCTTTGCCGGTACGATGTCGTCGATCTCGGCTTCGATCGAACGCAGCACCTTGCGGTCGGCAAGTTCCGGCAGAAAAGCATCAACGGGATCGTCGAGCCGCAACCTGCATTCCTCGACCAGAATCATTGCAGCCACCGCGCCAACCGGCTTGGTCATCGAGGCAATGCGGAAGATGGTATCGCGCTGCATTGGCGCACCGCCGATGGCCATTTTACCGATCGCCTCGGCGTGAACTTCGCCATGGCGGCTCACCAGCGTTACCATGCCGGGCACGCGACCGCTCTCGACGTGGCCGGCCATGATGTCGCGCATCCGCTTCAAGCGCGCTCTGGACAGGCCGCCAATGTTGCTCATTCCATGCATGTTCATTCCTTCCGAACGACACCAGCCCCTGATTAGACGAACGAGACCGGCCACGGACGACATGGCCCGCGAAATTTATTTCGAAACCGCCTCCCACCGCCGGACCGGCACGGAGGCACCTTCGGGCAGCGCTTCAAAAATCGGTGAAGCCAGCACCGCATGCAGGTGCAAAGTCCCGCTACCGCTGTTGCGGAACCCGTGACGGCGACCCGCCGGCACGATCACCGATTGCCCGGCCGCAAGCCTCGCTCGCGCCTCGTCCATCCAGACCTCGGCTTCGCCCGCGAGCACGGTCAGGATTTCCTCGACCGGATGGCTGTGGGCGGGCGCGCCGGTATCGGGCGCGACCCATTGCTCGAAGATGCAGAGCTGGTTCGCACCGTTCTGCGCCGAAATCAGCATGCGAGTCTGAACTCCCGGACGCCAATTTTCCAGCACACTGTCCTCGGGATCGATCGGTTTCACGGGAAAGGCCCTCCCTTTGGCAGATGCTGACAAGCGAGCAAAGCAAAGCATGCGCTTTCGTGCTAGTGGAGCAAACCACGACCATCCAGGAAGCACGGATCGACCATGGCAGCCTCCCCGCAAAATGTCGCGCTCGTCACAGGGGCTGCGCGCGGCATCGGACTTGCGACCGCGAAGCGATTTCTCGCCGAAGGCTGGCGCGTCGCGCTGCTCGACATCGAGGACGAATTGTTGCGCGGAGCAGTCGACGGGCTCGCCGATCCCGACAACACGCTCCCGCTTCACTGCGACGTGTCCGACGCCGCCGCGGTCGAGGCCGCAATCGATGCGCTGCGCAAACGCTTCGGCAGGCTCGACGCACTCATCAACAATGCCGGCGTAGCCGTGTTCGCGCCGCTCATGGAGACCGCTGACGCCGACTGGAACCGGATCCTCGCCGTTAATCTCACCGGTCCTTTCCTGTTTGCCAAGGCAGCGGTGCCGCTGCTGCGCGAAGGGGGCGGCGGCGCGATCGTCAACATCACCTCGATCTCGGCGGTACGTGCTTCCACGCTGCGCTCGGCCTATGGCACCAGCAAGGCGGCGCTCGCGCATCTGACCAAGCAGCTCGCGGTGGAACTTGCCTCTTCCGGCATCCGCGTCAACGGCGTGGCGCCCGGTCCGGTCGACACCGCGATGGCAAAAGAGGTGCACACTCCCGAGATCCGCGCCGACTATCACGATGCGATTCCGCTCAACCGTTACGGCCTTGAAGAAGAGTTGGCGGAAGCCATCTACTTTCTGAGCTGCGACCGCTCCAGCTACATCACCGGACAAATCCTGGCGGTCGATGGCGGCTTCGATGCGGCCGGCATCGGCTTGCCGACGCTGCGCGGCCAACGACGAAACAGGTGAAACGATGGGGATCACGCGCATAATTTTCGTCGTCGGTCTTGCGATCGCGTTGTGGTTTTTCGCGACGCTGCTGGCGCGCGCCGACGTGCGCATTCTCTCAAGTCCCGGCGGTCAGGTCGGCCCATTCCTCGATCTGTTCGAAGAGGTGAACCGATCCGGCGAACGCGTGGTGATCGACGGTCCCTGTCTGTCGGCCTGCACGCTGGTGCTGAGCATGGTGCCGAGCGACCGTATTTGCGTCACGCGCCGCGCGGTCTTCGGCTTCCATGCGGCGCGATCGATGGACCGCCGCGGGCGGCTATATGCCGAGCCGGAGGCCTCCAAGGTGGTGCTGGAGGCCTATCCCGACCCGATCCGGAGCTGGATCGTCCAGCGCGGCGGATTGACGTCGCGGCTGCTCTTGCTGCGTGGGCGCGAGCTCGCTGCGATGTACCGCACCTGCCGATGACTTTCAGGAATTCGGCAGCGGGCTTATCACCATCCAGGGAATGCCGAACTGGTCGACGCCCATGCCGAACCCCTTTGCGAAGAACGTTTTCGACCACGCCATGTTGACGGCGCCGCCCTTGCAAAGCGCGTTGAACTTGCGTTCGGCCTCCGCAGGATCGTCGACCGTGAGCGACAGCGAGAAGCCCTGCGGCTTGTGAAAATGCTTCGGGGGCGCGTCGGAACCCATGATGGTGGCGCCATCGATCGAGATCCGCGCATGCATAATCTTCTTCTTGTGCTCCGGGGATGACGGCATGTCCGCAGGCGCCTCCTCGTAGCGCAGCATCATCTCGATCCTGGCGCCCAGCTCCTTTTCGTAGAATTTGAAGGCTGCCTCGCAGTTGCCGTCATAGTACACGTAAGGATTGACCTGCATCGTTTGCTCCTCGGTTTTACGCTTGCGGGGTTGCTGAGAGATCGAGAACCGCGTTCAGCTCTCGACCTGCTTCTTGAGATTGGCGAGGCCTGCCTCGAAGTCCTTGCCGAGCATCCTGTCCATGTTGACGAACACGTGCATCAATTTGGCCATGAACGGCGCCGGACCTTGCATCACCCAGGTGACGGTGGTGCCACTGCCCTGCGGCAGCATTGTGAATTCCGCGGTGTTATGACCCTCGAACGGCTTGATGAAATCGAGCTTGATCAGCACTTTCGACGGCGTCGCGGCTTCGAGAATCTCCATGCGTCCCGCCCCGACATTCTTGTTGCCGTCCCAGGCGTAGACCGCACCCTTGCCGCGCTCGGCGCCGTCATAAGTGCGCTTCATTCCGGGATCCCTGGTTTCCCAGGGCGACCAGCGGCCCCATTGGCGAAAATCGGAGATCAACGCGAAGATTTTTTCCGCAGACGCATTCATGGTCGCCGTGCGTCGTACGCTGAACGTATCCGGCCTGGCGGCCGCAAGCATCAGGATCGCGGCGATCGCAAGCGCAAGCAGCACGGCGATAATGATGATGACTTCAAACATGGCGGGCTCCGTTGTCGGTTGGTTGAAAGTATCGGCGGGTCAGCGGTCGAAGGGCAGCATCGCGCGCACCGTCCCCTCCCGCAACCACAAGCCGCCCCACACCATCACACCGAGATAGATGCCGAACAGAATGTGCGTGAACAGCGGACTGCCGATCCTCACGTGTGAGGCCACCGCGCCGCCGAGATAGCCGGTCAAAAGGATCGCCCCTACGAACGAGGTCGGCGGAAACGAATAGAGCAAGGTGCAGACGATGGTGATGAGGCCCAGGCTTCGCGCCAGCGTTTCGCTCGAACCGTAGCCCACCCTGTCCATCGTTTCCGTGACGACCTGCAACGGGACGAGCTTCATCGCGCCGTCGAAAAGGAGGAACAGGATCACGAGGCCGCTGACAAGGCGGCCCATGAAGAGCGCTGGCTTTGACACCGGCTTCGCTTCGATCATCGTCGGCATGGCTTGTCCCCAGGAATTGGCGTTTGACCAATAGACGGACGGGAACAACGCGATCCGACAGGGAGTGTGGAAATAATTTTTGGAAAGTGCGCCGCTCTGGTTACCCTCCCCTCCAGGGGCCTTGCAGGGGGACGGAGCACACACTTCCGCTGCGGTGGAAGCGAACTCAGCAACGAGAGGAGGTCGCGCGGCAAGTTCGGCGCGACACGGCCGTGACTCGAATCGTGGATTTTCGGCGCGACTCGTGACGACTTAAGTCGTCCCACAGACTCGTCATGCCCGGGCTTGACCCGGGCATCCACGCCTTTCTTTCGATTTGCCAAGACGTGGATGGCCGGGACAAGCCCGGCCATGACGATGCGGAAAGGATGCTGCCCCGCCTCTAAGGGCCCTTTAAGGGGAGGGTAGGAGCATTGATGCGCCTCAATCAGTCTTCGCCTTCTTCTCGCGCGGCTTGCTGTCGCGCATCAGGCGGTCGAGATGCATGCGGATATGGGCCGCTTCCGCCGAGGTGTTGGCGAGCGCAATCGCGCGGTCGAACGCCACGCGCGCCTCTTCGTTGCGGCCGAGCTGGATCAGGAACGCGCCGCGCACGCCGAAGAAGTGGAAATAGTTCGACAGCCGCGGCGCGAGCGGCTCGATCATGTCGAGTGCAGCCTGCGCCCCCTGCACTTTCGACACCGCAACCGCGCGGTTGAGCGTCACCACCGGCGACGGCTGCACCAATTCAAGCGCGCCATAGAGCAGGTCGATCTGCTTCCAGTCGGTATCCTCGGGCCGCTCGGCACGGGAATGCAGCGCTGCGATCGCCGCCTGGATCTGATAGGGGCCGCTTTGCCGATGGCGCATCGCCTTGTCGATCAGCGCAAGCCCCTCCGCGATCAGCTTTTGATTCCACTTCGAACGATCCTGGTCCTCGAGCAGGATCAATGTGCCCCCGGCATCGAACCGCGCGTCTGCGCGGGCATGTTGCAGCAGCAGCAGTGCCGTCAGCCCCATGATCTCGGGCTCGCTCTGGAACAGCCGCAGCAACAGCCGCGCCAGCCGGATCGCCTCCTCGCAGAGCGGCTTTCGCGTGTCGGCGGTGTCGCCGCTCGCCGAATAACCTTCATTGAAGATCAGATAGATCATCGCGGCGACCGCCGCGAGACGCTGGCTGCGTTCGACCGCACCGGGCGTTTCGAACGGCACGCCGGCATCCGCGACACGGGCTTTGGCGCGGGTGATGCGCTGCTCCATCGCGGCCTCGGTGACGAGGAAGGCGCGCGCAATCTGCCTGACCGTGAGCCCGGACACGATGCGCAGCGCAAGCGCGATCTGTTGTGTGGGCGGCAGATCGGGATGACAGCAGATGAACAAGAGCCGCAGGATGTCGTCGCGGTAATGCGAACCGTCGAGCCGTTCGGCGAGTGCTTCCTCGGTGTCGTCGAGATCGGAAATCGACCGGTCGTCCTCGGGCAACGGCTCCTGCCTGCGGCCGCGGCGCACTTCATCGATCGCCGCGTTGCGGCCGACCATGATCAGCCAGGAAGCCGGATCGCGCGGAGGGCCGTTTTGCGGCCAGCTCTTCAAGGCGCGCAGGCAGGCGTTCTGGAACGCCTCTTCCGCGGTGTCGAGGTTACGGAAATATCGCAGCAGCGCACCGACGGCCTGGGGACGCGCCGAGGTCAGCGCGGCATCGATCCAGGCGGCGTCGGTCATTTCAGCGCGCCTCCGGGCGCGAACATGCCGACCGGGCGGATTTCATAGGCGCCGCCGGGATTGGCCGCGCCGAGATCGCGGGCGACATCGAGCGCCTCGTCGAGGTTTTTGCAATCGACAAGGTAGAAGCCGAGAAGCTGTTCCTTGGTTTCGGCATAGGGGCCGTCGAGCACAAGCGGCGGATTCTCCTTGCGGAGCGTGGTTGCCGCCGTTGTCGGCAACAGGCGCGCGACCGGACCAAGCCGGCCCTGCTTGTGGAGCTTCTCCTGCACCGCCGCCAGCTTGGTCATGACGGCCGCGTCCTGTTCCTTGGTCCAGGAACCGACGAAATCCTCGTCGTGATAGCAGAGTATGGCGTAGAGCATGTGCAGGGGTCCCCTTTTTCTGCAAGACGAACGAGTATGCCCGGAGCCGACAGCAAGGGTGACAATTTTGCGCGGCAGAGCCGGTTCTGTCATGTTGCCGGAATCCGCTGCACCTATAGCTGAATTTGGGGCGATCGAATGAAGAAAGGCGCGCTGGCGCTCTTGATCCATGGCGGCACCGACAACTGGTCGCCGGAGCGGTGGAAGGCGAGGTTCGACGAGGTTTGCCCCGATCGGGCGGTGCACCTGTTGCCGAGGGCCGAATTCGATCCCGCAGAGGTTCGTTACGCCGCAGTCTGGAAGCCGGTTCCCGGCGAACTGGCAGCCTTTCCGAATCTGAAGGTGATTTTCAATCTCGGTGCCGGCGTCGATGCGCTGATGTCCGACAAGACCTTGCCGGACGTGCCGCTGGTCCGCGTCGCGGTCGCCGATCTCACCGATCGCATGACCGAATATGTCGTGCTGCATGTTCTCATGCATCACCGGCAGGAACCCTATTTGCGGCAGTCGCAACGCGAGAAGCGCTGGGCGCCGAAATTCCAGTGGCCGGCGAGCGCGATTTCAGTCGGCATCATGGGGTTGGGCAGGCTAGGCACCAATGCCGCCGACGCCTTGCGCCGGATC
>Ga0306920_100014034_pt1 | contig 10927 bp, 8 predicted proteins | sample flu12Cox44000170_FD_204666 | JGI IMG/M metagenome (GOLD analysis project Ga0306920, IMG submission 204666) | Lab enrichment of tropical soil microbial communities from Luquillo Experimental Forest, Puerto Rico - flux4day.12C.oxic.44.000.170 (v2)... | ecosystem: Environmental > Terrestrial >...
CAGCGGCTTATCGGCGGGCCATTGGCGGGCGGCAATCATGGTCTCGCGGCGCGATTCCAGGATCTCGCGGAACAGCTCCGGCGGCAGCTCGGCGCCGAACGCATTGTGCAGCTCGTCCCAGACCAGGCCCGCCTCCTGCGCATTGTCGATGCTGAGATGCTCCTTCAGCGTGGCGAGCGAGCCCGCCTTGTCGTTGCGGAAATACATGACCGCTCTGGCGATGGCGCGGATGAACTTCTTGACGGTCTCCGGGTTGCCGTCGACATACGCTTTCGGCGCCCAGATCGTGCCGCCGGCGCGCGCCACGTAGTCGCCGGTGCGCAGCAGCACCTTCATTCCGGCCGCCACCGCACGCGCGGCGTGCGGAACCGAGATCAGCGCGCCCTGGATGTCGCCGTTGACCAACGCGCCTACCCGGTCGGCCTCGCCCTGGAACGAGATCACCTTGTAGTCGCGGCCGGCCTCCATGTGGAAGAAGCGCGCCAGCACCAGCGTGCCCTCGTCGTAGTCGGCGCTGCCGGGGCGGCCGTAGCCGAGCGTCTTGCCTTTCAGGCTCTCCACCTTGTCGATGCTCGGAGGCACCACGATGGTCCACTGCGACTTGAGCGACTCGCCCACCACGTAGGTAATGGCAGCTCCGCTGAGCGCTGCTTGCGCCCCGCCCGACGGAATGGGAACGAAATCGACGTTGCCGGAGAGCCCGGCGGTCACCAGCGCGCGCGCCTGCAGCACGACCCACTGAGCATCGAGGCCCTCGGCGGCATAGAAGCCCTTGTCCATGGCGATGTAGCTCGGGATGTGAAAACCACTACCGCCGACTGCCTTGCCGACCCTGATCTTGTTGCTCTCGGCGTGGGGGGCAGCGAGCGACAGGGCAAGTGCAAGCACGAGCGCCGCGATCGAGGCGGCGGCCAAACGAAGCATGCGCATGCAGCTCTCCATCCTGTGGGTTTGAGGGGATTATCGGATGTTCTGAACGCTCGATCCACCGGTACGGGCGCGGCTTCGGCTGGAGCAAGCCGCTGACGGGCTCAGGGGCATCCGGAGGAGCGCAAAACGCCAATGAACCCGCGGGCTCGTTGGCCCGTCTAACGATCCGTCGTCACGATGATAAGGGGTGAATGCACGCTCGCGAATGGATTCCGTCTCCAGGAGGTTGAAATGACCGGTGATTCCCGGCTTGCCCTGCCATTGGCCGAAAGCGCGGACCTCTCCGACGAGGACAGGAAGTTCATCAAGGCAGCGCTCTGGCGCAATGGCGCCACCCCGGAGATCACCAGCCACGAGCAGTATGCACGCTACAAGAAGATCGCCGCGGAGCTTGCTCGCAAGTACGACACCGAAACGCGAAGCTCGCTCCCGTTCATTCGATCGCCGGACGGAGTGTTGTTGACCTCGCTCGAGGCGCGCATGACTGAATGGGAAGGGGGCTCGGCCACGGGCTCCTGCTAGTTCACCATCCCGAGCGCGCGCGGCAGCCACAGCGAGATATCGGGGATGTAGGTTACCATCACCAGGAAGATGAGCATGGTGCCAAGCCAGGGCAGCACCGCGACCGTGAGCTCGGTGATGCCCATCTTGGTGATCCCGGAAGCCACGTAGAGGTTCAAGCCGACAGGCGGATGGCAAAGCCCGACCTCCATGTTGACCGCCATCAGGATGCCGAGATGCACGGGGTGCACGCCAAGTGCCGCCGCCATCGGAAACAGGATCGGCGCCATGATGAGAACGATAGCCGCGGGGTCCATGAAATTGCCGGCAGCCAGCAGCACGATGTTGGTGACGAGCAAGAATGCGACCGTGCCGAAGCCCTGCGCTGTCATCCACTCCGCCATGGACTGCGGGATCTGCTCCGAGGTGAGCAGCCACGAGAACACCGCCGCATTGGTGATGATGTAGAGGATCATCGCGCTCATCGAGGCGGCCTTGAGCAGCACGGCCGGCACGTCAACGAGCTTGAGTTCTTTGTAGACGAATACCGCGATGAAGAAAGCGTAGACCGCGGCCACGGCGGCGGCCTCGGTGGGCGTGAACAGGCCGGAATAGATGCCGCCGAGCACGAGCAGGATCAGAAACAGCCCCCAGAAGCTCTCGCGGAAGGCGCGGGCGCACTCGCCCCAGCTCGCCCGCACCATGCGCGGATAATCGTGCCGCCAGGCGCGATACCACGTCGTGACGCCGAGCATGGTGGCCAGCATCAACCCCGGGACGAGACCGGCGATGAACAGCTGCCCGACCGAGGCGGAATCGACCACCGCCCCGGTCGGCCCGCGCGGCTGCATGCCGCTCGTCGCCACCGCGAAGATGACGAGGTTGATCGAGGGCGGAAACAGGATGCCGAGCGCGCCCGAGGTTGCGATCACGCCGGCGCCGAAGCGCGGCGGATAGCCCTTCTCCATCAGCGCCGGCAGGATGATCGAGCCGATGCCCACCACGGTTGCCACCGAGGAGCCGGAGATCGCCGCAAACAGCGCGCAGGCGACCACCCCGGCAAGCCCGAGCCCGCCATACCAGTGCCCGATCATGGAGGTGGCGAAGTCGATCATGCGGCGGGCGACGCCGCCGGAGGTGAGAAAGTTGCCGGCCAGGATGAAGAAAGGGATCGCCATGATCTCGAAGCGATCGATGCTGGTAAACAGCTTCAGCCCGACCATTTTGGGATCGACGCTGGAGAGGATGAACAGGTAGGTGAGCACGGAAAGGCCGAGCGCGATGGAGATCGGCATGCCCGACGCCATCAGCGCGAGCAGCAGTGCGAACAGGAGTGCCGCGCGCACGGAGTGCGACAGCTCGATGATGTCGAGGCGGGCGGCAAAGCAGATGACGGCGAGCGCAATCGGCACGATGATGATAAGCGCCGCCGTCACGGCGGCGGAGCGCGGCCGCATGGTCGTCGGCTCGAGGACGTGCGGCAGGGCCGTCATTGCGCGGGCGCGGCAATCGGCGACGCCGCCCCTTCATGCGGGGCTTCGTACTCGACCCCGTGCGCGTGATGCGGCACCATCCCGGTGCGCAGAAAGCGCCACATCACCTGCAGGAAGCGGAAGCACATGAGGTAGGAGCCGAGCGGAATGCAGAGGTAGATGATCCAGCTCGGCCATTCGAGCTCCTGCGACACCTGGTCGGGATCAAGCTCGTAGACGTAGATGGCGCCGAGCGTGCCGATGACGCCGGTAAACAGCGCGCCGCACAGCATTGCGAACACGATCACCGGCTTGCGCGCCGCCGGGGTGAGCTGCTTGACGAACACGTCGACGCCCACATGGATGCCGGTGCGCACGCCGAGCGCGGCCCCGAACTTCGCCATCCACACGAACATGTAGGTGGCAAGCTCCTGCGCCCAGGAGAGGTTGATCGAGGTGAGCGAGATGTAGACCCAGTCGGACGCTTCCTGCAGCCATGACAGGTGATGCGCGCCCGCCCAGCTGGCCAGCACCGCGGAGTTGCTCGCGCCATAGCGATGCACGACAGCAATGAAGGTCACCACCGTGGCGGCGGCGATCAGCGTTATGATGATCCACTCTTCCAGCCGATCGAGGATGCGGTCGAGCACCAGGCTTATCCTCGTAATCCCTCCGCGTGCGGGCGAGAAATTACGAGAGGGTGCCGTTACAGGCATCAAAAAATCGCCGTTGGCGAGACGGCGCCGCTGCCTACGACTGTGGCGGGATGAAGCCCGAGGCCTTGTAGATCTTGTCGATGAAATCCTTGCCGAAGCGGCTCTGCATCTCCTTGTGCACCGGCATCAGCTTGGCCACCCAGGCCTTCTTCTGCTCGTCGGTGAGATAGTGGAACTCGATCTTGCCGGAGGCCTTGATTCGCTCCAGCGCGTCCGCGTTGTCCTTCTCCGCCGTCGTGTTGAAGAAGTCGGTCGATTCCTTCACCGCGCGCGTGAGCGGCTCGCGCACGTCGGCCGGCAGCGTGTCCCAGAACTTCTTGTTGGTGACCAGCGCATAGGTCAGGCGCCCGTGATAGGACACGGTGAGGTGCTTCTGCACCTCGTAGAATTTCTGGGTGAGGATGTTGGACGGCACGTTGTCCTCGCCGTCGACAACGCCGGTCTGCAGCGCCTGGTAAAGCTCCGAGAACGCCATGATCTGCGGGATGGCGCCAAGCTCGCGCGCCACGGCATCGAGTACCTTGGAGCCTTGGATGCGCATCTTGAGCCCGCGGAAATCATCAGGCCAGACCAGCGCCTTGTTGGAGGTGTAGACGTGGGCGCCGTTGTCCCAGTAGGCGATCGGCGAGACGCCCTTGGCCTCCAGCTTCTTGTTGAGGTCGGCCATCATCGGGCTTGCCATCATCTGACGCGCGCGCGTGTCGTCCGTCATCAGGAACGGCAGGTCGAAGACGTCGAACTCCTTGACGCCAAGCGGGCCGAACTTCGAGATCGAGGGCGCCAGCAGCTGCACGGAGCCGAGCTGCAGCGCTTCCAGCTCCTCTTTGTCCTTGTAGAGGGAGGAGTTGGGATAGACCTCAACCTTCACCTTGCCGTTCGTATATTTTTCGGCGATCTCCTTGAAGAATATCGCGGCCTTGCCCTTGGGCGCGTCGGGCGACACGACGTGGCTGAACTTGATGATGATGGGCTGCTGGGCAAGAGCAGCGGCTGGAAGCTGAATTGCCGCAAAGGCGGTCGCCGCAAACGCCGCGAGAAGATACCTGCACATCGAGCTTTTCCTCCGGATGTGTTCAATTCGCATTTTGCCGAAACTCTACATGGCTTCCCGACGGCATGAAAGCCCGACCGGCTGCGTCGAATTCGCAACGCAGGGATCCCCGATTCCGCTCAATGCGTCCTACAGCTGCGCCACCTGATCAAGCACGGCCTCCACATTGCCGCGCCTGAAACCGTGGCCGGTTGCGGCGGCAAGCGCGTCGAGTGCAGCCGTCACCTGGTTGCGCGGGCGCCGGCTCGCCCAGAACAGGGGGCCGCCCTTCTGCGCGGGAAACCCGTAGCCATTGACCAGCACGAGGTCGACGTCCGAGGGCCGTGCGGCAATGCCCTCCGCCAGCAATAGCGCCGCCTCGTTCACCATGGTCGCCAGCGCGCGCCACTGGATCTGCTCGGCGCTGAAGGAATGCCGCGCAATGCCTTTCTCCGCCGCGCTCTTGTCGATGAGCGCATGCACATCGGGATCGGTCAGACAGCGGCGTGCGCCTTCCGGATAGCGATACCAGCCGGCACCGGTCTTCTGGCCGTAGCGGCCCATCTCGCACAGCCGGTCGAGAACCACGGGATAACGCGCCTTCGGGTCGCGCGTGGCGGCAAGCCGCTTGCGCGTGTGCCAGGAAATGTCGAGTCCGGAAAGGTCGTTCACGGCAAACGGCCCCATGGCAAGGCCGAAGGCGGTCATCGCCGCATCGACATCCTCGGGATAGGCGCCTTCCTCGAGCATCAGCTCGCACTGGATGCGGTAGGCGAAGAAGATGCGGTTGCCGATGAAGCCTTCTGCCACCCGCGCCACGACCGGGAGCTTGCGGATGGTCCTCGCAACGCCAAGCGCGGTTGCCAGCACGTCGGGCGCGGTTGCTTTCCCGCGCACGATCTCAAGGAGCCGCATGACATTTGCCGGGCTGAAGAAATGCAGGCCGAGCACGTCTGTCGGCCGGCCGGTCACCCCCGCGAGCACGTCGATATCGAGGTAGGACGTGTTGGAAGCAATGATCGCACCTTGCTTCATCACGCGGTCGAGCTCGCGGAACATGCCCTGCTTGACGCCCATGTCCTCGAACACGGCCTCGATCACGAGATCGGCCCCACTGAGCGCAGGCACGCTGAGCGAAGGCGTCAGCTGCGCCAGGCGCCGCTCCATGTCGTGCGGCGCCATGCGGCCGCTCTGCACCATCCGACGGTACACGCTGCGGACCCGCTCGACGCCGCGGTCGAGGGACTCTGGATCACGCTCGATCAGCACCACCGGCAGCGACGCATCGAGGAAGCACACGGCGATGGCGGCTCCCATGGTGCCGGCGCCGACAACGCCAACGCTTGCGATCGGCCGCGATGCCGCCTCGCCAATTCCCTCCACGCGCACCGCCTCGCGCTCGGCGAAGAAGAGGTAGCGCAGCGCAGCCGCTTCCTCGCTCTGGCGCAGGCGCTGGAAGGTCGCGCGCTCCTTCTCGGCCGCCTCGGCAAACGGCATGCGTGTCGCATCGCGCACCGCCTCGATGGCCTCCTTCACAGCGGTGCGCCCGCGCGCGCCTTTCATCGCCTCCTCGGTTGCGCGCGCGATCGCTTCCTCCGGCTCCGCGGGAACGGGGAGCTCGCTGATGCGGCGCTTGCGCCCCGCGAGCGCACGGGCATGCCGTGTCGCCGCGGCGCGCAGGTCGCCGGTTACGACCTCATCCAGGAGGCCGAGAGCCTTTGCCTCCGCGGCTTTGAGCCGCCGCCCGGAGGCGATGAGCTCTATGGCTTTGACGATTCCGGTCAGGCGTGGCACGCGTTGCGTGCCGCCCGCGCCGGGAATGATGCCGAGCGTCACCTCAGGCAGACCGACCACCGCATCGGCCGTCGCGACCCGCGCGTCGCAGCCGAGCGCGATCTCGAAGCCGCCACCCAGCGCGGGCCCCGCAATGGCGGCGATCACCGGCTTGCCGCATTGCTCGATCGCCGCGATCAGCTCCGGGACCTGCGGGTCGCGCAGCGGTCTGCCGAACTCGCGGATGTCGGCGCCGGCGATGAACGTCTTGCCCGCGCCGATCAGCACAATTGCCGCGATCTCGTTGTTGGCACCGAGCGTCGTAACCGCGTCGAGCAGCCCGGCGCGGACCTCCAGCGAGGTGGCATTGACGGGAGGGTTGTCGATGACGACGAACGCCCCGTCCTGCTCGCGATCGATCCGCACCGGCGAGGTCTGCGCGCGATCCTGCGACATTCATTTCTCTCCGTAGCGGGCATTGGCGATGTCGGGCACCGACACGCCTTGCTCGATTGCCTTGCAGCGGGTCTGCTCAGCGGTGGCCTTGCGCTCCGATGCCTCCAGCACTTCGCGCATGAAGTCGCGCGGGACAAAGCATACGCCGGAGTCGTCGGCCACAATGAGATCGCCTGGCATCACCCGGATGTCGCCGATCTGCACCGGCCCGTTGATCTCGATGGTCTCGATGCGCCACTTGCCGGTGACCGGCGTCACGTCGCTCGCCCACACCGGATAGCCGAGGCTGCGGGAATGGGCGATGTCGCGCACGCCGCCCATGACAATGGCGCCTTTCTCGCCCTGCCGCTTGCCGGTCTGCGCCGATATGCCGCCCATGTTGGAGATGTTGGCGACGCCCTGGATGACCAGCACGTCGCCGGGCAGTGCGAGGTTGTGAGCCTCGAACTCGGCCATCCGGTTGACGTGCGCGCGAGCGGCCTCCAGCGGGTCGCGGCGCTGGAGGATGTTGCGCACGGTCAGCGCCGGCCCGACCATGGTGACGCCGGAGATGGTTGGCTTGAGCACGGAGGCCCCGATCACGCCGGAGGGGATGCCGAGCTCGTCCATCACGTCGGAGACGATTCCGGTCGGGTCGTCGAGCGCCATGAAGCGCTCGACGATCCCCGCTGGCGGCCGCGGCACCGCCATCATCCGGATCTGCTCGGCCGCGATGCGCCCGGTGAGCTGCTTTGCGTTCATGGCCCGCCTCACGGCAATGTTCGTAGGGCGGATTAGCGAAGCGTAATCCGCCGTCCGCGGCAAGCCGGCGGATTACGGCGCGTGAAGAACGCGCCTAATCCGCCCTACGTGCTACAGCAGCGATCCCGGGTTCTTCTTGTAGCGCGAGACGATTGCATCGGCGCTCATATAGGCGAGCGCCTGGATGGTCAGCGTCGGGTTGAATCCGCTCATGGTCGGGAAGGTCGAGCTGCCGATCACGAACAGATTGGGGATGTCCCAGCTCTGCCCATAGCGGTTGACCACCGAGCTCTTGGGGTCGCTGCCCATGCGGGTGCCGCCCTCGTGATGGGCGCCCGGCGCGCCCGTGGGAGCGACCGGCTGGCGCCATACGACGGACGCGCCCATCGTGCGCCCGATCTCCTCCATCTTGTTCTGCATGAAGGCGACCCGTGCCTGCTCGTTTGGCCGCCGCCAGTCATATGTCATGCGCGGCGCCGGCAAGCCCCACGCATCGTGCGTATCGGGATCAAGGTCGATGGTCTGGTCGGCGTAGGGAAGGTTCTCCGTCTGCGCCACCATGGCCGTGTGGCGGGTGAAATATTTGGCGAGGAAGTCCCGGTAGGCCGCGCCCCAGCGCGGCGTGCCGGGCGGCGGGGCCACGGTCGTCAGGCTGATCGGGCCGCCCTGCAGGTTGCCGGTACCAACGGAGATCTGCGCGCCGCGGATGAATCCGACCCCGCCGTGATCGAAATTGTCCGCGTTGAAGTCATCGATGGTCCGCTTCTGCGCGCTCGGCCCCATGTAGACGTTCATGTGCCGGTCGTCGAAACCGACGAACACGTTCGCCATCATGTGCCCCATCAGGTGCCTGCCCAGATGGCCGCTGGAATTGGCAAGTCCGTTGGGGAATTTGTCAGTCTTCGACAGCAGCAACAGGCGTGTGTTGTCATAGATGAACGTGCTGATGATGACGAGGTCCGCCTCGATGGTGTTGTCGGAGCCATCCGGCCCGTAATAGGCGACCCCGGTAACACGGCCGCTGTTGTCGCTGTTGACGCGATAGCACATCGCCCCTGTAACGAGCTTGAAATTGCCCGTGGCATCCGCCTCCGGCAGCTTGGTCACCAGGATCGAGGATTTCGCGCCGACATGGCAGCCGAAGGCCTGGCAGAAGCCGCAATACGTGCAGCCCGGCCGCCCGTTGTAGGTTTGTGAGATGATGGCGCGCGGCGTCGAGAACGGGTGATATCCGAGCTTCCTGGTTGCACCCTCGAACGCGATCTCTCCCTGGTCGGCGAGCAGCGGCGGCAAGGGGTAATCGCGCCGCCGTGGCGCCTCGAAGACGTTGCCGCCATCGATCTTGCGGCCGGAAAGATTGCCGGCCTTGCCGGAGACGCCCAGCTCGTACTCGGCGCGGTCGTAGAACGGCTCCAGCTCCGCGTAGCTCACCGGCCAGTCCGCGAGCGAAGAGTCCTGCGGGATGACGGATGCCCCGTAGCGCTCGACGGTATGGGAGCGGGCGCGGAAATCGTCCTCGTGCATGCGCCAGGAAACGGCGCCATAATGTACCGTGCCACCGCCGGCTTGGTTGCCGTAATTCTGAACTGGAATCGGCAGCGCGCGCACGTTGGCATTGGGCCGCCAGGTAATGGGCTGACGCTTGATGTTGGGGCGCAGATCCTGGCGCTGGAAGTAGCGCAGCTCGTCATGCGGATTGAAATCCTGCGTGGTCAGGCGCGGGCCGCGCTCGAGCCCGATCACCTGCATGCCGGACTTGGCGAGCTCGGCCGCGAGAATGCCGCCGGCGGCGCCGACGCCGACAATGACCGCATCAGTCTTTTGCGTTGCCATGGTCGTGTCCTCCCCTCATGTTCCGCGTTGCGCTTGCAGCCCAATGATGGGCGCGCCGCCGAATGCCTCCTTGCTGGCGAGGTCGGCGGGCGAGAACAGAGGCTGTGCGCCGGGAAACCCGACCAGCAGCCAGCCGGAGAAGTCCTTGTTGCCGCCGTAGACCGGGTCGGCAAACATTCCCTCCATGGTGTGGGTACGCAGCGTGTTGAAGAAGGCCTGCGCCGAGGGCCATGCGAACTCGCTCGCCTTGCCTTGCTCGAGCGCGGTGATTACTGCGTCCTGACGCGCGGCGTCGAGGTCGACGAAACGCGCCTTGTGCGTGTTGCGGCAGAATGCGTCGAGCGACGAGAGCCCGCGGCGATAGAAGTCCTGGAGGTCGGAATAGGCGCCGGCGAGCGCGAGATCGATGTAATTGAGCACGCCCGCTTCCGTCGCGCCCGGCATCAGCCGTTCGGCGAATGCCTTGACCGTTGCGGCATCCTCATCGTTGAGGAAGGCACCGTGCCCGCCATGGCCATGCGACTGCGCGGTCGTTGTGGCCTCCGCGTGCGGCTCGTGCGGCTGGGGCTGCGTCTGCGCCAATGCGTCGGGCACAAGTCCTGCGCCGGCGACCGCGCCCGCCCCCAGTGCCGCACCCTTGAGGAATGCGCGGCGCGCCTCATCGTGCCTGTTCATGCTGGCATCCTCCCTCGTTGTTGTGGCGTGCGGACGAGGATGCGCCGCTTTCAGGCTGCCGGCAAGGCGATGGGTGAGATGCGCTGACCTATATGGATGCGTGGCGCTGAATCTGGGATGATGGTGCATGACTTCAATCAATCAGTTCTGCCTCTGGCTGGAGCAGACCGCCCTGAGCGAGACGATACGAAGCATCGCCTGGTTCGTGCCCGCGGTGCAGACCGTGCATATCCTGGCCATTGCAACCGTGATCGGCGCCGTCCTCATGCTCAGCCTGCGACTGCTCGCGCTTGTCGGGCACCCCACCCGACCGCCTGTCGGCGGTCGACCTCCCCCTTGCAGGGGGAGGTATATGGAGCCTGCCGCTCCGGTTGAGTCACCTGCGATCTTCCTGCGACGAGCGGGCCTGCGGCGACTGATCGCGTCCTCGCTCGCCGCCTGCTGGTTGAGCGCCACAGCTCCGATTGCGCTCGCCCAGGAGGACGCCATCCCGCCGGCCAAGGACACCATCTTCGCCCGCAAGATCGTGATGGGCACCATCGATATGAACATGGACGAGGTCGAGACCATGCTCACCCCTGGTGGCAAGCTCGACCAGACCGAGGCGCGCGAGCATCTCGACATCATCTCGGTGCTGCTGATGGCGTTTCCGCACATGTTTCCGGCTGCCACCAATCAATGGAAGCCCGGCGTGGACCGCGATGCCGCGCTCGACACCTTCGCCGCGCCCGAGCTGTGGGCGAGCTTCGGCGATTTCTATAAGCGCGCGACAGCGGCATCGAAGCTCGCCTTCGATGCCA
>Ga0306920_100014035_pt1 | contig 10927 bp, 16 predicted proteins | sample flu12Cox44000170_FD_204666 | JGI IMG/M metagenome (GOLD analysis project Ga0306920, IMG submission 204666) | Lab enrichment of tropical soil microbial communities from Luquillo Experimental Forest, Puerto Rico - flux4day.12C.oxic.44.000.170 (v2)... | ecosystem: Environmental > Terrestrial >...
AGGCCGCAGAGCTTGTTCATCGCCGGCTTCATCGGGTCGCCGCCGATCAACATGATCAGCGGACAGGCGGAGAACGGGGCCGTGCAGGTCGGCCCCGTCACCCTTCCCTACTAGGGGGTATCCGGTGCAATCACCATCGGACTGCGGCCGGAACATCTGAGATTCACCGTCTCCGGCCTCAGCGGACGGGTCGCGCAGCTGGAGCCGATGGGGCGCGAGATCCTTTATGTCGTCGACACCGACGCCGGATATTTGCGGGTCCTCGAGCACGGCTCGGTCGCGGCCCATGCCGTCGGCGAACCCGTCAGGACCGGCTTCTCACCCGAGGATTCGCTGGTGTTCGACACGACGACCCAGCGGCTGGTCGTCGCTGCGCGGGTTCGCCCGCCGATGTGATCAACCGACGAGCCGCTCCGGGATCGGCGCCGCACCATCGGCTTCGCTGTGATCGGCTGCTTTTGATGCCCGCGCTCACATTGCGTCGGGAAACCGAACGATAAATCCGTCCCGGTTAGGCATCCGCACCTTGGGTAAGGTCTCAGCATTGATAGTGTCGTTCTCACCAATCAGTTTGTTCTGGGCCAAGATGTATGCGGTCAACGCATAGACCTCCTGGTCAGTGAGCGACCGCGGCTGCTGCCACGGCATTGCCCGCCGGATATAGTCGAAAAGGGTCGTCGCGTATGGCCAAAAATTGGCAATTCTTTTCATCGCGGCGGAGATGTCGGTTATCGGGGCGTCGCCGACCAACGGCGAGGCGGCGACGCCCGCAACCCCGCCTTTGCCGTCCGGTCCGTGGCATTGCGCGCATTTCTCTGCGTAGATGGGGGCGCCTTGGGCGGGCGTGCCCGCGCCTGGCGGTAACCCGGTGCCGTCAGGCTGAATGCTGATATCCCACCCGGCGATATCTGCAGGGCTGATTGGCTTGCCGAGATTGGGCCCGTCGGCAAAGGCCGCGCCCGCAGTCAGACCCAGCGCGAGGCAAGCCACTGGGATCGAGCCGCTACGCGTAGACATGCTTGACCTCGCCCGTGCTGTCGACTGCCCAGCTGGTGATGGCGTTGAAGTGTTGGTTTGGAAACGCCGTTAGCGGCGGCACCGCCTTCAACTCGCCGCGTTTGGCGACAAATTCGGTGCGCGTCGGCTGCGCGTTGCCGGCTTCATCCCAGGCGCGGCTTTGCAAAATTGCCGTGCCACCGTCCCATCGCCAGGGCATGCGGAACCGGGTGAAGGCTTTGCTCAGCACCGGTTCCTGTAATGCCGCTTCGGCCCAGCTGCGCCCGCCATCGGCCGAAACCAACACCTTGGAGATCCGGCCGGTGCCGGAATAAGCGATGCCGGAAATTTCGTAGAGACCGGGCTCCTTCAAAGTCAGTCCGGGGGAGGGCTGGGTGATGAAGGACTTGACCTCCTGCCGCAAATAGAACTGGTAGGCCTTGCCGCCCGGCAGAAGCTGCGCATAGGTCTTGGACTCCCAAAAGCTCATGGCCGGCTCCTCCACGAGCTTGATACGCCGCAGATATTTGACGTTCATGTTGCCTTCGTACCCCGGCAACAGCAGGCGCATGGGGTAACCGTTGGCCGGCATCAGCCGCTCGCCATTCTGGTAGAGCGCGATCATCGCGTCATCCAAGGCTTTCTTGAGCGGTATGCTGCGCGTCAGGTGAGGCGCGTCGGCACCTTCGGCGATAAACCACTTGGCTTTCGGATCGATGCCGGTCTCCTCCAACAGAGTGGAGAGCGTCACACCAGTCCACTCGGCGCAGGAAGTCATCCCGTGAAGCACCTGCACGTTCTGTTGGATGGGTTGAGGGGAAAACAGCAGCGTGCTGTTGCCGCCGCATTCTAGAAAGGTTATGCGGGTTACCGTGGGATACCGGGCGAGCGCCTCGAGCGTGAAGACCAGGGGTCGCTTCACCAGGCCGTGGATCACGAGCCGGTGCTTATCCGGCTCGATGTCAGGAACACCGCCATACACGACCACGAAGTGCACTCCGTTCGGGGTAATGGTCCCGTTCAGGAGATGGTGCGGCGTCTTCGCGGCCGAGGCACTTGGCTGGCCGTTCGGATTGGCCACCGTCCGCACGACGTCTTTCTCGAACCGGGACGGCCGCTGATAGGGCTCAATGGTGGCACCAGGCTCACGGCCCCACGGCGCCTCGGTCAGGGGCGTGTCCGCTGGAGGCTCGGCGGCAGCGCCCGTCAAGGAGCCTAGAGGGGCGGTGCTCATGGCGCCTGCCAGGGCGATCCCGCGTCCCAGCAGGGCGCGACGATGCAGCAGGCCGTTGCCGGCAGCAGCCTCAAGTGGCGCGGCCTCCGTCGAGCGGCCGCGATGATCGGAAATTTGCACGTCTTCCTGCCCGTCTGTCCCTGCCGGCGAGCGGTTTGCAATTGTTCGCCGCCTTCCACGCGGTCAGCGGCCAGTATGAGCGTTGCAGCGATTGATTGGCAATGAAGTTTAAGCCCCAAGCTGCCGGGCCCGTGCGGCGTCGTAGGTGGCGCGGGCGGCGGCGACCTCGGCTCGCTCCGAGACCTCGTGAACCGCGACATCCCACCAGGCGCCGCCCGCCTTCGCGCTCGCCACAGGATCGGTGGCGATGACGACGACCGAGGTGCGCCGCTCGGCCCGTATCTCGGGCAGCGGCGCCTCGACTTCGGCAAGGCTCGCCACGTTGCACGAATTGGCGCCGAGGCTCGCAGCATGGCCGGCGAAGTGACCCGAGGGCCGTTAGGAAAAAGATTAATGAACGAGCGCCGCCGCAATTGCGCTGCAATCGGTCGATGCAGCCGAACCCACCATTGTCGAGCACAACAATGTTCAGCTTCTTGTCCAGCATCACCGAAGTCGCGATCTCGGAATTCATCATCAGATAGGAGCCGTCGCCGATCGACGAGCTTTGCGTGCCCGCGCTGCGGATCGGCCGATCTGCGCATTGCAGCGTCTCACCACCGGTGCGTGGCGGCTGACGCGTCGAAGGCAATTACAAGGGCTATTGCAATCCTGAGATCGAGGCCGTTTACGGCTGTACCTGTTGCAGCCGCGGCTTAACTTCATCGAAGTCGATCACACCGTTCCAATAATCGATGATCACGTGACGGTTGAGGTCAATCCAGCGACTGACGAGCGCGACATCAGCGGCCGGCGAGCTGCCCGGCACAATTTCATGCGGCTGCGGTCGCACCGCTATCGAGGGAGCGGAGCGCCAGGAGCCGCGACCGCCATGAAGAGTGCCGACCTTGACCTGCACATCGTGAGGATAACCGTCGTTTTCGGTAATCCACACCGCCATCGGCAGGCCGGTCACGCGCGGCGGCGGCTTCACTTTCGCCCAATCCTCCGCGACGGCTCCGCAGCGATCGTGTCTTTAAGATCGTCCGTCATATCCGAGTATGGACCACTCGCCGACCGCTCGACTTATTGGGCATGGCCGAGGGCGTCAAGAAGAGTTTTACTGATTTCAGGTCGGCCGTCTCGAACCCTTCCCTGAACCGGTCGTAGCCGGGATCAAGAAGCGCCAGCTCATCGCCCGGACGGCTCGGGTCGCGCAGAGACCGGCAAGGCTCGCGGTGCTGATTCTCCGACTCACCACGGCAGAGGGCGTACGCGGACACGCGCAGGCTCGACCACCAGGAGATTGCCGGTAAGCTTGCTCGCGTGGATGCGAACAATCTCCGCTACCAGCTCACTTTCCGCCGCACTCTCCATGCGATCGAGTTCCAGCAGGATTATGCCGCGAACCTTCAGCCGTTGGCAAATGACCAGTTCGCCAAGGTCGCGATCCTTCCTGACGAGGACGGGGTGATTGCCAGCCACCTCATCAGGACTTCTTTGTCTGACGCTCCCGGCCTCGTTTCGCGGACGGATGCGACTTCAAAACCAGTAGCGCAAAGCCGCTCAACAACGAGGCGCGAGACGTTCTCATCCGCCAGAAAACGCATCACTCGGCGGCAAGAACGGTCTCATGTTGCAAATAGTCAGCTGCAAAGGCCAAGGCCGCCCGCAAGTCGTCCTCCGTCAGTTGAGGATAGGCTTCGAGCAGATCCGCAAACGAGCGGCCGGCGCCGAGCTTGCGCAACATCAGCTCTACCGTAATGCGGGTGCCTTTGATGCATGGCTTACCCATCATGACAGCAGGCTCGGCGGTGATACGGGCATGTAGCATGTGGGCTCAGCTATCGTTGGTCACGGCCGATGATAACCGAGAAATGCGGTGCGACAAACCTGCTACGGCGGCTCAGTTACACCGGACGCGCCAGCGCTTTCGGCGCTCATTCGGCTATGGCCTGTGTCATCAGGTGGTCAGGGTCGCTTACGCGGTCAATCGGGGCGCGGGTCGGGGTGGAAGAGTCGCGGCCTCACCGCAAGCATATGCCCGCCCTCTTCCCCTTTGGTGTTAGGATGCTCCCGGGAGATCTCAGCCGGACATGCTAACCGCAGGGGTGAGCAATTCGGGTAGTGCGATCCCCTCGTAAATTTCGGACAGCAAAATGGTCAGCGGCACCGAATTCAGAGCGAGCAGTGCATCGAGCCCGCGCATCATTTCGGTGATCCAGCGATCGCCCTCGCGGCGGTGCACTTCGGCAAAAGCGCTTTCGGAATCGATCAGCAGGATTTCCATCACGCTCGAAATGCGGCGGTAGTCGGGGACCTTGATCTGCCGGTCGATTGCCCCGGTGCTCGGCGACAGGACCTCAACGATCAGGACGGGATTCCGGATCAGCCGATCCTCCGGCCGCAGCGGCTCGCAGATGACGGCGAGATCGGCGACATAAAAGGTGTCGTTGCGGTCGGGCAACGCGACGCCGGCTTCGCTGAACACTCGGCAAGGGGGACGCGCCCGCAGCGCGGAGCGGATTTCTCCGCCGAGAGCCAAGGCGAGTAGCCCGTGCCGCGGCATCGGCGGCGCCATTGCCGTGACAACGCCGCCCCACAGCTCGTAGCGCCTGTCGGTGCCGTCATCCCAGGCCAGGAATTCGTCGAGGGTCATCCGCCTCGTCGCCGGTTCGGCCATAATCGACAGCTTTCTTACAATCTCAATCGCCCGAGTTTACCCGAACCAGCCCCTCAGGTCAGATCGTCGATATCGACGTCGAGCGCGGTGGCGATCTTCTTTAGCGTCTCGACAGTGCCTTTGCGCTCGCCGTTTTCGATCTGCGACAGGTAACCGATACCGACCACAGCCTGCTTGGCGAGTTGACGCAATGAACGACCGCGATGTTCGCGCCAGACCCGGACCGGGTTTTCTCCGGCAATCAGCCGGTCGACCACGCCGATCGGCACGCGCTCCTGGTCGCGGGTACGGTGGTAAGCAGTGGTTGCTGCCGCGTCTTCGACCAAGTCGGCGAGGTCCTCAGGCGTCATGACCACGAGCTCGGCCCGGCGCGGGTCCTCAACGAGTTCGGCGCCTGTCAGCTTGGTGAGGCGATGGCGCACGAGCGCGGCATGCTCGCCGACCGGATGCAATCGCACCGGGTCGCTCATCGGTACCCTCCTCCTCTCGGCGCAATCTCGAACACGTTCATAACGCCGGCCCAGTGATCGAGCGTGTACGAGACCCGCCAGTCGCCAACCCGAATGCGAAACCCATTTGGCACGCCTCTGAGCGCGCGAATATTGTTGTTCTGCGCGCCCGGGTCGGCGGCTATCTCATCGATCGCTTCGCGAATGTCTCTAGCCTTTGCCGGCTGCATTCGAACAAGGACCTTTCCCGCGTTGCGCGCGATAAAGATTTGCACGTGATTATGTTCGCACAACGCGAACGGAGCAGCAAGCTTCGAGCGTGAAAAGCGCTCTTAACAGGATCAGCCGATGACCGGATGGCGGGTTCGCGCGGCGTCGTAGGCGGCGCGGACGGTGGCGACCTCGGCTCGTTCTGACACCTCGGGGACGGCGACATCCCACCAGCCCCCGCCAGCGCTCGTGCTCGCGGCGGGATCGGTGGTGATGACGATGACTGAGGTGCGCCGCGCGGCCCGCATCTCCGGCAGCGCCGCCTCGAGTTCGGCAAGGCTCGCTACTTTGCGCGAATTGGCGCCGAGGCTCGCCGCATGGCCGGCGAGGTCGACACCCGAGCCGCCCGGGAAGATGTTGTTGAAGGAGGCGCCGCCGCAGCTGCGCTGCAGCCGCTCGATGCAGCCGAACCCGCCATTGTCGAGCACGACGATGTTGAGCTTCCTGTCGAGCAACACCGACGTCGCGATCTCGGAATTCATCATCAGATAAGAGCCGTCGCCGACCAGCACCCAGACCTCTCGCTCGGGCATGGCGAGCTTTACCCCGAGCCCGCCGGCAATTTCGTAGCCCATGCAGGAATAGCCGTATTCAACGTGGTAGGTGCCGGCCTCCCGGCAGCGCCACAATTTGTGCAATTCGCCAGGCAGTCCGCCGGCAGCGCAGACGACCACATCTTGTGGAGAAGCTGCGCGGTTCACTGCGCCCAGCACCTGCGCATCGCCCGGCAATGCTGCATTCGAGGGTGCGGTTGCCTGCGCCACCGTTGCGTTCCATTTAGCGGCAAGGTCCCGCGCCTTGGCAGTCCAGTCGGCGGATGCCGTCCATGCGGCGAGTGCGCCTTCCAGCGCCTCCAAGCCGGCTCGCGCGTCTGCGACCAATGGCAATGCACCGTGCTTCCCCGCATCAAAGCCGGCCGCGTTCAACTGGATCAGCCGTGCCGACGGATTCCGGAACAGGCTGCGCGAAGCGGTGGTGAAATCGGTAAGCCGGGTTCCGACTGCCAGGATCAGATCCGCTGCCGCAGCGAGGTCATTGGCAGCGCTCGCGCCGGTGACACCGATCGCGCCGACGGCGCAAGGATGATCCCAGGCAATGGCACCCCTTCCCCGCCTGTGTCTCGGCCACCGGTACACCATGCCGCTCTGCGAAATCGGCGAGCCTTTGGCAGGCCATCGCATAATGCACCCCACCGCCCGCAATGATCAGCGGTGCACGGGCTCGCGACAATGCTGCTGCCGCCTCTGCGAGCTGAGCGGGTTCGGGCGGCGGCTGCCGGAAACGCCAGCAGCGTGGGGCAAAGAATGCTTCAGGGTAATCGTAAGCCTCCGTCTGTACGTCTTGTGGCAAGGCCAATGTCACCGGGCCGCACTCGGCTGGGTCGGTCAGCAGTCGCAGGGCTTGCGGCAGGCTTTCGAGGATCTGCTCCGGGCGGGTGATGCGGTCCCACCAGCGCGACACCGGCCGAAAGCAATCATTGACCGAGATCGTCGGGTCGCCGAACGCCTCGACCTGCTGCAATACGGGATCGGGGCGCCGGCTCGCGAAGACGTCGCCCGGCAACAGCAGCAGCGGCAGGCGATTGGCGTGTGCCACGGCCGCCGCCGTTACCATGTTCGTGGCACCCGGGCCGATCGAGCTCGTGCAGGCCATCATGCGACGCCGCCGGCTGGCCTTGGCAAAGGCGACAGCCGCCAAGCCCATCGCCTGCTCGTTATGCGCGCGCACGGTCGGCAGCCGCTCGCGTGCACCGTACAGCGCCTCGCCGAGGCCGGCGACATTGCCATGCCCGAGAATCGCAAAAACACCGGCAAACAAGGGAACCTCGCGGCCATCGACCTCGATCGTCTGCGCGGCGAGATGGCGAATGAGCGCTTGGGCCATTGTCAGACGGATCGTGGTCATTCTCGGCCCCCGTATCTATTCTGGCGTCATACGGAAGATTAATCGAAAGCACGGGTATGATCAGCTTCTGCCAGTTCGGCGCCGGGCGCATCGGCGCGATCCACGCTGCCAACATCTCCGCCCATCCCGAAGCGCGACTGAATACGATCGTCGACACGGACCAGATAGCGGCGCAGCGGCTGGCGGAGCGGTACGGTGCGGTTCTGCGCAATCAGACGGAAGCGCTGGCCGACCTAGCGATCGATGCGGTCTTGATCGCCAGCTCGACCGACACCCACGCCGATCTGGTCGAAGCGGCGGCCCGCGCCGGCAAGTCGATCTTTTGCGAGAAGCCGCTAGATCTCGACCGCCGCCGTGCCATTGCTTGCGCCGCCGTGGCGGAGCAGTGCGGCGTGCCTCTGATGGTCGCGTTCAACCGCCGCTTCGACCCGAATTTCGCGCGGCTCGAACGCGAGATCCGGGCCGGCCGCATCGGCCGGCCCGAGATCCTGCGGATCACGAGCTACGACCCGGCGCCGCCATCGATCGAATTCGTGCGCCGCTCGGGTGGCATGTTCCGCGACATGATGATCCACGATCTCGACATGGCGTGCTGGCTGTCGGGCGAAGAACCGGTTGAGCTCTTCGCAACGGCGAGCGTGTTGGTCGATCCGGCGATCGGCGAGGCGGGTGATGTCGACACTGCGGTGGTGACATTGCGCATGACATCGGGCGCCTTATGTCAGATTGCGAACACCCGGCGCGCGGTTTACGGCTATGACCAGCGCATCGAAGTCCTCGGGTCGAAGGGCGGGATTTCAGCCGAGAATGTCGTCGAGAGCACGGTCGTGTTTTCCGGGGCCGAGGGTGTGGTCAGCGACAAGCCGCTGCCCTTTTTCCTGCAGCGCTATGCGGAAGCGTATCGCCGAGAGCTCGATCATTTCATTACCGCCGTTTCGAGCGGTGCCGCACCGCTGGTCGGCGCCAAAGAGGGAATCCGCGCGTTGGCACTGGCCGATGCCGCCGCGGAATCGGCGCGCAGTGGCCGCCTGATCAAATTGTGAGAACAGCGCGGAGCCGTGAATCAATGCCAGTGCGCCTTGGCATCAGCCCCATCGGCTGGAGCAATGACGATTTACTGGAATTGGGGGGCGACATTCCGCTCGAGCGCTGTCTCGCCGAGGCGCGTGTGGCGGGATATGAGGGGATCGAGCTCGGCAACAAGTTTCCCCGGGATCCCGCGGTATTGCGGCAGATCATGGGACGGTTCGGGCTGGCGCTGATATCGGGGTGGTATAGCGGCCGGCTTCTGGAGCGATCGGTGAGAGCGGAGATCGCGGCAATCGAGCCGCATTCCTCCCTGCTCGTCGCGATGGGCTGCGCCGTACTGGTCTATGCCGAAACGAGCGGAAGCATCGCCGGTGACCGGCGCCTTCCGGTATCGGGTCGGCCCCGGCTCGCCGCCGGCGACTGGCACGATTTTGGCGCTCGGCTGACCGAGCTTGCCGAGCACTTGTCCGCGCGTGGCATCGGGCTCGTCTACCTCACCATATGGGGACCGTGATCGAGAGCGAGGCCGAAATCGATCGCCTGATGGCAGTGACCGGCGAAAAAGTCGGCCTGCTTCTGGACACCGGACATGCGGTCTATGCCGGCGTTGATCCGGCTGCACTCATTCGCCGGCACGTGGATCGTATCAAACATGTCCACTGCAAGGATGTGCGTCGCGAAGTGCTCGCTCGCGTCCGCGCCCGTGACACCAGCTTTCTCGACGCCGTTCTCGAGGGTGTGTTTACGGTGCCGGGCGACGGCTGCATCGATTTTTCGGGTGTGCTCGTCGAGCTTGCGGCCGCGCACTACAACGGCTGGCTGGTTGTCGAGGCCGAACAGGATCCCGAAAATGCGCCGCCGCTCGCTTATGCCCGGCTTGGTTTTGCCGAGCTGCGTGCCGACGCGACGCGCGCGGGGCTCGCCATGACACCGTAACCTAGCTGTCGCGGTTCAATCAGAAGAACTTGCGCGAGCGACGAAACAAAGTTTCCCTGGTCGAAGGATCCGATTCCCCTGCAATTCCGCCGCTCGCCCGGGTAGGGGAATATTCTCAAAAAGGCAATCTAAACAGTAACTTATCGTACCGTTTACGCGTCCAAAAGTCCCGAGATTCGGGTGTTCCTGTGCAAATTTCCCCACTAGCAGCGGAAAAGCGGCGATTGCCCCGCCGCTGGGCCCATGGGTCTACACGGTCGAGCTCGGTTCGCGTTTTCTCACAGCCCGCGCTGGCCCATCGCCAGAAATTTCTCCCGACGCTGAGCGCGCAGCGCGCTGCCGTCGAGGCCGAGCAGCGGACGCAGCGCCTCGTCGATCGCCTCGCCGAGCTTCTCGACGGCCTCCTTCGCCGCTCGATGGGCGCCGCCCAAGGGTTCCTCAACTACGCGGTCGATCACTCCCAACCGCAGGAGATCCTGGGCCGTCAGCCGCAGCGCTTCTGCTGCCTCCGCCGCGTGCTCGCCATCCCGCCACAGGATTGCCGAGCAGCCTTCGGGGGGAATGACCGAATAGATCGCGTGCTCCAGCATCAGCACCGTATTGCCGGCCGCCATAGCGATCGCACCCCCCGATCCGCCTTCGCCGATGATCGACGCGACGAACGGCACCCTGATGTCGAGGCAGGTTTCGATTGCGCGCGCAATCGCCTCAGCCTGCCCGCGCGCTTCTGCGTCGATACCGGGAAAGGCGCCGCTGGTGTCGACAAAGGTCAGGACGGGAAGCTCGAAGCGCTCGGCGAGGCGCATCAGGCGGCGCGCCTTGCGATATCCTTCGGGCTTCGCCATGCCAAAATTGTAGCGCAGCCGCGCCTGCGTGTCGGCGCCCTTCTCGGTGCCGAGAGCGACAACGCTGCGCCCGCGAAAGCGGCCGATGCCGCCGATGACCGCCCAATCCTCGGCAAAGGTGCGGTCGCCCGCAAGGGGTACGAAGTCGGTGATCAGGCCGCCGACGTAATCGAGACAATGCGGGCGCTCCGGGTGCCGCGCTACCTGCACCTTCTGCCACGGCGTCAACCGCGCATAGATCTGGCGCAGCAAACGGTTCGCGGTGACTTCAAGCCGGCCGACCTCATCCGCGATGTTGAGCTCACCGGTGGTCGAGAGGTGGCGCAGCTCTTCGATCTTGCTTTCCAGTTCCGCGATCGGCCGTTCAAAGTCCAGAAAATGCCGGATCATTTGCGGCGTGCGAGCGGGTGGGCGGTTTCCACCAGCTTGCGCAGCCGGTCGCTCAGGACGTGGGTGTAGATCTGCGTGGTCGCGATGTCGG
>Ga0306920_100014037_pt1 | contig 10926 bp, 10 predicted proteins | sample flu12Cox44000170_FD_204666 | JGI IMG/M metagenome (GOLD analysis project Ga0306920, IMG submission 204666) | Lab enrichment of tropical soil microbial communities from Luquillo Experimental Forest, Puerto Rico - flux4day.12C.oxic.44.000.170 (v2)... | ecosystem: Environmental > Terrestrial >...
GCCGTCGGCTCTAGGAGGGTTTCAAAATACCGGAACAAGCGCATAGAAATTCGCTTCGAGATCCCTGCCGTGCAGAAGAGAAGAAGTCGAGGTCGTTCAGGCTTAGATAGCGCCGCAAGCTGGCGGCGCAACCCTAGCACATCCCGGAGGGTGCACCCAATAATTCCGCCCTCGTCAGCACATCCCGATGATACGCGAAGGCCGTTGAAATGCGTCCAAGCAAGTTTAGCCGTTAACTTCCTCAAGACGCTTTTCTTTTTTGCAGACTCTGCGTAAAACGGTGACAATCTCCGATAGGATCGCTGCGGTAGCGCACAGCATGGAAGTTCTGGAAACTGTTATTCCGGACATCAAGCTGCTGAAGCCTGTTCGTCACGTAGATTCTAGTGGCTTCTTTTCTGAAGTCTTTAAGGAAAAAGAGCTCCAAGACCGTGGCATCGATGTTCACTTCGTACAAGACAACCACTCTTTGTCTGCGAGCAAGGGAGTCGTTCGCGGTCACCACCTCCTTCCGCCGTTTGCCCAAGCCAAGCTGTTGCGCGTAACGGCGGGATCAATCCTCGATGTTGCCATCGGCATACGCGGGGGTTCGCCGAGTTTTGGCTGCCATGTCGCCGTCGTCCTCAGCGCCGTCGATTGGAACCAGATCTTCATACCGGAAGGGTTCGCTCACGGCTGCTGCACCCTCGAGCCGAACACAGAGGTCACCTACAAGGTGAGCGCGTATTATTCGCCCGAGCATGATCGCGGCTTGCTGTGGAACGATCCTGCTCTGGGCATTGCCTGGCCGGTGTCGGCTGATGAGGCGGTGGTTTCCGACAGAGATCGGAGACATCCGGTGCAGTCTCGTTTGCCGCAATATTTTCGTTACGAACCGCCGAGCATCTCCCAGGGCTGGGGGCGATGAAGGGAATCATTCTCGCGGGCGGTGCTGGTACGCGGCTCTATCCAGTCACCCTGGCGGTCAGCAAGCAGCTCCTGCCGGTTTACGACAAGCCGATGATCTATTACCCATTGACGACCTTGATGCTCGCCGGCATCCGCCAAATCCTCGTCATCACGACACCGGCGGATCGCCCGCGGTTCGAGGCGCTACTCAAGGACGGCAGCCAATGGGGCTTGTCGATCGCCTATGCTGAGCAGCCGCGGCCGGAGGGGCTCGCGCAGGCCTTTTTGATCGGACGGGACTTCATCGGTGGCGATCATGTCGCCCTCGTTCTCGGCGACAACATCTTTTACGGCGACGGCTTGTCGGCGATCCTTCAGCAGGCGGCGCAGCCGCGCCCCGGTGCAATCGTTTTCGGCTATCAGGTACGCAGCCCCGAAGCGTACGGCGTGGTCGAGTTCGACGCATCAGGGAAGGTGGTCTCGATCGAGGAGAAGCCGCGGCAGGCTCGGTCACATTGGGCGGTTACCGGGCTCTATTTTTACGATGCCGCCGTCGTCGAAATTGCCGCCGCGCTTAAACCTTCGGCGCGAGGTGAGCTCGAAATCACCGATATCAATAACGTTTATCGCGAGCGCGGGCTGCTGACAGTGGAGCGACTCGGGCGCGGCTACGCCTGGTTCGACACCGGTACCCACGAATCATTGCTCGAGGCGGCCGAATTCGTCCGAACCATCGAGATGCGCCAGGACCTGAAGATCGCCTGCGTCGAAGAAGTCGCCTATCACATGGGGTTTATCGACCGCGAGCGTCTTCTAACATTGGCCCGGCTCCTGGGCAGCGGCGACTATGCCCGATATCTCGAAAGACTGCCAGAGCATGATCGCTAATCGTCTAACCGCAAACCGGCGGGCACGAGCAGCAGTGCGAAGCGATGGCGAATGCTAGTGCCGTCGCCGCCAGCGAAAGAGCGGAGCCCGGGCGGGTTGGAGGGTGACGACCCCGACCGGCATCACCGGCTCACAGTCGGCGCGTTCGATTTCGAAGGCTTTGATCATCGTCGCCAGAACCAAAGTGGCTTCCGTCAGCGCGAACTGCGCGCCGATGCACACGCGCGGACCGACGCCAAACGGCAGATAAGCGAAGCGATCAGGCGCCGCCGCACCCGGGAGAAACCGCGATGGGTCGAAGACTTCCGGTTGCGACCACAGCCGGCGATGCCGGTGCAATACCCAGGGCGCGATGAACACAATCGCACCGGGAGGTACCGGAATGCCGCCGGCATCGTCGGCAGCCCGCGCCTGACGCACCAGGGTGAATGCCGGCGGATAGAGGCGCAACGCCTCGTGCACGACCGCGCGGGTATAGACGAGCTTTGGTACGCTCTCGGCCGCGTTATCTGGACCGAGATCGAGCGTCTCAGCTTCCGCGGCGAGCCGCTCCTGAACATTGGGCGCAGCGGCGACGAGCCATAAAGACCAGAATAGCGCAACCCCGGTCGTCTCGTGACCGGCGGCGATCAAAGTCGCCACCTGATCGACGAGATCTTCTGCAGAAAACGCGGCGCCGCTCTCCGGGTCGCGGGCGGTCGACAACATGTCGAACAGGTCGCGTGGCGCTTCCGGCGACCCTTTTCCGCGGCGCTCGGCAATGATCCGGCCGATCAGCGCCGTCCAGCGCCGGCGCACCCGCCGGCGCGCGAGGTCGCGCGGGCTCGGGATCGCCGGCGGCAGCAAAAAGTCGAGCAGGGTTGGCCGGCCGATTCCCGCGGTATAGCGGGTGATCAGCTCGCGCAGTTCCGGACGATATCGCTCCATCGCGACGGAGAACATCGAGGTGCCGGCAATCTCCAAGGCGAGGGATTGCATCGCCGTAAGAAGGTCAATCTGCCGCTCGGCGGAAGCCGCTAGACTGGCGACCGTAGCTTCGGTGGCGCGGGCGATATGGCGCGCCAGGAGTGGCATCGTTCGCAGCGCGAAAGCGGGGGCCACGGTACGGCGCTGATGCTTCCATTCTTCGCCCTGGCTGAGCAACAGTCCGTTGCCGAGCAGCGGACGCAGCATCCGCATGGTGGCCGGAGTGCGACGGTAATTGTCGGGGTTGTCGACGAGGATATGATGGATCCCGGCGGATCTGTTCAGAATTATCTGCTGGCGGCCGAAAAAGCTGCGGTAGACCACATCCTCCTCGAAGGCCTCCGGTGGGAATGCTAATATGGCGTTGTCGCGCAACGCCTTGGCGATGACGCGGCCGGAGAGCGCGCCGGACGGCGCGTGCGGCGTCGAAAGCACCAGTCGCGGCACCTCGGTCACTCGGGCTGTCCGTTAATGACTATGCGATAACGATAACGGAGAGATCGGGATCTTCGCCTCGCGTTCCAACCGTCTATCGCCGCACCCGGAACAGCGGCAGAGCCAGCACTGACAAGGCGACCAAGCCGCCGACGATGAGCCAAGCGTCGTTAAAGGCGGCGACGAGCCCGGCGCGCTCGACCAGCGGAGCAACCAGGGCGCGCGTCGCCTCATCTATCGCGCCGATCGGTACGCCGGTGAAGCGCTCGGTCGGCAACCCGACTAGGCGCGCCGCGGATGCATCGCCGGCCTGAAGCCGCGCGACGATAGCCGCGACATGGGTCGGAGCACGCCGGTCGAGAACGGTGTCGATCAACGCTAGCCCGATCGCTCCGCCGAGATTGCGCATCAGGTTGAACAGGCCGCTGGCGTTCGGCACAAGAAAAGGGTCGAAGCCGCCGAGCGCCAGCGAGGTGGTCGGCAACAGGCAAAGCATAACCGCGGCTCCGCGCATGATCTGCTGCCAGAACAGTCCCCAGAAGTCGGTCTCAAAGGTCATAAAGCCGTTTCCGATGAACCCGACAGCGAGCAAGATGTAGCCGGCGGCGGTCACCAATCGGGTGTCGGCACGCCGCTCGAGCGCGGTGGCGACCGGCGCCATCAGCAACTGAGCGGCCCCGGTCACCATCATGACCTCGCCGATCGCTAGCGCGTCGTAATTTCGGATCACACCGAGGAACACCGGCAACAGGTAGGTGGCTCCGTAGAGTCCCATGCCGAGCACAAAGCTGAACCAGCATCCGGCAGCAAAATTGCGGTCGCGGAATCCCGACAGATCGATTAGCGGTGTTGGCCGGTGCAACGAACGGCGGATTGCGCTGCCACCGCACGCCAGACACAGGGCGGCCAGTAACAGCATCGGGGTGCTCGTCCAGCCACGCTCACGCTGCGGCGCTTCCTTGAGAAGCAGTTGCAGGCTGGCGAGAAAGACGGCGAGCAGCGGCAACGCCAGCAGATCGACCGAGCCGAAAGCGCGCCGGTCCGGTCGATCGACGTCGACTGTCCAAGCGACCAGCAGTGCTACGACGAGCCCCGGCGGCACATTGATCAGAAATAACCAGTGCCAGGAGTAGCGGTCGGTGATAAAGCCGCCGGCGCTCGGTCCGAGGGTCGGCGCCAGCATCGCCAGGAGCCCCGCCCAGAGTATCGCCCGCTCCCGTGCTGGCCATTGGAACATCAGAAAGACCGCCGAGAAGACGAGCGGGATCAGCGCGCCACCGCAAAACCCTTGCACCACACGCGCCGGCACCAGAGACCAAAAGCTCGAGGAGGCAGCGCAGGCGAGGCTGGCGGCAGTAAAACCGCAGATGCAGGCGACAAAAGCGCCGCGGGTCGACAGCAGCCGGGTCAGCCAGCCGGTCAGCGGGATGGCCACGATCTCGGCCATCAGATAGGCCGTCTGCACCCAGCTCAATTGGTCGAGCGCGATACCGAGACCGGTCTGGATCTCGGGCAAGGAGCTCGCGACGATCTGCGTGTCGAGGATCGCCATGAACATTCCGAACGCCATGGCGAAGAACCCGACCCAGGTCTTGATCCCGATCATACCGGCCGGTGCCGGAAGCTTTGCGAGTGTCGGCATCTCACAGCTCGCGACGCGGAGCCAGAACGCGTTCCTCGATCCGGATGCGCCGAAGGATCAGCAAACAGTTGACGACCGAAAATGACACTGCAATCGGGACGGCCCCAAAGGCGAGCGGCAACACGGCGATTTCCGCAATCACCAGCAGATAGTTCGGATGTCGCAACCAGCGAAACGGACCGGTATGCACCAGCGGCTCGCCGGGCAGGGTCAGGATCCGTGTGGTCCAGTAACGGCCGAGGCTCGAAATCACCCATAACCTGGCCAGCTGGAATAGCACGAAGAGACCGAGCAGCGGCCAAACCGGCTGTGTCGCGGCGGGGACAAGAAGCGCGAGACTTGCCAGCCAGCCGGCGTGCAACAGGACAAGATATGGGTAACCTTCGGGGTCCGCCTCCAGACCGCCCAGCCGTCGCAACCGCAGGGTATTGCGGCGGGCCCAAATCAGCTCGGCAACGCGCTGCAGCAGGACCAGACCGAGTGTCCAGTGTAGTATGGTCACCGGTTCTCGAGCACCAGAAACCCTGCAGTGAAACCTGGCCCCAGCGCATTCATCAAGGCGCGTTCCCAGCGCCCCCCGCCGACGCGCGCCTGGGCCAACACACGCTCGAGTACGAACATCACGGTCGTCGCCGACATGTTACCGTAATCGCGCAACACGCCCCATGCCTCGGCCAGCGCTCCTTGTTCCAGGTCGAAGGCACGCTCGAGCGCCGCTACTACCTTGGCGCCGCCAGGATGGCACACGAAACGGTCGACGTCCCCAAACCCGAATTGGTGGCGGGCGAGGAAGTCGGAGGCGACATCGCGCAGCTGCGTTGTAACGAGTTGGGGAATGTCACGGGAAAAGACCGCGCTGAACCCGTTGTCGGCGACTTCCCAACCCATGACATTGAGACTGTCCGGCCAAGTATGCTCGCCGGAAGCAACGATGGCGGGGCCGTCGCCGTCGGTCGACAGCAAAGCAGCCGATGCTCCATCGCCGAACAATGCCGTCGCGACAATGTTGCTCTTCGACCAGTCGTCTCTTCGAAAGGCGAGCGCGCAGAGCTCAACGGTCAGGAACAGCACTGTCTCGCCGGGAGCAATCGCGGCCTGGCTCGCGGCGCGCGCGAGGCCGAGAACGCCGCCGGCGCAGCCGAGCCCGAAGATCGGCAACCGGCGCACCGTGCGCCGCAGCCCCATCCGTTCGATCAGCAGCGCATCGAGGCTCGGTGTGGCGATCCCGGTCGTCGAGACGACAACGATGCTGTCGATGTCCCTTTTGTTGCGGCCGGTGCGGTCGAGGAGCTGCCGGGTCGCCGCTTCGAGCAGGTCGAGTGCCGAAGCGAGATAGATGCGGTTACGTTCGGCCCAGCCGTGCTCACGGTCGTACCATTCGATCGGCACGCAAGAGTAGCGTGTGCGGATTCCGGTGTTGGTAAAGACCGGCAACAGACGGTCAAGATTCTCCGAGCCGCCGAACAGCAGCTTGACGCGCTCGACCACGTCGTTTTGATCGAGCGGATAGGGCGGGACCGCGGTGGCGACGCCGAGAAGACGCGGGAAAGCATGCATCGAGGACGAAACCAGGCGGCCCAAGGAAATCCCGCAGGACTATGCCATAGAGACGGCGCCGCACGGCGCGTTATTCCAAGGGCACCTTGCCTGTCACCATGTCAGTGGCGCTGGCGCTGGCAGTTGAGGATCGGCTGTCAATCAAATAGAACAAGTGGCAACGGCGATTAGAGGCTAATCGATCGATGGCTGTGGATGAAGATCTGGCGGAGCGCATGCGTGCCGCCCTCGCAGGAACCGGCGCAGTCCGGGAGGTGAGAATGTTCGGCGGGCTGTGCTTTATGTTGAACGGCAACATGGTTGCCGGAACGTCCAAACGCGGCGTTCTCGTCCGCGTCGGCAAACATCAGCAGTCCAATGCATTGGCACGGCCCGGCACCAAGCCCATGGAGATGACGGGGCGGCCGATGGAGGGTTACATCTTTGTCGATCCGCCCCCTCCTGACGAGCAAGCGTTGCGAGATTGGCTTGATCTCGCCGTGGCCTTTGTGAAGACCCTTCCACCTAAAGCCGCGAAATCAAAGCCCCAGAGTACCAAGACCAAATAAGAGAGCTCCCTTCACAGCACGCCCCGCGTCAGCCAGGGTGTATCGGCCATGAATCCCGCCAGAGGCCGTGTCTCCGGATCCGGTCGCCTGAGCATGCCGGTGGAGTTTTGCAAGGCGGTTGGTCCCGAGCGCGGCGTGGTGTCGTAATTGAGCTCGCCGGGCGCGAGATCATCGTCAGGACCATCGGCGAAGTCGTTGCTCAGGCATGGCGATCGCGCGACAGCCGACCGCGGGAAACTCGGGCGCATCGGTACACAGGTTTCTCGTCGAACGCCGCCGCTGGGCCGGTCCGTGGTTTGCCGATCGCGCGCGCCTGCGGCCGTGGGGACGCACTTGGTTGCCGCCATCGACCGGGTCGAGGGCATGCGCGGCGTGCTCGGCCTCTTCGAAGGAGGGGTCACCGGGGCGGCCGACAGCTCTGCCCGGATGACTGGCAGCCCGGCGGGGACTTTGCTACATCTCGGGCCCGGCGTGGCCAATGGGGCTCGCCAATATCCACAACGCTAACAAGGCTTCGACACCGATTAGGAAAATTCGGTCTTTTGGTAATCGGATAGCGGTCGGGGTGCAGGTTGAGGTCCCACCGCGGCCCGCCGCAAGGCGCAGAAGAAAGTGCGCAGGTCCTCGGGACGGGATCGGAGCCTACGCCGCCGCCAGCGACAGCACCGAATCTTCGTAGCGGCCATGGCCCATGCCGCCCTCGGCGAAGATGCCGTGGCGCGCGATCCAGTGAAAAGTCTCGTCGTGGGCTTGCTTGGTGTATGGCTCGAACACCAGCCGCTCGCCAGGGCCCCAGCGCCGCGTATCCATGATCGCATGGAAGCGCTCGGGGAATTCATTCTTGTAGTAATGGGTGTAGCGGTCGGGGCGCAGGTCGAGATCGCGCTGGGCACGGCGTAAAGCGCGGAAGAATTTGCGCAGATCCCCGGGGTCGGGGTCGCCGTGGATCATCGTCGCGATCATAAAGGTCGTGTCGATGACTTTGCGGAAGCCGAGCTGCTCGGCGAAGTAATAAGGGCCGCTGAACAACGCCGTTGCCGGGGCCTGGCCGTCGACCAGCAGCTCCAGCCGCCGGAACAGCAACCCGTCTTTGAACGACAGGTTGACCCGTTCGGCCGGCAGGTAGGGTTCGAGCGCCTGGATCGTCGAATAGTGGCTGCCCGATTGCCACCCGACCGAGATCGGCACACCGGCGAGATCCGCCGGTTCTCTGACCGGTGAGTCCGCCGGCACAAAGATCCCGGCAGGTGCCACCGAGTACAGGTCCGCATAGAGCCTGCCGTGGCCGGCCGAGGCCGCGACGTTGACGGTCCAGTGGCAGGCGCAGCTGACATCGGCGTTGCGCCCTCGCTCAAACGACTGATAGGCGCCGAGCCTTTCGCCGCCCTTGTCGTGATGCTGGCCGCCGGTCGCGCGGACCAGTTCGCGAAACTTGTAATCGAGCCCTTCCGCTGCGAAATAGCCCTTCTCCTCGGCAATCCATTCCTGCAGCCGAAAATGCGGCTCGATGATGAACTTAGCCATGTATTTCTCCTGTTGAACGCGCCGGTATCGCGCCGATGCCGGCGACCGCGGTGATGCCCGCGAAGAGCCGTGCGACGGCCTCGCGCCCGAGACCACGGGTGACAAACACCAAGCGCGAGCGCCGGTCGTCGTCCGGCCAGTCTTCGAGCTCGACCGGCGGGTGCGCGATGTGCTGGACAACGTGAACCACCACCGGTCCGTGGCATTCGGCGAGTGCCACGAGGCCCTTGACGCGCAGCAGATCGGGCCCGCGCAGGCTCATCAGCACCGCCATCGCCTGCTCGAAGCCCGGCCAGCTCAGCGGCTTGTCGAAGATCAGCGAGAAGCTGTCGAGCCCGTGCGTGTGGTCGGCCTCGGCCAGCTCGAAATCGCGCCGCGTCGCAACCGGCTCGTCGAGCAGAAAGGACGGGTCGACCTCGCCATTGTTGGCGATCGCAACCGGGGCGGGGTTGAGCGTGGCAATCCGTTCGACGAGGCGTTCGGTCGCGCTGGCATCGGCGAGGTCGCTCTTGGTGACGACGATGCGATCGGCGAGTGCGACTTGTTTTCTGGCTTCGAGCATGCGTTCGAAATTGGCCTCGCCGGCGACGGCGTCGACGACGCAGATCAGCGCCTGCAGATGGAACTCGCGGCCAAGCGCGCGGTCGGTGGCAAAAGTCTGCAACACCGGGCCGGGGTCGGCGAGCCCGGAGGTCTCGAGGATCACCCGGGCAAAGCTCGGCACCGCGCCGCGGGCGCGGTCGGCGAACAGGGTCCGCAGGGTTTCCTGCAGGTCGCTGCGGACATTGCAGCACAGACAGCCATTGCCGAGCAGCACCGTCGTGTCGCTGCTTGACCGCAGCAAAGCGTGGTCGATGCCGATCTCGCCATATTCGTTGACGACGATTGCGGTGCCGGCCCCCTCGGGCTTGTCGAGCAAGGCGCGGATCAGGGTGGTCTTGCCCGAGCCAAGAAACCCGGTCACCGCGACGACCGGCATCCGGGCGCCTCGCGCACGCCGCTGCCGACGCCCAAAAAGCGACGCGTCCTTGCCGCCAAAGAGGGTTTCGGGTCCCGTCTCAGAACTCCATTTCGAGCGTGTAGAGCCCGCCGACATGGCGGTCGACCGTATAGACTACCTGGCGCTCGTCGACGAACACGTCGTTGATCTGGATGGCACCACTCGGCGCCCGCGCCGGTGGCTCGGGGACGAAATACCCGACCTCTTGCGGCTGATACGGGTTGGACGTGTCGTAAGCGCGCAGCCCGCCGTTGAAATAGGTCGCCAGCACGATGCGGTCGGACTTCCACGCGTTGGGCTTGGGCAGGTTCTCATAGAGGTTGTGAGCGCCGTAGCGGGCACCTTGGCGCATGAAATTCGCGAGCGGCGGCAACGGGCAGGTCGATATCGGCACCGGATTGGTCTCGGCACGCCCGTCGACGATCCAGACCAGCTTTGGCCAATCTTGCCCTTCGGTGCGAGTGCACTCGTCGCTGACGATCAGCAGGTTGCGGTCGAAGAACGGCACGACCGTATGCGTGAAGCCGAAATACGGTGGGTGGTAGTCCCAGCGCGAGACCATCTTCGGGTGCGCCTTGTCGGCAATGTCAAGGATCACGAGCCCGCCGTCGATATAGCCGAGATAGGCGCGGTCCGGGCGCTCGGGATAGACGTTGGTGTTGTGCGGGCGGAACCCGGTGTCGGCATGCTCCGGATGACGTACCGGCGGCGGCTCGCTGTCGCCCTGTTTGGTTCCGGGCAGCCACCAGCGACCGACCTCGACCGGCTTCGTGGGATTCTTGACGTCGATGATCCGGTAGAACTGGTCGTCCTTTGGATGGCTCGGCACAAAATCGGGCGACCCAGAACTCATATGAATGTATTCGCCATCGGCAAACCACAGCTGGTGGGCGCCGCGCGAATTCGGCCCGGAGCAGTCGAAAAAAGTGATCGAGCGCGGGTTCTCCGGTGTCGAAATGTCGAATAGCTCGAAACCCGCGGGCTGCAGACCCTGCTTTGTGGTCTGGTAAGCGACCGCCATGATATCGCCGACCGTCTCCAGCGAATTTGAGCGCATATGCGATTGCGGCAGGTCGGCGCGTGCGACTAGCTTTGGCGCACGCGGATCGCTGACATCGACCGCGGTAAAGTTCTTTGGCGCGCTCTCATGCGCGAGCCACAGGATACGGCGCCCGTCCTTGGCGATCTGGATCGACATGCCCTCGCCAATCCCGCCGAACCCGTCGAGTTCGTGATGTGCCAGCTGCTTAAAATTCCAAATCGCCGTTTCCGCCATTGTTCGACTCCGTTCGAGACCTGTCGCTATGATCGGATCACTCGAAGCCGGCGACGGTCAAGTGGTCGCGTGAGGATGACACGCGCCGCATCGGTGTGTTACCCGTCACCCCCGCGAAAAGCGGGGGTCCATATGTGGGCGGCCCCCGTTTCGCAAGGAGGATGTGCAGCTGCGATGGCTCTGGTCGGTTGCAGTCATATGT
>Ga0306920_100014038_pt1 | contig 10926 bp, 10 predicted proteins | sample flu12Cox44000170_FD_204666 | JGI IMG/M metagenome (GOLD analysis project Ga0306920, IMG submission 204666) | Lab enrichment of tropical soil microbial communities from Luquillo Experimental Forest, Puerto Rico - flux4day.12C.oxic.44.000.170 (v2)... | ecosystem: Environmental > Terrestrial >...
GAGATCCTCGACGCCGCCCGCACTTCAGCGGCAACCGGCAAAACCATCTCGCTGCCGCTTCCGAAGTGATGCCGTATAAGAAAGTCACATGCACCCTTTTGCCTGTGTGGGTCTTTTCTGTGGTTTCAACAGAAGAGAGGTTGAGGAACGCGAAACCGTCGAGCCAGCAAAATACCGACGATTTTGGCGCACCGGAGTCGAAGGATCCCTTTTGTCAGGCCGAACCTGCGGGTGGTGGACACGGCGTACAGCCACTTTGCGAGATTACAACTTGGGTTCGTAGGGCGTGAGCCCGGGCGCAAGCTTGTCACCGCTATACTCATAGCTGCTATGCCAGCCATCATTTGTCTTCTTCGAGGGGTCAACGTAGGCGGGCACAACAAGATAGGGATGGATTCGCTGCGTGACGTCTGCTCGTCGCTCAACCTGCGCGGTCCGCAGACGTATATTCAAAGCGGCAATGTCATTTTCGGCACAACGGAGCGTAACCTGGCCAAGCTTGCCCGACGCATTGAAGACTGCATTGAGAAGGGATACGGCTTTCGCCCGAACGTAATGTTGCGCACCGCGGCCGAAATGCGCCACGTGATTGCGCGCAATCCGTTCGCCTCGCGCAAGAATATCGATCCTGCCAAACTCGTCGTGAGTTTTCTAGCAGAAGCCCCTGGTGCCGAGGATGCCAAACGCTTGTTGGAAATCAAGGTCGGCCCCGAAGAACTCTGTGTCAGCGGTCGTGAGCTCTACATCTACTTCCCTGATGGGCAGGGCCGCTCCAAGCTGCCGCCGGTGCTCGAGCGCACTGTCAAAATTCCCGCCACCGCCCGCAATTGGAACACCGTCAACAAACTCCTCGCCATGGCCGAAGAACTCGAATCAGCTTAACGCGTCATCCTAGCGAAGACGCTCGTGTGAGATTTACACCTCCATCTTGTCATGCTGAGCAAAGCCAGCCGCCGGAGGCGCGTTGCGAAGTCAAAGGACCCTTTTGTTCGCGATGATTTCGCTTCCAAACCAGAAAAATACAGTACCATCGGCTGCGATCTCTTCACTTCTGTTGCTGTTGCGCCTGTGCCTTCTGCTGCTCTTGTTGCTGCTTTTTCTTGCTCTGCGGAGTCACCGCCGCCGGCGCCTGGCACTTCTCTTCGAGGACGTCTACTTCCGTAGCCTTGAAACGTCGTGTCGCATCGCTCTTCTTGGCATCGCTTCCCGGCAACGCCTCCCACGAGCCCGTCAGTTTCACCTTCGCACCCGCACCCTTCTTCAATTCGTCGCTGCCTACAACTTCGACACCTGTTCGATGCTGCATGCTGGTCAGCGTATAGAGATCATCAGCATCGGGCCCGGCCAGGCACCCGATGATGGTCGTGCTCTTCGCTTTGGGGGGTGCCGCAGGTGCGGGAGCTTCTTGCGCTGCAAGACCGCAATTCATCGCACTCGCCCACACAACCAAAATCCAAAAACCTCTCATGTCCCCCACAATACGGCATCGTTCAGAGCGGCTCAACTGCCGTCTGAGGTGGGTGCTCGAGGTTCGCGCCCGTCTTTTTGGGCGCTAACTTGGGCTCTCGAAATGTGCCACTGACAACTGATCACTGATCAACCGGTTTTCGTCTCCGACCACGCCGACGAATTCAGAAACTGCACCACGCCGTCGGTGACCTTGCCCAGTCCATCCTGGAACTTCGCCGGATCGACAATGTCTATTTCCCGTAACGGCATCCGTCGCTTGAATCGTATTCTGCACCAGCGTCAACGCCGCGTTCTTCTTGTCGGCGCCTGACTTTGTGGCCGAAAAGCCCTTCGGCGACATCGCCGCTCAGCACCTGGGCCGCAATCGTCGGTGGCATCAGCTTGGCGCGGACCGATCCGATGCCAGTCGATCCTGTGAGGGGAACGACCCAATACTCGGTCGATGGTTGCTGGCCATCCAGCTCGTACACGCCTTTGTAATACGCGCGCCCGCCGGTTGCGCTCCGGCAATTGGATGCAAGGCTCGCCAAGAATGCGCCACTGTTTGCCTAACTTCACGCAGAGCGATCCCGCTGCAACCCGCGTAGCCGTCCGCTGTGGTTAACGCCGGCCACGAAAATCAGCACAGTGCCTGCGGCCGTGACGCCATCGGCGCGGTAGACGCTATCGATCACTTGCGTCATCGCTGGGCCTCTCGGCGGCGGCGCCATCACCATCAGCAGACAAAAAACCGCCCCATCGGGCGGTGTGCAGTGGGCATATTCTGTGCCTTTCCTTTGACTCTCTTCACGGCTGCCCGTAAATTTCCAAAAAGCTACCGCTGCACCCCTTCGTAGCTCTTCATGAAGTCCTGAACGCTCCGAACGTAGACATCGGCGAAGTCGACGACGTCGCGCCTGTCTTCGATTTCTCGGACAGCGTCGACGAGCGCCCAGCCCTGTGCTCGCAGCACGGCAAGCGTCATCATCGGAGCGCGGTGGACGCCCGCAGCACAGTGAATGAGAAGTTTGGATTGCGGATCTTTCAGCGCCTCAAGCGCAAAGTCTACGCCGCGTTCGAACAGTTCAGGCGACTTCGGGCGGAAGTCGTCGTCCGTCGGATTCCACAGTACCCTCAGCCCGTATGGCTCGGCCAAACGTGTGTCGTCGAACTCAATTTGCATGTCGATGATGTGCGTGACTCCCTCGCGAACCACCTCGATCATGTTGGCTTCGTTCCAGATGCCCCCACCGACCGCAATCTGGTCGGTCACCCAGGTCATGTCCATGCCCGCTGGCGCTCCCGTAATGCTGGTTTTTGAACCTTATTCGTCATTCTACAGGGCATGAAAATCAGTGGGACTTTCGACTGTTCTACCCAAAATCGGATGAGGGTTTGAGGGCTGGCCACTCAACTTCCATTCTGGGAATCCAGTCCAGAAACGTAAAAACCCGGCGCTCAACCGGGTCCGATTCCTAAAACGTCTAGCATGGGCGCGTTTCCGTTTCTCAATTGTGACTTCGATAATAGCATATTACGGCCTACTGATCTGGCACTTTTAGGAATTCTTTGGTAAGAACTATGAATCGCTTACGGTTTAATTGTTGTGTATCGCACAGTTGACACGTAAAACCTACACGCACCTACCCATGCGAAATGTTAGAGAGAGTCTAGAAGGCCTTCCCAGCATGGGAATCAGATACTTGGGTTGATTGCACTGTGCGACAATCGCGATGATTCATCACCCGGAGGACTTATGCGCGAAGTCATTGCCACCAATGATGGACCAAAGGCAATCGGACCATACTCTCAAGCGATTAAAGCCAACGGACTCGTTTTTCTTTCCGGCCAGATTTGCCTGGATCCCCAGACCCAGCAGCTCATCAATGGCGACGTCTCGGCACAAACCGAACGCGTGCTGCAAAACATCGCTGCGATTTTGACGGCAGCCGGCAGTTCGTTGCCGCAGGTGGTAAAGACCACGGTCTTTTTGAAGAATATGAATGACTTCGTCGCCATGAACGAAGTCTATGGGCGGCATTTCACTACCGATCCTCCAGCACGTTCGACAGTTGAGGTTGCACGCCTTCCGAAGGATGTACTGGTCGAGGTTGATGTGATCGCGCTGGCAAGCTAACCCTTCCTTTGATTGCGTGGGAGTCGGCGCTGTTCGCCGTGCCGCCCGGAGAATGGTTGCGGCAGTACTCGTCACCGTGGCTCAGCGAACTGCTCGGGTTCGGCTGTGCGAGCTTCTACCCACTCTATCCGGTTGTGGGCGGTGTGCTTTGGGCATGGCGGGAGCGACCACGATTCACTGGTGCGTTTCGCCGAATGATCGATGCGCTGAGTGTAGGTTACATCATCTGTTGCACGATCTACTTGCTGTTCCCGACGCGCAGCCCCTCCCAGAATGTCGGAACCGACACCGGTACGGCAAATTCGTCCAGCGGGCCGTTTCACTTCTTTGTGCGGCTCGTCCAGGGGAATGCCGGAGTCCACGGGAACCCCTTCCCCAGCGCCCATATCATGCTGGCGGTTGTGGTGCTGGTATTCGCGGGCGCTAGCTTCCTCGCGCGGCGCCATGGATTCTGGTCTGCATGCTGCTGATGTGAGCCGTCGCGGTTTACGAAGGGTTCACTATGCACTGGATGTCATTGCTGGCGCCGCGATAGGCTGCTCGTGGGAGCGGCATTTGTGGCGCGATCGGCAACTCGTAACTCGTAATTGGCAACTCGTGCTTCGCCTTCTTCCCACCGCTTACGCTCTCTGGCATCCTTGTGGCGGACATGGTTGCGTTCGAAGGAGGTCTTCATTGAACTTCGGTCTTCACCGGCGCGTGCTGGTTATCTTGGCCAATCTCGTTCCATCCCTCAGCTTGACTGTCCTGCTAACTATTTTCTTAGCGACCAGCGTGGGCGCCGAGACGACACTACCGCCCGAAACGGTTGCCGCTTCTTCTCCGGCCTCGGAGACGATCATCACGGAATACTCGCCTCCGCCGGACATTGCCGCGAAGTCGGCTGCATATCGCGGTGCGCTGCACCTTCACTATTTCGGCAACACGTTCTATGGGTTTTTGGTCTTGCTGCTGGTTCTGTGGTGGCGGCTCGGACCGAAGTATCGCGACTGGGCCGGGGGCGCGTCAAAGGGGCGTTTTGTGCAGGTGCTGATCTTCGCGCCGCTGTTGTTGCTGACGGTGTCGGTGCTCAACTTGCCGACCAGCATCTGGGACCAGTCGATCGAGCTCAACTTCGGACGCTCGGTGCAGCGCTGGGGATCGTGGTTCAGCGACTGGATCACCAGCCAAATCATTCTGCTCATCGTGGGGACGCTCGTGGTTTGGATCCTGTACGGCGTGATTCGCCGCAGCCCGCGGCGCTGGTGGTTCTACTTCTGGCTGGCGTCGATTCCGATTATCTCGATCCTGTTATTCCTGCAACCCCTGATCATCGATCCGCTGTTCTTCAAGTTCAAGCCACTGGCAGGCAGCCATCCCGATCTTGTGCTCGAAGTCGAACAGGTTGTGCATCACGGCGGCATGGACATTCCGCGAGAGCGCATGTTTGAAATGAATGCCAGCACCAAGACCACGGAGATGAATGCCTACGTGGCCGGTTTCGGCGCCTCGAAACGCGCGGTCATGTGGGACACGATCTTAACGAGAGCTACGCCGCAGGAGGCGCTGTTCGTCTTCGGCCATGAGATGGGGCACTACGTGTTACTGCATATTCCACAACTTATCGGATGGATCTCGCTGCTCCTGCTGGTGTTGTTCTACATCAGCTACCGGCTGGTGGGAAGGATACTCGCGTCGTGGGGAACGAAGTGGCAGATTCGCAGCGTCGACGACTGGGCATCGTTGCCGCTTCTGCTTCTGCTGTTATCGGCGCTGAGCCTCCTGGCGACGCCGGTGCTCAACGCGATCACTCGCCATTACGAGCATGAAGCGGATCGCTACGGGATCGAAGTGATTCACGGCATCGTGCCGAATGCAAACCAGGTGGCAGCGCACTACTTCGAGAAGAGCGGAGAGATCAACCTCAACGATCCGGGGCCGAGTGAGTGGGTGAAGATTTGGTTCTACGATCACCCGACCCGCCCAGAGCGCGTACATTTCGTGGCGACCTACGATCCGTGGTCGCAAGGCGAAAAGGGGAAGTACGTGCCGTAAATGAGTAGATAGTGATTAGCGCTCGAGGTAAGTTCGGACCGTCGCCAAGTCAGAAGAAAACCCTCCCGCTCAGGAGGGTTTATTCCCGAAGCTACACTATATAAGGGACTTACGCCTTGACGACCTTCCCGCTGCGCAGGCAGTTAGTGCAGACGCGCATGCGCTTGTTGCCGTGCGCAGTCTTGGCGTGCACCGGGCGCAGATTGATGTTCCAGCGCCGCTTAGTAACGTTATGCGCGTGACTGATGTTGTTTCCCGAACGCGGCCCTTTGCCGCAAACTTCACAAACTTGTGCCATGAGGTGCTCCAGAAGATTCCCGATATGCGGGCGGAAGTTCAATTATACCTGCTGTCATGGACGACCGGCAAACGCAAGCCGTGCAAAGCGCGCCCTTGATTGTGAGATGAATTCGCAACGAATACATCGCGCCACTCGTTCCAAAATGGGGAAGGACCGTCGAACTGTGTTGCCTCGCGATGGGTAGCTGACATCAGAGCAAAAAGACTTCCCTGAGGGTGTCGCGGAGAAAGCATATTTGCTGCGACTGCCCGGGAGTTGGGGTTCTGTTAAGCGCAGTTCGAGCAGTCTCTCGGGTTACACAATTCTTCAGTTCTATTCTCCTACTGAGTGGAATCGCTATCGGCCAGCTAACAGGTGCTCCCGTGCCTGCACCCAGCAGGCCGATAACCGGATCTTCGCCCAGCTCGACAAGCTGACGCACGCCAAGCGCGTGAAGAGCGGCGACGCGGTCAGCGCGCATCTCGTCGCGCCCGCGAAGTTGCCCAACGGTACCGAGCTGCAGAAAGGGCACGAAGCTTGTCGGAACCATCACCGACGTCAAGGCGAAGGCCAACAAGGAAGGCCCGTCGAAAATGGGCTTGTTGTTCACAACCGTGGTGCCAAAGGAGGGCAGGGAGATGACTGTCTCGATGGTATTGGTCAGAGTCGCGCCGCACCTGCAACAGAACGATGTTGACTTGTTGGCGGCGGGCAATTCTTTTTCGGGCCAGAATCGCATGCAGGCTGGAACCGCAACCAACACACTCAACAGCACTAGCAACCAAGGAGAGGCGCTGAGCCGCGGATTAAATTAGGAGCGCGCGCACCCGCATCGCATGGCAACGTGGCGACGGGTTAGTTGCAGCCGGGAAAGTCCTATTTTCCCGATGTGATGATGGTGTCGTCGTCGACGATGTAGGCTGAGCTTCACATGCGCTAAGTTCTGGTCCGTCGGAATGAAGAGTAGAAGTAGTACTGATCGTAATTACGATGGTTATCGAAATATGAAACTATTAAGTTGATCGCATCCGACACTGTGGTAGACGTGCAGCTACGACATATGGAATTCTAAAAGCATTCGTCCCACCTTTACGAAATCGCGTATACGCAATTCTGAAGTTGCCCTGTATCCCCTTGAATTTTCATACGGCACTAACTGGCTACTAGCGTGCACTGCCTATCGCAGAAGTGTGGTTGGGGGCTGTCCCCGCTCACATCTCAAGCTTAAATCGAGGTTTGGAGAAGAAAGATGCAACATCGACTTTACAGACTGCTCGCGCTACTCGGCGTGTTACTACTCGCAAGTTGCTGGCTCTTCGCACAGGGCGAATCGGGAACGATCTCGGGTATCGTGACGGATAGCAGCAACGCGGTTGTACCGGGCGCAACTGTCACCGTTGTCTCAACGGGCACGGGACTCACGCGCAGTGCAACGACAGCGTCTGCCGGAGAATATGCCATCACGAACCTTCCTCCGGCAACGTACACACTGACGATTGAACATTCCGGTTTTGACAAGTATTCGCGTCAAGTCACGCTCGCCGTGGGGGGACACATGGACCTGTCGGCACAGTTGTCGGTCACTGGAACGTCGACGACTGTTGAAGTCACCGCCTCTAACGAGACGGCTGTGGTGAATACCGAGAACCAGACACTGTCGCAAGTTGTAACCAGCAACCAGATCACCGATCTGCCGACACTGACGCGCAATCCCTATGATCTCGTCGCGACGTCAGGGAATGTCACGGAAGACATGCAGAGCGACCGTGGCGCAGGTTTTGCAATTAACGGACAGCGTTCGGCTGATACGAGTGTCCTGCTCGATGGCGGCGACAACGTGAACCTGTTTGACTCGACAGTTGGACAGACGGTGCCGCTGGACTCGGTGCAGGAGTTCCGTGTTTCGACCTCGAACTTCACCGCGGAATACGGACGGACTGGCGGCGGCGTGGTGAACGTCACTACCAAGTCGGGTACGAACCAGTTCCACGGAACGGCGTACGAGTACAATCGGGTCGCTGCCCTGGCTGCGAACACGTACAACAACAATGCCAATGACCTGCCCAGGGATGGTTTTACCCGCAACCAGTTCGGTTATGCTGTCGGCGGGCCGGTGATCAAGAACAAGCTGTTCTTCTTCAGCAGCAGCGAATGGATCCGGGTGCGGAGTGAACTTACCAATACGCAGAGCATTCTTGATCCCGCGTTTCTGCAACAGCCGGGGGTTTCGCCAAACACGGTAAATTTCTTTAATGCCTACGGCGCTAACACGGTGCCTAGCCTGCAAGTGTTGAACACGGTGAACTGGCAAGCAGTTAATGCCGGCGCATGCCCTGCACCGTTGCCATGCAACGCGCCGTTCGGGCAGTACGTAGCCTACAAGGCGCCGGGGGATTCCGGTGCCGGCTTCCCGCAGAATACCTGGATGACAGTGGCCCGCATGGATTACAACATCTCCGACAAGACGACGTTGTACGGGCGGTATGCCGGGTACCACGAGGATGACTTTCCTGGCACCATTAACTCCAGTCCTTATGTCGGCTACGACACAGGTCAAAACATCTTCAACAATAGCGTGACCATCAACCTCACGCATGTGTTTAGCCCCAATGTGGTGAACTCGGCGAAGTTTACATATAACCGGCTGAATCTTCTGCAACCGCTGAGCACGGCCCCGGTCAGCCCAACGCTGTATACCTCTAGCTTTGCGTTACCGCCGTTGCCCGGCACAAACGGATCGCTGGTGTTCCCGGGCTACTCAGAAACGACCCCGGGTAACGCTATTCCATTCGGTGGACCGCAGAACGTGTACCAGGCTTATGACGATCTTTCCTGGACCAAAGGCCGTCATGAGTTCAAGTTCGGCGGGGCCTATATCCAGGCGCGTGACAACCGCGTGTTTGGAGCTTATGAGAATGCGGTGGAGTCGCTGACCGGAAGCGCATCGATCTCGGATGCTGCAGTAGCCTTGGCAACGGGACAGTTGTACCAGTTCCAGGGTGCAATGTATCCGCAAGGAAAGTTTCCCTGCTCACGCGACGCCAACGGCAATTACGTCGTGACTTCCGGCTGTTTGTTGAATCTCCCGATAGGGTCTCCTGCCTTCGGGCGCAACAACCGGTATAACGACGGCGGCTTCTACGCGCAGGATTCGTGGAAGGCGACGCAGCGACTGACTCTTAACCTGGGCGTACGCTGGGATTATTACGGCGTGCAGCACAATTCCAACCCACAGTTGGACTCGAACTTCTATCTCGGGTCGGGATCAACTCTGTTCAATCAGATCCGTAACGGTACCGTACAGATCGCCCCCGACAGCCCGGTGGGTGGCCTGTGGGCGCCGCAAAAGAATAACTGGGCGCCGCGCGTGGGCTTTGCCTGGGATGTCTTCGGCAACGGTACTATGGCCATCCGCGGTGGGTATGGCATCGGCTACGAGCGCAACTTCGGCAACGTTACCTATAACGTGATTCAGAACCCCCCGAATTATGGCGTTGTCAGTGTAACTAACGGAATTGACGTTGCGCAGGGCAACCTGCCGATCTTCGTTAACAACCTGGGTCCATTGGCAGGATCCGGCAGCACGTGCGGAGGCAATCCGCTGGTCGTAGCGGGTACCTCCTGCTTCCCAAGCACGAGCTTGCGCGCGGTGCAGCAGAATCTCCCCACTGCCTACGTTCAATTCTGGTCGGGAGCAGTCGAGTACCAGGTGATGCGGAACTCAGTACTGTCGTTTGAATATGTCGGCTCGAAAGGCACGCACGAGTACTCCATTGCCAACCTGAACACTGCCGGGTACGGCTCGACGTACCTCGGTGATGCCGTCACATCGAATCGCCTCAACTACCAGTACAGCAACATCAACTATCGTGGTGCAGACGGCTTTAACCTTTACAACGGGTTGAACATCAAGTTCACTTCGAGCAACCTGTTCAACAAGGGCCTGTACCTGGTCGCGAACTACACCTGGTCGCATGCCATCGACAACTTATCGTCGACGTTCTCTGACGGTACCGCCGGCAACTACTCGCTCGGCTTCCTCGATCCGTTCAACGCCAACCTGAACAAGGGCAATGCGGACTACGATATCCGCAACCGCTTCGTACTCAGCGGCACGTGGAACGTTCCATGGGGATCGAACATGGGTCGGTCGTGGGAGCGGCAGGCGTTCGGTGGATGGAGCTTCTCGCCGATTCTCAACATTCGCTCGGGCCTGCCGTACACGATCTACGACGGCACCCAAATTTCCAATACCGGCCTGGGATATAGCGATCCGTTCTATATTCCCGGCCAACCGATTAACCAGCGTGGAGGCATTGGCAATTCCTCCAACGCGGCTGTCGGAGCCAATTTGTTCAACTGGCTGGCTCTGCCGATTGACCCGACAACCGGCGCTCCGGTGGGAGCCGGCAATGCCCTAGCGGTTCCGGTCTGCGCGACGCTCGATGGCGGCGGCTGCGTTTACAGCATCAATGGTTTACCGCAAGGCCACCGCAACGCATATACCGGTCCGGGCTATTGGAACATCAACTTTGTGATTGCCAAGACGTTCAAGCTCAACGAGCGCTTTAACCTGCAGTTCCGCTCTGAGTGGTACGACGCCTTCAATCACAGCAACTACTACATCAATGCCGGCAACCTCGACGTTGAGCAGGGCACGGGCGTGACCGCGATCCAGGCGATCAAGGGCGAGCCCGGTGGCGGAATCCTGGTCATCCCGTTCGAGCGCCGCAACATTCAGTTCGCGCTGAAACTGAATTTCTAACTTAGCTTCGCTGATGGAAACTGTTCGATGTGGGGGAGCCTTCGGGCTCCCCGATTTTTTGGGGCCGCTCTTCGCAGCTCACTCTTCGCTTTTCGCTATTTCCGCTGCTGACTCTATAGCGAAGGGCCATGAGCCAAGAGGCTACTTAGAGCCGCCTCAAGAATAACAACTCACATTTGATCGTTAATCTGTCATAACCTCCTTTCCACTGACACGTTATTCGCAGAGTTCCAAAGTGGCTCGCTACCCTGTAAATCGCGG
>Ga0306920_100014039_pt1 | contig 10926 bp, 9 predicted proteins | sample flu12Cox44000170_FD_204666 | JGI IMG/M metagenome (GOLD analysis project Ga0306920, IMG submission 204666) | Lab enrichment of tropical soil microbial communities from Luquillo Experimental Forest, Puerto Rico - flux4day.12C.oxic.44.000.170 (v2)... | ecosystem: Environmental > Terrestrial >...
GCTTTGCGACCGTACTGCGTGGCCTCGTCACCTACATGGTCAGCGAACTGGCTCTCGGTATCCGCGGCTCGTTCCACCGGGCATCGCACGAACTTGTCTGGCAATGCGTGCTGAACTGCGCAGTCGCCGCACTCGCACTGATCATCGAGCGCATTGCTGGACACGTGAGGAAGTAGGCGGCTGTGGCTGGCACGCTTACCCGCGACCGCGATGAGGCGCCCCACCAGCGCGTCCGTCGCACGATCGCGCTCATCGCCCTGAGCACGCTTGCCCTGCTGGCCTTGCTCGCACGTTTGGCCTACGTGCAGCTCGTACAAGGGGAGTACTTCGGCCGGCTGGCGGACCTCAACCAGCTGCGCACCATTCCGGTCGCCGCGCCACGCGGTGTGCTCTTCGACCGGCACGGCGTGGTCATCGCGCGCAACCGTCCTTCTTTTGTGGTCCAAATGGTGCCCATGCAGGTCCGCGACCCGCAACAGGAGATCGCCGCCTTGTCGCAGATGCTCGGTATTCCGAACGACGCATTGTGGCGGCGGCTGTTGCGGCAAAACGGCGTGACCTATTCTGACTTCGATGCGCTCGCCAACGCCATCCCGCTCGGACCGATCAATATTGCACATGATCTCACGCCGGCCGAAGTCGGCACGTTCTCCGAGCGATCGGAACGCTTCCCCGGGATGTCGGTTGAGCTCGTACCCGTGCGCGACTACCCGCACCGCACGCTCGGCTCGCATTTCTTAGGCTACGTCGGACAGATCACCGAGACGGAGTACGCGGTGCGTAAGGCTCATGGGTATGGCGCAAACGACATCGTCGGTAAGGAAGGTCTTGAGTTCACCTATGACAGTTGGCTGCGCGGCCGCAGCGGCGGACGGCGCATCAAGGTGAACTCTGCCGGCGAGGCAGTCGCCAACATGGGTGATTTCGCCGCCATCCCCGGCAACGATCTGCTGCTCACCATCGACTGGCGCTTGCAGAAAGATGCCGAAGCCGCGATGGACGCGCAGATCAGACAAATTGCCAAACGCATCGGCCATCGCGTCGGTGGTTCTGCCATCGTCGAAGACCCCAATAGTGGCGCGATCCTGGCGCTCGTCAGCCAACCCAACATCGATCCCAACGATTTCGCCGCTGGCATCAGCGAGAAGCGCTACACCGCATACCTCAATGACCCGCTGCGATCTCTCTTCAACCGGGCGATTTCAGGCGCATACCCAACCGGGTCGACGTTCAAGATGATCACTTCCTCGGCAGCGCTCGCAAGTGGTCTTCTCGACGCGAATTCCACACGCTACTGCGGCGGCGCGTTCGACCTTAACGGTTACATCTTCAATGACGATCGCTCGGGCGGTCACGGAAGCTTGAGCATAACCCAGGCGATCACCGAGTCGTGCGACGTGTTCTTCTATCAGGTCGGACACGAGTTGGGCATCGACCGGATCGACAAGTACGCAAAAGCGTACGGCATCGGCCAACTCAGCGGCATAGATCTGCCGGGCGAGACGAGGGGCACGCTGCCGTCACCTGCCTGGAAGCAGCGCGTGTACAAGGATGAATGGTACGACGGCGACACGGTGAGCGTGTCGATCGGCCAGGGCTACCTCGAAGCGTCCCCCATTCAGATGCTGCGCGTGGTGAGCTCAGTGGCCAATGGTGGCACGCTCTACAAACCACAACTTGTCAACGCGGTCCGCGATCCTCACGGCCGCGTGCTCGCGACATTTGCGCCGGTCGTGCAGGGCGAGGTACCGGTCTCTCAAGCAGATCTCGCACTCGTTCGGCGCGGTATGCTTGGTGCGATCGAAAGCGATTACGGCACAGCGCATAACGTGTACATCCCCGGATTCCACTATGCCGGCAAGACGGGAACGGCTGAGAACGTGCCCACCGTCGACAACCCTTCAGGTCGTAACCATGCGTGGTTCGTCTGCTTTGCGCCGTACGATCACCCGCAGATCGCGATCGTTGTCTTTATGGATCAGAGCGGCGGCTTTGGTGCGGTCAACGCGGCGCCTATTGCGCAAGCAATCGTCACCTCGTATTTCCATATCAGAACCGGTGGACCAAACGGCAACGGCATCCGCGATTAGCGCACGCGCAACCGCCACGATCGATTCCAGGTAGCAATTCTGGTGGTCGCGAACAGCGCCCCACACCTACGTAAGGAGCTCCACATATGAGGGCCACGACCTTCCCCTTGGCTGATTCCATGCGCCGGCTGGGCACGGAAAGCGCGTTCGTCGTGCTCGCACGCGCCAAGGCGCTGGAGGCACAGGGACGCAGCATCATCCACTTGGAGATCGGCGAGCCCGACTTTAACACGCCCGAGCATATCAAGGATGCGGCAATACGCTCGCTGCGGGCAAATCGGACGCACTACACACCTGCCGCAGGCATCATGGAGCTGCGCACGGCGATTGCGGAGTACGTCGAGCGAACGCGCGGCGTGCAGGTGAGCACCGATCAGATCGTCGTCACACCAGGCGCCAAGCCCATGATCGCGGCCGTGCTCATGGCGCTGCTCAACCCCGGCGATGAGGTCATCATTCCTGATCCCGCATATCCCGCCTATCGTTCGATCACGACCTATGTGGGCGCAACGCCTGTGTCCTTACCGCTGCTCGAGTCGAAGGACTTCCGTTTTGACATCGAAACGCTCGAGGCTTCGATCACGCCGCGGACCAAAATCCTGGTGCTCAATTCGCCGCACAACCCGACCGGTGGCATCTTGACCCCCGAGGACATCGCCGCGATCGCTGACGTTGTTCGCAGCCACGACATCATGGTGGTGAGCGATGAGATCTATAGCCGCGATGCGTATGACCGGCCGTTCGCATCCTATTACGGCCTTGCGAAAAACCCAGAGCAAACTATCCTGATCGACGGCTGTTCGAAGACGTGGGCGATGACGGGATGGCGCTTGGGTTTTGGGGTGATGCCGGCCTATATCGCAGAGGCTGCAGCCGCGCTCATTCTCAACACCGTCTCCTGCACCGCCACCTTTGTCCAAGACGCGGCCATTCAGGCGTTACAGGGTCCTGATGAACCTGTCCAGGCCATGTGCACGGAGTTCTTGCACCGTCGCGATCTGCTCGTGGCGGGACTCAATAAGATTCCCGGTGTCAGTTGCCGCACGCCGGGCGGCGCGTTTTATGTGTTCCCGAACGTTTCGCGGATCGAGCCGGACGATATCAAGCTCGCAAACTACTTGCTCGAGACCGCAGGTGTTGCTGTGCTGGGCGGATCGACTTTCGGACCCCACGGCAAGGGGTTCTTGCGCCTGTCGTATGCCAACTCTGAAGAGAATTTGCGCGAGGCGCTTGCACGCATGAAGAGGGCGCTGGCCGAATACCCCCGGTCGTGACCGCCAGCACTGCATCTTTGCCTTGCTCACCGGCCTCCTCGTGCGTTAGACAGTCGTGACGCTCGAAATGTGGGGCACGCTCGCGTCTGTGGGAACGTTTATTGTTATCACCGCGACGGCGATCGCTGCGCTCGTTCAATTGCGTCACATGCGGGCCGCCAACCAGATCGCCACCTGGCAACAGTTTGCGTCCGCGTACGAGGGCAGCGAGCTTCGGCACGCCTTTGAGTTCGTCCGAACGGATTTGAACAAGCGTTTGGAGGATCCAACGTTTTGTCAAGAGCTGCGTGAAGGAAGAACCGAACGCACCAAGCACCCCGAAATCACTATCTGTAATCTGTTCGACCAGTGGGGCCTGTATTACCGTAGCGGTGCGATCGACCGCGCCGGCTTCATGCGCGTCAATGCGGGAATCGTGGTAGGTTTTTGGAAGCGGCTGGCTCCGGTGATTGCGCTCGTGGCAGACCCCGTGCTTGGCAACATCTCATTCCAGCAGTTCGAATACCTGGCGGTGCAGGCCACACGCTGGCAAAAGCTGCACCCTGCCGGTGATTATCCGGCGGGTGCGCCGCGGATGCCACTGCCCGAGGTATCGGGCGCGGTCTCAAAACCGCCGAACCCTTAACCGGCGCGCTGGTAGTCGCTTCAGGCCAACCCCATCGCGGTCTTCACGTCCGCAAGCGTTGCTGCCGCAACCGCTTGCGCGCGGCGCGTGCCTTCGGCAAGAACCTCCTCGACGATCGCTGGATTGGCCGCGATCTCTCGGCGGCGCTCCCGGATCGGAGCTAGCGCTGCATTGAGGTGCTCGGCCATGTCGGCCTTGTTCTCAACGCAGCCCAGCTTGCCAGTTCTGCAACGCTGCGCGATATCGTCCGATGCGACTGCGTTGAAGATACGCTGGAAAAAGAACACTGGGCATGTTTCGGGGTGGCCCGGATCCGACTTGTGGACTTTTTCCGGGTCCGTGAACATCGTTTTCACCTTCGCGGTCGTCTCTTGGTCGCTCTCTGCGAGCAAAATGCTGTTGTGGTACGACTTGCTCATCTTGCGCCCATCTGTACCGGGTACATAGGGCGTCTGGGAGAGTAGCGGTTCGGGTTCAACCAGCACAGCGCCATACGTATTGTTAAAGCGACGGATGATCTCGCGTGAGAGCTCGAGGTGCGGCACTTGATCCTGGCCTACTGGGACCAGCTGGCCACGCATGATGCCGATGTCGACAGTCTGCAGGATTGGATAGCCCAGAAATCCATGCGTGGCGATCTCAGGCCCAAGCGCGTTGATCTGATCCTTGTAGGTGGGCACACGTTCGAGCCACGATACCGGCGTGATCATGGAGAGCAAGGTGTACATCTCGCTGATCTCTGGTATCTGCGATTGGACGTAAATCGTGCAGGCCTTGGGGTCGAGGCCGGCAGCCAGCCAATCGGTCACCATCTCGCGCACGTCGTCCGCGATTTCAGCACTACTCTCGAACTTCGTCGTCAGCGCGTGCAGATCGGCGACTTCGTAAAAACAATCGGCTTGGCCGGTCAGTGCGACAAAGTTCTGTAAAGCGCCGAGCCAATGGCCGACGTGCAATCGCCCCGTTGGGCGCATACCCGCCATGACTCGGCGGCGCTTACGTAGCGGCTCGACCACATTCTTGGCCTGTGCGACCACTCGAAACATCTCCTCGTGAGCCGCGCTCACTTGAACCGTGCCGACGCGGATATCCTGCGTCAGATCGCGACGAACTGCGGTGTACCGCCACCGAGCGGACGGGCAGTGCGCCAGGCGTCGCGCACGACGCGCCGCGCGCGCATCACCGCGCGTTCAAGCGTTCTTCCCCTGCCCAGCTCTACCGCGATGGCCGCCGCAAGTATGCCGCCCGCACCGCGAAGTGCACCGGGCAACCGCGATGATGCGAAACGTTGAACCGAGCGCCTGCGCAAGCCGGTGCGCCCGCGCTCCGGTACCGCAAGCGCATCGACACAGTCCCCGCGGCCAAGGTGTCCGCCCGTGACGAGCACCGCACAGCCCCACCGCGTCAGCGTCTGCGCTGCTTGCGCCGCATCTTGCAGTGTTGCGATCTCACGTGACGACAAAAGCGCAGCCTCCGGCACGTTCGGCGTGATGATGCGTGCGACACGCAAGAGTTGTGGGAGCGCGCGCATGGCACTCGGCCCGAGCAACGCGCCGCCGCTGCTAGCCGTGATGACGGGGTCGACGACGACCGTCGGACGAGGCCGTAAGCGGTGCAGGAAACGTGCGACAGTCGAAATCCCCTGTGCACCGGGAACGAGGCCGATGCAGATGGCGTCGGGACACACCTGCTCCCAGATGAGTTCGAGCTGTCGGGCGATCACCGCCGGCGGAATTGGATGCACGGTTGCAACCTGCTTTGCGTTCTGCGCGGTCACGCCAGTGACCACGCTCGCGCCCCGTGCTCCCATCGACGCGTACACTGCAAGGTCCAACGTGATGCCGGCGGCTGCGGTGGGATCAACGCTGCCAATGCTGCACACGACGGGCGATGCGCTGCGCCTCAGCATCGGCGTTGCCGTTCTCCACAAGCCCTGTGTATATGTGGAGAACAGCTGTTTGGTCGGTCCGCTTGGTGGACCCTCACGTACCTGGAACGCCCACAGGCTGTGGAGTTTCGAGCTGAACGGGTGCCACGTTCGACGGGACGGTCTTGCCAGCGCCACGGTAGATCTCCGCTATGAGCGCTCGAAAATCGGCCAGGTATCGGTCAAGGAGATAGCGCGGCTGAGGGATCGCGAGCGCCAAGTACCACACGCCTGATTCGGCGCGCAGCAGCGGATCGCGCACGGCAGGATTGGCAACGGCGCTGTCGCCGCCGGCTGCCTTGCGCGCGTCGTTGAGCGCGTTCCACAGACTCGCCTGGTTGGCAGACCCCATCCACAGATCGAAGCCGCCGACGTCGCTGCCCGGCGCGTAGCCATACGTCTCTGAGGTCGGCCGATGCTCTCGTAAGAACACTTTCGGCGTTGCCGCGCGCAGCGAGCGTCCGGCAGACATTATCGCGCTCAGATCGTCGAGCACGACTGCGCGGTCGGCGCGGCGCAGCACGGCCCCCGTGCCGTTCAAGCACAAAACCATCACCGCTGGTTCTTGCGCAGGTGCAGCGGACAGCGCGAGGTTGACCGCGGCTTGCAAGCGGTCCGCCATAGCGGTGGCCGGTGCGCTGGGTGGCTGCGAATCGAGCGCGTTGCTGGTGGCGTCGCTGCAGAACAAAACTGGCAGCTTGTCGGATCTGCTCGTCTCGAGAAGGTAGGCGCGGAACGCGGCAGCGTGCACGTCGCTCACAGCCTCAGCGGAGGCGCCCGCATTGGCCTTGACGACGCGTTCTGAAAAGATGCCGTAGGCCGCGTGACGCGACTGCAAGATGACGGCAGTCTCATCGTTGTATGCACCGCTCGGCGACAGCAAACCGGCTGCTCCCTGTTCAGGTGCAAGCGAACGCGCCATGCGCAGGCCCTCGTCGATGGCGGCAGCCACATCGGCGCTCCCAGCGATGTCGACGGTGAAGGCGCTCGTCGTCCGCCGGCCGGCCGCGTTGATGATGAGCGGCATGATCGGCTCGTTGGCCGGCAGCGCAGCGATCTCGAGCTCGCCGCTTGCGGCCGCCTTGCGAGTCGTGCTCAACACTTCGGCGCACGCGTGCGCAAACGCGCTCGACAGCGTCGCCAGGTCTTGCCCCGTAAGGGCATTTTTGTGCAGCAGGGCTGCATATTTCGTCGCGCCGCCGTTCGATGCAAGCGATACGACAATGGCACCAGCAGCGAAGTCGATGTCGTCGACTTGCGAAAACCTCGCCGCGGTGTCGCCCATCAGCGAGAGTCGCGCAGCGGATGCGTCTGCGAGGTAGCGTTTTCCGACTGGCGTGATTGCGATGTCCGAAGCCGGTACAACGTCGCTTGAGAGCACATCGAGCAGTTGCGCCGCGCGAAGATCGTTCGCGCCGATCTGCCCGCTCTCAAGGGCGCTCAATGCGGATTGGCCGGCCGCCTCGCGCTCGAGCGCGGCGACGAACACCGGATCAACGGCCAAAGCCGCCTTCGCTCCTGGGTGGCGCGCGAGCGCCTGGAGCTCTGGCCCCAAGAAGTTCACCGCGATCACGCCGGCTTCGACAGGCTGCACGCCGCTGTCCGGCGCTAGGGGCGCTGGGATGCGCCAGACTGCCAGCACGGAAACGATACGCGCCGGCGCAGCTGCGAGCGGCACAGCAGACAGAACCGCGCAGGCCATGGCCGCTGCCACGGCGGGCCTTGCATGTGTTATCCGAATCTTCAACGTTCTGCGCTCGTGACGCGATCGAGAATACGCGTCAAGTCGTTGTCGTCGGCGTACTGGATCTCAACCGTACCACCACCATTCGGGCGGGGCCGGATACTCACGCGTGTGGCGAGGGCGAAGCGCAAGCGTGTTTCGGCGTCGGCGAGTTCAGGCGTCAATGACGGCGATGCGTGCATGCGGGCCCCGGCGCTGTAAGTCGCGCCTGTGCGCGCTGCTGCGCGGCGCTCTAGCTCGCGCACACTATAACCCCGGCGCACCGCCTCGTCGGCAAGGTCACGGGCCCGACCGGCGGGCAAGGTCGCGAGTGCCCGTGCGTGCCCTGCGCTAAGCTTGCCGTCGCGCACAAGCGCTTGTACGGCATCCGGCAGCGCGAGCAGTCTCAGCGCGTTAGTGACAGCAGGCCGGCTCTTGCCGATACGCTGCGCAAGCATTTCCTGCGTGTAGCGATGCTCGTCGAGCAGCTGCCGGTAGCCTGACGCTTCCTCGATTGGGTTGAGGTCTGCGCGTTGCACGTTTTCAAGAATCGCAAGTTCGATCGCCTCTCCCGTGTGCGCAGCGCGGATGATGGCGGCGATCGTCGACAGGCCGGCTAGGCGCGCCGCTCGCCAGCGCCGCTCGCCGGTGATGATCTCATAGGTGTCCGGCGCGTCTTCGGCTGTCCGTACCATGATCGGCGCCAATAACCCGTGCGCTCGTATCGACTGCGCGAGCGCGCTGAGCGATTCTTCGTCAAAGCGCCGTCGCGGCTGGAGCGGGTTCGGGCGGATCTGTTCGACTGGCAGCTCTACAACCGTCGTGCCCACTGCGTGCCGCCCTGCAACAGCCGCTGCCGCCGGGAACAACGCCCCCAAGCCGCGACCCAGTCCACGTGGTCTATTCACGAGCGAGCACCTCCGAAGCCAGAGCCGCGTAGGCCGCGGCGCCTTTCCCTTTGGGATCAAACACTGCGATGGGCGCTCCATGCGATGGAGCTTCCGAAAGACGAATGCTGCGAGGTATCCGTACCCCGAACACAAGGCCCGGAAAATACTTCTCGACCTCGTCGACGACTTGTGCGCCAAGATTCGTGCGACTATCGAACATCGTGATGAGCACGCCCAAAATACGCACATGCGCATTGAGATGGCTGCGCACGAGCTCAATGACGTGGGTCAGCTGTCCCAGACCCTCAAGCGCGAAGTACTCGGCCTGGATCGGCACGATGAGCGCGTCCGCGGCGCTCATCGCGTTGAGCGTCAACAGCCCAAGCGACGGCGGGCAGTCGATAAAAACAAAGTCATACCGTGACAAGCTTGGGCCCAGCGCATTACGCAGCCGCAGCTCACGGGAGATGGCCGAGACCAGCTCGATCTCGGCGCCCGCAAGATTCAGCGTGGATGGCGCGATCCAAAGTCCGTCCACCTGCGTCCGGCGCACGATGTTCTCAAGGGGCGAGGACTTGATGATCACATCGTACATGCATGCCGGAATGTCTGCTTTTTCGAGCCCGAGGCCCGTCGTCGCGTTGCCCTGCGGATCGATGTCCACAAGCAGCACGCGTTTGCCGCGCCGTGCTAGTTCGGCGCTGAGATTGATAGCCGTCGTCGTCTTGCCGACGCCGCCCTTTTGATTGGCGATCGCGACAACACGCGCATTGGACAGCGTGGCGCCATTCGTGCGGTCACGCTGCGCCGCTACGGCCACCGCGCCGCCGCGCTCGCTCATGTCTTTTTGGTCCCCTCAAGCAAGAACTCGCGCGCGATTGCGCGCAGTTGCTTGGGCTCGTTCTTCGCTGGATCCTCGAGCACGCACTCTAGGCAATGGCGTAAGACCCGACCGACTCGCGCATCGCCAGTAAACCATCCGTCCACGAGTTTCAGCTCGCGCATCACCTCGATCACGCCTGCGCCGTCGATGCGCAACCGGTCGATGCCGAACACGCTTGGGCCCGCGAGCTGCTGATGCACGCGAGCTCTGAAGCGCTCGAGCTCGGCGGGACTGCGCTCGGGCAAGCCCGAGGCCACGATATCTGCCCGGCGCAATTCGAAAAACGTCTCGACATGCTCTGCGCCCACCCGGTTGATAAAACGTCGCACCGCCGCGTCGGTCAGGCCATCATCTGATCCGAACATATGGTGGCGGATGAGGTGCGTGACCCGTGCGATGACGTCACCGGGAAACCGCAGCCGCGTTAAAAGTGCGCGAGCCATATCTTCACCCACGAACTCGTGACGGTAGAAATGGCTGCCGGACTTCGTCGCGGGCTTGCCGATGTCGTGAAGCAACGCGGCGAGGCGCAACACGAGATCGGGCGGCGCTGCGTCGCATGCAAAGAGCGCATGATAGTACACCGTGTGCCGATGGAACTCGTTTTGTTCCACATCCCAGCCTTGCATGAGTTCGGGCATGATCTCGCTCAGCGCGCCGACGCCACGCAAGAGCTCAAAGCCGGCGCTGGGTCGCGCCGCTTTGGTCAAAAGCTTGCGCAGCTCGTCAGCGATGCGCTCCGGGGCAACGCTTTTGACGAGCTGGGCTGCCTCACGCATGGCGGCAAGAGTACGTGGACTAGGGCCGAGTTCGAAGCGGGCAGCGAAGTGGGCGCCACGCAGAATGCGCAGCGGATCCTCAATGAACGTCTCGTCCGCCACGATGTCTAAGCGCTGGTGCAGGAGGTCTTCTCGACCGCCATACGGGTCGATCAGCTGTCCGCTCGCAAGATCGCGCGCCATCATATTGATGCGAAAATCTCGGCGCCGCAGATCGTCCTCAATGGGTATGTCTGGCGCTGATTCGATGGAGAAGTCCCGATGATGCGGCCCGGTGGACCGCTCGCGCCTTGGCAGCGCGATATCCACAGTGTGGTTTGCGCGGGTGAACTTGATAACGCCGAATGAGGCGCCTACCAGTTCGACCGATCCGAGACGGGTAAGTCGCTGTACTATTTCGTCGTACGGGACGGAGATAACCAGGTAGTCGGCGTCGGGCGATAGGACGTTGGTCCGGCCAAGATCAGCGAGGACCTCGTCGCGCACGCGGCCGCCAACGCTGTAGACGTGACCAGGACCAAGGCTCTCTACCAAGAGTTGATCACGCGGCAGGGGGGCAGGTGGCAACGCTAAGCCTTGTCCCGAGCCGAAATGTGGGATGATCCACTTCCTAAATGTTTCACGGGGAACATTGTCCAGCCACACAGATCATCAAGGGCAATTTGGCCGTGCAGCCACGTGGATACTGCTGGGGTCTTTCGGTTTTCCAGGCACGGCTGACAGTGCGAGGGGCAA
>Ga0306920_100014040_pt1 | contig 10926 bp, 5 predicted proteins | sample flu12Cox44000170_FD_204666 | JGI IMG/M metagenome (GOLD analysis project Ga0306920, IMG submission 204666) | Lab enrichment of tropical soil microbial communities from Luquillo Experimental Forest, Puerto Rico - flux4day.12C.oxic.44.000.170 (v2)... | ecosystem: Environmental > Terrestrial >...
AAAGGCCGCCCGATTGCTTGATGAACCCATAGACTTGGGTGAGGCCCAGCCCGGTTCCTGCGCCCGGCTGCTTGGTTGTGAAAAAAGGCTCGAAGGCTCTCGCCCGAACCTCGGCGCTCATGCCCGATCCGGTGTCGCTGACCGAAATTTTTACATGCGCGCGTGGAAAGGACGGCTCCTGGCCGCGAGCTTCGGTCTCGGATAACAGCACGCTCGAAGTCTCGATGACGAGCGTCCCTCCTTCCGGCATAGCATCTCGAGCATTCACCACGAGATCGAGAATCGCGTTCTCAAGCTGGTTGGGGTCGGCGAGAACCGGCGCGAGCTTGTTTCCCAGCCGCATGCGCAGGGCGATCCGCTCGTCGAGAACGCGATGCAGCAGATCTGCCATTCCCAAGTCCAGCTGGTTGACATCCAGCAATTTCGGCTCGAGCGCCTGGCGTCGCGCGAAGGCAAGCAACCGGTTTGTCAGCGCGGTTGCCCGCTCGGTCCCGCGCATTGCCGCCTCGGTAAAGCGCCGCAGGCGCGGTTCGCCGGGCGGGAGATGCTTCTGCGCGGCGGGCCATTTCGGCTTCTAGCGAGGCGGTCCGCTCGCGCACCCGGTTCTCTAGTGCCTGCTTCAAGTCGGCGAGCGCGGCTTCGGCGAATTTGCGCTCGGTCACGTCGATGTCGATGCCGCTATACCTTACCGGTTGGCCAGCGAGGTTACGGATCACCCGCCCTCGTCCGAAGATCCACCGGGTCTCGCCGTCGGGCCGCCGGATACGGTACTCCATCTCAAAGCAGTCGGCGTGGTTTGTAACGATGGAATTGAACCCCTCGGCAACGCGCTGGCGATCTTTGGGAAGGCGTAGCCCGCGAGTCGCCTCGAGCGGCAGCGGCGCTTCGGTCGGCGGCAGCCCCGTTAGCCGCCAAAATTGCGGCGTGCCGCGGACAGTCTCGGTAGCGAGATCGATGTCCCACACCCCGATCCCCGCCGACTGCTCGGCCATGGTCAGAATTTCGTCGCGCTCCCGCAGCTTGGCCGGATCAGCATCGCGCTTCACCCGCACCCGAGCGGTTGATGGATGCTGATGCGCGATCTGAGTGCCCACTTGGCCATGGTGGAGCATCAATGCGAGAGCTAACGACTTCGAGTTGTCGGCTGCGATTGTCGGCCAGCGAACCACGTCAGATTTCGGGGCTCAGGAGTTCCATAGGACGGTAGATTGGAGCCTCGGAATGGGAGGGATCACATGGCCTACGAACTCTATTACTGGGCCGGGATTCAGGGCCGTGGGGAGTTTGTCCGTCTGGCGCTCGAAGCGGCGGCGGCCAACTATGTCGATGTCGCAAGAGAGGCGGGCGGGGAGGGCGCGATGATGCGCCTGCTCGACGGGGAGGAGGTCGAGCGTCCGCCCTATGCCCCGCCCTATCTGAAGGCCGGCAGGATGCTGATCGGCCAGACCGCCAACATCCTCTTCTATCTCGGGCCGCGCCACGAGCTGGTGCCGGCGAGCGAGGCCGGGCGCCTCTGGGCGCATCAGCTGCAATTGACGATCGCCGATTTGGTCGACGAGGCGCATGACACCCACCATCCGATCGCCAGCAGCCTCTATTACGAGGACCAGCGCGCGGAGGCCCAGCGCCGCACCGGCGATTTCTTGAAGTCTCGGGTACCCAAATATCTCGGCTATTTCGAGAAGGTGCTGGCGCGCAACAAGGCGCGCGGCGGGCACCTGATCGGAGCGCGGCTGAGCTACCCGGACTTGTCTTTGTTCCAGATCGTCGCCGGTCTGCGCTACGCCTTCCCGCGGGCGATGGCGCGCCTCGAGGCGAATTATCCGAGGACAGTAGCATTGCACGACATGGTCGCCGCCCGCGCGCGGATCGCCGCCTATCTGGCATCCGAACGTCGGATCGCGTTCAACGAGCACGGCATCTTCCGGCACTACCCCGAGCTCGACCCCTAACCCCTCGCCCCGCGTGAACGGGGAGAGGGAGGGGCCCGCGCCGCGGGAGAGCCTGCCCTGGACCTGATCCGGGGGTGAGGGGCGGACAACGAAGGAGGCGACGAATGGGCATTCGCACCGGCAAGGAATTGCTGGAATCGCTACGCGACGGCCGGGCATTGTTCATCGACGGCGAGCGGGTGAAGGACGTGACTTCCGACCCGCGCTTTGCCGAAGCGGCGCGGAGCTTGGCCGCGCTTTACGACATGCAGCATGACCCCGCGCTCGCCGAGCAGATGACGTTCCGTTCCCCGACCAGCGGTGAACGCGTCGGCCTCTCCTTTGTCGAGCCGCGCTGGGTCGACGAACTGATCCGCCGTCGTGACATGGTCAAGATCTGGATGGACGCGAGTTGCGGCATGTTCGGCCGCAGCCCCGATTTCATGAACATCTTTGTGACCGCCTTCGCTTCGGCGGCCGATGAATTTGGGCACAAGGACAAGCGCTTCGCCGAGAACCTCCGCGCCTATCACACACATATTCGCGAAACCGACATCTGCATGACCCACACCCTGGTCAACCCGCAGGTCGATCGTTCGAAGCCGGTCGAGAAGCAGGACAAGGATCTCGCCGCCAAAATCGTCAAGGAAACCGATGCCGGAATCGTGATCCGCGGTGCCCGCATGGTGTCGACCCTATGCGCCTATGCGCACGATCTCGTCGTCCTACCGTCGACCTATCTCGCGACCAGCAAAGAGGCCGAGCCCTACGCCTTCGGGTTCAGCGTCAAGGTCGACGCGCCCGGTCTACGCTTTATCTGCCGCCCGTCGGCGATCCATCAGAACGCTGCCTCACCGATGGACTACCCGCTGTCGTCGCGCTTCGATGAGACCGACGCGATGGTGATCTTCGACGATGTGCTGGTGCCGTGGGAGCGCGTCTTTATCCATCGCGACGCCGAGCTGTGCAACGGGCTCTACAACCGCACCGGCATCATGCCGCAGATCATGCACCAGTTCACGACCAAGAACCTGGCGAAGTCCGAGTTCATGATGGGGCTCGCCTTTGCGATCGCCAAGACGACCAATATTGACCAGCACCTGCACGTCCAGGGCATGCTGGCCGAGCTGATCCAGTACACCGAGTTCTGCCGCGCTTGTCTGCGGGCGAGCGAGGCCGATGCGGCACCCGGTCCCTCCGGCGTGATGACCCCGGCGGCGATGCCGCTGTGGACGGTCCGGATGATGTACCCGAAGATGTTCGCGCGGATGTGCGAGATCATCCAGACCCTGGGTGCGGGCGGCCTTGTCGCCGTGCCGTCCTTTGCCGAGCTCGGCGGGCCCGAAGTAGCCGATGTAACGACCTATTTTCAGGCGGCCAACGCCGACGCCAAGACGCGCACCAAATTGTTCCGCTTGGCTTTCGACGCTGCGGTCCCGTCTTTCTCGGGCCGCCAGCAGCTCTACGAGCGCTACTATTCGGGCGACCCGGTACGGCTCGCCGGCACCCTCTACGGCCTCTACGACAAGGACACCCACATCGACCGGATCTTCGGCCTGCTCGACGACCTCGAAGCGCAGAAGTGGGTGGGCGCGACGGCCTTCACCGCTGATCGAGCTCCGTGAGCTGAGGTCTTTGGGGCGGGTTCGCCTCCATCGGATCAGCACCCCTTCGCCAGCGTCGATTGCTTCAGCCAAAGCATGTGCCACTGACAACGAGTCGGGTGGGTCACGATCTTGCGATCAGCGGCAAGTGCGATCGCAGCTGCGGTGGGGTCGCGAGGCCCGCCGGTTGCCACAGACGGTAGAACGTCCATTTCGCGCTCTGGGCGAGCAGCAGGTAGCTCACGACCAGCCCCGCAATCGCTAAGAGGAAGCCGGCAGATGGTGGAGCAAAGCCGAACCACGCGCCCAGCGGAGTAAACGGTAGCACGACGGCAATCACGACGACGGCCACCGAGGTGGCGGCGAGGAGAGGATGCGGCCGGCTCTTCAGCGGATTGCGTCGCGTGCGAAGCACGAAGATCACCAGCACCTGGGTGGCTAGTGACTCGATGAACCAGCCGGTCTGGAACAGCGCCTGGCCCGCATGAAACACCAGCAGCAACAGGCCGAACGTCAGAAAGTCGAACACCGAACTCACCGGCCCCAGCACCAGCATGAAGTTGCGGATGAACTGCATGTCCCAATGCTCGGGTTTTTCGGTGATCTCACTGTCGACTTCGTCCAGTGGGATCGGTATCTCCGAGACGGCATAGAGCAGGTTATTGAGCAATATCTGCACCGGCAGCATTGGCAGGAACGGCAGTATCAAGGTTGCGCCGGCCATCGAGAACATGTTCCCGAAATTCGAGCTCATCGCCATCATGATGAATTTCATGATATTGCCAAAGGCGCGGCGCCCTTCCGTAACCCCTCGCTCGAGCACGCCTAAATCGTGCTGGAGCAAAATGATGTCGGCCGCGTCTTTGGCGACATCGACAGCGCTATCGACAGAGATTCCCACATCGGCAGAGTGCAGCGATGGCGCGTCGTTGATTCCGTCGCCGAGAAAGCCGACGACATGGCCGCGGTGCCTCAGCCCGAGAATGATTCGCTTCTTTTGAGCGGGAGTGACCCGGCAGAACAGGTTTGTCTCCTCCAGCCGCGCGGCGAGCGCTTCGTCGCTCAGCGCTTCGATCTCGGTGCCGGTCAGCACCCCGGTGATCGGAATGCCGAGTTCGCCGCACACATGCTGGGTCACGCGCTCGTTGTCGCCGCTGAGGATCTTGACGTCGACACTCTTGGCCCCAAGCGCGGCGATGGCCGCCCCCGCGCTTTCCTTTGGTGGATCGAAGAACGCGATGAAACCGGCAAAAACCAGATCTCGTTCGTCCTCCACCGTTGCCACTGTACGGTCGGGCTCGAGCTCGCACCAGGCGACGCCCAGTGCACGAAATCCTTCCGCGCCGAGCCCCGCGAAGACTTTCGCCGCACGGTTCCGTGCCGCGTCGTCGAGCAGCAGAAGCTCCGGTTTACCGGGTTCTTCATACCGGCTGGCGAGCTTGATCACATCTTCGGGTGCGCCCTTGACGATCAGCAGGCGCCGGCCCTCGCGTTCGACGAGGACCGAGACGCGGCGGCGTTGAAAGTCGAACGGCACCTCGTCGATCTTGGCGCAGCCCGCACCGCGCGGCGGGCCGGACTCGACGATTGCGGTATCGAGCGGGTTTCGCAGTCCGGTCTGGAAATGGCTGTTGAGCCAGGCCAGCTCGAGCACGCGCTCGCTGTCAGCGCCCGAAAGCGCAACCTGCCGCGCCAACCTGATCGTGGCTTCGGTCAGCGTCCCGGTCTTATCGGTGCACAGCACGTCCATACTGCCCAGGTCATGGATCGCGCCGAGCCGCTTGACAATCACTTGCGCCTTTGCCATGCGCATGGCGCCGCGCGCGAGCGTTACCGAGACAATCATCGGCAAGAGCTCGGGCGTCAGCCCAACAGCGAGAGCCACAGCAAACAGAAAGCTCTCCAGCCCGGGCCGGTGGAACAGCAGATTGATCAGCAACACAAACAGTACGAGCACCTCGGTCAGGCGGACGATCAACATGCCGAATCTGCGGGTACCCTGGTCCAGGGCGGAGGGCGGCGGCGCCCGTCGCAGGCTGCTGCTGATCTGGCCGAGCTGGGTTGCAAGGCCGGTGCTGCAGACCAATAGCCGGGCCGAGCCGTTCATCACTGAGCTGCCCATAAAGGCGGCGTTGGTGGCGGCGGTAACTTCCAGGCTGTCGATGCCTTTATCGCGCGCGTGCTTTTCCGCCGGGTAGGACTCGCCCGTCAGCAATGCTTCGTTGACGAAGAAATCCTTGGTTTCGAGAAGGCGCCCATCCGCCGGGACCAGATCTCCGGCGGCAAGCAGCACGACATCACCAGGGACGAGATCTTGTCCGAGCACCGTAACTTCCTGACGGTCGCGCAGGACCTGCTCTTTGAGCGCGACCGAGACTTTGAGATGCTCGGCGGCCTCCTCGGCACGAAATTCCTGCACGGTATCGAGCGCTGCGCTTATCAGAACAATCGTCGAAATGATGATTAAGCTGGTTAGATCGCCCGTGAGCGCAGAAATCACCGCCGCCGCTAGCAGAATGATCACGAGCGGGTTGCGGAACCGACTGAGGAATTTGAGCGGTAAAGACAGGCGCCGATGCCCCTCCAAGGTGTTGGGGCCATAGCGGAGCCGGCGCGTCGCAGCCTCGGCGGAGCTGAGACCGTCTGGGCCGGCGCCGAGCCGCCGCTCGAGATCGGCGAGCGTAATCTGCCAGAATTTGTGCTCGTGCTCGCTATCCCGTGTCATCGTCGATCCCTATGGTCTCCCAACCTCCTGGTCCTTTGGTTTCAGCGTGGCCCCGGACATGCCGGGTCTGCGCCTCATCTACCGGTCCTGGGGGCTCCACCAGAGCGCCGCTTTCACGATGGATTACCCTCTCTCGGCGCGCTCTGACGAGACCGATGCGGTGGTGATCCTTTTCGACGATGTGCTGGTGCCCTGGGATTGGACGTGCGGATAATGTACCCGAAGATGTCCGTGCAGATGTGCGAGAGCATCCAGACCCCTGGACGCGGTGGTCTGGTCGTGGTCCCGTCCTATGCCGAGCTCGACGGGCCGGCGGCCGTCGACGTGACGACCTGTTTCCAGGCAGCCAACGTCGACGCCAAGACCCGCATCAAATTGTTGCGGCTGGCTTTCGACGCCGCCGTCTCGTCCTTTTCCGGCCGCCAGCAGCTCTACGGAGCGCTATTATTCGGGCGACCCGGTGCGCTCGCCGGAAGGAGGGGGTTTTGGCTGCTCGAGAAGCAAAGCTCGAGGAGTGGCTCGACCTCTTGACCGAATAGGGTCGACTGACCAGGGGCAACCACTCATGAAAATCGTCAAAGTGTCCGCGATTCCGATGTCGGCACCCGTTCCGGAGGAAAAGCGTCACCGCACCGATCTGGGAACCAAGGTCAAGAGTGATGCGACCTTGATCCGCGTCGAAACAGACAATGGGCTCACCGGCATTGGTGCTGCTCTCGGCACACCGCCGATCGTCGCCGCCATCGTCGAGCACGAGCTCGCGGCGGAATGCGTCGGTGAAGATCCCCTGTTCTCCGAGCGCGTCTACGAAAAGATGTACAACGGCTCGCGCAGCAGGCCGGCGCTCGAGCGCGGCATCACTCAGGCCGATGAAAGCCGCCGCCGCGGCGTCATCATGGAAGCCATTGCCGGCGTCGACATCGCGGTCTGGGACGTCAAGGCGCAGGCGCTCGGCATTCCGCTCTACCAGGCGCTCGGTGCTGTGGGCAGTTCGGTGCGGGGCTATGCGAGCGGCGGCTGGGCGCCGGGCGAGGAGGCCGAGGAGGAACTCGCGGGCTACGCCGCGAAGGGCTTCACCGCTGCCAAGATGCGCGTGGTGGGTCGTGACGGCTTCTCGATCGCCAATTGTGTGCGCCGGGTCAAGGCGGCGCGCCGCGGACTTGGCCCCAATGTCGAACTGATGATCGACGCGCACGGCTCGCTCGAAGTTTCGACCGCCATCAAGCTCGCCAAGGAGCTCGAGCCCTACAACATCGCCTGGTTTGAGGAGCCGGTCTCGCCCGACGACCACGCCGGTCAGGCGGAGGTGCGCCGGTCGACGACAACCCCGATTGCCTCGGGGGAGCGCGAGTTCACGCGGTTCGACTTCCAGGATCTGCTCGAGCGGCGGGCACTCGACATCGCGCAGCCGGACGTCGCCCGCGCGGGCGGCATGACCGAGATCCGCCGCATTGCCGCACTGACCTCGGCCCACGGCGTGCGTCTGGCGCCGCATGCCTGGGGCAGTGGAGTTCTGTTCGCCGCCAGCATTCACGTCGCGATGGCAGCCCCCAATTGCCACATCCTCGAGGTGAGCCAAGGCTGGATGCCGATGATGTGGGAGCTTTTCAACGAGCCGTTCGACATCCGGCCGGACGGCACGGTGCATGCTCCCGACCGGCCAGGCCTCGGTTTCACCTTGCGGGCGGATGCGCTGGAGCGGTTCAGCTATGTCGACGGCCCCGAGTATAAGTTCTAGCGGCATTATCGTTATCGCCTGCGACGCTGCTGCGTGCCGGAGCGAGCGCATCGCCGAGCCGGGATGCAGAGTCTCATCCTTTGACGGTACGCGGCATCCCATGGCGGCGAAAGCCGCCGGGAAGTAACCACCGGCCCAAAACGCCTCGGTAAGTCTCGGACACGCTTTCGTAGTTCATCAGGCGCAGCAAACCTTTAAGCGGCAATTCAAGGAGGCATCCCGAAAGGCGTCACTCTTGGGACACGTATTTCGGGCGGCGGCGGCCGCCCCGCGCCTGGTCGCGCAGCGCCTCGCGGTAAAAGGGTACCCCCCTTTAATACATTCTCGCGATATATTAGACAGCCTGCACGGATGGTTGCGCGCCCGGTCGTCCAGGACCCAGTCGTCGTCCGTGCGTAAGAAATGGGACGGGACTCGCCCGACTATAGAGCTGCTTCGTTGCGAGTCGACCGCGCTTTCTTATATGCCGTCGATCTATCTCTATGCTAGCGATCGTGGCCAAGCGTTTGCGTGAAATGGGTAAGAGGGAGCGGTGGTCGAAGATTTCAGAGCGCAGATCACGCGCGAGGACATTCAAGAAGCAATGGCAACGCTGGAACAGGGGGAGGGCCATGCATTTGGTCCGTCGATCTTCTACGACATTCTTGAAGGCGGCAGGCGATACCCTCCTAAAGCAGTCGTCGGCCTTGCTGCGCGCCGCGTACTCGGTCGCGTACTCCGTCCTGATGAGTTTTCGGGGGGCGAGGAGTCCTGGGCGTTTCGATTGCTCCGCGACCGCGGCTTCAACGTCGTGAAGAAGGCGGAGAGCGGTAGCACGTCTGAGCTTCCGAGGACACCTACCACTCACGTTTGGATCGAGGACACCAACACTGCTGGCCACGGCGGACCCGGGTGGGAATTCGGCTCCTGCTTATGGAGCCCATCGAGTGCCGAGGGCGGGAGAGATTCCTATTCCCTTATGCGGGAGCCGACGGCCGGCGATTTCGTCATCCATTTCAATGACGGTGTCATTGTCGGTTGGTCCCGGGTGGCTAGGCCGTTCCAGGAACGGAACGAGGCGCCACCAGATCCTGCCCAGTGGGCGGGGCGGTCTTCGTACTATCGGATCCCTCTAACGGACTATCAGGACTTTCCCCACCAAGTCCCCCGTTCCGAGTTCATAATTCGTAACCACGACGCGCTTGCAGAAGAGCTACGGACTGATACTCCGAAGCGATTTCCCTTCATCATTTACAACGACGCGATCCGCCCGGCACAGGGCGCATACCTCACTCGGTGCACTCCCAAACTGTATGCGCTAATCCGGAACCAGGTCTACCTAAACGAGGAGCCTGAACCGTTCGATCCGGTTAGCCGTACGTGGAAAAGACGCCCCAGAGTCGAGGAGCGGATTCGGAGAAAGCTGCAGCTCGCGATTCCGAGCGATGAAGTGCGGCGCGCGGCGCTTGAGGTTCTTGGGTGGGCCATCGAGGCGGCCGATGCAGATCGTAGTGATGCTTGGTACCTACGCGAGACGGAGCACGGTCTCCGCCTTATGGCCGGCCGGCTGTTAGCTGGTGAGCTACGTCGCTCAAGGCTCCTCGTCTCTGTTGTCGGGCCCGTTGGAGACGACGTGCTCGGTACGCTTGGAGCCGAAATTGAGGGCGAGTTCAAGTGGGTGCCGGGGGGCCAGATCGTCGGCGTGCCGTTAGACAAGGCGGCAGCTGCGCTTTCGCTGCTCAAAGAGGGGATGGACGCCTTCATTGACAGTGCGATGTCCAGAGTAAGGAGCGCCGTCAGCCTGGAGGACCATACTCCAGAGGCGATTAATTACTTATCAACGGTACTTGAACGCGATCTGCCACAACCCGAACCGGGTCCCGAAATTTCTGGTGACGATGATGCTGAGGAGGAGGACGATGGTGCCTTCCGAGAACCTAAAGTTCGTGGGCGAGCTCCGATCTTTGAGCACAGCCAGCGTTCAATCGCCTCCTTAATCAGTGCCATCGAGCACGAGGATATCGCACTTCCCGAATTGCAACGCCCGTTTGTTTGGGAGGACACGAAGGTACGCGACCTGCTCGACTCGCTTTTCGTCGGGTTCCCAGTCGGTACGCTTGTCTTCTGGCACACCTCAGATGACAAGGACGCTCGTGCACTCGGCACGAAACGACCAGGTCTTCGCGCTACTACTCTCGTCATCGACGGCCAACAACGACTCACGTCGCTGTACGCTGTGATGAAAGGCAAACAAGTGGTTGGAAAAGATGGTGAGATGCGCAAGATCACCATCGCCTTCCGGCCGCGCGACGGTCGGTTCGAAGTTGCCGACGCCGCGATTTGGCGGAATCCTGAATTCCTAAAAGACGTGACGGAAATCTGGAACGGCAAGCGTACGAACTTTCAGATTCGTCGCGATCTGCTGAACGCGCTGCGCGAAAGAGGCCGCCTCGTCGACGAACGCTACGAAGAGGCCGTCGAGCGCAACTTAGAGAGCGCGCGTTCCATTGCGGACTATCGCTTCCCGACCGTTGACATCCGCAGAACCGCAGGGACAGACGAAGCAACGGAAGAGGACGTCGCTGAGATCTTCGTTCGCATTAATAATCAGGGCGTGCGCCTCGGCCAGGCCGATTTCGTGCTAACGCTATTATCTGTCTATCCTGGTAAGCTGCGAGATAAGCTGGAGGCGAGCGCGACAAAGATGTCAATCGGGGCAGTCGTCGGCTTGGACACCCAGCAGCTGCTGCGGGCAGTGTGCGGCGTTGCTTTCGGCCGTGCTCGCATGTTGGCGGTTTACCGGTCTTTGCGCGGCGTCGATCCGGAGACAGGTGAGGCCAATCCCGAACGACGGCTGGACCTCCTGAACCAGCTCGATAATGCAGCAAATGAGTGCATCGAGCTTACACCGTGGCGCGATTATCTCTTGCGCGTTAAGCACGCGGGCTT
>Ga0306920_100014041_pt1 | contig 10925 bp, 10 predicted proteins | sample flu12Cox44000170_FD_204666 | JGI IMG/M metagenome (GOLD analysis project Ga0306920, IMG submission 204666) | Lab enrichment of tropical soil microbial communities from Luquillo Experimental Forest, Puerto Rico - flux4day.12C.oxic.44.000.170 (v2)... | ecosystem: Environmental > Terrestrial >...
CGCCGGTCCCTCCGACGAACATCATCAGCGCCGCGCGCCGGCTGAGATTGCGGTTCAAGATTTCCATGACCGTCCTCCTGGTTGGATCGCTATGTGATGCGAATGACGCCCATCATTCCGGCTTGCTGGTGGTCGGTGACGTGGCAGTGAAACATCCAGTCGCCGGGGTGGTCGGCGACAAAGGCGAGGTCGGCGCTCTCGCGTGGCGGGACGAGCACCGTGTCGCGCCACTCTCGACGGGGGTTCGGTTGGCCGTTCCGGCTGATAACCCGAAAGCTGTGCCCGTGCAGATGCATCGGGTGCCACCACGCGGTCTCATTCCGTAGCGCCAAGATGCAACTCTTGCCGCGCCGAATTGCAAAGAGCGGAGGCATGTTCAACTGGCCGTCGCCGGTCATCGCCATGCCGTTCATGGCCCACGTCGCGCCGTCGTGGCCCATCATTCCCATACCACTCATCATGCCGCCGCGACCCATCATGCCTGCCCCACTCATCATCCCCATCCCACCCATCATCCCGCCTTGCAGGGCGATCTCGTGCCGCTCGGCGGCGGCGGGGTCGGGTTCGGGCAGGGGGTTCGCCGGCAGCTTCGGCGGTGGGTCGGATGATCGTGGTCGGACATGCTGACCCGACTCGTAGGCGAGATCGGCGAACTTGTAGGCGAGGTCTTCGTAGTAGTCGTCGATGACCCGGTAGCTCTGGCCGGGCGTCCCGGTCATGTCTATAACGAGGTCGGCCCGCATCGCCGGCCCGAGCACCACCCGACCCCCCTCGGGCGAGTGCGCCTCACATGGTTGGCCGTCATAGGCGACGACCGCCGGGTTGTGGCCGTCGAACCGCAGCCCGACGATCCGGGCGAGCGCGGCATTGACAATCCGAAGTCGCACTCGCTCCCCGGCTTTGACCAAGACGGAACTTGGAACGCGCCCGTTGATCGTGACGGTGTTGCCGATGCGCCCCGACATCCCGGCTTCCATGCGGCTGCCGAAGCCGCCCGCGATCCGTCCCTTATCGTCGAGCCGCCAATCCTCGATGAGCCACAGCAGATCACGGTCGATGCCCGGGACCGGCTCGAGTTCCTCGACGATCAGTGCGCCGGCCAGACCGCGTCCAAGCTGTTGCAGCGTGTCGGCGTGCGGGTGATACCAGAACGTGCCGGCATCGGGCGGGGTGAACTCGTAGACGAAGCTCTCGCCGGGCCGGATCGGCTTCTGTGTCAGGCCGGGCACGCCGTCCATCGCGTTCGGCAGGCGAATGCCGTGCCAGTGGACGGTCGTGCCCTCGCCGAGCTTGTTGACCACCGTGATCCGCACCGGCTGGCCCCGACGAACCCGCAGTTCCGGGCCGGGCACGGTGCCCTCATAGGCCCATACAGCGGTGTCCGGGTATCCGTGGCCGGTTAGGTTTACGGTCGCCGTCCGAGCGGCGAGCCGGTATTCCTCAGTTGCTGGTTCCGCGTGGCTGCGGCGCAGGGGCAGCGCCCGCGCCAGCCCGGCTGCACCCGCGCTTAATATGAGCGCGCGTCTCGATACTCTCACTCGCCAAATCCTCATGAACGCCGCCCGGCTCGATCGAGCCTGCGGACAGAATCAGCCTGCGAACAGTCTCAGGTCGCGAGGATCGGTGGGGAGAGTTCCGGTTCAACGGAGATGCCGGCGAGTGGCTGCGGCGGAAAGTCGTAATCGAGCGATGTCCACTCGACCGGGACGGCAATGGTGGCCGGCGAGGTCGGCAGCACCGATACGCTGATGCAGCCGCCGTGATCGAGGCAGTTCGGCATTTGTCCGGTGCAAGGCGGTTTCGGGCCGTCACAGCCGCCACCCTCCATCTGGGCACTAGCGGTCGTCTGCGGCTCGGCCATGCTCGACGGCATAAGCTCCGCCGTCACGCCGACCAGGAACGCCAGCGCCAAGCAGACCGTCAGGAGACGTTTCAAGACCGTTGCCATGGCAGGCAAACACATAGCGCGACCTTAAATCTCCTTCAACTCTGGATCACAGCGGCGCGTTCGCGCGGCGTCTTTGGCACTCGAGGGCAAAGATAGTCACCCCGGCAAACACCGCGATCGCAGGAAGCAGCATCTAATCGAGCCACCCAAGGCTGGTCGAGACGCCTACTGCAGCGAGCTGTGATCCATTCAAGGCGGAGTGCTTGCCTGACCAGACTGGCTCGCTCCGGTTCGGAAGCCATGACCGGCTTCGGGAACATTAGCGAGCTTCGGCCGGGGGCGGCTTGTTCATCATACGCAGCATTTCCGGCCCACCAGTTTTCAGGAAGCGCCACACCAGGAGCGCCGCCAAACCGAGGAACGCGATGTTGAGCCAGGTCGTGTAATTCCAAGTGATGGAGGCTTCGACCACCCATGCCTTGCGCTCCGACGGGACGAGCGCGAAGCCGTTAAAGATTAGCTCGACGATCAGCGCCGCGACTGCCATAGCGACGTAGAAGGTAGCGAAGAGGAAGCCGGCCATTTTCGGACCGTAATACTTGCGATAGATGTTTAGGATCGGGAGAACGATCAGGTCGGCGAAGATGAAGGCGACTACTCCGCCGAAGCTGATACCGCCGTTCCACAACACTGCCGCCAGCGGAATGTTGCCGACCGAGCAGACGAAGGAGATCACCGCGACCAGCGGGCCGACGATTGGTCCCCATAGCGTAGCGAGAACTGGATGTCCGGTCAGGAAGAAGGATTGCCAGAACGAATTAGGCACCCAGGCCGCGAGAGCGCCAGCGATCAGCAGCCCGCCCAGGATGTCGAGCCAGACCGCGGCCCAGTCCATCACAAAATAGTGGCTGATGGCCGTGAGACCTCGGTCGGATGTCATCCGCTGCCATAGCGAGCCGCCTTCCGTGACGGACATGTCCATTTCGGCATGGCCTTCCATGCGGCCGACAAGACCTCTGTCGGCCTGTTCCTTGGCTTGTGCGAGAAGGTCCCGGCTGAGAAACCTCCGGAAGAGAAGGACCAGGAGGACGACCATCAGCGGTGCGCCGACGATTTCAGCCAGCGTCAGCTGCCAGCCTAGCAGCGCCACCATGATGATGCTGAGCTCCAGGACGAGATTTGTGGACGCCATCTCGAACGCCATCGCGGCAGTGAAATTCGCGCCCTTGCGGAAGATCGAGCGGGCAAGCGCCACTGCGGCGTACGAGCATGACGACGAAGCTGCCCCAAGTGCTAGTGCCGTCCCGATCGAACGAGGCTGGTCATCCGGCAGCAGCTGGCTCATCTGCTGCTTCGAGACAACCGCCTGCACGCCGGCGGAGAGGGCAAAGCCGAGAATCAGCGGCCACAGGATTTCCCATCCCATCGCCATCGCCATCCCAAGTGCGCGTAGGACGGCTTCGATCATCGGCCGATCTCTCGCTTCAGCCTATTCATCCGACAAACAGCCGCCAATTCAGATGAGACGCGCGGGGGCTGCGCTTGCTCGATCACAGCTTACTTTTTTCTGTTTCCGCCATCCGGCAGCTAATTCCGGCTCCGCCTCCGTGGCCCGTTGCTTGCCACGGTGCTTCGCGCTCCTGGGATCGCGGTTATACCCAGTGGCGCGATCGCCGGAAAGTCTAGCACTGATTACCCATGCAAGGCTCCGCACCCAAGCTGTGCTGAGTGCGTTGGGATCAACTGCTGAACCAAAGCCGGTCCGCTCTCATTCGACCTAGCTGCCTCTTTGGGACGGCTGTGAATGACCGCTCTGGGGGCATCAACGGTCGTCGCCGTCAACGGAAGCGAATGTACGGAGAGGGTCGAGAGTCGTCCTCGGCACTGGCTATCAAGCGCTATGTGTGGACGATGTCCAAACCGACTGTGGTAATCTCCATAGTGGACGGCTCCTTCAGCTCGTTGCACTCAACGTCCCGAGCTTGGCACATCGATGCCGTCAGGGGTCGTCCACCGCATCAGATTTTCACCACCAGCGCTTTGCGCAAAACTGCCGTCGCCCCCACACAAATACGGTGGGGAGAGTCGATTATCGTGCAAAGCTGCTTACGGGGGAGGGAGTGGCGGGAGGCCAAGGCCGAGGCCGGGCTCACGATCGAATTTGTCAGTCCCTCAGCGAGGAGGGGCGGCCCCGTTGTTTTTTTCTCCCTCAGGCCCGTGCAGATTCCGTTGATACCGCGAGCCGAATTCGTTGTTTTCCGGGTCTCGGTAATCTGACCTAATGATCTGAAATCAAACGATATACTCCGCGGAGGGCGGTGCATTTCGGGCAGCACATCGCGATTTTCGTTGTTTTTGCACCGCGCGGGGTGCGGCTCAATAAACGACGACGCTGCGGATCGACTCGCCGGCCCGCATCAGCTCAAAACCCTTGTTGATGTCCGGAAGGGAGAGCTTGTGAGTGATCAGATCGTCGATGTTGATCTTCCGCTCCATGTACCAATCGACGATCTTGGGCACATCGGTGCGCCCTTTGGCGCCGCCGAAGGCTGTTCCCTTCCAAACCCGGCCGGTCACCAGCTGGAACGGACGGGTCGAGATCTCCTGGCCGGCGCCCGCGACGCCGATGATGACGCTGACGCCCCACCCCCGGTGAGCGCATTCGAGCGCCTGCCGCATGGTCCGGACATTGCCGATGCACTCGAAGCTGTAATCGGCCCCGCCTTTGGTGAGGTTGACCAGATAGGGAACAAGATCCCCCTGGACCTCGGTCGGGTTGACAAAATGGGTCAGCCCGAACTTTCGCGCCAGCGCCTCGCGCTTCGGATTGAGGTCGACCCCGACGATTATGTCGGCGCCGACCATCCGGCAGCCCTGGATGACGTTGAGCCCGATCCCGCCAAGGCCGAAGATCACGACATTCGCCCCGGGCTCGACCTTGGCGGTGTTGATCACCGCCCCTATGCCGGTGGTGACACCGCAGCCGATGTAGCAGACCTTGTCGAACGGCGCGTCCTCGCGGATCTTGGCGACCGCGATCTCCGGCAAGACCGTGAAGTTCGAAAATGTCGAAGTGCCCATGTAATGGTAGATCTTGTCGCCGCCGCGCGAGAAGCGGCTGGTACCATCGGGCATGATGCCTTGACCCTGGGTCGCGCGGATCGCGACGCACAGATTGGTCTTGCCCGAGAGGCAATATTCGCATTGCCGGCATTCGGGCGTGTAGAGCGGGATCACGTGATCGCCGTTGGCGAGGCTCGTCACACCGCGCCCGACATCGACGACGATGCCGGCGCCTTCATGTCCGAGGATCGCCGGGAAGAGCCCTTCCGGATCGGCTCCGGACAGGGTGAACTCGTCAGTGTGGCAGATCCCGGTCGCCTTGATCTCGACCAGAACCTCCCCGTCTTTCGGACCATCGAGCTGAACGGTCTCGATCGTCAGCGGCTCTCCGGCCTTGTAAGCGACAGCAGCGCGGGTCTCCAAGGCGTCCTCCTCCATTTTGGTTGACACGAGCGCCGAAGCTTTCAGGCTTATCGCATTTGGCCCCCCGGTCGACAAGGGCCGGTTCTCTCACGGTTAGGCCATGGTTGTTGGAGGAAGAATGCGGTTTTCGAGCTTGATCCTCGCCCTCGGCATTTTACTCACCTTCGCGGTTGGTCCGGGGATGGCCGCCGATGTGGAAGCCGGCAAAACGGCCTTCAAGAAGTGCGCTTTGTGCCATACCACCGAGGCCGGCAAGAACAAGATCGGGCCAAGCCTGTTCGGCATCGTCGGGCGCAAATCGGCCAGCCTCGACGGCTTCAACTATTCCGAAGGTATGAAGAAGTTCGACCATACCTGGGACGAGGCAACCCTCGATGAGTACCTCGCCGATCCGCGGGCGACAATCCCCGGAACCAAGATGATCTTCCCGGGGATCAAGGACAAGGCGGAGCGCGACGACGTCATCGCCTACCTCGAGACATTGAAATAGTGGTCATCGGGCGGAGGTCGTGCGGCTGATGAGCAGCTGGCAGAGAAGGTTATGTCTCGCGGCGGTGCTGGCCGCCGTCGCCGGTATGCCGGCGGCTGATGCCGGTGCCGACGGGCAGACGATCCAGATCGGCTGGCTGTCGCAGACGCTCAAGCGGACCTTGCCGCTTTCCTACCTCGATCAGCCGCCCGAGGACGAAGGGGTACAGGGCGCGCGGCTGGCTATCGCCGATGACAATACAACCGGGCACTTCACCGGCCAGGCCTTCGAGTTGGTCGAGAGCGTGGTGGCGGAGGACGGCGATATCGCCGCTGCCTTTCGGGATCTTGCGGCGAAGGGTATCCGCTTGGTGGTCACGGATCTTTCCGCGGCGGACTTGCTGTCGGTCGCGAGTTTGCCCGAGGCCGCCCAGGCGACGATCTTCGACATCGCGGCGCCCGACGATCGGCTGCGCGGCGAGGATTGTCGGGCGAACATCCTGCATTTGCTGCCGAGCCGGGCGATGCTTGCCGACGCGCTCGTCCAGTATCTCGTCGCCAAACGATGGACCAACCTTTTGCTGGTCGTCGGCCATGGCGACGGCGATCGAGAGTTAGCCGGGGACTTCCAACATGCCGCGAAGAAGTTCCAGGCCCGCATCGTCAAAGAGAAGCCGTGGACATTCGTGCCGGGGGCGCGGCGGACAGATACCGGCCATTTCGCGATCCAGGCCGAGGTTGCCCGGTTTACTCAAGGCATCAGCTACGATCTGCTGGTCGTCGCCGATGAGGAGGACGAGTTCGGCGACGATCTTTCCTACCGGACCTTCGACCCGCGCCCCGTCGGCGGGACCCAGGGCCTAGTGCCGAGTGCCTGGGCGCGGCCGCACGAGCAATGGGGGGCCACCCAGCTCCAGGATCGCTTTCTGCGCCAGGCGAAACGTTGGATGACAGATCGCGACTACGCCGCCTGGATGGCAGTCAGGGCGGTCGGCGAAGCGGCGACGCGTGCCCACTCGACTGATCCTGTGGTGATCTCGGCCTTCCTGCGCAGCGACCGTTTCGAGCTCGCCGCATACAAGGGCGCCCGCCTAAGCTTTCGCTCTTGGGACGGTCAGCTGCGGCAGCCGATCCTGCTCGCTGATGCGCGCTCGCTCGTCTCCGTGTCACCGCAACCGGGGTTTCTGCATCAGTACTCCGAGCTCGACACACTCGGAATCGACAAGCCGGAAACCAAATGTCGAATGCGGTAAAGCGCGCGTGGCGGTGTGCCGCTTCCCTTGCGTGTCTCCACTACACGGTCTCAATCGCGGCAGCCGACACGATCTATGTGTCGAACGAGAAGGACAACACGATCACGGTCGTCGACGGCATGAGCCTCGAGCCGGTGAAGACCATCCCGGTCGGCCAGCGCCCGCGCGGCATCGTGCTGTCGAAGGACGGAAAGTCGCTCTACATCTGCGCCAGCGACAGCGACCATATCGAAGTGCTCGATCTCGCCGTCGATAAGGTCGTCCGCACTCTGCCGAGTGGAGCTGACCCCGAGTACTTCGCGCTCGATCCGACCGGCAAGCTTCTTTACGTCGCCAACGAAGACGACAACCTTGTAACGCTCGTCGACATCGACCGCGGTGCTGTTGTCACCGAGATCCCGGTTGGCGTCGAACCGGAAGGTATGGGCATCAGCCCGGACGGCAAATACCTCGTCAATACCTCCGAAACCACGAACATGGCGCACGTCATCGACACCGGCAAGCGCGAGGTCGTCGCCAACATCCTCGTCGACAGCCGCCCGCGCCGCGCCGTATGGACTGCTGATGGCGCGCAGTTCTGGGTATCCGCGGAAATTGGCGGTTCGGTCAGCGTCATCGACGCCGACAAGCGCGAGATCGTCAGACGGATCACTTTCGCCGTTCCCGGGGTGCCGAACGAGGCGATCCAGCCGGTCGGAGTGGCGATAACGAACGATCGCAAGCTTGCCTTCGTTGCGCTTGGTCCCGCCAACCGCGTTGCCGTGATCGATGCGCAGAGCTATGAGGTCGTGCGCTATCTGCTAGTCGGGCAACGGGTATGGAGCCTAGCGTTCAACTCGGATCAGAGCCGCCTCTACACGACGAACGGGGTCAGCAACGACATCACGGTGATCGATGTCGGATCCCTCAAAGCGATCAAATCGGTCCCTGTCGGCCAGTCGCCGTGGGGCGTAGTGTCGCGCCAATGAGCTTCTGATGGAGGCTCATCCCGCCCTTTCTATCGAGGGGCTCGGGCATTGTTTCGGGCCGCGCCGGGTGTTGAACGGCGTCTCGTTCTCGGTCGCGGGCGGCGATTTTACGGTGCTGCTCGGCTTGAACGGGGCGGGGAAAACGACGCTCTTCTCGCTCGCCACCCGGCTTTATGTCCAACGCGAGGGCACGATCCGCATCTTCGGCATGGATATTCGCGAGCAGGCGTCGGAGTGCCTACGGCGGATTGGCGTCGTGTTCCAGCAGCCTACTCTCGATCTAGACCTCACGGTTGAGCAGAACCTCTTCTACCATGCCGCGCTGCACGGACTTTCGCACCGCGATGCTGCAGAGCGCGGCGCCGCCGAAATTGAGCGGGTCGGACTAGCCGCCCAGCGCCACGACAAGGTGCGCCGCCTGAGCGGCGGTCAGCGCCGCCGCATTGAGATCGCCCGCTGTCTGTTGCACCGGCCGCGTCTGTTGCTGCTCGATGAGCCGACCGTCGGGCTAGATATCGCCAGCCGGCAGTTCATGCTCGACCATGTGCGCCGGCTCTGCCGTGAGGAAGGGATCGCCGCACTTTGGGCCACCCATTTGATCGACGAAGTCGGCGAGGGCGCGCGGGTGGTCGTATTGCACAAAGGCGAAGTGCGAGCGGTGGGCGAAGCCAGACAGCTTCTCGGTGAGACCCGGACGCCGTCGATGCGTGCGGCATTTGAAAGCCTGGTCCAAGAGCGCGAGGCGGCGTGAAAGCGATCCATTATTTGCGCTGCTTTGCCGGGATCACGACCCGCGAATGGCTGCGCTTTCTGAACCAGCGCGGCCGCTTCTTTTCGGCACTTGTCCGGCCGCTCGTCTGGCTCGCCATTTTCGCGACCGGCTTTCACTTCGTGCTCGGCGTCTCAATTATCCCGCCCTACGAGACCTACATCCCATACGATGTCTATATCGCCCCGGGCCTAATCGCGATGATCCTGCTGTTCAACGGGATGCTGATCTCGCTGTCGATGGTCTACGACCGCGAGATGGGAAGCATGCGGATTTTGATGGTCAGCCCGCTGCCGCGCTGGTTCTTGTTGACCGCGAAGCTTCTTGCCGGGGTCGTCCTTTCGGTCATCCAGGCATATGCCTTTCTGGCAATCGCGTTGCTCTGGGATATCACCCCGCCATGGTATGGCTATATTACCGCGCTGCCGGCGCTGATCCTATCCGGGCTGATGATGGGAGCGCTGGGGTTGCTGCTCTCCTCGGCGATCCGGCAGCTTGAAAATTTCGCCAGCGTGATGAATTTTGTGATCTTTCCCATGTTTTTTGCATCTTCGGCACTGTACCCGTTGTGGCGGGTCAAGGAGGCGAGCCTCCTGCTTTACTATATTTGTCAGGCCAATCCCTTCACCCATGCCGTCGAGCTGATCCGTTTCGCGCTCTATGGCCGGCTCGAGCCGGTCGCGGCGGTCGTTCTCGTCGCTGCGACGGCGATCTTTCTGACGCTCGCGGTCTATGGATATGATCCGGCGAGGGGTCTGATGCAGCGGCGCGCCGCCGATTGAGGGTGCAGGGTTGGCCCCGCCGGCTGTATTCGGGGACCCTGGCTCTCGTGGTGCTCGTCGCGGCAACGCCGCATTCCGAGGATCCGGATTGGCCCTGCCAGCAGCGGCTCGTCCCAAAGCTAACGCCTGCAGCTTATTGGAACGGACCAGTCGATGAACAGGGGGATTGGCGGGACGATCCCGAGGCCGCCGCGCTCGTTCGAGAGCTCGCACCACGGCAGGTCTCGACGGAGCAGGGACTCGCCCGGATAGCTGTTTTTGCTCGGTCGGCATCGGGAGATCGTCCGCATCGGCTGGTCTTGGCCTTCCGCGGGCTGCTCGAAGAGACCGATCGCGAGCGCGCCGACTTGATCGAGAGGCTGAAGCAAATCGGCCGGCGCCAGCACGAGCTTGCCGAGCTCGCCGCGCAGCTCGCGAGCGAGCTCGATGCGATCCCTCCCGACGCGACCGGTGAAGCCGCCGCCAAGCGCATCGACTTGCAACAGCGCCACGATTTCACTGCGCGCAATTTCGAGGAGGTCCAGCGCACGATCCGCTATGCTTGCGAGGCTCCGGTGACGCTTGATGCGCGTCTTGGCGCATGGGCGCGCGCATTGCAGAGCCCTCCTCCGCGCTGAGGCTAAGCTTACCGCCGGGTCAGCCCTTTTACCGTTTCGAGCCCGCGCGCGCCGCCCATCACCGCGCGGCCGAAATCCGCGTCGGTCGCATCGGCGCCGGTTAGATCTGCGTCCGTTAGGTCGGCGCCTGACAGGTCGGCGCCGCTCAGATTAGCACCGCTCAAGGTGGCTCCCGACAGATTTGTAAAGCGCATCAGCGCCAAACCGAGGTCTGCCTTTGACAAATTGGCGCCGGATAAGTTGGCGCCTGAGAGATCGGTTCGCATCAGTCCCATTGATTGGTTTCTGAGATCCGGCGCCATTTTTGCGCCTGTGAGATTGGCTCCGCTTAAATCGAACCGGCTCAACCGGGCGATGATATGCGCTCCCGCGAGTTTAGCGCCTTTAAAAATCGGCGCCTCGGCCAGGTTGTTTTCTAGTCCGGATGAGACGACCAAACCGACAAGGCTCGCATTCGAGAGATCGGCATTCGTAAAATTCGCCCGCATGATCCACGCAAGATCGAGCTTCGCGCCCGACAGGTTGGCGCCAGTGAGATCGGCACCGTCGAGTTTTGCGCCAAACAGATTGGCTCCCGACAAGTTCGCTCGTCTGAAGTCGATTTTGCTCAGATCCAGGTTCTCAAGGGATTTCCCGGAAAAGTTGGCGGGCCTATCCGCTGCCACCGATGCCAGGATCTCGCGGACCTGCTCGG
>Ga0306920_100014043_pt1 | contig 10925 bp, 10 predicted proteins | sample flu12Cox44000170_FD_204666 | JGI IMG/M metagenome (GOLD analysis project Ga0306920, IMG submission 204666) | Lab enrichment of tropical soil microbial communities from Luquillo Experimental Forest, Puerto Rico - flux4day.12C.oxic.44.000.170 (v2)... | ecosystem: Environmental > Terrestrial >...
TGTTGGTACAAAGAATCCTTAATGCAACACAACCCGCGTCGGGTAACGCAGTTGCAGTCGAATATTCAGCTCCCGAGTTTCCTTCGGAAGAAGTGCGACTTCCGTCCGCGCTGTTTCCGCGCGGGGACCTCGCAGTTCGATGTCGTATTTCCCGGGTGCAATGATCAGAAGCAGCGGAGTCTTTCCAACTGGCTTGCCATCGATCCAGATTTGCGCCTCTCCCGATGAAGAACGAATCAGCAGTTTTCCGGCGTTCTTTCCTGCTTTGGCTTCCAAATCGGTGCGATTTTTTTCTTGTGAAGCGGGCGCTGGATCGAAGGGAAGATGAGCCGACCCCGACGGTGCGTTCGGGGCCAGAGTCGTTGGCGTGAGGGTAGTTTTTGGCGAGGCCGTAATGCCCGATGAGGCGGAAGTCGTGCCAGCCGCTTCAACAACTGCCTGACCGAGCGCCGGAAAGCCGAGCAGCGCGCTCACCAGACAGAGTCCCAAGAGTTTCTCAATAATCGGAACGACTTTTCCGCCAGGGTACGTCACAGTCTCTGAGCTCCCCACAATGCCGTAGGGGACAATTGTCCAAGCTGACTAAGGCAGGCTGGCTTCCAAACGTTTGTCGGCTTTCGGCGAGCTAACCCGTGACATAACCGCCTCAATTTGCGCAGGTTACACGCGGCTTCCTGGCCCGCCTTAGAGCAACTTCGTGAACAAACGCTGACAAGACAAGTCCCGAGTTGTACTCGTTAGGACACTTGCGGAACTGCATTTCCCCGGCCCGGTTCATTCTTCACCACGACCAGGGCTTCAAACTTGTGGAACCACTCGTGCTCCTCCCGCGGTCATCCTTTGAGGAGTGCTAGTGTCGACTATCGACTTTCCCACTTTCAGCGCCGGATCCTGGACTGTGCGGGTCTCCTGGGAACCGAGTGAGTCCGGCGGGAAAAAGCTGCTGCTAAGCGGCCCGCCCATCGTTCCTGATTTTATCCCGCCGCGGAATTTCTACCGCTTCCGCTGGTCTGAATTGTTGGGCACGGCGGTGACTCGCTATCCCCACCGCCTTTCAAATGCGACTGCCACGCCTTTCCGACAGATTGCGGTGTGCCCGCGCCGATTGGCAGTCCACGCCCTGGCCGCTTCGCTATTGCTTCACCTCGTGGGCTACGCATTCTTCCCGAAATTTTTTTCTCGTTTTGCTCCTTCGTCGACTCCAGTCACACTTCTATCCGACGAGAACAAAATCGTGTATTACCACTTTACGAAACAGGAACCTCCCAAGCGAATTCCGAGGATTCTTCCTCCCGGGCCCGGCTCCCTGCCGGGGATCGGATCGGTCCCGGAACGGGCATCCGCGAAACGTGCAACCAAAGCGCTCGGGACTCTCTTCGCAGTTTCTCGTCCTCGCCTTCCGGACAATTCCCACCAAACGATTCTGCAGCACAATAGCCCGCCGGAGCTTCGCATCAAGAAGGACCTGAAGCTCCCGAACATTATTTTTGCCGAGCCCTTGGTACCTAAGCCACCGCTCGATTTCGATGCCAAGAACGTGCATCCGCTTCGTCCGTCGAAACGACAGTATTCCCAAAGTGCGCCGGACCTCTCTATGTTAGATACGCAGAAGCCGGTGGCCGGTCTGCTGGTTTCCGCAATCTCTAATCTGCATCTTGCGGATCCCGTCGGTCGACCCCCAGCTCCGCTCCCGGCGTCACAGTCCGGCGAAATGTCAGCGGGTGCTGCTGCACCAAAGGTGGAAGCCGGTCGGACGAATGGGATCGATTTAGTGATACTCGGCACGGATCCGTCGGGCGCCGCCGCATCGGTCGCGCTGCCTCTGGGTAATCGCTACGGCGAGTTTTCGATCGCGCCCGGCGGAAGCGAGCACGGTTCTCCGGGCGGACGCGAGGACGTTTTACCGAGCGAGGCGGGAACCGGTGGAAATGGAATGGGAGGAAATGAGAGCACGAGCGTGGGCCGTGGCACGGGCGGCGGCGGAGGCGAAAACTCGGGATCAGAAGGAATTATCACCCTGAACAGCGACGCTGGGCGTCTGAGCGATCCGGGACCAGACCCAGTCGCCAGGATGGTTTACCCTCTACCTTCTCCGACCGGAGTCAGACACCATGCGTTTGTTGTCTCCGCCGGGCCGATGGGAGGGGGAGGACTGGATATTTATGCAGTCCTACCCTGCGGAAAGATTTATACGGTTTTTCTGACTGCCTCGGGAAGAAGATGGTCACTACAGTACTGTCAAGAATCTGACCCTTCCCCTCGTTCCGCAGATCTCACCCATTCGCCGATTGTCCATACGGAACTGCCGCTGGTCCCTCCAGAGGCGGAGGAAAAATTCGATTTCAAGCGCGTACCCCTCCCATCGGAGAAGGCGCACAAGATTATCGTCTTGAAGGGCGAGATTGGAGAAGACGGCAAGCCACGGAATCTGGAGGTTTTCAGAGGGTCAGCCTCTGAGATGGATGCTGCCGCTCGGCTGGCGTTTAGCCGTTGGATATTCAAGCCCGCCATGCGGTCCGGCAAGCCCGTATGTGTCCAGATACTCCTGGGGATCCCAGCCGACGAAGGCAAGACACCCCCCGGCAGTTAGCAGGCAACAGGTGTGCCCCGCTTGCGGCGAAGTCTCCCTCTCGCTTGGAAGCCCCGGGAGGGCATACCTGGAATCAGTGCTTCAGCGTTAATGTTTTTGAGCGGTGGCGGCGGTTTGCGAGATAGTACAGCGGTTTCAGTACTTTGACGATACGGCGGCACGCTCACAAGATTCACAAAGCGAGACATAACATACTGTAAATGCATGACTTATATCTCGTTTTCCGGTTCACTGCTATGCCAGCTGTGGATAAACTCGGCGTACTACAACCGCGGTACCCGTGAAGTGGTCATGCGGACCCATAGCGTTCTTCAGAGCCGATCGATAGTCTCTAGAGGAAGAGTAAGAAAGTGGGCCGGGCAGGACACCGGCTCCCCAAAGGTAAGACACTCTTGGAAAAATCACTGCTCCATGTTTCCTTTTTGAGCGACGATAGCCGATTTGGAGAGGTCATTGGCCGTGCACTGGGCGACGGATTCGTCCTCCGGTGCTTCGACGCCTCCCTGGTCCCAGAGAGACAAGAGATCCTGGCCTGGTCCGACTTGATAGTTGTCGATCTTCGTCATACGAACCCAGGAAACGATGACGAGCGCCTTCGCATCGTCGATCAAATCAATCAGGTTCACTTACATCCTCCGATCATCGCACTCTGTGATTGCGAAGATCGCACACATATTCTCGCGGCCATTGAGCGTGGTGCAAGCGACAGCATCACCAGTCCCCCGGACATTCCGGAGCTGCGTCTGGTGTTGAAACGCGCCCACCGGTATTTTGCGGCGGAGCGCGAACTGTGGCGATTGCGGTCGGAGCAGACTCATGGCGGAAGACTTCACGATTTACTTGGCACTTCGCCAGCCATGCAGGAGCTGTTCAGTTTGGCGGCACGCATTGCTCCGTGTGACGTCAACGTGCTCATCAGCGGTGAAACCGGGACCGGGAAGGAGCTGCTCGCCCGGGCCATTCACCAGATGGGTTCTCGGAGCGGAGGGCCGCTGGTGGCATTTTCCTGCGCCAACTTGCCGGAGAACCTGGTCGAAGATGAACTCTTTGGCCATGAAAAGGGCGCCTTCACCGGGGCTTTCCTGAGTCGACAGGGGCGGGTGGAAGCCGCAAACCATGGCTCCCTTTTTCTCGATGAGGTCGGGGATCTTCCCCTCAACCTGCAGCCGAAATTGCTTCGCGTGCTCCAGGAAAGAAATTTTCAACGGCTGGGCAGCAACCGGACCATTGATGTGGACGTCCGCATCATCTCGGCAACGCATCACAATTTGGCGGATCTGGTGAAGCAAGGAAAGTTTCGTGAGGACCTTTACTACCGATTGAACGTTATCGAACTTCGCCTGCCAACCTTGCGAGAGAGGAGCGACGATATCTCGCTCCTGGCTCATCATTTCCTGCAAAAATCTGCACGCCACTTTCGCAAAGACGCCCGCCGCTTCTCCCGCACAGCCCTATGCGCGTTGGAACAGCACCACTGGCCGGGGAACGTCCGCGAATTGGAAAATGTCATCCAACGTGCAGTGGTTCTTTCCCACGGACCAACGATCGAACTCTCAAATCTTCCAACAGCCCTCCATTGCGGAGTGCAGGCGACCGTGACAGAAGCTGAGGGTCTCCCGGAAGGAAGAGTTTCGGCCTACGAGGAGGAGATCAAGCGGTTCAAACGGAATCTCGTCCTGCGCACCTTGCGCGAGTACGGCTGGAGAAAAGCGGAAAGCGCGCGCGCTCTCGGTATGGCTCGCGGCTATCTCCACCGTCTGATCAACCAGCTTGATATCCGGGAAGATGAGGAGCAGGCAGTTGGCGAACGGACCGACCCCACGCTCAGGCCGGTGATGTGAGTCCTCAAAACTGGCCGGTCGAGTTGCACGATGTGCCACAAACGATGACAAACGCAGCGGCCGAGGAGGCCTCCTTCTTGAGGGAGTTTTGCGTTCCCTTCCTGGTCGGCGCGCAGAACGAGGACGGCGGCTGGGGTTTCTATCCAGATTCCGAAAGCCGTGTCGAACCAACCTGCTGGGCACTTCGCGCCTTGCAGAATTCTCCTGTCCACGTCGCGGAGAGTCATCTCCGCAGCGCTCAGCGGTATCTGCTCCTGGCGCAATTGCGGGACGGTTCTTGGCCTGCGACTCCCGAGGAGAAAACCGGCAGTTGGGTCACTTCGCTGGCCTCGAGCGTCCTGTCGCAGCACCAGCACAGTAAAAGCTCCGTCAGTGGAGGCCTGGAATGGCTGTGCCAGGACTACCCTCGAGACAGCGCTCCATGGAGACGATTTTTTCGAAAGTTCCATCCCGGGGGCCGCGTTGCCGATCATGACGATTCGTTCCGAGGCTGGGGATGGACCCCGCGAACCAGCAGCTGGGTCGAACCCTCCGCTTTCGCGATCCTGGCACTACAGGATAGTCCTCCTGAGTGGAGACCTGCGGAGTTTTCGCGACGCTTCGAACTGGCAGTCGGAGTTCTCTACGATCGGATGTGCCCTCAGGGTGGATGGAACTGCGGCAATCCCCGCGTCTACGGTGTCGATGGACAGCCGCTGGTCTTGCCTACCGCGTGGGCGCTGCTGGCACTCCATGATCAGCCCGCTCATGAGCGAAAGTCGAAAAGCCTGGCTTGGCTTCACAACCGCTATCGAAGTATCCATGGTCCGGCCTCGCTGGCGGTCGCCCGGATCACGCTCGAAGCTTACGGTGTGCAACTGCCAGAAATAAGTCCCAAGCTTCAAGAGCTGTTTGATGCAAGGGAATTCCCGCGCACCACGGAAGTTGTCTCCTGGTCGTGTCTGGCGCTGAGCCCGGAGCGGCACTGGTTTCCGCCCGCGGAGTGTGCCCATTGAACCGCCGCAATCAAAAGCTCACACCCTCTTTCCAGCGCCCTGCGTCTCGCGTGCTGATCCGCCGTGCTCCCGATTATCGGTGCGAACTGACAACCATCGTCCTCGAGAGCCTGCAGGAGTTCCAGCTGCCCGTACGGGGGAAAACCGTTCTCCTTAAACCGAATTTCGTTGGTCTCGATCCCCTTTGCATCATGAACACGCATCCCGCGGTGATCGCCGCGACTCGGGAGAGTTTTCTGCGCCTGGGTGCTTCGCAAGTCCTCATCGGTGATGGCCCGGCGATGGATCGTGACACCGAGTCGATCTTAGAGTCAGTCAAATTGAAAGAGTCTACCGGGCCTCTTGGTAGTGTTTTCCGTGACCTGAATCTGGACGACGTTAGCCGAGTGCCGCTGCCGACGCGCGCATCGCGCTTGAAGGAGCTCTACCTTCCAAAAATCGTCTTGGGGGTCGACTTTCTGGTTTCCATCGCCAAGCTGAAGACGCATCACTGGGCTGGCGTGACCCTCTCGCTCAAAAACATGTTTGGAGTTGTTCCGGGCAGCTGTTATGGCTGGCCAAAGAACATCCTGCACTGGGCAGGAATCGACAACTCCATTCTGGATATCAATGCTGCCGCACGGCCCGATTTTGCCATCATCGACGGGATCGTCGGGATGGAGGGCAATGGCCCGATTCAGGGAACCCCCAAGCCTGCCGGGCTCCTCATTTTTGGTGACGACCCGGTCGCCGTGGATGCGACCGGTTGCCGCGTGATGGGGCTGAAGCCGGAAAAGGTTAAGTACCTCGCGAGGGCCGGCACACTCCTCGGAAACCTGGAAGCAGCGAAGATTCAAGAGATTGGAGAGAGGGTCGAGTCCGTGCGCAGCTCCTTTTCGGTTCTTGAGGAATTTCGCGAGTTGACAGAGGTGAGCAACGCGGTTTTGGCACGAAAACTGCCCTAACAAGATCCAGTTTGCCGTGAAGTGTATCCAAACGAGGACCATCGGCAGGATGTTTTGTGACTATGGGAACGGAACTCCCGGCAGTTCAAATGACCAGACTCAACAAAAATCCCCTGGATCTGGCTGGTGCGGGTTGCGGAGGTCGGCATGAATCGTAACAACGAGGCGGGCCAGGCTTTGGTCTTCACCGCTGTGGGGCTGGTTGCCCTGCTTGGTTTTATCGGCCTGGGAATCGATATGGGTGTGCTGCGCTACCAGAAGCGCCTCGAGCAAACCGCGGCGGATGGCGCGGCCATAGCCGGAGCGACGAACCTCACCTACGGGGGCGTGCAAACCGGGGCACAAAACTCGGCAGCATCGAACGGCTTTTCGGATAACACCGGCGGCGGCGCATGTGCTGCTCCTCCCACGAACCTTGGCGTTGGTTCTGTTGCAGTCACGGTGTGCAATGGGCCGCTTGCAGGACCACATGCCGGTGACACCCACTACGTCGAAGTCTATGTCAGCGCTGGCCAGCCAACTTACTTCATGAAGATTTTTGGAGTCAACAGCGAGACCATTACCGCTCGCGCGGTTGCCACGAACATTTCCGGCGGAAGCAACGGGGACACCACCGGCTGCTTGTACACCCTGGGTGCCCCGAGCTCTTCGATCGAAGGCGTCAACATCAATGGAAGCGCGGTCCTGAACGCTCCTACCTGCGGAATTGTCGATAACGGCAATTACAACACCAAGGGCAACAAGCTGGACGTCAATGCCGGCACCTTCGGAGTCTCGGGAAGCCCGAATGTCAGCGGCCCGGGAGGCACGGTAACCTGCGCCGCGGGCACGACGTCTTGTCCGACGTACGGTACGCCCGCTTCGTCCGATCCCATGGGATCCTTAACTCCGCCGTGTACTTTTCCGTGCACTCTCCCAGGCAGCGCCGTTTCAATCAATGGCAATGGCAATTTCACTGGCTCGGGAGTCACTTACAACAATGGCGTTTACACCGTTAGCCCGGGAGTGTACAGCTCCTTCTCGATTTCGGGGACCGGCGGCAACAGCGTGGTGTTTAGTCCGGGAACGTACATATTCGACGGGAACACCGGAACCAACGCTGACGCTTTGACCATTCCGGGGAACGCCACCATCACCGGAGACGGGGTTACCTTCTACTTCACCAATAACGCCACGATGCAAACGAACGGCACACCTGCAATCAATCTATCGGCACCGAGTTCCGGACCGTATCAAGGAATTTTGATGTGGCAGGATAAGAATGACACCAACGTTGGCCCGGCTCCGAACGGTCCCACGCTCGGGGGCAATAGCGGAACACAGTACACCGGCGTCTTGTACTTCCCTAGCGACCAGCTCACCTTCTACGGCAACAACGCTAGCTACAGTGTCGGCGTCGTGGTTTGCGATTCCCTGGGGCTCAGCGGTAACCCCACCGTTACGTTCAACGGCGTGGCTGGGGTGCCCGGCGGACTACCCCCTGGGTTTACCGCTGGCAATGCGCATCTCGTGGAGTAAATCATCATGGCGCTCGACAACTTCCTGGACCGGCCCCTGACGAGCAAACGCACCCCGTTTGTGCGGCGGTTGCCGGCAATCCGTCGCCGGCAATCGGGCCAGAGTCTTCTCGAACTGGCCTTCCTGGTTCCGCTTCTTCTCTTGCTGGCGCTCGGTGTGATTGAAATAGGCAGGTATGCTTATATCGGCATCCTAGTCGGAAACGCGGCGCGCGCCGGCGCCGCGTATGGCACGCAGAGCTTGCCGCAGTCGGTGGATACGGTGGGCATTACGACGGCTGCTGACAACGATTTCCAGAATAACGGCCAGAGCGTGAGCAATCTGACCATTACTTCCACGGTCTCCTGTGGATGTGACGGCAACGGTTCGGTGGCGGCCGCGGCCTGTACCGGAAGCGGCGCGGGTATCTGCGCCTCGGGCCACTGGGTTGTGATCCTGTCGGTCACGGCCTCAGGGACCTTCAGTTCGCTGTTCAATTATCCCGGCATTCCATCGTCCGTTACCGTGTCGAGGACGTCCTCGATGCGCGTGGGCTTGATATGAGGCAGCGAGGCGAATCAATGCTGTCAACCTCCTTCATCTCCCGCTTTTCTGGAAGCTCTCGATGGCGCTTGCGAAGGCGCAAAAGCGAGCGCGGAGCAGCTCTCGTGGAATACGCTCTCACCTTCATTTTCTCCATGTCCTTGTTTTTGGGGATCATGGAATTCGGCCACGCACTCTACGCCTATCACTTCGTGAACAACGCCGCCAAGGAGGCGACCCGCTGGGCCGCGGTGAACGGGGCCAACTGCAGCAGCGACGGTAGCTGTAACGGGACCGCCCCCATGAACAACGGTCCGGCGAAACTGACCGATGTGAATACTTACGTGCAGAACCATATTCCCGCGGGCATCGATACCACCAAGGTCACCACGACTGCTTGCGGGCTCGCCGATACAGCCGCGTGCGCGGCCAGTACTCCGCAGGTTTGCAGCAAAGCGGTTGGCACCCAGCCCGCTACACCGAATGCTCCCGGGTGCACGGTCCAGGTACAGGTAACTTACAGCTTCAGTTTCGTCTTCCCGCTGATCTCGAGCAGCCCGATTTCCATGTCGAGCACGTCTGACATGATCATCGTCCATTAGAAGGCGGTGGGATTCCGCGCGCGCCCGTCCACAAAAGGTGACCAACTCTAGCGTTGCTCCAGCTCAGGATGACTCTGAGCGGCCACGAAACGGTACTCTAAGCCAAAAGAATCAATGACATAGCTGCGACCTAGATGACGGGAAGTGGCACCCGAAATGCTCCAACGGACTCTGGGTAGTACCGTTCATGAATGAATCAAGGATGGCGATCACCAAAGGCGGCGGTTCAACTCGCCTGTCCCTCGACCTTGGCCTTCCGGCGGAGGTCCATGGCCCGGACGGCGCCCGAGCAAAGCTCGCGGGAAATCGACTGGCGTGGTCCGAGCTTCTGAACTGGGCCTTCTCCTTTCCGGCAATGCTGGGTGCCATTCTGGTAGGCCGGGTCTTCTACGAAGGCCGCAACTTCACTGTGGATCCCGACGTCTGGTGGCACATCAGAACCGGCCAAAACATCTTGGCCACCCATCGTTGGCCCACCACCGATCCTTATTCCTTCACCGTTTCTGGCGCCCCCTGGATGGCCTATGAGTGGTTGGGCGATGCTTTTCTCGGGGCGGTCGCGAAATATGGTGGACTCCGGGGCCTGCTCGCTCTGCTGATCGTTTTATCGAGTGCGATCATTCTCGCGCTGTATTACTTCGCCGCGCTCCGCTCGGGCAGCTCCAAGGCGGGCTTTGTCTCCTCTCTTCTTCTGTGCTCCATCGCTTTTGCTTCCTTCACCTTGCGCCCGCAGATGTTCGGTTATCTGTTCTTGATTCTGACCCTAATCGCCCTGGAAGAATTCCGGCAAGAAAAAGAACGATGGATCTGGTTTCTCCCGCCGCTCTTTCTTGTCTGGGTTAACACGCACGGCTCATGGTTGATTGGGTTGGGACTGATCATTACCTACCTCGGATGCGGGTTGAAGCCATTTTCTCTTGGCAGCATCGAAGCCGCTTGCTGGACGAACCGTCAACGCCGACACCTGGAGCTGGTTCTGCTTCTTTGCCTGTCGGCCATTCCCATCACTCCCTATGGACCCCGTCTTGCCGCATATCCGTTTACCGTCGCCTCGTCCCTACCGATCAATATCGGAAACGTTCTTGAGTGGCAATCCATGCCGTTCAACCTCGTCGGCGGCAAAATCTTCCTGGCGGCGGTACTTGGTTTCTTTCTTCTCCAGATGGTCGCGCGATCCAAGTTTCACTTGGCGGAAATCCTGCTGTTTTTTGGCGGAACCGCCATGGCCTGCCTGCATGTGCGCTTTGTGATTCTGTTTGTGCCTTTCTTCGCTCCTGTTTTCGCAGCGCTACTTCGGCGATGGGTGCCGCCCTACGAGAGGTCCAAAGATCAATTTGTGTTGAATGGCGTTATCATCGCGATGATCGTTGCCTGCGTGATTCGGTATTTCCCGTCCCGACTGGAAACGCAGTCGATCGTGGACCGGGAATTTCCCGCCCGAGCGGTGTCTTACCTGAAACAACACCCGGTTGCCGGGCCGATGTACAACACCTACGGGTTTGGAGGCTACCTCATTTGGGCACTTCCCGAAAGAAAGGTCTTTATCGACGGGCGGGGCGATCTTTACGAACTCGGCGGAGCCTTCGGCGACTATCTTGAAATTGCTCACTTGAGACCGGCCGCGTTCGCCCTTCTCAAAGCTTACGGAATTCAGTCGTGTCTATTGGAACGCAGCGAACCATTGGCGACGGTTCTCGCAGCCATGCCGGAGTGGCGGACGGCTTATTCTGACGACGGCAGTGTTCTCTACGTTCGCCGCAACCAGACTGCGGGCTCGCCAGCCGTTTCCGCGCGGAAGGAGAAATAAACATGAACGCGGGAAGAGTTCCACCAATCGCGCTGAATCGCGATCCGGGCGCCAGGCGCTCTTTTGCGGGTGTGCCTATGCTCTCTGTCGTTGTGCCCTGTATGAA
>Ga0306920_100014044_pt1 | contig 10924 bp, 10 predicted proteins | sample flu12Cox44000170_FD_204666 | JGI IMG/M metagenome (GOLD analysis project Ga0306920, IMG submission 204666) | Lab enrichment of tropical soil microbial communities from Luquillo Experimental Forest, Puerto Rico - flux4day.12C.oxic.44.000.170 (v2)... | ecosystem: Environmental > Terrestrial >...
TCCGCACCGCGCTTTCGCGCAAGCTCACCCACAACGTATTTGGGATTGGCGTCCCAGGGAAGCGCAAGGCTGCCCTGCGGAAAGTCGAGCTCGCCGGGAATGAACAAGAACGACGGGAGCAATGTGCGCCCCGCAACTTCATTCGGGTTCACGAGCTGCGGGACTTCTTCAACCGTGATGGGCGTTTCCTCTTCCGAGACGTGACAGTACGCGAACGCTGAATTCGTGGTGCCTAGATCAATACCAACAATGAACTCTGACGGCAATGCAATCTCCTTGTGCCGGGACAATGACAAACCGCAAGGCTATGCGATTTCTACTTCGGCCGGGGCAACGATCTCGCGCCCCGGACCCTGGGGCAGCGAAGGCAGGTTCACTTCTTTTACCCGCCATCCGCGATGACGCAGAATACCTTTGACTGGCGCGCTGCCGCTCACGTTTCCGATCAGCTTCACCGCCGCAGGATCGAACCCATTCTGGACCGTGATGGGCTGATCCTCCTCCGACGAGAACACCGGCTCCAGCTTCAAATATCGATCAAGCACTTGGCGGCACGAATCGTGAATTGTGCGCACGGCGGCGCCAAGCTGGTTATCGGGGTACGGGCTGACGTCCTCGGCAAGGAAGTCGATGAGCCTGCCGTCGCGTTGCAGGAGGGCCAGCATCTGTATGGCGCGATCGGGGGATTCGGCTGCAGGCTTCGCTGCCGGCGTTGGTGCCGCCGGTGCTGCCGGCGAAGCATGGCCCAGCAGGGCGCGACGAATATCGTCGGGAATTTCGCCATCGAACAGCAGCGCGAAGAAGCAGCGGAATGCGTAAGCGACTCGGGTAGAAAACGGAATCATGCAGAATTCGGCTCCAGGCTATAAAAGTGTGGGATGTGCCGGGTCTAACGAGATGTCATGATGAAGCGCTGGTTGCGGTTGCGGCAGTTAATTTTGTCGGTTTTTGGCGGGACTCTCGGCTGGCGCGAACCCACCAGCAAAGCCAGCAACCGGCCCCGCAACTACATTTCTATTGTATAGGAGCCTTTGCGTGTTTTCGTCTGCTTGCAGTGCTGGCAGCTTAGTCGGCACAAATTCAGCGGACTTGAATGCAATCTATAAAGTGACACTTGCAATATTCCCGAGCTCTTGCGGCAAGCAATCTTGGGTTACGCTTTCCCGAAAAGGAACTTTCCACCGCAATCTTGACGCACCGAACGACAAATAATCTACGGTAATCGCGGGCCGTTATTTACAATTCAGTTATCACCAGCAGTTCTTCCACGGTTCGAAAAAGGCCCTCTGAAGCGGCGATATGGAGGAACTGTGTCTTTCCACTCGAACGACCACCCACTGATCCCTGGCGCGCGGCACAAAACTCGTGCATCCAGTGCCCCGGTTCAGGCGCTTGCGGCTGATCCATCAAAGGTTGTGGAGCAGGATCGCTGATGTCGCTTCTGCTCTGGGCCCGCATACCTACGCTGCTCGTGCTGTGGTGGACACGGCTGCTTCGCAAGCCTCCTCGGCCGATTGGGCAAGCCCGGGTGTCCTTCATCGTCTTCCGGCTCGATGCGCTGGGTGACCTGGTGCTCGCGACGCCGCTTTTTCGTGAACTGAAGCGGAACTATCCGCAGTCGAGCCTCACCGTCGTCGCTCAGGACGCGTACAAGTCTGTCCTGATCACCAATCCTTACATTGACAAAGTGCTGACCGTCCGTCCGGATCGGCGGGCATGGCTGCCGAAAGGCGTGCCAAACCTGATAGCGGCTATACGTTTCTACTGGCGCGAACTGCGCGGACGCAAATTCGATGTATGTATTTCGCCTCGCTGGGACACCGATGAGCACCTCGCGACGCTCCTGTGCTGTTTAACGCGAGCCGGGCTGCGCGTGGGATACAGCGAGCGTGCATCGGCGGGCAAACGCCGCTACAACGCCCGCTTCGACAGGGCCTTTGACATATGCATGGATCCGGGCCCGTTGCAGCATGAGGTCCTTCGCAATCTTCAGGCGGTCAAGGCGCTCGGCGGCAGCGTGCGCGACAGCTCGATCGAGATTCATCTGACGTCGAGGGATCGCGAATACGCGCACCGGGTCTTGCAGGGCACTTCCGACGACAGCATTGTTGTTGCTCTCGGCATTGGTGCGCAGGCCCCGGGCCGCCGCTGGCCTCTGGAGCGCTATGCGGCTTGTGTTTCTGAATTAAGCGACCGCCTGCCCCTGCAAGTCATCGTAACTTGCGCTCCCCCGGAGCACAGTCAGGCGTTGTTGCTGGCCGCTATGATTCCCGGCCCCGCCGTTGTGTGCGACAGCGCCGAAATTCGCGAAGCCTGTGCCGTGCTGGAAAACTGTGACCTATACATCGGTAACGACACGGGCGCGGCCCACCTCGCCGCCGCCATGGGGTGCCCAGCCATCGTGATCTCGCGGCATCCTCGCTCGGGCAGCCCTGAGCATCCGAACAGTCCTCAGCGTTTCGCGCCGCACTGCGAGCAAGTACGCGTTCTGCAGCCCGAACATGGGCTGGACGAGTGCAAGGCCCGTTGTGTGCATATCGAGCCGCACTGCATCTTGCAGATTTCGGTTCCAGAGGTGCTCGCGCTTGCTCGGGAGATGCTCGCCCGCAACCGCCAGACCCGCAAGCACCTCCAAGCGAGTCTTGCGTGAGTGCGGGCCCAGCAGGCGCGCGTATGGCGCAGAGCGGTACGAAACGTACCGTGTTCATGCGTCTTCTGAACGATGCGCGATACCGGCGCATCCTGAAGGCAACGCTCTCCGGCGGGGCGGCGCGGGTGTTGTCATCTGCGGTTGCGCTGGTTTCTCTGCCTCTCACGCTGCGGTATCTGGGACCGGAGCGTTACGGAGTCTGGGCGACGGTGACCAGCGTTGCCGTGTGGATCAATCTCCTCGACCTGGGAATAGGGAACAGTCTTACGAATCTCGTGTCTCATGCCTATGCCCGGGGAGAGCGAAGTGAGGCTGTGCGCGCCATTACAAATGCGCTCGCATTGACCTCCACCGCCGCGCTGCTCGCCGGTTTCGGCTTCGTGTTGATGTGGCGCCGTGTCATCTGGACGTCGGTGTTCAACGCCAGCCCCCATTTCGCTGGCGAGATTCGCTGGACGGTTCTGGTGGCCGGGGCGCTGATGATCGGGGGGCTACCAATCAACCTGGTAGGGAAGATTCTTGCCGGGTTCCAGGAACTCCACACTTACAACAAGGCTGTGCTGGCAGGCACGGTTGGCAGCCTCGCGGGCCTGGTCGTTGGAGTGAGTTTCGGGCTAGCCATGCCAGTGTTGTTTCTGCTGTCGTTTGGGAGCGTATCGGCTATCTGCTCCATAACCCTGATTTGGCTGGTGACGTGGCACAAGCCTTGGCTCATGCCCAAGAGGAAGTTCCTGGATCGTCAAACTGCGGTTCGATTGCTCAACACCGGTTGGTCTTTCCTGCTGATCCAAACGGCGGCGTTCGTGGTCTTTAGCTCAGACAACATTGTTGTCAGCCATTACTTGGGCGCAGCGGAGATGACTCCGTACAGCGTCACATGGAAATTCGTGGGAACCGGAGCTATCCTGCAGTCGCTGCTGTTTCCAGCGCTGTGGCCGGCCTACGCCGAAGCCTATGCGCGCAGCGATGCCGCATGGATACGTCGAACCTTTACGGGGACTGTGCGTGGGGTCATCGTGCTGAATCTTGCATACGCCACGGCACTCGCTATTTTTGGTAGAACGCTTATCCGATGGTGGGCCGGTGCAGCCGCGGTTCCGCCATACCCGCTACTGATTGCGATGGCCTGCTGGAGCATCATCAGCTGTGTGATGTCTCTCGAGTCGTGTCTTCTCGGCGCCCTGAACCGCACACGGACTCAAGCGGTGTTGTCGATCGTTGCAGCCGCGCTTAACGTTCTGGTGTCCATCACCCTTGTGACACGCATTGGAGCGCTAGGGGTGATCCTCGGCACCATCATCTCTTACATCGTGGTACTCATAGGGCCCCAGACGCTGATGGTGACGAATGCACTGCGTGAGCTTTCGCCTCCAGAGACTACGGCTGTCAATGTTCCTGCCGTTGCAACTTCAGAAGCCGCGTCGTGAATATTCCATACATGATCAGCTCCAACCACAACATAGTGCCAGGCAGGAGTACCAGGTAGTCGGCGAAGGTCTTGGCGTGCAGGAAGTCTGCCGGCTCGTGCCCTTTTTGAGCGGCAAGCCATAATCCCAAAATCCAGGGAAGACACAGCATAGCGGCGGCGATGATCACCCGAAGAGCGGGCGTAAACACGGGCTGCTTCACCGTTGTCACCGGCGAGGTCGAGCGGTACCACAGCACGATCCACACGGCGAGCGCGGCACATCCGATGATGGAACTTGCGTACTGTAAGAGCGAGCAGTGTAGGATCACGCGCCCGTGGCCCAGAATTACGATGGTTTCGGGAATTCGCAGCCACGCCCAGTGCTCATATGCCCAGGTGTGAGCATGCGTGAATGAATCCCAAAGCAAGTGCGTCATGATGCCAATACAGAGCGAAAGGACGATAGCACCGAAGCGACGGATGCCCGCGAATTCGAAACGGCGAAGGTAAGGCAACAAACGTATTCGGAGAGGATCTGGCGCGAGCTCCACCAGCGGCCGTTTCAGCAATCGATGGAAGATCCAGAGAACCACCAGCCCCATCGGCAGCGAAAAGGTAAGAAGCTGCGGTAGCCGGTGCGACTCGCGATGTCCGGACAGCCCCAGGAACAATTGGAAGTCCGGCGCGAAAGTGCCCACCACCAGCGCCGACCAAACCAGCTTGAATCTGCGCAAAGGCAGCGCTGCGGCAGCATGGGCCAGAGTGAAGGGCACGTGATGATTATGCCTTAGGAGAGCCGCTGCAAGCCATACAGAGCTGAGGTTGCAGCGCGATTACCCTATGTCAGGAATGGGTTCGTGTTGCGTTCTTCGCCGATGGTTGTGAGCGGCCCATGGCCGGGAACAACGATGGTCTCATCGGGCAAAGCCAGGACCGGGCCGCGCAGGGAATCGATGATCTTTTTGTAGGAGCCGCCCGGCAAATCAGTGCGCCCGATGGAACCTGCAAACAGCGTGTCCCCGGCAATGAGCTTTTTCTCCGGCGCGAAATAAAGGCAGATGCTGCCTTCCGTATGTCCCGGCGTATGCAGCACGTTGGCAATGGTGTTTCCGGCGGCGATCCTGTCACCTGCGGTTAAGCTGCTATCAATAACCACCGGTCCGGGAGACGCCATTCCGACCCATGCGGCCTGTACATCGAGCATCTTCAACAGCGCATAGTCGTTCTGATTCAGGAGAATCGGCGCGCCTGTCGCTCGTTTGAGCTTCATGGCGCCGCCAACGTGGTCGATGTGCGCGTGAGTAATGATGATGTGCTTTACTGTCAGCCCGTGCCTCCGCACGATATCGAGCACATGTTCGACGTTGTCGCCGGGATCGATGACCATCGCCTCTTTGGTCTGTTCGTCGCCGATGACCGAGCAGTTGCACTGGAGCGGGCCCACGGGGAAGATCTCGTGAATCATGGTTTCAGGTTAGCAAGAAATCCGCTGTTGAGCAGAGTTGTGAGAGCAGCGTGGCCCGCTGGCGGCTTGCAGCCACTGTGATAACTTGAGGCGAGCCGGCGCGAGATGCTGCGCTGCTGAACTGCACTTCGCTCATGAACTCCAAAAAGGCGACACTTTGGTTCTTAGGTAGCCTGTTGCTGCTGGTCGCTGCGATGGCGACTCGCATTGCCTGGCCATTTCTTCGAACCATAGCGTCCGCCTTGATCGTCTCCGTTATTTTTTTTCCCGCCTACCAATGGGTGTTGCGACACGTCAGGAATCGCCGCGGCTGGGCTTCGCTCATCATGACACTCGGCATCGTGTTTCTGTTCCTCGTGCCAGTGGTACTGATTCTCTTGAAGGCGACGAACGAGGCCATTGCCATCGCGCAGCGTCTTAGCCGGTTGAGTGCGGAGCAGGGCGGCTTCACGCTCTTCGTCATGACTCTTGCGGAGAAGCCGCTGCATTTCATCGGACGCTTCGCTGACCTCTCAAAATTCGACATTCACGCGGCGATCACCAGTAACGTGCAGCGGCTAAGCTTCTTTGTGCTCAGCTCGGGCGCCGCTATTCTGGGGAACCTGGCGAGCTTTATCGCTAATTTCTTTCTCATGCTGGTGGTCGTCTTCTTCCTGTTCCGCGATGGAGAGAATTGGGCCGGCAGCGTTGGGACGATGATTCCGCTCTCACCCGCCCAAACCGAGCGCCTATATCGCAACATAACCGACACCATCATTGGGAATGTCTATGGCATCGTGTCCGTGGGATTTGTGCAGGGCTTGTTTACTGGGATTGCGATGGCCATCGTCGGACTGGCTTCGCCGCTGCTGCTGAGCATTGCCGCGTTCTTCGCGTCAATTATCCCGGTGGTTGGAGCCGCCCTGATATGGGTTCCGGCGGGTATTTATCTCTTGTTTACCGGTGCACTCTGGAAGGGTGTCTTTGTACTCTTGTGGGGAGCGCTGGTAATCAGCGCTGTGGATAACATCGTGCGTCCCTGGGTGGTCAGCGGCAAGGTCGAGCTGCATCCGCTCGTTCTGCTGTTCTTCATTCTTGGCGGCGTCGAAGTCTTCGGCTTTATCGGACTGTTCCTCGGTCCTGTGATCGCCGCAGTGCTGGTTGCGGTGTTCGACCTCTTACGCACCGAGATGAGTCCGAGGCCGGACGCGCCAAGCTAGCCTAAGCCCGTTTGCAGTTCGTTCGCGCCACCGCTGATCGCCGGAATGACGAAGATCTCTGCTCCACTGCGCAACGGCGTCATCAGGCCGCCGGTGTAGCGAATGTCTTCTTCTCCGATGAAAATGTTGATGTGCTCACGCACTTGTCCTTGTTCCGTCGTGATGCGGTCCCGAAGCCCAGGGTGCAGTCGCCACAAGGCCAACAAGGCTTCGGCCAAGTTTGATGCTGATGCCTCGATCTCGACTTCGCTTCGTCCGTCCGCAAACTCGCGTAAAGCACCGGGGAGGTGAAAGGTCATCGACACGTTCACCTCGGTTTTCGCCGCGACTTGGTCGTGATAGGACGACGTTTACTCTTGGACGGCGGGACGGAGCGGAGCGTCCCCGGCAATCTTGGCGGCGCCGCACTGAACGAAGTGTCCTCGATCAGGGCATTCCGGATGCACAGCACCGGAGGCAAGCCTTCCAGTATGCGATGCCAGGTTTTTCCTTCATCGCGGGAACTGAAGAGTTGCCCACTGCGAGTGCCTAGGTAAAGTCCAAGCGGATCCAGCGAATCGGTCGCGAGTCCGTCACGCAAGACAGTTTCATAAGCTCCTTTTTGCGGAAGGCCACGCATCAGCGGCTCCCACGAAGACCCTCCATTGCGAGTGCGGTAAACGCGCAGCCGGCCATCGCAGGTACAGCGAAACTGGTCCGACTCAACGGGAACGATGTAGGCGCACTCCGGATTTCTAGGGTGCATCACCATCGCAAATCCGAAGTCGGAGGGCACCCCGTTGGCAATGTCCCTCCAGTTTTCACCGTAATCGTCGGTGCGATACAGCCCCCAGTGACTTTGCAGGAAGAGCCGTTCGGGATGCGCTGGATGCATCGCAACTTTGTGTATGCACTGTCCGAATTCGGGATACTTATTGGGCACATTGACGGCCCGTATGCCGCGGTTGATTGCCGTCCAGGTACGCCCACCATCGCTGGTGCGGTAAATGCCCCCCGCTGAAATAGCAACATACATGCGCTGCTTGTCGAGGGGATCAAGCAAAATGGTGTGGAGGGCAAGCCCCCCGTTTCCCGGCATCCAGCGGGGCCGGTGAGGATGATCGAAAAGACCGCGCACCAGCGACCATGTCTCTCCCTCGTCATGCGACTCGAAGAGCGAAGCTGGCTCAACTCCGCAATAAAGCACATTGGGCTCATCCGGATGGCCCAGTGTTATCTGCCAGATGTTTTTCAGCGAGAGACCGGCGTCAACCGGGAAACAAATCGTGGCCTCTTCCGGAGTGATCCAGCTCTTTCCGAAATCGTCGCTGGAGCGCAACAGAGTGCCCCAGTAGCTGTGGGTAGAGGCCCAGATTCGATGCCGCCCCTCACGGTTATCGTAGGCAAGCGCATACACGGCATCTCCGTGGAAGTATGGACCGCCAACCTCCCACCGGCCGCGCTGCCGGTTGGACTTCAGAATGAAGGCGCCTTTAGTGGTTCCCACTAGCAGAAGGAAGTCACCCTTCTTCACTTGAACATGGCGCACGTTGTGCAGAATTGTCGTCCGCCGCAGGCTTCGTTCCACATTCGGGTCGGCGAAGGCGACTGATCCCGACTGCACCGCCTCCAGGGCGGCTTGCACTTCACTTGCACGCTGGTAGCGCTGCATCGGTTCCTTGGCCAGGCAGCGCTGAATGACGGACCACAGTCCCGGAGGAACCGGTGGTCCCAAGGGCCGGGGAAGCTCACGCAGGATGGCGGAACTGATTTCGAACCCGGTGCGCCCTTCAAACGGAAGCCCCCCGGATGCTGCCTCGTACAGAACGACGCCCAGCGCCCAAATGTCGGCGCGGTAATCGGCCGGCTCACCGCGAAATATCTCGGGCGCCATGTAGGAGAGCGTGCCGCTCATGCCAGACGCATCGTCGACTGTGGCAAGGGACTTCGTAGTGCCTTCAAAAAGGGTCCCTCCGACCCGCCTGGCCAGGCCGAAATCCAGCACCTTCACCAGGCCGTCGGGATTAACGATAATGTTCGCGCTCTTTAAGTCGCGGTGAACGATGCCGCGGTCGTGTGCGCGACCCAGCGCACTCGCAATCTGGGCGCCGTATCGAAGCACCGCGTCCGGGGTCAACCCTCCTTCTGCGCTCAGTGCTTGCAGAGATCTGCCTTCAACGAGTTCCATCACGATGTAGAGCTCGCCATCGGTTTCGCCGACTTCGTAGATGGTGCAGATGTTTGGGTGAGTTAGAAAGGACGACGCGCGCGCCTCATGGAGTAAGTCCTGGCCGGTCGAGGAGTCAAGTCCTGCGCCTTTCTTAACTACTTTCAGCGCCACCTCGCGATGCAACACTTCATCCTGGGCGCGATAGAGAACCCCCATCCCGCCTTCGCCGAGCTGGGAAATCACGCGGTAATGACCGAGTACCTGGCCGATCAAAGACCCTCCTCGGCCCTGCGCATCGCCAGCGGCGCCTTCAGACCCTTACATGCAACTGATTTCGTGAACACAGAGGAAGATGATATCGAAACTGCGCAGGATTAGAGTTGCGGCATTGTGGAACGGCTGCAAAATGGGCTGGGACTCACGACAACCGTGGTAGCTGGACCAGGAGGTAAGCGCCGATAAACAGCAGCACGAAGGCAACGGCCACAATGGCCATCCGCGGGCCAAGCTGCTTGAAACGTTGGCTCAGCGCGGTCAGTAGCAGTACGGTGGCTAAGAGAACTGTCACCTTGACATACTGATCGCCAATCTCGCGGCTGCTGACTGCCTTATCAAAGTACATCTTACCTTGCTTGCTGATCGCGGCGGCCTCTTCCGCATACGGATCCCTGAAGCTGGGCATTAGGCCCGGGCCCGGAGGGGCATCGGGGTCGTTGATTGGGTCAAGTTTGAGCCAATCGTTGAAAGCGGTCCGAAACTCTGGCCGAAAGCGGCGCTCATAGAATTCCATCATCGCCTTGTTTCCACTCATCTTCGCGTTCATCCATGCGTTGAAGGTGGTGACGTCGTAAAGACGGTATTGTCCGGACGTCGTGGTTTTTTCCTGGGCCACGACAATCGTGTTTGCATTCAGCGCATACTGCTCAGCAGAAAGTGCGTCCCATTTCGCTGCCTGATAACCGCTCCAGGCTGTTGCCACGGCCACGAACGCCAGCACGATGGCCTCAGCCATCGCAACCCACTCGTGCCATCGGTCGGGTGGATTTTCATGATGTTGCTCGTGATCGTGCTCGTGAATGCGATGAGCGTACTCGATGTTGGAGGTCGTCTCGGGCACATGTCACCCCGCACCAACAGCCACGAAAGAAGAAGACGCTGCCAGGCAGTGCATTCCGCCTCGGAGTGGCTGCTTCGGAATGTGATAGCAGGTTAACCGCGCGCGCGCAAGGAAAGTGTGAGAAGTAACTTCCGATCAAGGCACGCTCGTCGTTGGTAGTCTTTCAGGAACCGGGGCCCCCGCGACCCTGCCCCGGTGCTTATTTTTACAGATGATGCGAACGCTTGCCGCCTGCTACTGCGCGTTCGGAGGAGGCACTCCAGTTGACGCTGACAGGCGGCTGAGGGCGTTCTTGACCTGTTGCACCTCAGGGCCGTTAGGACTCTCGCGTAGATAGACCACGTACTCCGCGCTGGCATCCTGGTACTGGTGTTTGCGCTCCAGCGCCTGTCCAGCCACGAAGTGCGACACTGCATAGCCCTCATGCGGGATATCGTGTACCTTGCGGGCATCGCTAAGGGCTTCGTCGATCTTGCCATTTTCGATTTCCGCGATGGAAAGCATGGTGAGGCTTCCCGGATTGAGCGGTTGCACCGCCAGCGATTTCTTCAGTAACTCTTCGGCCCGCGCGAAGTCCTTCTGCCGAAGCAGCATTCGGGCCAGATTGCGGTCGGCGTCAGGATTCTTGTCGTTCAACTGCACCGAGTGCTCGAAAGCAGCCAGGGCCTTTTCCGGCTGATTCAGGTGGGCGTACATCACGCCCAGATTGTTGTAGGCAGTATCGTACTCCGGATATACAGTAACGGCTTTCTCAAAGGCATCTGCTGCCTTTTGGTAATCCTTCTTCTGCCAGGCTGACAGTCCCTTCTCGAAGGCTTTGCGCGCATCCTGAGGAATCCGTAGCTGGGCAGCCGAGGTTACCGGGCCGCTTCCGCTGGTGCCCGTGCTCGCAACGCCGCTCGCCTTCGTTTTCACACGCACGAACACCATGCGAGT
>Ga0306920_100014045_pt1 | contig 10924 bp, 10 predicted proteins | sample flu12Cox44000170_FD_204666 | JGI IMG/M metagenome (GOLD analysis project Ga0306920, IMG submission 204666) | Lab enrichment of tropical soil microbial communities from Luquillo Experimental Forest, Puerto Rico - flux4day.12C.oxic.44.000.170 (v2)... | ecosystem: Environmental > Terrestrial >...
CCAAGATGGAGGCGGGCTCCCGATGCCGATTTCTCATGTAGTTCTTGGGATTTCCGTGTCTGAGCTGGGACTATTCGAGCATCCCAATCATCATGCGATCACTGCTTGAGGCTTCGATCGACCAAGCGAACCTGCTCGTCGATCCGGATTACGTGATGAACATGGAAGCAGCCGATCACACGAAATTTCTCGATCTTCTTGAGCAAAGCGTACCGGGGACCAATCCGTATCTCGCGGGACTTGCTGAACAGCACGACATCAGCGCCGAGATTCGGGAGAAGGAGCGACGAATCTCCGAGCTGGCGGCCAACGGTCGTCGGAACCTGAGCATTTTCGATCGATTCAAGCGTGCAAATGCCGAAAACCAGTACCGCAGCGTGTATGCGCTCCTATGCCTCGATTCTCACAACAACTTGAGCGCACTTGTAGAGCGGCACATGGACGAGTTGCCTGACGGTTGCACAACGTTGCATTTCTTCAAGCAACCGCCCGTCGCGACGCTACGCACGAGACTCGACTCAGTGATCGCAACGGCACTCGGCTCGGCGGAATCGATTCATGTCGCGTTCAAAACCGGTTGCACCGCATTCGCGTCACTCCGCGCCGAGCATAGCGCCCTTCGCGCGGAGATCATGAGCGCTAAGGCGCGAAGCTGAGGCTCGGATATGAGATTCGCGCTTATCAATGGGCAGCGCCATGAAGCTCAGCCCAACCTTGTGGCCAAGTGTCCGATTCCGACTTGCGATCGCCCGATGGTTGCTAAGTGCGGAGAACTGAGGATTTGGCATTGGGCGCACCAGGGCAAACGCTCCTGCGACCCGTGGTGGGAAAACAAGACAGAATGGCACGTCAAGTGGCAGGGGGAATTCCCCGATGCTTGGCAGGAGATTGTTCACCATGCCGAAACGGTGAGAAGCACATCGCGGATGTGAAGACGGATCGTGGTTGGTTTATCGAGTTCCAACATTCGTATCTCAAACCCGAAGAGCGTCGAGCTCGCGACGCCTTTTATCGGAGAGTGATTTGGGTAGTGGATGGAACGAGACGAAAGAGGGATGCAGCGCAGCTTCTCAACGCGTGGAATGAAGGTGTACCGATTGGCTCGAGTCCGCTTTTGCGGAAAGCTTTCTCGGATAACTGCACATTACTGCGGGAATGGGCAGGTAGTAATACGCCCATATTCTTTGATCTCGGCGAAGCGGAACGGCTTTGGTGGCTCCTTGCTACGAGCACTAACGGGCTCGCGTATCTCGCGCCGTACTCGCGTGCCAAGTTCATCGAGAGTCATCGCGGTGGGACAGCGGATGCAGCCCGCGAATTCGACGAGTTCGTGAACGATATTCCCAAACTGCTTTCGAACTATGAGACACAACTTCGGGCTCAGTCGTTGCCGAACGTTTTCAGGCAACCACTCAGACGCAGTAGACGCTTTTAGCCTTGCGGAAGCCCGGCATCGCGGCCCCGGCGGGGTCGAGAAGCGGGCCCGTCTACACAGTCCCAGTCTCGTCCGCAGCCAGCTATGCTTGTTTTCCAGAAACTATGCCGTACTTTTGCCGTACTTTTTGGTGGCTTTGGTTGTAAGTACCTGATTTATGGTGGGCGGTACTGGGATCGAACCAGTGGCCCCTGCCGTGTGAAGGCACCCGCGAAAAGAAGTGATACCCCGCGAACTGAAGATCCGGAGTGTCATCAGTTCGATTCCAATCACACTTGGTCAGGCGCGATAGTATTCGCAGGGTCAGGTGGAGTGGCGAAAAGTGCCCGTGGTGGAATGTTTACCTCCAACACCATTCGAAATCTCGGGGCTCAAACCGGGCTGCGTTGTTCTTTTTTCGGGTTTGACAGATCTTGAGTACAGAATTCAGGCGACTCTCAGGAACCGCTGGACCCGTTGCGCAATCATCGTACCGGGACTCGATGGCAGTCCGGTTCTCCTTCAATCCACTTCGCGCCCAATTGCCGGTGATGTGATAACAGGCGAGCTGCTTACGGGTGTGCAAATGGTTTCGATCCGTGAGGTTCTCACTCGTTTTGAAGGCGAGATCGGGTTCCGACCAGTCGCGCCGCCACTTTCATCGGCGCAGAACTGCGTGCTCGCAGAGTTTGCACGTAAGAAGCTAGGTTTGCCGTTCAACTACAGCCCTTACTATGCCCTTCGAGCCGCTCGGCGCCGTAACCGGGACGGGGACGGAACAAAGTACTACTGCACCGAGTTGGTAGCGGCAACGCTGCAGCATGTCGGTGTCCTTGCCGAACCTCCCTCCGGAAGGTCCGCGAGCAACCATGTGCCAGGCGATTTCGCCGCTCCCTCCGAAGATCTCTCGCTTAATGGCGGGTACATGCTACTCCCGCAGGCCACCGTTCACTGTCCTCGCCCCGATTGACGCGAACAACGATTGCGTCGCTGAAAGCGAATGCGAGACACCAGTGGCTCGGGGAGTGGGCCGATTCTGGTTCGAACCGAAGGCCTGCCAAGCAACCGCTTAGAGCAACGGAGGATTGCTGAGGACCGGCTGTGGTCGCGCGACTCTGCTCGCCTGATCCGCCGTAGAGTCTGCGCGGTGAACCGGGATGTTCCGAGGCGCGCAGTTTCCCACGCGCACGTGTCCACGGGTTAGGCCGAGAAGCATGACCTTGACCTCAACGATGGTATCTCCGTCTCTGATACCGGCTCGCGCAGCGGCAGAGTTTGTGTCCAATCCACGGAGTGGAAACCGGCTCGTCTCCGTCACCGAGCGAAGCGCGTGATGACCCTCTCTAAAGTGGACTGGAGTAGAGGGCACACGTGCGCAAGACGGGCCGCGGAACGGACTATGATGGGCGCGGACGGCCAGCGACAGCCACGACCGTTCACTGGGTAGTGCCAGGACTTCAGAAAGCAGGCACATGATTATTTTCCACGGCCACGGCTGGACTCAAGTCTCCGTCGCACAGCGAGATGGGGAGTTCCCAGCTTCGAGGGTGAGCGCATGCTGCTGAAGCTCGAAGTTGTCGGAGCCGCGGCCAACTCGCTTGGGGAGCAGCGCAGCAAGATCTTCGCGACCGAGGGTGGCACCATCGGCCGGGTCCCGGGGAACGACTGGGTGCTTCCTGACCAGCTCATCTCGAGCCGCCACGCGGCCATCCAGTACGCCGATGGGCAGTTTTACGTGATCGATACCAACAGCTCCAACGGGGTGTTCCTCAAGGCCCCAAACTTCCGGCTGGAGCAAGGTCGCCCGTATCCGATCAATACAGGTGATCGGCTGCTGATTCATCCGTTTGACATCCAGGTCTCGGTGATTGAGTCAACTGCTGCGCAGGAGGAAGGGTCCTCGGATACGGCGCGGCCTGAGACCCAAAGCACTTCGCACGCGGCAACCTCTCTCTCGTCAAGCACACTGTCGGCGGCCTTTGACCCCTTTGTGGTCGAGAAAGAGGTGCCGTGTGTGGGCAACGTGCCGGCCCCAAGCCGCCGCGTCGCGGAGCACGAGGAATCCGTCGTGCCGAGGGGCAGCGACCAAGCGGAAGAACCCGTCGATCCGCGTGACGCGCTCGGATTGGGTATGACTCAGCAACCGCTGCCACAGCGGGCCTCAGCGGCACCTCCTGCACCACTGCCCGAGACAAGCACGCCTCCGCGGCCAGAAGACCCTCGGCCGCTGCCGGCGTCCCCGCCACGGGCGAATACACCTGGATCCTCGAGTCCCGCGGCCGGCCACGCACAGCTCGACTTTGCCGCACTGCTAGCGGCGGCCGGGCTGCAGGGTGTGCCTGTCACGCAAGACCTGTCCGCGAGCTTCGGCTCCATTCTGAAGATAGTGGTCGATGGCCTGCGCGACATGTTGCGTGAGCGGGAGGAGCTCAAGAACCAGTTGCGTTTGCGGATCACGAGCGTCGCCGCGCGGGAGAACAACCCGATCAAGTTCTCTGCCAACACGGAGGATGCGCTGCACAACCTCCTGGTCCGCCATAACCCGGCTTACCTCGAGCCGGTTGCTGCCTTCGAGAGCGCTTTCGATGATCTGCGGATCCACCAGTTGGCCATGTTCGTGGGCCTACGGGCGGGCTACCAGGCGATGCTGACGGCGTTCGACCCGGTCACGCTCGAGCAGAAGTTCGGGCGGTATGCCAGGCGCGGTGGACTGCTCAGCGCGTCCGCGAAACCCCGTTACTGGGACCTCTACCGAGAAGTCTTTGAAGAGACGACGAGCGATCCGGATGACAGCTTCTGGACGCTCTTCGGCACCGCCTTCAGCAAAGCCTACGAAGAGCAGACGCGGCTTCTGAAGCAGCGCTCCCGCGCCCAGTGATGTATTGTCGCCCTGGGGATCGCTTTCACAGCGCACCAGACTTGACGCCAAGCGCACCGACCACGACACGCGGGATGTCTGGAGAGTCGGACCGGGGACGGTAGGATTGTTACTTCTCGCCCTTGCGATCCTTATCCGCCTCCCAATGATGCGGAAACATCATTCTCCTCATCGCATCGGACCAGTTGCGAGTAATACGTCGGTATAAATCCAACTCTGCCCGGTTGGGTCTGCGCCTGCGGAAGGGGATGACGTTACTCGGGGCAGACATGGCTTGCGGCATACCCCCTTGCCTTGCACTTAGGACAAATCCAGCGCCGGAGCCTTCGGAAAGGGCGACAGCCGATGTAACGCTCGTGGCATTTCATGGCTGCGAGCGTATGGCGCCGGGCGGTACGCCATGAAGAGCCGAAAGTCATAGCGCACGGCATCAACGCATTGGCCACAGACGGTAGCGGGCCAGAAAGAGTCTTGGCGGAGCCTGCTACGGGCCCCCACGCGGGCACTCCGCCCCACCTTGAGCGGCGCTGGTCCTGCCACGAGCGGGAGCCCGGATTTTCTGCCGCAGTGCCGCATTAACTCGTGAGCAGGTGCCGTGGATTTGGGGCGGCGGGCTGCTGCAGCTGTTGAAGACCTTGGGCGTGCCTGCCCGAGGACCCCGGGCGGGCTACCGGCATGTGTGCGCCGTGTTGAGGGGGTGCGATAGTTCGCCCCGACCCGACAGAATAAAACAAAGGGGGGGTACGGTATCAGTCAGCCGCGCTCAACCAGAGTGACCGGCAGCGGGAGTCCGAGTGGCTTTCGCGAGGTTTTCCGTGTCGAACTGGCGCTCGTCGCGCCGATCTGTCGCAGGAGTTACAGTTGGGTCTCAGCTCACGCTCAGAAGCCGGGTTATCGCGTTACACTAAACCCGGAGGATGGTCGGACGCGGGCGGACTCCGAGCGGGTGAACTCGAGACGCCAAGGGGATATGCGTGACCAACAAACAACAACCCACCCTCATGTTCGGGCCAGGCGGTGCCTCTGCGCGCGCGACTCGGCGACGCGCTCGGAGCCTCGCCCTGGTCGCCGCGCTCACTTGGGCAGGCTCTGTCAGCGCTAAGCCCGCGGCGTCGCCCAATTTCGGCGGCGTTGTTTCGATTGCCGACCGTGAACCCTTCACGATCGTGCGCGGCACGAAACTGGACACCGCAACATCCGGAGTGACGCTGGCCACCGCAGACATGGTCGCGACCGGACCGGGGGCATTTCTTGCGGTGGAGATGCAGGGCGGGAGCCTGGTCGGTATCGGACCGTCCAGCCAGGTGTATCTCATGCAACGGACTGCGGCCGATCCCCCGACGCTCGTGGTCCTCAAGGGCTGGGTCAAGGCGGATATTCGCACCGATCCCAAGGGTCCGCCGCTGCGAGTGATCGGCACCCGGTGCGGAATCCAGAGTCACCGGGCCGTGGTGCTGCTCTATGTCGATGAGCGCTCTGACTCGGTTTTCGATGAGCAGGGAACAGCGACGTTACTGCTACGCGATGACGCGGCGACCCGCACCGGCAAGGAAACCCAGGCAAACGAGTTCTTCATGCGAGAGGAGCGCGCGGATGTGGTCTCGCAGCCACGCCCGTCGCCTGACTTTGTCGCGAAGATGCCGGTGCCATTCCGGGACCCACTCCCCGAGCAGGCGTCGGCCAAATTGAAGAAGAGCGTTGCGCCGCAGTTCGTTCGCGAAGTGAATTATTCAGACGTCCAGCAATGGCTGAACATGCCGCGCGACTGGCGCTGGGGCTTCATCGGACGCTTCCGAGGGCGGCTCAAGGATCCGGCGTTCTTTGCTGCCATGGACGCCTCAATGGCGCAGCATCCTGAATGGCAGCCGATCCTGCATCCGCCGCCGCCTCCAGAGGAGGAGGCCCAGGCAGCGGATGTATCCACTTCGCACTAATCCGCCTGGCAACGGGAATCGGCAAGGACAGGTCCCATGAAACTCCTGCTCAAGATAAACATTATAATGGTGATCGTGTTCCTGCTCGGCCTGGCAGCAGCCTACACGGTCGCAGAGCGGCTGCTGCAGCGGAACGCGCGTGCGGAAATTCAGAATAACGCGCGTATCATGATGGAGTCGGCGCTGGCGGTGCGTGCTTACACGGTCTCGCAGATCAAGCCACTGCTCGACACGCAGATGCGCTACAAGTTCCTCCCGCAGACGGTGCCCTCCTACTCGGCCACCGAGTATTTCAACATCTTGCGCAAGACCTTCCCCGAGTATGCGTACAAGGAAGCCACGCTGAACCCGACCAACCTCCGTGACCGCGCGGTCGACTGGGAAGTCGACGTCGTCAATCACTTCCGCGAGAACTCTGACGCCAAGGAGCTTACGGGGGAGCGCGACACCCCGACCGGGAAGACACTGTACTTGGCACGGCCGCTGCGCATCCTCGATGAGAAGTGCCTCGCCTGCCATAGCAGTGTTAGCGCGGCGCCGCAGACCATGCTGGACCTCTACGGCACTGCCAATGGCTTTGGTTGGCAGTTGAAGGATGTCATCGGGGCGCAGGTGGTCAGCGTGCCATACGACCTGCCGCTGAAGCGTGCCGCCGAGGCGCTGAAGAAATTCGTCTACATGCTGATTGGCCTGTTTCTGTTCCAGTTCCTGGCCCTGAATCTTCTGCTCGCGTTGTTGGTCGTGCGGCCCGTCCGCAGACTTGCCGGTATCGCTGATGAGGTAAGCAAGGGCAATATGGAGGCGCCGGATTTCCCCTCAAAGGGCGGTGATGAGATCTCCACGCTTGGGGCCTCGTTCAATCGCATGCGGCGCAGCCTCGTCGAAGCCATGAAGATGCTGCAGTAATCGAGGTCCGCACGAAATCTGCTTATGACAGTACCGCGCATTGTCGGCAAGTACGAGATTGTGGATGCCATCGGCGTAGGTGGCATGGGCACGGTATACCGTGCGTTCGACCCGACGCTCGAGCGAATGGTGGCTCTCAAGATCGTGCAACTCGATCGGGTGCACGATGTGGGACCCGAACAGCTGCGCGAACGCTTCCGCAACGAGGCGCGGGCCGTGGCGCGCCTGAATTACCCGGCGATCGTCAGCATATTCGATTACGACGACCAGGACCCGGCCGGCGCTTACATCGCGATGGAGTATGTGCAGGGGTGTGCGCTGGATGAGTACGTCAAGCAGCGTCCGGAGCTGCATCTGGAGGATGCGATCAGCGCGATGCAGCAGGTGCTGGGCGGCCTGGCGTACGCGCACGGCAAGGACGTCGTGCACCGGGACGTCAAGCCCTCGAATCTGCTGGTGACGCGCGATGGCTTGGTGAAGATCACCGACTTCGGCATTGCGCGGATCGGTCCGCGCGTTACCACGCAGAGCGGGTTGCTGATTGGCACGCCGCAGTACATGGCGCCCGAGCAGTACATGGGTGGTGTGGTCGATCACCGCTGCGATATTCACGCAGCGGGGGCCGTGCTGTATGAGCTGCTCACCGGGTCGCCGCCCTTCACGGGGAGCTCCTCCGAGGTCATGTACAAGGTTTGCCACGAAGTGCCGAAGCCGATGTCATCCGTCGCTGCTTCGGTCCCCAAGGTCTTCGATGCTATCGTCGCTAAGGCACTGGAGAAGCTGCCGGCCAACCGCTACGCCTCGGCGCTCGATTTCCAGCAGGCGTTGCGCGCGAGCTGGCAGGTGATATCGCCGAAACCTCCCTCATCGACGCTGTCGCACAGTGCACGGCTGATCGCGACCGCCATTCACCGTCAGCCGGTCACTCCACAGCACGCGGTAGCACCCGCTCCCCCGCAGGCGCCCAATTCCGCGGATCCACGGCTGGCGCCGAGAGTCCCGTCCACGCCGTTGCGATCCGGGGGCGCGCCGCACTCGCTTGTCGCGTGGTCTCGGGAGCAGCTGGCCGAGATCGAGCGGCAGCTCCTGCCCTTAGTCGGTCCGATGGCAAAGATCCTCGTGCGCGATGCAGCGGCCACGACGGCGAGCCGCCAGGAGCTGTATCAGCTGCTGGCCCGCCACCTGCAAGGCCCGGAGGAACGGCGACAGTTTCTGCTCTTCGCCGAGCGCAACAACCCGGCAGGCCAGGGCGTGAAGCCCGGAATCGGTCCGGCGCTTCCGTTGACGGCGGAGGGCACGCAACGCGCAAGTCAGCTCCTCGCCCACTACATTGGGCCCATCGCGACGATCGTGACGCGCAAGGCCGCCAAGACCGTAACCGATGAAGCGCAGCTCTATGCGTTGCTCGCGGAGAAGATTGACGCGGGGCCGGAGCGTGACCGCTTTATTCGGGAGGCCCAGCGACGTCGCTGACAGCGGCGCGCTCTCGGCGGCGACTCGCCACTCGCGCACACGGCCCGGCTCGATGCTTCCCCTGCGGTTTGCGGCTCATCCGTAGGCGGGAGTGTTAGCACGCCAGCCAGGCCGGATGTCGCAACGCGACAATCCTGATAATCATCTAGCCGGCCTCCACCCGCGTCGTGAGACGCGGTGGGGTTAAAGTCAAAGTGCTTGGTTTTGAGCTTTGACCCCGATGGAGGCCGTATGAGCAAGTTTAGCGGAATCGACCTGCACTCGAACAACAGCGTGGTGGTAGTGAGTGACGAGGCGGACCGGATTGTGTACCAGCAACGAATGCCGAATGAGTTGCCTGTAATCCTGCAGGCGCTTGAGCCGCACCGCAGCGAACTCGTCGGCGTAGTGGTGGAGTCGACCTACAACTGGTACTGGTTGGTCGATGGGCTGCAGGCTGCCGGGTACCGAGTGCATCTGGCGAACACGGTGGCGATCAAGAAGTACGACGGATTGAAGTACAGCGGGGACTTTGCCGATGCGGCGTACTTGGCGCAGTTGTTGCGGCTGGGGATTTTGCCGCAGGGGTATATCTGTCCCCCGGCTCGACGGGTGGTGCGCGACTTGGCGCGCCGGCGCATGCAGCTGGTACGACTGCGGACAATGCAGGTGCTGTCGATCGAGAACGTACTGTCGCGTCAAACGGGCCATCGCTTAAAGAGCAATGAGATCAAGCGTTTGACGCCCGAAGCAGTCGCGGGGCTGGGATTCTCCGCGGATGTTGCGCTTTCGGTGCAGGCCAATGTGGCGGTGATGAGAGCGCTGCAGGAGCAAATCGATACTCTGGAGCGACGGCTACTGGAGCGGGTGAAACTCGAGCCGGCCTTTGTGCTGCTGAAATCTGTACCGGGGATTGGCGTGACGCTGGCCACGGTGATCATGCTGGAGGTCTGCGACATCACTCGTTTTGCCAGCGTCGGGGATTTCAGTTCGTACTGCCGCTGCGTGGGCAGCGTCCATGAGAGCAATAACAAGAAGAAGGGCGCAGGAAACACGAGGAACGGCAATGAGTACCTTTCCTGGGCTTTCGTAGAGGCCGCTCACGGCGCGCTGCGAAGCTGCCCCCAGGCCAAGTGCTTCTACGAACGCAAGAAGTGTCAACGGAACGCGACGGTCGCGAGCAAAGCACTGGCCCACAAGCTTGCGCGCGCATGCTTCCACATCTTGCGTACCGGCAAGCCTTTCGAGGTGCAGCGATGCTTTCACTGAGATTGGCACGGGGCACAACGAGCCAGAGTTGGGACTGGATGAAGAACCATCAAATCTGATTGAACGGTGTGCCCGGTGCCGCGCTTTCAAGGAGTTCGAGGTCGAATATGAATCGCCCAAGTCATGAGCCGATGTGGGCTGGCGTCCTGCAAGGGCCGAGCCATCGATCTGTCGCAAATCCTATGGACATGAGCTTGGTACCAACGTTTTTCTGGGGTGACCGATTGGTCACCAGGGGCAGCGCCACGGCGCAAGCCTTCCGCTGACCTCGATCCCGATGGGTGTCTGGTGCGATTCTTCAAAGACGCAAACCAACAGTACCGAGAAACCGGGCGCGGTTCGCCGATCTCGAGCAGCACCGGGGAGCGCCGAAGGGGGCCGGAGGTCAGCCCGCGTGCACAGCACGTGGGCTGAGAAGAGGAGGCTATTGTGCTCTTGACTTTGGCCGGCTAATGGGTGTCCCAACACCGCAGCGTATTGAGTCATGGGTGATTCGCCTCACCCGCGCGACCGGAGATCGTGGACTTGTTACGGGCGACAATGAAGCGTGAGTGGGCGCTGGCGCAAGCTTGGCTGCGGCGAGCTGATGTCGGAGCCCTCAGCTTGACACTGCCCGGACTGGCGTCCCGTAAAGGCTATCTTCAACGTTGCGGTTGATCTGCTTGCGCGGGACCGGACCGCGTACCTGCAGGAGGCAGCTGCCCGCGGCTGACAGCAGGAGCGGTGCAACCGCTTATGCGGGCCGCTGCCGGACTTTGCGGAAAAACTGCGTCCGCTCCTCAGGATTATCGAGGTGCGCTGCCAACAGCTCGAAATACCCGCGCTCATCGTGCGCGTCCTGTGCCGCCCGGCGGCTGAAGACTATGGCGATCGGGCCGATGAAGTGGGCGAGCACGCGTCCGCCGTGCGCAATCGACGCATCCGTCAACGGAATGATCCGCTTCGGTGCCGGTGACGCAGCGTGGGTCGGCATCGGCCGAGTCGGGCTCTCTGCCGACGGAGTACTGCCTGGGCGCGCGGGCGGCTCGGTCGGCGCGCTGGCGACGGAAGCCGGCTGTGCACTCATCGGCG
>Ga0306920_100014047_pt1 | contig 10923 bp, 11 predicted proteins | sample flu12Cox44000170_FD_204666 | JGI IMG/M metagenome (GOLD analysis project Ga0306920, IMG submission 204666) | Lab enrichment of tropical soil microbial communities from Luquillo Experimental Forest, Puerto Rico - flux4day.12C.oxic.44.000.170 (v2)... | ecosystem: Environmental > Terrestrial >...
TAAGGGTCTTTGCCGGCCAGCCCGATATCGCGATTGAGCATTTTCAGAACTATTCGCGGCTCAGCCCACGCGACCGCATGGCAACTCACCTGAACGTGATTGGCGAAGCCTACTTCTTCAGCCGCCGCTTCGTCGAGGCAGCGGCAAACCTGCTCGCCTCTCTAGACTTAGCGCCGACTTTCCCGGTAACCTACCGCGTCCTCGCTTCCTGCTATGCGCATATGGGAGGGCTCGACGATGCGCGAGAGATCGTCAGGCGGTTGCGCGCGATTACGCCTGCCGTGATGGAACCCGCTACGCGCTATCGGAACGCGGAGCTCCGTGAGCTTTTCCTGTCCGGACTACGCCTAGCGGGCGGCGAAGCGAACTGAGCCGGATCCCCCATCTCACCCGCCAAATCCCGCAGCGGGGCGCCCAGACGTCTCGGATTAGCGGAACGGGTTGATCATGGTGACCCCGTCGACTTCCCGGCCATGGGCCATGTCCTCGGTGTAAAGCGTGCGGCACCCGAGGGCGCGAGCGGCGGCGATGATCGCGCTGTCCCAATAGGAGAAGCCGTGCGCCGCCTTGATTTCCAGCGCACCGGTGAGGATCGAAAGCGTGATCTCCTGCACTCTGAAACGCGTCCATGTCGTGATCAGACCCGCGGCAATCTCGTGAGGCAGCGGGTCGGGCCGCGTCGATCGCGTCGCCTGTACATAGAATTCCTGCAGCACCTGCACCGACAGCGCGCCCTCGTCCCGCTCCAGCAAGTCGATGGCCCGATCCCGTTTTGACGCTTCCGCCGGATGACGACTGATCGAGTAGAGCAGGATATTGGTGTCGAGGAAATGCAGCGGGGTCAAACGCCGCGGCGATGAAGATCGTCGCGGGACAGCCGATCGGATGCCTGAAAGGCAGTGATGCGCACGCGCAGTTCACGCTCCTCGCGCTTGAGCCTTTCGGCCTCGGTCTCGCCGGAGCCAAGTTCCAGCAGAAACCGCTTCACCAGTGCGGATACCGACGTATCTCGTTGGGCGGCTATCATGCGGGCCCGGCGGTAGGTTTCGTCATCAAGTGATACTGTGATATTCTTCATCTTCTCACAGTAATCTCCATCCCTAACACCGTCAAGAGCTGTTTCGACCAACGAGATTGCCGTCGCACGGTGCCCGCGAGCCGCGCTTTCCCGAGCCCGGCCATACGGCCGCGTGTTTTCGTACGACGCGGACGATAGCCATTCTCTAGACCTGCGCCGCGGTCCTCGCGGCGCTACGCTTACTGTCAACCTATTGACCATCTTCTCCGAGAACTGCAGTCTACTTTTGGTCAGGAGGCGGTAAGTGGGCGGCGTGCCAGACGCCGCATTTGGCCGCTCGATGAGCAGGGGAACATGGGTCATCCTACGATCTATCCGACCGGCGTCACTTTGTACGATCCCGCTAAAGCGTGGAACGGGTACACCATTTTCCCGGCAGCGGATCTCGGCGCTCTGCTGATCGATATGAATGGGAGGGAAGTGCAGCTATGGAAAGGCTTGCAGGGCTTTCCCAACAAATTGTTGCCGGACGGTCAGGTCTTTGGCAGCACCGGGCGGCGCGACCCTAACCATGGTTTCCAGGATCAAACGGACCTGGTCCAAGTCGATTGGGAAGGCAATATCGTTTGGCGGTTCAGCCGGTTGGAAAATATCTCCGACCCCGGACAAGAACCGCGGTGGTATGCGCGCCAGCATCACGACTTTCAGCGCGAAGGCAATCCCGTCGGATATTATACGCCAGGCCAGACGCCCATAAACTATGGCGGCAAGACGTTGCTGTTGGTGCACGAAGATGTACGAAATCCAAAAATCTCCGATCAGCCTCTGCTCGATGACAAGCTCATCGAGGTGAGCTGGGCAGGTGAAATCTTATGGTCATGGCGCGCCAATGAACATTTCAGCGAACTGGGCTTTGATGACGCGGCGAAAGAAATTCTATCCCGCGACCCCGGCCTCAAAAAACTGGCGGGCGGCGCCGTGGGCGATTGGCTGCACATCAACTCGGCGTCATTTGTCGGTCCCAATCAGCATTTCGATGCGGGCGATCACCGCTTTCATCCCGACAACGTCATCTGGGATGCGAGGGAGGCGAATATCATCGCCATCACCGACAGGAAGACGGGCAATATTGCGTGGCGTCTTGGCCCCAATTACGATGGCAGCGAGGCCGAGCGCAAACTGGGTTGGATCATCGGTCAGCATCATGCCCACATCATTCCGCGCGGTCTGCCGGGCGAAGGCAATTTGCTGTTGTTCGACAATGGCGGTTGGGCGGGCTACGGCAAATCCAACCCTGCTTCGCCGACCGGACGTATGAACGCTAGGCGGGATTATTCTCGTGTTTTGGAAATGGACCCGATTTCACTCCAGATCGTGTGGCAATACACTCCGGCCGAAGCGGGTTTCCTTATACCGCTCGATGCTTCACGCTTTTACAGCCCCTTTGTTAGCAGCGCCCAGCGTCTGCCAAATGGCAATACGCTGATTACCGAGGGATCGGACGGCCGTATTTTCGAGGTCACCGGAAACCACGAGCTGGTCTGGGAATATATCAGCCCTTATTGGGGAAACAGCCGTCTCGGGCTTGCCGCCGGGCTCAATATGGTTTACCGAGCCTATCGGGCACCCTATGCCTGGGTCCCCCAGCGCGAAGCCCCGACCGAGACCCAGATCTCGGCTTTGGAGAAGTCTCGTTTTCGAGTGCCAGGTGCCGCTCCCCCGGGGCGTGAGCGCGAAATCTCGGTGCCGGGTGTCGAGGCCGACCAGCCAGACGCCGCCTTCTGTGTAGCGCCATCAGGTGACTCTCTTTGAGCCAACCGATTTTGAAGAATGGCCGGCAACGTGATAGCCTTGCTTGGCTGAATCGCCCCAGGAGGAACCGGTGACCGATGCCCTTACCGTCATTCGCCATGTCGAGCGGCCGACCGTCGAATTTCCGGGCGGCGCCACCTATCAGCCGATCATCGGCGACGACACCGGCGCCGGCATGCCAATCCGCACCGGCATCCAGACCTCACAACCCGGCTATCAGACACGGCTGCACTCGCACCCCTATGTCGAGGTACTGACAGTGCTGGAAGGCCGCGGCGAGGCCTGGCTGGACGGCGAGGATGGGGTCGTCCCGCTCGAGCCCGGGATGTCGATCGCGTTCCCGGCCAACCGAGTGCACGGATTTCGCACGGTTGGCGACCAGCCGCTCGTCACCGTCGGCATCCACACTTTCGGCAAACGCATCGTCAACTACGTCGAGCCTCCTGCCGGCGGCGGCTGACCCCCCTTTCCTTCCGCCGCCCATCGCGGCACATTCTTTCGTTTTCGCAATCAGGGAGACCGGCGATGGCCATCAGCCGTTTTGACAAGACACAACCGCCCGGCCCCCGCATGAGCCGCTGTGTGGTGCGCGACAATACGGTCTATCTCGCCGGACTGACCGCCAGCGACGCGACGCAGGACATCAAGGGACAGACCAAGCAGATCCTCGACAAGATCGACGGCTATTTAGCCCAGGCGGGAACCAACAAATCGAACCTGCTGTCGGCCAATCTGTGGATCAAGGACATGGCGCTGTTCGCCGACATGAACTCGGTGTGGAACGCCTGGGTCGACCCCGAGAACCCGCCGGCGCGCGCCTGCGTCAAGGCCGATATGGCGCGCCCGGAGATCCTCGTCGAAATCATGGTGACCGCCGCCAAATAACATCGACCCTGTACCGCAAAGGTCGCAGAGGATTCGCAACGTACGCGAGCAATCCGGGAGATCTGCGTCCTCTGCGCATCCCTGGCGTCCTCTGCGGTAAAATTTTTGTTTTGAGGCGCCGGACAGGCTGGACGCTAGGTCATTCCGATTTCGCCATCGACGACATGCTCGACTCCGAGCTCCGGGATCGACAAGGTGACCCGCGGCTTGAGCAATGCGTTTTCCGCGAGTCGTCCGTTGGCGAGCGCCTCGCGTACCGCCGTCTCGATCTCGCGTTGCGAGGTTACTCCGACGACCTTGAGGAACTTGCGGATATCCATGTTGAAGCGGTCTTCGTTCATCGTTCACTCTTCGCGATAACACTCTGAACGGCATGCTGAAGTAGACCCTGACACTTTCCTCCGCAATCGTCATCTCATTCGAACCTTCTGCTTCAGCCATGGCACTGAACCATCGGGCGCACGGACCGATGCCGATCACCGACGCCGGATCCCCCCCGACGCCGGAGCCGATAACCGTCTATCGGGAGCTATGCCGAAAGGGGCTGCTACAGCCGGACCCGGCGCAACAGCAGGCAATCGAAAGGCTGCAAAGTCTCTACCGCGCCCTCTTGGAGTACCAGCCCGAGACCGGGCTGCGCGGCTGGCTCGCCCGCTTCGGCCTGACTGAGAATGGCGGCACGCACGTCCCGGTCGGGCTCTACCTGTGCGGCCCGGTCGGGCGCGGCAAATCGATGCTGATGGATTTGTTTTTTGCCGCGGTGCCGAGCCAGCGCAAGCGGCGGGTCCATTTCCACGCCTTCATGCTCGAAGTCCATGACCGCATTGAGCGGGAACGGCGGGCGAAGACAGATGCGCCGATCCTCAAGGTCGCCGCCGACATCGCCCGTGAGGCGGCATTGTTGTGCTTTGACGAATTCCAGGTCGATGACATCGCCGACGCGATGATCCTCGGGCGCCTGTTCACCACCCTCTTCGACGCAGGGGTTGTGGTCGTGGCGACATCCAACCTTGCGCCGGACCGGCTCTACGAGCACGGCCTGCAGCGCGAGCTCTTTCTCCCTTTCATCGGGCTCCTGAAAGAAAAGCTCTATGTGCTGGAGCTCGACAGCGGGCGCGACTGGCGTCTCGCAAGGTTGGTCGGCAAGCCGGTCTACTACCACCCGCTCGACCCAGCCGCGCACGAGGCGCTCGCGAGCGCCTTCGCCGAGCTGACCGACGGAGCGCCCGGCGAGAGCATGACCCTCCTGGTCAAGGGGCGCTCGCTTGTCGTGCCGCGAGCCGCCCGCTCGGTCGCCTGGTTTGGCTTCGCCGAACTCTGCGAGCGACCGCTCGCCGCCCCCGATTACCTCGCGCTCGCCGGACGTTTCGCGGCGGTCATCGTCGAAGGGATCCCGCGCCTCGGCCCAGAGCAGCGCGACGCCGCCCGGCGCTTCAACATCCTGGTCGACGCACTTTACGAGGCGCGCACGTTGCTGATCGCCTCGGCCGCGGTGCCGCCCGAAGCGATTTACGCCGACGGCGACGGCACCTTCGAGTTCCAGCGCACGGTCTCGCGCCTGATCGAAATGCAGAGCGAAGATTACATCGCCAACCGTCCGCGACGATGAGCGTGGTCCGGCCAAACTGAGCTGACGCAAACGAATGGGAGGGCGCCGTTGACCCCGAATATCTTGTTCATCCTCGCCGACGATCTCGGCTATGCCGACCTGTCCTGTTATGGGCGGCGCGATTTCACCACGCCGAACATCGACCGCATCGCCGCTGACGGCATGCGCTTCACCCAGGCCTATGCCAATTCCGCGGTGTGCACCGCCTCCCGCGTGGCGCTGATCACCGGGCGCTACAAATACCGGTTGGCGGTCGGGCTGGAGGAGCCGCTGGCCAGCCGCGAGACGCGGGACGTGGGGTTGCCACCGGAGCACCCGACCCTGCCGTCGATCCTGAAGAAGGCCGGCTACCAGTCGGCCCTGATCGGCAAGTGGCATCTGGGCCGGCTGCCCGATTTCGGTCCATTGCAGAGCGGATACGATCATTTCTACGGCTTCCGCGCCGGTGTGCTCGATTACTTCACGCATAAATACGGGCCGCCTTCGTCCGATACCGAGGATCTGTGGGAAGACGACGTCAAGATCCGTCACACCGGATATCTGACCGACCTGTTGGGAAATCGCGCGGTCGATGTGGTCAATGCGTATGCAAAGCCGGGGCAGCCCTTTCTCGTCAGTCTGCACTTCAACGCGCCGCACTGGCCGTGGGAGGCGCCGGGTGACGAGGCGGAGTCGCAGCGTCTGACCAACCTGTTCCATTTTGATGGAGGCACCCAGCGCACTTACCGGCGCATGATACAGCAGATGGATTTGCAGGTCGGCCGCGTATTGCAGGCGCTCGACGCGAATGGCATCGCGGAGAACACGATCGTCGTGTTCACCAGCGACAATGGCGGCGAGCGCTATTCCGACACCTGGCCGTTTACCGGCAGAAAAACCGAGCTCTTGGAGGGCGGGCTGCGCATCCCGGCGGTGACCCGCTGGCCGGCCCGAATTGCAGCCGGCGGCGTTTCCGACCAGGTCATGATCAGCATGGATTGGCTGCCTACCCTGCTCGCCTGCGCGGGCACCGCGCCCGATCCGGCCCACCCGTCAGACGGTGTCAACCTGCTGCCGTGGTTGAGCCAAGGCGCAGCGCCGATGTCGCGCAAGCTGTTCTGGCGCTACAAATACGCCGACCAGCAGGCAGCCCGCGACGGTGACTGGAAGTATTTGAAAATTCTCGACAACACCTTTCTGTTTGATGTGGTCCAGGATCCGATGGAGCGAGCCAACCTCAAGGACCGCCATCGCGACGTCTATGACCGCTTAGTCGGGCAATGGAACGAGTGGGATGCGACGATGCTGCCGCTCGATCCGCAAAGCTCTACCCTCGGCTTCACCGGAGATCAGCTCGCCGACCATTACGGCGTCAAGGCGGGTGCCTGATCATCTGACTACGGCGCCCGAACCTGCACCTCGCCGAATGCAAGCTCCGTATCTCGCGAACCGCTCGCGGCGATGAGACCAGACCCTTCCGTGGTGCTTCCCTGTTACGTCAATTTATCTCCCTGTTCGGCCGATTTAATTCCCTGTTCGATGGCGTAGCGAATTTTCCTTTCGACTGACGAAATATCAATGGCTTACCAGTGAAGTTAGCCTCCGCGAACCGCCGGCGAGGCGATCTTCCCGGTATTTTCCCTTCGCACAGGGAAAGGCGGTGCACGCCGAGAGGCCGCCTTGCCCGCCCTCCGGATTCGCGCTAAGACGCGAGCCGTACCGCGCTCGGGATCGGCGCCCTCAAAGACGAGGCATTCGTATGGCACGCAACAAGATCGCGCTGGTCGGGGGCGGGCAGGTCGGCGGCACGATCGCGCTGCTGGCCGGGCTCAAGGAGCTCGGCGACATCGTGCTGTTCGACGTCGTCGACGGCATGCCGCAAGGCAAGGCGCTCGACATCGTCCAGGGCTCGACGATCGAAGGCTACGACGCGATCATCGCGGGGACGAACGACTACGCCGCGATTGCCGGCGCCGATGTCGTCGTCGTCACCGCCGGCATTCCGCGCAAGCCCGGGATGAGCCGCGACGATCTGATCGGGACCAACGCCAAGATCGTCGCGACGGTGGGTGCAGCGATCAGGAAGCATTGCCCCGAGGCCTTCGTCATCACGATCACCAACCCGCTCGACGTCATGGTGTGGGTCATGCGCGAGGCCTGCGGGCTGCCAGCGCAGCGCGTCGTCGGCATGGCCGGGGTGCTCGACAGCGCCCGTTTCCGCTATTTCCTCGCCGAGGAGCTGAAGGTCTCGGTCGAGGATGTCAGCGCCTTTGTGCTCGGCGGCCACGGCGACACGATGGTGCCGCTGCTGCGCTACTCGACGGTTGCCGGCATCCCGTTGCCCGACCTTGTCAGAATGGGATGGACGACCAAAGACCGGCTCGACAAGATCGTCCAGCGCACCCGCGATGGCGGCGCCGAGATTGTCGGCCTTCTGAAGACGGGGTCGGCGTTCTACGCGCCCGCCAGCTCGGCGATCGCGATGGTCGAGGCCTATCTGCGCGACAAGAAGCGGGTATTGCCCTGCGCGGCGTTGCTCCAAGGCCAGTACGGCGTGCGCGACCTCTATGTCGGCGTCCCGGTGGTGATCGGCGCCGGCGGCGTCGAGCGCATCGTCGAGATCGAACTCGATCGCGAGGAGCAGACGGCCTTCGACAAATCGGCCGCCGCGGTCCACGAACTGATTGAGGTCGTTAAGGGCATGAAGATTCTGGGGGCATGAAGATCCTGGGCTGATCCGATGAACATCCACGAATACCAGGCGAAAGAGCTGCTGGCGAAATTCGGCGTCGCCGTGCCGCGCGGCGGGGTGGCCTATTCGGCCAACGAGGCGGTCGAGGTGGCACGCCGGCTCGGCGGGGAGGTCTGGGTGGTCAAGGCGCAGATCCATGCCGGCGGGCGCGGCAAGGCCGGCGGGGTCAAGCTCGCGCGCTCGGAAGACGAAGTCGCGGCCGCGGCGCGCGCGATGCTGGGTCGGAAGCTGGTGACCCATCAGACGGGACCGGAGGGCCGCGAGGTCAAACGTGTCTATGTCGAGGAGGGCTGCGACATCGCCCGCGAGCTCTATCTCGGGATGTTGATCGACCGCACCACCCAACGAGTGACCCTGATCGGCTCAACCGAGGGCGGGGTGGAGATCGAGGAGGTAGCGGCACATGCGCCGGAGAAGATCCTGACCGAGGCGATCGACCCGGCGAGCGGGATCGAGCCGTTCCACGCGCGCAATTTCGCCTTCGGGGTTGGGCTCGAAGGCGCCCGGATCGGTGTTGCCGTCAAGTTCGTGACGGCACTCTACCGGGCGTTTTGCGAGCTCGACGCCTCGGTCGCCGAGATCAACCCGCTGGTCGTGACCAAGTCGGGTGAGCTCGTCGCCCTCGACGCCAAGATCGGCTTCGACGACAACGCGCTCTACCGCCATCCCGAGATCGCGGCCTTGCGCGACGAGGACGAGGAGGACCCGACCGAGATCGAGGCCGGCAAGCACGGGCTCAACTACATCAAGCTCGACGGCAATATCGGGTGCATGGTCAACGGCGCCGGCCTGGCGATGGCGACGATGGACATCATCAAATTGCACGGTAGCAGCCCGGCGAATTTTCTCGACGTCGGCGGTGGTGCGACCAAGGAGCGGGTGACGACGGCGTTCAAGCTCATTCTGAGCGACCCCAACGTCGAAGGGATCCTGGTCAACATATTCGGCGGGATCATGCGCTGCGACGTCATCGCCGAGGGTGTGGTCGCCGCGGCGCGCCAAGTCAATTTGCACGTCCCGCTCGTCGTTCGCCTCGAAGGCACCAATGTCGATTTCGGCAAGCGCATCCTGCAGCAATCCGGGCTGCCGATCCTCGCGGCTGAGCACCTCGCCGACGCGGCGCAAAAGGTGGTGGCTGCCGTGAAGGAGGCCGCCTGATGGCGATCCTCGTCGACGCTTCCACCAAGGTGATCTGCCAGGGGATTACCGGCTCTCAGGGCACTTTTCACTCCGAGCAAGCGATCGCCTACGGCACCAAGATGGTCGGCGGTGTGACACCGGGCAAAGGCGGCAGCCGGCATCTCGACCTGCCGGTCTTCAATACCGTGCATGAGGCCTGTTCCGCGACCGGCTGTGATGCGACGGCGATCTACGTCCCACCGCCCTTCGCGGCCGATGCGATCCTCGAGGCAGCCGACGCGGGCATCCCGCTGATCGTCTGCATTACCGAAGGCATCCCGATACTCGACATGGTGCGCGTCAAGCGCAGCCTGTCGGGCGGCCGATCGAGGCTGATCGGCCCCAACTGCCCAGGCGTCATTACCCCCGACGAATGCAAGATCGGCATCATGCCGGGGCACATCCACCGTCGCGGCAAAATCGGCATCGTCTCACGCTCCGGCACCCTGACCTATGAGGCGGTGTCCCAGACAACGGCTGTCGGTCTCGGGCAGTCGAGTTGTGTGGGGATCGGCGGCGATCCGGTCAACGGCACGAACTTTGTCGAGATCCTCGAGATGTTTCTTGCCGACGACGAGACCGAGGCGATCGTCATGATCGGCGAAATCGGCGGCAGCGCCGAGGAGGACGGCGCCGATTTTCTGAAAGCCGCGCGGACGAAAAAGCCGGTCGTCGGATTTATCGCTGGCAGCACGGCCCCGCCGGGTCGGCGCATGGGCCATGCCGGCGCGATCATTGCCGGGGGCAAGGGCGGAGCCAGCGACAAGATGGAGGCATTGCGCAGCGCCGGGGTGGTCGTCGCCGAATCGCCCGCCGCGATCGGGACGACAATGCGCGAGGTGCTGCGGGCCTAAATCTGGCAGTCGAGGCCCGCTGCACGCATATAAAGCCGGCATGGCTGACCTCGATGGCACGACGTTTCTGACCGGCGCCAATGCCGGCTTCATCGCCGAGCTCTACGCGCGCTTTCTCAAGGATCCCAACTCGGTCGACGAGAGCTGGCGTCGGTTCTTCTCGGATACGGGCGACGACCTTTCGACAGTGCTCACGGAGCGCCGCGGACCGGCTTGGTCGAAGCCCACACTTGTCACGGCCGCCGACGGCGCCGCGCCGGTAGCAGAGTTCGGTGCCGAGGCGCTACGCCAGGCGGCGATCGACTCGATCTGCGCCTTGAACCTGATCCGCGCCTACCGAGTGCGCGGTCATCTCGAAGCCGATCTAGACCCTCTCGGCCTCGAAAAGCGCGGGCCCTACCCCGAGCTCGACTACCACAGCTACGGTTTTACCGAAGCCGATCTCGACCGTGAGATCTTCATCAACAACCTGCTCGGTCGCGAGCGCGCCACCTTGGGCGAGATCGTCGCGCTGCTGCGAGCGACCTACTGCGGCACGATCGGCGTCGAATACATGCACATCCAAGTGCCGGCCGAGCGGGCGTGGATTCAGGAAAAATACGAGAAACAGAAGCGCCTTGAGCTGTCGACATCGATTAAAAAGGAGATCCTGCAAATCCTGACCGTCGCCGAGACATTCGAGCTGTTTCTCGATCGTCGCTACACCGGCACCAAGCGGTTCGGCATCGAGGGCGCCGAGTCGCTGATGCCAGCGCTCGAGGCGATCCTGCGCCGCGGGAGCGAGCTGGGCATCCGCGAGTTCGTGATCGGCATGCCCCACCGGGGCCGATTGAAC
>Ga0306920_100014048_pt1 | contig 10923 bp, 10 predicted proteins | sample flu12Cox44000170_FD_204666 | JGI IMG/M metagenome (GOLD analysis project Ga0306920, IMG submission 204666) | Lab enrichment of tropical soil microbial communities from Luquillo Experimental Forest, Puerto Rico - flux4day.12C.oxic.44.000.170 (v2)... | ecosystem: Environmental > Terrestrial >...
TCATACTAGGAGACGTTAAAGTTGGCCGGCATACGTGGATTGGCCCCAACGTAATCCTCGACGGCAGGGGCGGTCTCGCTATCGGGGACTATTGTAGCATCAGCGCTAGCGTGCAGATCTATACGCATGACACAGTGCGGTGGTCGACCTCGCTTGGCAAAGCCGCTATGGAGGTCAGGCCGACGCTGATCGGCGACGGCGTCTATATCGGCCCCGGTTCGATCGTTCAAATGGGCGTTAAGATCGGTGATCGAGCAATCATCGGCGCACTGTCTCTTGTGAACAAGGATGTTCCGGAGAGGGCGCGCGCTTACGGCAGCCCCGCGAGAGTACTCACGGATAGAAGTGTGCCCGAGTGAATTCCCGTAGTTTGTGATCCTGATTGCCGGATCGATTCGGCGCTGGGATCACGATGTGCAAGCCCTATTCACAGGACCTGCGTGAGCGTGTGAGCGACGGTAGATTCGGGCGCTGCGGCTTATAAAGCTGTCCCGCTGTTTCGGGTGAGTGTTTCTTACATTTATAGGGCGCCGGTCGCTGGGGCGCGACCGGGGACACAGTGGCATGTAACAAGACGGGCGGGGCGCAAAGCGAAACTTGATGCGCACGTCGAGGCCCTTCTCGCACGCATTGCTGAGCATCCCGGATTCTACGCTTGAGGAGCGATGGCGCGGCTTGCAGCCGAGCGTGAAGCGCTTGTTGACTACTTTGGGCCCGTTGAGGTCTCGATCGCCGACTTCTGTTGCTTCCTGGTAGCAGTCACCTTTGGCTAGTGTCGGCCTGCAACGTAGTCCGCTCTGCTACGCTCGTCTGACTGAGGGGACTTGGCCCCGAGACGCTTTCGGTGATCCTTGACAGGACTACCGGCCTGACGATCCTCCTGCTATCATGATCGCGCCTAACTGGGCTTTGCCGAGCGATCCCCGTCGAATGTGCCCCTGCGGTCATGATGAACTTGGCTCCAGTGATCGATTGGCAGCACGTTCTCGCGATAAGTCTCGCCTTTCACCACACGTTCTATGCCCGGAAAGGCTCCGGTCAGTTCCTGGACCAGAAAGAGCGGCCGCCGACGCGTTTCCTCACATACCCGCCATAGATATTCGCCCATCATGCCCAAGACGATCAGCTGCAACCCGCTGAGCATCAAGATGAGAACGATGATCGTCGCCCAACCCTCGGGCGCGCGGCCGTTGATGAGCGTGTCGAGCGCGACATAGCCGGCAAAGATGAAGCTCAACGCCGCGATTGTGATGCCGGTAGCCGAGGTCGCTCGCATCGGCAGCGATGAGAACGACACTACGGTGTCGACAGCGAGCTTGATCTTGCGACGCAGCGACCATTTAGAGACGCCGGAGTGCCGCTCCAGCTGGTCGTATCGGATTTCGGTCTGGCGAAAGCCGGCCAGCAGGATCAGACCCGAAGTCAAACGGTTGCGCTCAGGAAATGCGTTGAGAGCGTCGATCACCTTGCGATCGAGCAGGCAAAAGCTACCTGTCCCGCGCCGATAGGACGGCAGCGCTACGTGGCGAATCACCCCAGAGAACATGGCGGAGAGCAAGCGGTCGAGCCGGCTGTCCTGACGGCTCGCGAGCAGGCCCCACACGACATGAAAGCCCTCCCGCCACTTGGCTAGGAAGTGCGGGATCTCGCGCGGAGGATCTTGCAGGTCGCCCGCCATAATGACGGCGGCATGACCGGAGGCGAACTGCAGGCCCGCGGCAGCCCCGGTATGGCTGCCATAGTTGCGGCTCAATCGGACTATCTTGACCCTGGGATCCGCGCGATTGAGCTCTGCGAGGATAGCGAAGGTGTCATCGGTGCTGCCGTCCTCGACAAACAGGAACTCCCAGTCGAGTGATGGTTCCCCCGCGGCCACCTCGCAGAGCGCCTGATACATCGCTCGCACGTTGTCGCGCTCGTTATAGACCGGAACGATAACTGAACACATCATTGGTTCATTTTCGGCACGATATCCGCCCGACACGACAATGCCGCCAGGAATTTTGGAAGGTTCTCCTTGGTTGGGCGACACTGTTGAATTTACTCGCATGCCTCTTAATAACATACCGCGCATTCCCTCTCAAATCCACGAAAGAGAACCGATGTTGATTGGGGCGAGTGGGGACGTCGCCTGCTCAGGTTTGAGGGGGATGGACGCCATCGTGACCAGTTGTCGAACATGGTCTCGCCGGCCATGTTGAGGGCGCGTCACAAAGTAGCTGTCCCACTGTGCGGAGGTCGGCACCTAGCCCGGTGCTCGGGTTGGGTGCGCGCCCAAGTTGTGCCGCTCGAGGACGGGCGAGCAGCGCGATAATAAAGCGCTTTTATCTTTCGCTTCATCAGATGACTTCCGCGGGGTTGCCTTCGCCCGCTGGTCGCGGAACGCGATCATGTCGCGAAATTTCCTTCCGATCAAATAGAGGAGGACGGGCTTGCGAAACTCGGCGGCAGTCTCGCGCATGATCGCAATAGCCCCCACCTCGAGCCGCTCAAGATTGGGAGAAAGCTGACCGCTCATTGCGCCTGACTGTTTCGGATTGCGCTTGGTCGTATATCCGGTTGATCGCCGCAATCACCGCCTCGGTTGCGGCTTCGCTCATTCGCGAGTGCATCGGCAGTTGCACGCATTCGGCGGCGGCTGCTTCAGTCACCGGGAGGTGCGCGCCGATTGACCGGTACGGCGCTTCCAAATGCGATGCCATGACTCCACGCCGGGTGGGGATGCCCTCGGCATGCAGCGCATCCATGAGCGCATTGCGGTCGAGCGGTCCACTTGGCCTCACGCGGGCCTGAAAGCTCTGCCAATTGGGAGTGACGTGCGCAGGCACGAATGGTGGATCCAGGAATGGGTGGTTAGTCAAGGCTGCGACATACCGCTGTGCTGTGCGACAGCGGCGCCCCAGCATGTCGTTGAGGCGGTCCAGCTGACATAGCCCGATTGCCGCCTGGATATCCGTCAGCCGGAAATTGTATCCGATCTCCGGATAGGTCTCGAATGCCGTTGGCGCGGTACCGTGGCGTTCGAAGTCGCCGAGCGACATGCCCTGATGCCGCAGCCGTCGCAATCGTTGGGCGAGTGCGGCGTCGTTGGTAACGATCATGCCACCCTCGCCGGTGGTCACCACTTTGCGCGCGTGCAGGCTGAAGGCCGTCACGGTCGCCATGCTGCCGACCGGTCGGCCGCGGAAACGGCTGCCGACGGCGCAGGCGGCATCCTCGAACACTGTGATGCCGCGTTGTTCGGCGAGCGCAATGATCCGATCGATCTCGCACGGTAGCCCGACCTGATCGATTGGCAGAATGACCTTTGTCTTTGGTCCGATCTTCCGCGCGACATCGTCCGGGTCGACGTTGTAGGTGCGCGGATCGACGTCTACAAAAACCGGGGTCGCGCCCGCGTGCACGATCACGTTGACCGAGGCAATGAACGTGAGCGACGGCACGATCACCTCGTCGCCGGCCCCGATGCCCAGCGCCTTGAGGACGAGAAATCCGCCCGTCGTCCAGGACGAGACGCCGACCGCATGCTCGGCGCCGCAAAGCTCTGCAAAACGTCGTTCGAACTCGGCGAGACGCGGCCCGCCCACAACCCAGGTGCTGCGCACCGTCTCGGCGGCGGCCGCCGCTTCCTCGTCGCCGAAATAGGGACGGGCGAACGCTATAGTCTTACAGTCAGCCATCTGCCAGGTTGTTTGCTTGATCGGCCTCCGTCACGCAAGCGACAGCGGTCTGGATTCCGCGCGCATCACAATCAGTCGGGCATTTTCCAGTTTTCGACCTCTTTTTCGAGCAACATCGAGGGATCGGGATAGCGTCGTCGCGCGGCGCTCCGCCCATATGACATTCGGCGGCCGGTCACGGCGCGAGGCTCCCGGCCCAGGGGCACCATTCGAGCGGATTGTCGGGCGTGAGATCGGCCCGAACCAGTACATTTTCGACCTTGCCGAGAAACATGCAGTGGGTCCCCAGCGGCACGCGCGCGACGATCCGGCAATCGTAATGCACGGGAAGCTCGGCGAAGCCGACAGTGCCGCCCAGTTCGCGCATGGTCAGACCGCAGTTCGTCACCTTCGCCGAGTCGTTCCGATGAGACACATTTCCGAGATAGGTGATAGCGCTGAGAACGTCCGAACGGTATAGTGGCACGCCGCATCCGAACCGGTCGGCCGCGTCGAGTAGGTCGAGCGAGCCGCGCGCCGCATAGCGTTCGTTGATTCTCGCGTAGGAAACGCAGATCGCGACTGTGAGCGGGTGACGAGCGAGAATGGTGGTCGAACCGCAAGACATACCACCAAGCCGTCCGTCGCGGCCGCGCACCGTGATCAATGCGACGGAGGAGGGGAAGAAGCACGGCCATCGCGCACGATTGTTGTCGATTTCGATCTGATCCTCCGACAGTGGCGGGAGATGCTTGATTGCGAAACCGCTGTGGCGGTCATCAGCCTCGAATGCGATGGTGCCCGGCCCGGGAAAAACGTAGTCGGGGTGGTACGTCTTGACAAAATTCGTGCGCGCCAAGATCTCACCGCGTCGACGGACAAGCATCGGATCGGGCAGCGTCGCTCCCGGGCCGCCGCGCCAGACGGGAAGGCTGCGCCAATGTAGAGGCTGTTTGCCGTCCGCAATATCCTCGCGCAGCGAGATCGTTTCGATTTCGAGGAAATAGACGCGATGGCTGCCGAAATCGATCCACGGCTGCGCGTTGATGTCGTGGCCCTCGAAATCGCGTCCCGGCCGCACCAGGCGGGCCTCGTAGACGAGATAGGCGTCGCGGAACACGGGCATGGTCCCGGCAAGCGCGCGTGTAACGGCGAGCTCGGACGAGGCCAGCCGCTGCACCGGACGATCTTCTGGAACGGTTGCGATCGCGTTCATCAATGCAGTAAGCTGCTCGCCCGGCATAAAAAACTGGACGGCGACGCGGCCGGAGGCCTCGATCGCCTGCATGAACGTTCGCCGGACGTAATGTCGCGACGAAAGTGGCTCGCGGCAGTAGCCCAGCGCTACGACGTAAGGGAAACGATTGACGATGGAGGCACCGACGACCTTCTCCACGTGCGTGACGTCGTCGTGCCAGGTGGTAGTGATGCAGATTGGCGAGGGAAAGAACGCCGGCCAGCGGCTGTTGCCCGCGAGTTCGTCGCGGCTTTCCGGCAGGGCGCGGCACCAGTAGGCGCCATCCTGCGTGCGCTGCCAAGCCGCAGCAGCAAATGCATTCTCGTAGGGCCAAGAATAGCGGAACGCCTCCCGATCCTCCGGAAGACGAGCGGGCGCAATGGCGACGAAGTGGGCGTTAGGCACTGAAAGAAAACTCACGCATGGTTCGGATGACGCGATCGACTTGTCCGTCGGACATTCCATAAAACAATGGGAGTGACAGTCCCTCGCGCGCCCACTGCTCGGCGCGCGGAAACGAGTCGCGATCCCTGACGAGATGCGCGAGGCACGGCTGGCGTTGAAGCGGCACCGGATAATGCAGGCCGGTCTCGATGCCGGCACGCTGGAGGTGTTCGCGGAGTGCGTCGCGCTGCGGGGTACGCACGACGAACAAATGCCAGACGTGATCCCGGTGGTGAACGGCGGGTATTTGAAGCGGGAGACCGGCGAGCCCGCGCCGATAGCGCTCCGCAAGCGCGCGACGGCGCGCTGTCCAGGCGTCAAGTCGCATGAGCTTGTGGCGCAGAATGGCCGCCTGTAGTCCGTCCATGCGATAATTGAATCCAACTTGGGCGTGAATATAGGGCTCGCTCTGGCCGTGGCTGCGCAACGCCCGTAACCGTGCGGCGATGGTGGCATCATTGGTCGTCACCAGCCCGGCTTCGCCGGCGGCGCCGAGGTTCTTGCCCGGATAGAAGCTGTAGCATCCGAGCAGGCCCATTGTTCCCGCTGCGCGCCCGTCCCAGCGCGCGCCGATGGACTGCGCCGCGTCCTCGATCACAGCCAGGCGATGCCGCTCGGCAAAGGCAATGACCGCGCGCATGTTCGCGAGCTGGCCGTAGAGGTGTACCGGCAGGATCGCGCGCGTGCGCGGGGACAATCGCCGCGCGGCGTCGTCGACGTCGATTGTGCCAGTCGTTTCATCGACATCGCAGAGCACGGGTGTCGCGCCCGCGTAGAGCGCGCCCCACAGCGTCGCGATGAAGGTATGGGCCGGGACGAGAACCTCGTCGCCCGGCCCGATATTTGCGGCGATGATCGCGAGGTGAAGCGCCGAGGTCCCGGAATTGACGCCGATCGCATGCGCCGCTCCGAGGTATGACGCGATTTCGCGCTCAAACGCTTCGACCTGCGCGCCAAGACAAAAGGCGCTGGTCGCGAACACGTCGTTGAATTCCCGCTGTGCGCTCCCCGCGATCTCCCGCCACTGAATGCGAAGATCGTTGAACGGGATGAGTTCACCTGAGTGGACGACTGGCCTCTCGGCCTTCGTCGCGGCGGATTCCGGCCCAGTGCTCATAGCTGCGTGTGTCATTTCGTCCGCTTCCGCTGACGAACATCGCCGGCAACGCGAGCCGGATTGCCGGCCATGATTGCGTAGTCCCCGACGTCGCGCGTGACCACCGCCCCTGCTCCGATCAAAGATCCTTCGCCGACGACCTCGACAAACGGACCGATGCGGGTCTCATCACCGATCATGGCGGCATAGATGTTCACGAGCCCGGGATGGTAGATTCGAACGTCGCGGCCGAGCGACGTCAACGCAGCAACGGGCATGTCACCGAACCTTTCGAATCAAGCCAGACTTCGTCGATCCCCGGGGGTAAGCGTGCACGCGGAACGGACTCCCTCCGATCCATCTCCCGCTGCCATTAAGCGATAACGCCGATAATCGTCAAGTTTTACCGGGCAGCGGATCCAACCCTCCTGGTCACGATGAAAACTAGCTTGTTCATCAGATACTTATCCGACTCCGAGTCCCGACTCATTGGCGAATGGAACGGTGATAACCATCGCGAGACGAGATCGCGGCGAGCCAGGCCCGCCTGTTCGATGGCCTTGTGTTATCGGGCATGCGACCGCTGCCGGTAGTTGAGAGCAAAGCACGGCTTAACATCATCGCGGCCTTTCCCGTTCGCGCGCATCGCCTATGACGCGCCCTGGAACGCCAATAACGATAGCATGATCCGGCACGTTGGCGACGACAACCGCTGCGGCACCGATCATCGCCCCGCGACCGATCGTGACATTGGGAAGTATCGTCGCGTTCGTGCCGATCGAGGCGCGTGCCCGCACGATCGTTCGCAGCACCTTCCAATCGGCCTCGCCTTGGAGGTTGCCTTCTGTGGTGGTAGCGTGCGGGTAAAGGTCGTTGATGAACTTCACGCCGTGGCCAATAAAGACCTCATCTTCGATCTCTACGCCCTCACAAATGAAGCTGTGCGATGAAATCTTGCAGTTCTTGCCGATGAGGGCATTTTTCTGAATTTCGACAAAGCTACCAATTCGGGTCCCATCGCCGATCTGACAACCGTATAAGTTGACGAGTTCGGGATGAAAGATGACGACGCCACTCCCGAGCCTCACATCGGATTCAACCGGCATGCATATCCTCTAGAGTAATCTTAGGCGGCTGACGATCAGACCGTAACCGTCGGATCCAGATGCTTGCGGTAGCACTTTGTCGAAAGCGAGCCCATATTAAGCACGCGCTTGCCAGCGATCGGGTACTTGGCGATCGCCTCGCAGGTCCAGCGATCGGGCGTGCCGTAGATGGTCCAGTCCCGCTGTTCCGCCGGCAGCGCAAGCGTTCGCGCGATCTCAGCGATGTAGGCGTCGATCTCCTCGTCGCCGTAGATCAGCAGATAGTTGGCGGGATAGGTGCAGTCGCCCCAGGAATGCACGAGCGTCACCTTGCCGCCCATAGTGAACCGCTCGACCAGCTCGGCGGGGATCTCCTTCGGCGGTGAAGGGCAGGGCGCCGGTTTGCCCCAAAGCTCGCGGCAGAGCGATCGCTCTCGCCATGTCAGGCGGCGCACCGTGTAGTGCCAACCGCGGGCCCGGATCTCCGCGACGCCAGCCCGGTGGCCGAGGCGGCGCAGGTCGCCGCGCTCTTTGCCCTCGGCGACAAACAGCGTGTGCAGTATCGCATTCATGTTAAGGAGGTCGTCGCGCTCTTTGCCCACGGCGACAAACTGCGCGTGCAGTTGCGCATTGATGTTACGGACGTCGTCGCGCTCTTTGCCCACGGCGACAAACTGCGCGTGCAGTTGCGCATTGATGTTACGGGCGTCGTCGCGCTCTTTGCCCACGGCGACAAGCTGCGCGTGCAGTTCCTCATTCTCAGAGCCAAGTCGCTCGTTAGTGGTGCGCTGATCGGCTAATTCTTTGCCGACCGCGAGAGCCTGCGCCCACAGCTGTTTGTTCTCGGTGCGGGTGCGCAGCAACGATAGGACGGGCTGGCGACAGGTCGGGCAATCACCCGCAACGCACGAGGTACGTACATCCAATTCTCCGCTTTGAGAGTGAAAACAAAGGGGGTCTGCCACTGAAAGCTGCTGGGAGTTTATCTGCCGACCACTTGCTTGTCTTGAGGGACGCAAACAAATGCTGCTGCCGAGCCTCGAATCCGTCACGGATTCGTTATGGCTGAGACCCCCAGGCGCTGCAAAATGGGGAGCCGCGCTGATCCACGGGGGGCAGAATGAACATCCGGCCCTAGTGGGCGGTTCGACTTCGTCTTGGTCTGTGCGGCCTTGGCGGATTTGTGGCTGCTATTTGGACGCTTACTCATCGTCGTTACGATCTCCATTGGATATGGTCACCGCCCCCGGCGGACAAAAGGGCCTGACCGTTCGATCAGGCCATCTTCTATGGGCTTAATCGGATTAGCTTCGGTTCTGGCAGGTTCAAATCGGGTTGAGTTCATCGATCTGCTCGCGAAGGGCCGTAACGTCACTCCCGATCAAAGCGCCGGGCACGGGCATAAGTTTGACGTAGACCTTCTGCGCTAAGGAGTAGAGCGTATGCGGCAGGGAAGAGAGCTTGTTTTTAAGGCGACGCATGCCCGGAACGCGTGCGAGGATCGGAAACACGTGTCTGCGGGAGAGACGCCACATCTGACCCAGAACAGTACGCCGGCGCGCGTTCAGCTGTTTTTCCAGGAACGGTCTCATTTTCCCTAGGACGCCTGGAATACGGACGACGGTGCCCTGATAGATCGAGAAATTGGCTACGGACGGCGGAACCGCAAAGAAGCGCTGTTCGTGCATCACAATACGATAGCCTTTGTAGAGCCGATAAAACCGGGGCCGCGGCTGGCCGAGAAGCCGCGACAAGGCCGTTCCGTATTGCTCGAGAGCTGGAAACGGTGCGTTCCGTGATCGCAACAAGGCGCCGCGTACGACCGGAAGCCGGATGGGGTCGATCGGAGTGAGAATAGCACCGCGCGACTGGTTCTGCGGAAGAACCTCGAGCAAGAACGCGTTGGCGAAGGCGAGTGACCAGGGATCGTAGTCGGTGTCCGTCGCCTGCTTGAAATTGAAGGCATTCGTCCGCGTGGTGGCGGGCTGGCCCTCTGGCCGCTCGACCAGGATCGACGCGGACAGGAAGCTCGTGCGGGCCGTATTATAGTTGCGCTCGGCGATGGCGATGAATCCCATGGCAAGATGGAGAGGGACTTGGCCGTGCGGGTTGGTCAAGGCAAAGCGCACGCGCTTCTTGAGGTCCATGAGCGCGGCATCGTCGACCCTCTCCGAAAACGCAAAGCCACGGCAGACTGCCAGAAGAGACCCGCCAGTGCCTTCCTTGAACAGGCGCGCATAATACTCCTTCATGTCCTCGGCAGTTTTTTTGCGCTCGAAGAGGCGGCCCAGAGCAATATTGTTGGCATTGAGGCTCGGATCGAGGTGCGCGATCGTTGTGCGCACCCGGAGGGCCTCGTTGTCGCGGCCGAGCTGTTCAAGGACAAGGGCGAACTCGTCTTGCCATGCGACATTATTCGGGTTGAGTCTGACGGCGTGGTCGAGCTCGTTTAGCGCAGTCTGCAAGCTCGCTTTTTCCCGTAAGCTATCTACCACAAAGCGGTTGATTTCGTCGCTCACAAATCCGAATTGGGTCGCGTGGCGGTGATATAGCGCCATGATGTTTTCCAGCCGAACAGCCATGTAGGCAATTCGATGTCCGGCCTCGAAATGGTGCTGGGCTGAGCGGGAGCTCGCGACTTGGGAAGAAACGGCCGACGTCATGCGGATTGTTCTGACGACGCCGATTGTGCGAGGCAGATTTCAGCAAGGAACCGTGCGTCTGTCATAGGCCTGCGCGCCACGTCATAGCTATGAAAAGGGGAAGCGGCAAACGAGCGGGAGTACTCGGCGGGTCCCCGGGACTGTGCTTCGTCGGCAGAACGAGTCAACTAAGTCTAACATCGTGATCTGATCCCGTCTAGCCTTGAGGTCTCTTGCTCGATTGACAAAATATAAGCTGCGTAAGAAAACATCTTGAGACCCATGGATGTCTGACAGGACCGAGCCCTTGGGAATGCCGTTTGGTTGAAGGAACGTGGATTTTGTATTTTCGACTGTGGTATGGGGGCCGTGGCATACCGGGGTATACCTGGATGTGAATCTGCCGAGCTTGCTTGCCTCCGGCAATCTAGCGGCCTTTGCGCAGAAACATCGCGTCAAGTACCGTATTTTCACGTCTAGCTGCGACATCGCGCGCATCGAGGCCTGTCCGGCGTACCGACGCGCGCGCGAGATGGTTCCGTTCGAATTGATCGCGTGCCCGGTCGAACAAGCTCCCAATCCCATTGCCATGCACCACCAGCTTTGGCGTCGCAGCATCGAAGAGACGCGTGAAGCCGGGGCGATGATCCTGTTCGTACCGCCGGACGTCATCTGGTCGAACGGGTCGTTTCGGCACGTGGCGGAACATTTCGAGCGCGGGAAACGCGCGGTGTTCATGACCTACATGCGCGTCATTTCC
>Ga0306920_100014050_pt1 | contig 10923 bp, 7 predicted proteins | sample flu12Cox44000170_FD_204666 | JGI IMG/M metagenome (GOLD analysis project Ga0306920, IMG submission 204666) | Lab enrichment of tropical soil microbial communities from Luquillo Experimental Forest, Puerto Rico - flux4day.12C.oxic.44.000.170 (v2)... | ecosystem: Environmental > Terrestrial >...
CGTTTCGAGCGACAGATCGCACTGCCGAGCGGCCGCCTCGAGCTGACGCATCGGGACCTGGCCGATGGCTGCCTCACTCTCGTGCTCCGCAAGATCCGATAAGAGAAGCCAAAGCCATGGCAAGCGACGCCAAGATTGCCTCCGCGACGGCCGCCACCGATCTGCCGCCCTTGCCCGCGGACGCCGTCGTCATCATTCCCGTGCGGGGCGCCGTGCTCTTTCCCGGCACCGTGTTGCCCATCACGGTGGCGCGCTCGCGCTCGGTTGCCGCGGCGCAGGCGGCGGTCAAGCGCGAGGTGCCGATCGGCCTTCTGCTGCAGCGGGATGCGAGCGTTGAGGAGCCCGGCACCGCCGATCTCTATCAGGTCGGCACCGTCGCCGGCATCCTGCGCTATGTCACCACACCCGACGGCAACCACCACTTGGTGTGCCAGGGTCAGCATCGCTTCCGCGTCATCGAATTCCTGAGCGGCTTTCCGTTTCCGGTGGCGCGCATCGAGCGCATCGGCGAAAGCGAAGTGCGGACGCCCGAGCTCGAGGCCCGGCTCCTGCATCTCAAGAATCAGGCGGGCGAGGCGCTGCAGCTGCTGCCGCAAGCGCCGGCCGAGCTCGGTGCCGCCATCCAAGGCGTGAATGCTGGCGGCGCGCTCGCCGATCTCATCGCCAGCGTCATGGACCTCGAGCCCGCCGAGAAGCAAAGCGTGCTTGAGACCTTTGACGCGCTGGAACGCATGAAGCGCATCTCCGAGCTCTTAAGCCATCGCATCGAGGTGCTGCGCCTCACGCGCCAGATCAGCGAGCAGACCAAGGAGAAAGTGGACAGCCGTCAGCGCGAGTTCCTGCTGCGCGAGCAACTGAAGACCATCCAGAAGGAGCTGGGCGAGCAGGAGGGCACGGCCCAGGAGGTCGCCGAGCTGAGAAAGCGCGTCGAGGCGGCGAAGATGCCGCCCGATGTGGAGTCTCAGGCGAAGAAGGAGCTGGCGCGGCTCGAGCGCATGCCGGAGGGCGCCGCCGAATACGGCATGGCGCGCAACTATCTCGACTGGCTCATCGAATTGCCGTGGTCGGTGAGCAACGAGCGGACGATCGACATTCCCGAGGCGCGGCGCGTGCTCGAAGCCGACCACTATGGCCTCACCAAGGTGAAGCGGCGCATTCTCGAATACTTAGCCGTGCAGAAGCTGAAGCCGGGGGGCAAGAGCCCGATCCTGTGCTTCGTCGGCCCGCCCGGTGTCGGCAAGACCTCGCTCGGCCAAAGCATCGCGCGGGCGACGGGACGCAAATTCGTGCGCGTGAGCTTGGGCGGGGTCCATGACGAAGCGGAGATCCGCGGGCACCGCCGGACATATATCGGCTCGCTCCCCGGCAACATCATTCAGGCGATTCGCAAGGCCGGCGCGCGCGATTGCGTGATGATGCTCGACGAGATCGACAAGCTTGGCGCCGGCATCCAGGGCGATCCGTCAGCGGCGCTCCTCGAAGTGCTCGATCCCGAGCAGAATTCGACCTTCCGCGACGCCTACTTGGGCGTGCCCTTCGACCTCTCCGCTGTCATGTTCATCGCCACCGCCAATATGATGGACACCGTGCCGGGACCGCTCCGCGATCGCATGGAAGTGATCGAGCTCCCCGGCTACACCGAGGACGAAAAGCTCGAGATCGCCCGGCGCTATCTCGTGCCCCGCCAATTGGAGGCGAATGGGCTTTCCGCGGCCCAAGTCGATATCAGCGATGCCGCGCTCCGCACCATCATCCGCGACTACACGCGCGAGGCCGGCGTGCGCAATCTCGAGCGCACTATTGGCGCCGTCTTCCGCCACGTCGCCATGCAGGTGGCTGAAGGCAAGTCGTCCGGCGCGCATATCGATGTCGGCGACCTCGAGGCGATTTTGGGTGCGCGGCGGTTCGAAAACGAGGTGGCCATGCGCACCAGCATCCCCGGCGTCGCCACCGGCCTCGCCTGGACGCCGGTGGGGGGCGACATCCTCTTCATCGAGGCGACGCGCACGCCCGGCAGCGGCAGGCTCATCCTCACGGGGCAGCTGGGCGAGGTCATGAAGGAAAGCGCACAGGCGGCCCTCAGCCTCGTCAAATCGCGGGCGCGACCGCTCGGCATCGACGACGAGATTTTCGCCCGGAGCGACATCCACATTCACGTGCCTGCGGGCGCCATCCCCAAGGATGGGCCAAGCGCCGGCGTCGCCATGACCACGGCGCTCATCTCGCTGCTCACCAACCGGCCGACGCGCAGCGACACGGCGATGACCGGCGAGATCAGCCTGCGTGGCTTGGTGCTGCCGGTGGGCGGCATCAAGGAGAAGGTCACGGCCGCCGTGCGCGCCGGCATCACCACCGTCCTTCTGCCGGCGCGCAACCAGCGCGACTTCGACGACATCCCCGAGGATGCGCGGCGTCGTGTCCGCATCGTCTGGTGCGAGCGCATCGACGACGTCGTCGCCGAGGCGATCAAAGACGAGGCGATGGCCGCGGCGGAATAGGTTGAAGAGGCGTTCCCGATCGGACAAAGTCCGATCGTGCGCATCGTTGTCCTTCCCCTACTTGCCGGGCTCCTCGCGGGTATTGCGCTTCCTGCCCTCGCGGACTGCGTTCCGGCTGACTTCCCTCGGGACTATCTCGAGCGCGAGGAGGCCGCGGGCGGCCACACGCTGGCGCGTCACGTCGGCAAATCCGATGAGTGGCTGATGGCGCGGCTCGCCGGCGATGCGCATCTCCACTTTGCCAGCAGCTATGCCGACCGCGCCGGCGCCGAAGCGACGATCGAGGCGCTGCTCGGACGCCATCGTGCCAGGATCAATCGCTGGGCCGATCGGTCACCAGATGGCGCCGAGTTCACGCTGCGCGGTGCCACCGACCGGCCGATCGGGCACACCGCCTGGCGACCTGTCGGGCCCGACCACCTGGCCGAGAGTCGCACGATCGTCGTGGTGATGAAGAAACTCGACGCGGCGCGCTGCCTCGTGCTGACCTCATATCCCGCCCCCTAGGCCGCCCGCAGCGTCGCGAGGAACTGATCAACTTCCTCGCGGAGCGCCGTTGCCTGTTCGGCCAGTCCGTCGGCGGCACGCTTGGCCTCCTGCGCCACCGTGCTCGCCTGCTCGATAGCGCGGCTCACCCCGCTCACATGGTTCGAAACATCGCGCGTGCCGCCGGCGGCGTGCTGCACGTTGCGCGTAATCTCGCGGGTCGCCGCGGTCTGCTCCTCGACGGCCGAGGCAATCGATGAGGAGATTTCGTTCACCACCAAAATCGTCGAGGAGATCGAGCGGATTGCCCCCACCGCCTGCTGGGTCTCACCCTGGATCGACGCGATCTGCGTGCGGATATCGTCCGTCGCCTTCGCCGTCTGGGTGGCGAGCGACTTTACTTCGCTCGCCACCACGGCGAAGCCCTTGCCCGCCTCGCCCGCGCGCGCCGCCTCGATGGTCGCGTTCAAGGCCAGCAAATTGGTCTGGCTCGCGATGTCATTGATAAGCGCCACCACCTCGCCAATCCGCTCGGCCGCCGCGGCGAGGCTGGCAACGCTGCGGTCGGTGTCTTGACCCTGCGCCGCCGCTTCCTTCGCCGTGGCGGCGGCTTGCACCACTTGTCGTGCGATTTCGTCGATCGAGGCGGAAAGTTCCTCGGCCGCCACCGCCACCGTCTCGACGTTGGCGGTGGCTTCACCGGCCCCGGAAGCGACGGCTTGGACTTGCTGGCGCGTGCCGTCCGCCGCCGCCGACAAGCCCTTCGCCATGGCCTGCATAACGCCCGAGGCGTGCGAGACCGCCTCGACGATACCGCGCACGCGCGCCTCGAAGCGCGCGGCAAGCTCGGCGAGCGCCCGGCGCTTTTCCACCTCGGCGGCGGCCTTGAGCTCCGCCCGCTCCGCCTCGAGGCGACGCATCGCCGCGGCGTTTTCCTTGAAGACTTGCACCGTCCGTGCCATATCGCCGATCTCGTCACCGCGATCGGTCCCGGTGATCTCGGCCGCAACATCGCCCGCCGCGAGCGTCGCCATCGTCGCTTTGAGCCGATCAAGCCCGCCGGCGATGTTTCGGTTCATGGCAAAGGCGATCGCCGCCACGGCCATCATGATGAGCAGACCGATGGTCCCGAGCTTCATCAGCGCCCCGCGATAGTCCGCTTCGATATCGTCGATCCACACGCCGGTGCCGAAGACGGCGTTCCACGGCTTGAACTTGATGACGTAAGTGAGCTTGGGGAGCGGCTCCTTCGTTCCCGGCTTCGGAAACATGTAGTCGGTCATGCCTTCATCGGCATCCTTCACCACCTCGATCATCGAGCCGACCATTGGCTTGCCGTTGGCGTCCTTAGCCGCAAGGCGACTCGTCCCCTGTTGGTCCGGCGCGTTGCCATTGGCGATGGACACGCCGTCAATGAAGAAGGTCATGACATAGTCGTGGTGATTGTCGTACCAGCTGCCATAGACGGCGGCGCGGAAGCGGTCCAGCGCCTCCTCGCGGCTGAGCTTGCCCGCTTGAACGAGATTTTCGAGGGCCTGCGCCTGGCCGACCACGATCTCGACAATGGCGCGCATCTTGTCGATGCGGTCGGTGAGCATGCGTTGATGCAGGAACGAGGCCGCCGCCAAGACCGAGACGAGAAGCGCGAGCGCGCTTAGGCCCAGCAGCAAACCGAGCTTCGCCTTGATCCTAAGCCGACCGAAGAAGTGCATGCTGGGCACACGCTGATAAAATAGCCGCGGACGTTATCGAATCCTGGTGAATGTTAGATTAAATTCGCGGTCTCGGGCACGCGCCCCTCTGCTCCCGCGAGCGCCGGCAATGTTCGATGGTGGGAAATGACATGTTAAGCACCGCCATGGCTATCCTCATCTCCCTTTCCCTGACGGCGTTGATTGACCTGGCATCGCTTCATGGCTTTTCCCGCTCAAGATGAAATCCACGATTGATCCCTTTCCTGGCGGCGCGCGGCGCGTTGGCTTGCCGGGCACGGCGCCAATGCGTGTGGGGCGCGCGGTCGAGTGGGTGCGACGCTTGTCCCTCTGGAGCGTGCTCGCCCTCGCCGCTTGGGCGCCACTCCCCTTGGGGAGTGCGCGGCCGTGGGCCGCGGCGGTGCTGGCGATTGTCGCCGGCCTTATCGTCATGGGCCGCGGCGTGGCGGATCTCGCTTTCGCGGAAAATGAGCCCGTTGACCTGCGCGCGCTTGGGATTCCAGCACTCCTGTTTGCCCTCGCGCTGGCCTGGGCGATTGCGCAGTGCCTGACACTGGCGCCGGCATCGTGGCAACATCCGATCTGGGCGGAAGCGCAATCGCTTCTTTCGCTTGCGACCAAAGGCGCCATCAGTCTCGACACCAGCGCGACGCGAGACGCGATCGTTCACCTGCTGCTCGACGCCGCCGCCTTCTGGTTGGGCTTCCGCATCGCCCAGCGTCCCGAGGGAGCGCGCGCAATCCTCATTGGCATCGCCGCCATCGGCGCGCTTTATGCCGGCTGGGGTCTCATCGTCTACGGCACCGGCAACCGGACCGTGTTGTGGTTCAACAAATGGGCCTATTTCGACGACCTCACCAGCACCTTCGTCAATCGCAACTCCTTCGCCACGTTCGCCGGCTTGGCGCTGGTCACATCGACCGGATTACTGCTCGACACGATGCATGCCCGGATCGATTTTCATCAGGATCGCCGCATCGTCCTCCGCTCGCTCTTCGACCTGTTGATGACGCGCGCGGCGTGGCTTGTCGCCGGCATTGCTCTTACGCTCACGGCGGTGTTGTTGACCCACTCGCGGGGCGGCGCGCTCTCGACGTCAGCCGGCATCGCGGGCTTGCTGGCGATGATCTTGTTCGCGCCGAGCCTCAGAGGACCCTGGCGCGGGGGCTTTGCCATCGCTGCGGGCTTGGGGATGTTGGTGATCGTCCTGGTGAGCGGCGCACCGACGCTCGGACGGATCGCCGCAACGGCTTGGGATGTCGAAGGGCGCCGTGAGATCTACGAACTCACGCTCGAGGCGATCCGCAATTCGCCGCTGTTGGGGACCGGACTCGGCACCTTCAAATGGGTTTTCCCCACCTACCGCACGGAAGACGTCCCCTTCACGGTCGAGTTCGCCCACAACGACTATCTCGAGAATACGCTGGAACTCGGCATACCCGCCGCCATCCTGCTCGCTGCATCGGTCGTGCTTCTCGCTATCGCGTGTGCACGCGGCGTCTTCCGCCGTCGCCGCAACGCCATCATCCCCGGCATCGGCGTCGCCGCCTCGCTGCTCGTGGGCGTGCACGCCTGCTTCGACTTCAGCCTGCAGATACCCGCCGTAAGCTTGTCCTATCTTCTGCTTCTTGGCGCCGGCGTCGCGCAATCGACGCCGACCCGCTCGCAGGCGGGCGTCGCCGCGATCACTTGATCGTTCGCAGCTCTCGCTCAAACCGGCTCAGGGTCTCGGCATCGGTGAGAAGCGCCGTGATGACGAGGCCGATCTTTCCGGAGGCGCGCGCCAAGCGGACGAGATCGTCGAGCGAGCGGTGCGCCAGCAAGCGTATCTGGCCGTCGAGCTCGGCTTTGGTGCCATCGTCGAGCACCGAATAAAGCGCGAGCCCCATCTCGCAGCGCCACGCCAGGAGCGAGGGCTCATAGCGCGCGAGCTGCATCGACATCTTGAGCGCGGCGGCCGCGGCCACCGACGGGCCGCCATCGAGCCGGCGGGCGTCCGCGAGCGCCGCCCACGCCTTGGCATTGGCCGGCGCCTCGGCAAGGCTCGTTTCGAATTGCCGTTGCGCCTCTTTGAGAAGCTCCCGGTCATAGGCATCGCGGCTGCTCGCCGGCGCCGCCAGCCGCATGAGGAGAACCGCGGATTCAAAAGTGTTGTCCGGCTCTTGCCACCAGCGATCGGCTTCGCCGAGGCGCAGGATGGCAGTCTTGAGCTCGTCGACGGATGGGGCGAGCGCATCGGCTGCGGGGAGCGCTAGTACGGCAGCAGCGCGATATTGCAGGAGCGCCGCCATCAGTTGCGGAATACCGAGAAACACCAGTGCAGCGCCAAGGGGAACGGCGAGGATCGCCGCCAGCGACCGATGGCGCGCGACCTGGGACTGCCGCCGCAGGCGCTCAGCCGGCATGGGCCTCTGAGCGCCGAGGGCTACGCCTCCTTGCCGTAGTAATTGCCATAGCGCCCGTAATAGTAGCCGTAGTCGCCATAGCCATACCTGGCGTGCTTGCGGACATTGACGCGCGTCAGCACCACGCCGGCGAGATGACGGCCCTGAGTCTGCAGCAGCTTGAGCGCGCCGAGTGCGATGGGGCGTGGCGTCTTTTCCCACCGAACCATGAAGAGCGCGGCATCAGCTGCATGGGAGAGGACAAGCGCGTCCGTCACCGCCAACACCGGCGGCGCGTCGAGTACGATCAGGTCATAGCGCGCGCGCACGCTGTCGAGGAAATTCTTCATCTGCTGCGAGCCCAGCAAGTCCTGCGGATTGGCGGTGCCGCCGCGCGTGGGGATGTAGTGGAGGCTCGACTCCTCGTCGACCTGGATGAGCTGCGATAGGTCGGCGCCCTCGCCAAACAGCGAGACGAGATCGGCGCCCTTGGGCTCGGCAAGAAGACCGCTCAAGGTCGGATGACGGAGATCGCAATCGATGAGGAGCGCGCGCCCGCCCGAGCGCGCCACGCTCCGCGCCAGCGACACCGAGAAGACGCTCTTGCCCTCTTCCGGCACCGAGGAGGTAACGACGACGATCTTCGGCGGCGAGTCCACGTTGGAAAACCGCAGCGCGGTGCGCACCGAGCGAATCGCCTCGGCATAGCTCGAGACTGGCTGTTGCAGTACGACGTCATGCGGGCGTCGGCCCGCCGGCAGGCCCGGCACGATACCGAGGCAAGACACCCCGGCGAGTTGTTCGATTTGCTCGGCGCTGCGGAACCCGTTGTCGAGCTGCTCCAGAACGAAGGCGAGTAACACTCCGCAGACGAGCGACAGCGCAAAAGCAAGGCCGATGAAGGCAAACTTCTTCGGGAAGGACGGGAGAGCGGGAACGATCGCCGCCGAAATGATGCTGGCGTCCGATTCCTGGATATCCTGCTGCGCGGTCGTCTGCTTGAAGCGGTTGAGGAAGTTCTCGTAGAGCGCACGGTTTGCGTCCGCCTGACGCTCGAGCTCGCGCAGCTCGACCTGATCGGTGTCCTGCTGGGCGTTCGTCTTTTGCAGAAGCTGCAACTGCTCGCGCAACGTCGTCTCGCGCGTGCGGGCGGCGGTCACCTCGTTCGACATACCGCGGATGATGCTATTGACCTCCTCTGCGATCTTCTTGTTGAGGTCGGCGAGCTCGGCGCGGATGTTGATCATGGCGGGGTGTGCGGGACGATAGCGGGCTGAGAGCTCTGCTTCCTGCCGGCGCACCTGCGCCTGCTGCTCCTTGAGCTTCTGAATGACCGGGGACGCCAGCACCTGAGACGCACTGTCGGCGCCGCTCTGGTTTCGGATCATCTCCTGCACTTGTCGCAGATTGGCTTCCTTCTGCGCACGGTCGGCCGTGGCGATGATGAGCTGGGAATTGAGCTCGGACATCTGCTGGGTGGAAACGGTGATTCCGTTCGTTGCTTGCGTGAGGTGATGCGTCTGCTTGAAGAATTGAATGGCCTCGTCGCTCGCCTTCACCTTTTGCTTCAGCTCGGTCAAATGCTCGTCGAGCCAGTCGCTTGCACGCTTCGTGGCGGCGAACTTCGCATCGAGTTGGCCCAAGAGGTAGAGATCTGCATAGGTGTTGACGACCGCGGCGGCGAGCACCGGATCGGGACAATCGAACCGGATCTTGATGATATAAGAGCGGCCGTCGTTGAAGATGACGAGATGGTCGAGCACGGTTGCGACCGCCGTGTCGAAATCGGCTTGCTTCTGCTGCTCGGGACCGAGCGCCGGCGCTTCCGGGGCGCCGAAAATCTCGCCCACCCAATCCTTGACCAGCGCCGCCGGATTGAACCGATCCCAGAAGCCCGGGGATGCGAGCCGCAGATTGAATATCTTGTTCGCGGTGAGGTCGAGCTTCTTCACCACCTTGCCCGCGAGTGCCGGCGACTGCAGCACCTCGACCTCGCTGCGCACCACCGCCGAGTCGGACTGCAACCCCGACATCACCGCTTGCAGGTCCACCACTTGGCGTTTGCGCGTATCCAGCATCACCTCGGTTTCGGCGGTGTAACGCGGTGTGAGCTGGAGCACGATGACGGCGGCCAGCACGGTCAGCAGTAGGGTGCAGCCGGCAATGACGCCCCGTCGGCGCTTCAGCACGTCGAGCATATCGCGAAGCTGGAGCCCTTCGCCGGACTCCGGCGGGAGCCGCGGCTCGCGAGTGTCTGTTGCCTCGCGCTCCGGTGGACTGCCGGCACCGCCGCGTGAACTCGGCATGGTCACAAGCTCTGCCATCGCACCCACATTTCGTTCAGGACGCGCACGGCAGGCCGATGGCGCCGGAGGCGCTTGGGTCTGCCAATATCATTGATCGGTCGAGACGATAAAGGAAGCCTTAAAGAATGTGCAAAAAGCAAGGTTTAAAAGAATCGCTCCGGCACTCGGATGACGTCACCCGGAAGAATCACAGCATCTTCGCCCACCTCCTGCTCGCCAGCCACGGCCTTGGCGGCGCGCTTTACCATGACATGGTCGCGCTTGGCGCGCGGCGTGTAGCCGCCAGCGAGCGCCACCGCGTTCACCACGGTCATGCCGTTGACGTAGGGATAGCTGCCAGGGTTCTTGACCTCGCCGAGGATGAAGAACGGTCGATAGTTGAGCACCTCGACATTGACGCGAGGATTGACCAGGTAATCCTTGGCGTAGCTGGCCGTGATCTGCGTCTCGGCTTCGCTGATAGTTTTGCCGGCGAGCTTTGTCGGACCGATCAGGGGCAATGCCGCCACGCCCTGATCGTTGACGTCGAAATCGCCCGAGAGGTCCTTTTCGCCGAAAACGGTGATGCGGACTTTATCGCCGGTGCCCAAGCGATAAGCGGCGGCGTCTTGCCCGACGACAGGGCCCGCAGCGATCACTGGGGCGAGCGCCAAGAATCCCGCGAGCAGAATGCTCGGGAAAAGTTTCGGTCGTCTGCTGCGTCTCGACACCAACGCCGTCATCGTTCCTTTGCGCTCAGAAGCCGACCGTCGCCCCGACGATGCCGATCACTCGATCGTAGCCAGCGTTGGGCACGTTCGAATCACGCTTGCTGTAGCTCACATCCGCTGTTAGCCGGATATTGCGGTTCATCAGATAGCGCGCGCCGATATCGGCGCCGTAAGTATTGTCGGTGCGTGTGATGCCACGATAGTCGTCGTGGACATATCCGACCGAGCCGGAGAGCAGCAGGTTTCGCAACAGTTCGTGCTCGGCGGTGAGCAGCACATTCGTCTCGCGCGAGGCGGAGGCGGCCACCTGTGGAATCGGATTGAGTGGCGTTGGGGCAACATTTGGCGCCAGGACCACCAGCGTGGTTTCAGCGACCGATTGTGAGAACGAGCCCTTCAGCGAGGTGAGCGGTGTTACGTTCCATAAGAGATTGCCGCCAAATGCCGGGCCGTTAACATCAGGGAAGAGCGGGCTCTGATACTCCTGGTGAAGGAACCCGATGTAGATCTCGGCCGTGACGATGCGCGTGATTTCAATCGCCGTCCCAGCATCGACCTCGTACCCTTTCGAATTGCGCCGTGCGCTCTGATCCTGGATCCTGAAATCAGCCGGGTCTGGATGCAGAAGTGTTTGGTCCTGCTGATTGTACTGGCGGAGATTGCCCAGCACCCGTACGAACGCCTGATATCCCGGAACGAACTCGTAAGAAACCCGTGGCGCCACGACGTACTCGATGCGGTCGCGATCTTGCTCCGGGACAAGGATCCCGGTGTTGGTGAATTGGTTGTTGAAGTCGTAGGACGTGATGGTGCCATCAACGCGCAGG
>Ga0306920_100014051_pt1 | contig 10921 bp, 11 predicted proteins | sample flu12Cox44000170_FD_204666 | JGI IMG/M metagenome (GOLD analysis project Ga0306920, IMG submission 204666) | Lab enrichment of tropical soil microbial communities from Luquillo Experimental Forest, Puerto Rico - flux4day.12C.oxic.44.000.170 (v2)... | ecosystem: Environmental > Terrestrial >...
GGGTTGACCTGATCGACGTTGAATGGATCGATGCGGATCGTTCCCAATCCGTGCTGGCGAATGATTTCAGGTCCGGTCAGGATCATGGGTCGGGCGCGGCTTAAGAAAGTTCGCGCATGTTCCCGGTGGGCCGGGAAAATCGCGTATAGGGACCGGAGTAATAGGCCCGCTCGCCGCGCGTCTCCCAGAAGGTCAGCTCGCCGATCAGCATGCGCGGATAAATCATGATCGGCTGCACACAGGTCAGCTCCAGCGTCCAGCGATGGGCGTCGCCGACGTTGCCGAGATCGGCCGAGATCTGCACAAACAATCCCAATCGGCCGATCGACGGGCGCCCCATCAACGTCACCACGCATTCGCGCGAGCCGATCACCTCATAAGTATGCGACAGATAAAGCCGGCCGGGCTGCAGCAGCATGCCGGCTTCATCGATTTCTATGACCGCGTCGCCGCGCGCGGCGGCCGGATCGGAAGAACTCAGCTCGCTGATCTCCCGCCCGAGGCGATAGCTGTAGCTCGTCGGGTTGAGCTGCGCTGGGCAATAGGGGCTGATGGTAATGCTTCCCCCGGCAACGCGCCGGTCAATCTCCGCTCGACTCAAAATCATTAGTTCATCTCACGGCGCGACGCCGTAGCCGAAGCCGGCGGCCTTGGCAACAAAGGCCTATCCGACGCCAAGTTCACCTTTTCCGCGCCAGCCGGGAGTATTCGATGCACTCATCGGAGTTGCGCACGGCGGCGCCGTTCTGGGCGATATCGAACCCGAGCCCGTCGAGTATTTTGTCGATCACCCCGGCGCTCCTCGTTATGTTTCGGTGGCCAATACCACGCAGAGATTCGACGATTTGCTCGGCTCGGATCGCGTGAGTTTCGATATCGGAGGTCCAGAAGGTCTTGCCGAAATGGTTCAACTGCGGTCAGTGACGCGTTCCACGAACGTCACCCGCAGCCCCCGGTTTCCCACTGATCGTCGGGCGACTGCCACAGCTCGCCCGCCGCCCGCTCGTCTTCCCAGGCGGCATAGAGGCGGGTGAAGTCGCGACCCATGATGCCGCGCGCACTCACGATTTCGTACTGCTGCGCCGAGCGGTGATGAAATCCGCCGGCCAGCCTTGTCCATGTGCAGCGGGCAATTCGCTTGAGAACCGTGGTGAGCATCGGCACGCCCATCGTTTAAGGCAGCAACTTCGAGCGCGACGTCACGCATCGGTGACCACGCGGTTTGTGCCCGCTTCTTCGTTCTGCACCGTCGTCCGCTCTCGGGCATCGCCGACCTCGCGGCCGGCAAGGACGGCCTCATACCGGGACGCAATCGCCTTCCAGGTAAAGCCCTCGCGCCAGCGCGCCTTGCCGGTCGCGGCCAGGTGCGACAGGGCCGTGGGATCTTTCATCATGCGCTCTATCTCGAGCGCCAATACGGACGGATCCACACGCGTGTACCCGCATTCGTCAGTCCTTGCCGGGCAGATCTGCCCACCACCGGTCCAGCGAACAATTTCCGCGGCATTGCCCACGGGCACCGAGAGGAACGGTGTGCCGGCGGCCGCCGCCTCGAACAGCACGAGCGGCGAATATTCGACGCAGGAAGCAAAGACAAATAGATCGGAGGTCTTGAAGGCTGCGATGAGATCCGAACGGGGCAAGTCCACGCACAGGACCTTCTTGCCCCGCTGCGCGCGTGCGCGCGCTATCGACCGCTCGAGGTCGCGCAATGGCAGGAGCTGCCGCATGCCGGTCCGCCACTGGGCGCGCCAGCCCGCCCACCCTCCGCGCCGAAAGGCCAGGCTCGACCGATAAACAAGACTCGCCGTCGGCCGCGCGATCCGCCATGCGCGCCAGAGAGGCGGGAAAACGCGCTGCATGAAGCCGATCCGCGCCGACAGCCGCCAAGGCTGCGGCCAGGCTGCGTTGAGAATCAGGACCGTCGAGCGACCGTCCGTCGCAAGCCGAGCATAGGCGTCGGCAACCTCCCGATGCCCCTTCATGAGAATCGGGTTGCCGACGGAGAGAAAGACGAAGTCGTCGTCGCCAACGCCGAGCCGCGCCCGCGTTGCGGGATGGGCCGGGGTGTCGAACTCCGCTTCGCTCGCGCCGTTCGATACGATGGAAAAATTGGTGATGCCGTGTGTGCGCACGAAGTCGATGTCACGATAGCTATCTGAATAGAAAATCAGGTGGTCGAATTTCTTCAAAACTGCCGAAATTTGCCGGTAATACTCAGCGAAGATCGGTTCGTAGAGACCGGAAAAGCCGCACGGTATGAAAACCTTGCGGGCGGTGATGCGATCGAGGACGGGCCATAGCGCGTCGAACGTCCATTGTTGCGCCGCCTTGATCAAAATGGCGTCGGCGCCCCAACTCACGACGAAATCACGGTAGCTCTCGACTTCGCCTTTGAGACCTACCGCTAGATTACCTGCGGCTTTGAATCCCCGGATGCGAACGCCGTTGAGAACGTCAAGATCCCGCGCTGGAGCATGCGTCGTGGCTACCACGACCTCATGCCCGGCGAGCACCATTCGCTCGGCGAGCTGGCGCATCACCTCCGCCACACCCCCGCGCATGGGGTGATAAGATTCACAGCAGAAGAGCAATCGCATCGAGTGTGGACTTCGCGGTTGATCTGATCAGAGCAGAACGTACCCCCTCAAGCGACGAAGTCCGCCGCGCAACCGGCGCCAGCTGAAGTGAGCGAGCGGCCACAATGGCCCAAGTATCCGCCAACCTTGATGACGAGCGTAGTGCCAGTGCAGCGTGTCAATCCGTGCGGCGACCCGCATGGGCACGTCCGAACCAGGTGTGCCCGCGTGAATGCGGGCGCCCGCTCGCTCGATCACCCCGCGCATGCCGGCGAAGTCCGGATTGCGCGATACCAGCGCAAATACCTGACGAGATAGGGCCGCGAGATCGCGATGTACGCGGCTCGGAGCAGCATCTCCCGCCGCTGTCGCCAAGTTCTCCGACGAAACGAGCACGGCTCGCTCATGGAATAGTCGGCCGGGCGCGCGCGACATTCCGCCCGGTGTTTCGCGGTAGATGGTCAAGCGCTCCGGGAGGTTGGCCACCTGATAATGACGCGACAATCGCGACCACAGCTCATAGTCCTCGGGCGGCTGGCGCGCCGGGTCGATGGAATATACTCCCACCGCCTCCAACGCCGATTTGCGCATCATCACCGAGCTGTGCACGAACGGGTTGTCGAACAGCAGCTCGAACCGTAGCGCTGCGTCATCGAGCGGGTGGTCGTGAAATCGTTCAGGTCCGCGATCGCCCACTCGTATTTCGGCGCGCGTGCCGACCAGAGCGCAAGCGGGATTGGCTTTCAAGAACGCGACCTGCCGACCGAATCGCGGCGGCAGGGCGACATCGTCCTGATCCTGCCGGGCAATGTATTCCCCACGCGCAAGCGCGATGCCGCGGTTGAGTGTGGCGGCGAGCCCGCGGTTTTCCTGATGAATCACGCGCACGCGCGGATCGCCCAGCGCGTCGAGAATTGCCGCAGAGCCGTCGGTCGAGCCGTCGTTGATGGCGATCAACTCGAAATCGGCGAAGCTTTGCCGCAAGATGCTGTCAACCGCCCGGGCCAGTTCGGCGGCACCGTTGTACACCGGCAGTACGACGCTCACTTGCGGCGATGTCATGGGCCTTGGATATACTTCTCTCGGTCAGTAGCGCGCTGCGTCAAAATGACTGCCAGGTGCGCGATACGACCCTACTGCGAAAGCTCCTCGAGTCAGCATGCGGACGAGGTCCGCTCGCATGTAAATACGATCGTTTGCCAATTCGTCCGCCAGCACATATCCCATGGACGAGAGCCCGCGATGCAGTTCGTGCAGCCACCGCGCGCCGATCCATGCATCGAACGGCATCACTTCGGCGTACACCAGTTTCGACATAATGCGTCCGGAGTCGGCCGATCGCGCCTTGCCGAAAGCTCCGACGGAGCGACACGCGTGCATCACGTTGATACGGGCAAGTGATCCAGCATGAACATCCCGTTGTGCGGCGTTTCGCAAATCCGGCGGTATCCCTTCGTAACGAGGAAGCCAGCGAACTCCGCCAGCGAATGCGATTTTTCGATGCAAATGATCCACGGCCGAAAGCGCGTGAAATCGAGGGATTGCAAGATTTCAAAATCGACCGACTCCGCGTCGATCGACAAAAAGTGCGGCGAAACGCCATTGAGGTGCTGCTCGATGATTTCGTTTATCGGTATGAGTTCAACCTTGGTCCGTCCCACGATTGATAATTGCACGCCCCACCCGGCGGACTCGGCAACGACCCGCTCCGCCTGGGCCTCGGAAAAGGTATTGAACGCGCTCCGATTGAGGCGAATGAGCGTTGCTACCCTTCTCTCGTCGAATGCGACGGCGGCGTTGACAACAACATCGCCCGGACGCCTGCTCCTTAGGTTCTCCGCCATAATGAAATCAGGCTCGACCAGCACCCCCCTGGCACCATTTCGATACATAGTCATGGTGTTGCTGAGCACGACCGGATCCGAGGCGCCAACGTCAAGGTAGCGAATCTCATTTGGCTTGACGCCCGCGTCGCGTAGCCACGCGAACGCGACGCAGTCTTCCCCGGCGGCGGAATATGAGACCACCGTGTCGTCGAGCTCAAGATTCGGTTCCAGCGGCCAACGATAGATCCTGTACGCCACAAGACGGCGGGCGGGCCGCGTGCGGTCTCGCACCAATTGCCACATCGTCTGAAGGAGTTTTGACGCGGCAGACATGGTCTCAGCCACGTTGTACGATGCATTTTGCCAATCGGGCCGCCCACAGAACGCCGATCCGCGCCGCCGTTTAGCGCGCCGCCACAGCATTTTAGCCGACTCCGGCAGATGCACGTAGATGGCGTATCCGGCAAAAAATGACATGCGACGAATAAATCGAAGCGGCCCCCTCTCCCCCCTTTTAAACGGAGGCAAGGCGACCTGCGACTTGGGTCCCATCCGGAGAACAAACTTCTCTCGGCGGCGCCATTTCAGCAGTACTGCAAAATAATCGGACGGCAGGGGCTCTGCCTCGTAACGAACCAAATCGACCAGGTAGTCGACGTCATACTGGTCAAACAGCTTTATCCAACGGTATTCCACCTCGGGATCCGCCGAGACATGATCGAAGATCTTGACGAATAACCGCGCGTGCTCCGGCAAGTCGACATAACCGTTGTTGCGACAAATCGCCGTGACCTGATGCGCGGCGTTGGTGGAAATATTGACCAGGGGTTCTGGAATGTAGGTCAGCAAGGGATTTTGCTGCAAAACTCGAATATAGAAGTCCACGTCGACCAGCCATTTCATCTTATTATCAAAGGCCACCGGGACAGTGCGTCGATAAATTGTTGCGCTCGGAGAGCCAATGATATTCCCACAGAACAGAGTTACGGCGGGATCCCTTTGAAGCGCCGTCAGCATCTCCGGAGAAACGCGGTGATGGTAGTATGTATTGGTTGCGGCGCTCTCTCCGCGACTTGCGCTGAAAGCAAAGTCGATATCCGCTCGTTCGTCCAGGGCCTGCACGTAGCGGCTCAGAGAGTCCGAGCGCGATAAATGATCGTCATGATGCAAGATCTTGATGTAGTCACCGGTGGCCCGCCGCACCGCCTCGTTCCAATTTTCCGGCGAGCCCAACGTCGCTATGTTTTTGAAGAACCGCATACGTCCGGCGAAGTCCATGCTTTGTACAAGCGTCGCGACGGAATCATCCGGTGAATCGTCGGTCACGATGATTTCGTAATCATGAAAATCCTGTTGTAGAATCGATTGTAGCGTTCGTCGGAGACATTCGACCTGAGAAAACGCAGGAATGCAGATGGAGACGCGCGGCATGCTTCTCGTTCCTCGATTACTTGGCTCGGACGCCGCGCATCGACTTCAACGCCGATCGGAATGTATCGGCTGCCGCACGAAGCGGCGCGGTAAGGCGCCAAGACAGGGAGCTCAGGACTGCGTCGAGGTCAGCTTGAAGTTGTGCAATACGGCCGCGTTCGGAATCCATGGGCCAGAAAGGGGCGCGGTCGGAGCCGGCGACAACCGGCTCAAACACGCCGCTGCTAACAGCGGGAATCGGCCCTTCAGAGGCGACCGCGACGAGAAATTGCGGACGGAACAGGCCAAGACAGCGCGCCGCTTGCTGACCGTCCCAAGCATAGCTGATAAGCGTCGACGCGCCCTCTTCCGCAAAAATGCTCGAACCGTGGGTAACACGTTGACCGAACAAGGCGACATGCGTGAACCGGGAAGCAAGGCACGCCTGTAATTCGCCCCGAGTCAATTCCTTGATATGGAAAGGATTTTGTTCGTTCGACAAAGCCGCGAATTCATCCTTGTTGGGGCTCGAGATGATGAGGACGCCATCCGATCTGAGGATGCGCTTGATTTCCGAGAGCATCCCGTCGTGGTCGTTTACATGCTCGATCGTCTCGAAACTCGCAACGACGTCGATGCTGTGGCTTTTTATCGGAAGATTTTCGCAAGTGCCGACCACAAAGCTCAGGGTTTCGTTGCTGTATCGCCGGCGCGCATGCGCGACGGTATCCTCGTCCACATCGACGCCGATCACGCTGTCAGCTGTTTTGCTCAACAACGAGCTTCCGTATCCCTCACCGCACGCAATATCCAGGACCGATCGTCCGACCGCCAGTTCGGCGGCCATGACGTATCGATGCAAGTGCTCGAGCGCGATGGTCCCGTGAAGTTCAGGCACGTAACGCTCGCCGGTCCACGGCAGTCGCTTTGCAGCCAAGACACTCCGCTCGCCCACTCGACCGCGAGGATCAGCAGTCATACGTATCGGGTGTGCCATGTGAGATTCGGCGCAAGTACGCCCGGGCGGGTATTGGGCCAATGCCGCGAATCGCGAAGCACGCCGTTTATTCTCAGGAACGCGACAACAGGGGTCGCGTTCGGCTCCGAAAACCACTCTAGATGATGTATGGCGGCGATGAGCTCAAGCCTAAACAGGCCTTGATTCAGGAATTTCTTTGGTATCGCACTGCTTAGCAATACTTTCCCTGGGATGATCTGAGGATATTTCTCGTCTGTCGTCGTGCTCCAATAAACGCAAGTCCCTGCCTCGTTGGTCATTGAATAACCAAACGTGAAATTTGGATGCTGCTTTTTTATCGTTAGGCTTATCTCAACAATTGCTTGCTGATCGTTGGGAAGAGCGGTACTGATCGTGTTGTCATGGTCGTCACGTACTCGAAACAAGTTCAAAGAAAAATAATCGTTTTCAAGCCGGTGACCTGGCGATGTTCGCCATTCTCCGCTAGCCGTTATTTTGCTGCTGTCGCCAAACAGGTAGCGGCTCGTCAAGGCATAAGCATCAGTGGAATCTTCTATCAAGCTTCCATGGTCCAACAAAATGACCCGTTGGCATAATTGATCAACCACGGCCATGTTGTGAGAGACGAACAGGATGGTGCGGCCGGTGTGTGAGAGATCCTCGATCTTGCCGAGGCACTTCTTCTGAAACTCGGCGTCGCCGACCGCAAGCACCTCGTCGATCACCAGGATCTCCGGGTCGAGATGGGCGGCAACTGCGAAGGCGAGACGCATTTGCATGCCGCTCGAGTAACGCTTCACAGGCGTATCGATGAAATCCTCGACCCCGGAGAAGGCAACGATCTCATCGAATTTCTGCGCGATTTCGGTGCGATGCATGCCCAGAATGGTGCCGTTGAGAAAAACATTCTCGCGCCCGGTCAGCTCCGGATGAAATCCGGTTCCAACCTCGAGGAGGGTGCCGGTCCTGCCGTGTAGCCGCACTTCGCCCACGGTCGGCGCGGTGATCTGCGCGATGATCTTGAGCAGCGTGCTCTTGCCCGAACCGTTGCGGCCGATGATCCCGACGACCTCGCCCGGTTCGATCGCGAACGACACGTCCTTGAGCGCCCAGAATTGTTCCGTACCGGAACCGCTCTCCGGCGGCGGCTTGCGTCCGGCGGCTCGGCCCGCCCACTCAGACAGCGCGTCCCGCAGGGTGTGGAAATGTCGCTGGGCCGCGCCGCGGACATATTGCTTGCCGAGCCCGTGGGTTTCGACGGCGAACGTCATGGCTCAGATGCGATCGACCAGCGTCCCCTCGAGGCGGCGGAATTGAATGAGGCCGCCCCAGGTCAGTGCCGCGGAAAGGACAAGAGTGAAGACAACGCCCGCCGCCGACGGTAGCTCGCTGCCGACCAGGGCCCAGCGCATGGCATCGACTATCACGGCAATCGGGCTCATCCGATAGAGCCAGCGAACGCTCTCCGGCACGATCGAGGCCGGATAAGCGATCGGGCTCAAGTACATCCCGATCTGCAGCGCGAACGGCAGAAGGATCCCGATGTCACGGTAGATTGCCTGCAGCGGCGCAAGGCACAGTGCGACCGCGTAACCGAACAGGCCAACGAACAGCACGATCAGCGGGACGAGTGCGACCGTCCATTGCAGCTGTGCCTTGAGCAGCAGCGCGATGACGATCAGCGCAGCCACACCCAGCAGGCAATCCATGGCCGCCGCGCAGGGCGCGACCAGCGGGACGACGACGCGGGGAAAATACACTTTGGTGATCAGCGACGAATTGGTGACGAGGCTCAGGGTGCCATCGGTGACGGCGCGGCTGAAGTATTGCCAGATCACTACGCCGGCAAAAGCAAATACCGGATACGGCATGTCGGTCGACGGCAAGCGGATGAACACGACGAACACGATGGTGAAGATCGCGGTGGTGACGACCGGCTGCAGCAGGGCCCAGACAATTCCCAGGGCGGCCTGGCGATAACGCACCGCGATATCGCGCTTGATCAGCACCGCCAGGATTCCGCGCCCGCGCCACAGGTCAGCGACTTCCTCGACCAGCCGGCGGTCATCGATCGGCTTGATGATTTTCTCGACGGACAATGACGAGGCCTCAGTCGCGCGGTATCGTAACCCAGCCGGCGGGAAAGAGATCCGGCGTCTGCGGCCGATGGGTGAACCACGGGCTCGGCGCGACGACAATCTGGCCGCTGCTCCCTGCCAGCCAAGCCGCCCACCAGCTCAAGGAGGAATTGGCTATGACGTGATGGCGACACGCCGCCATCAGACGCAACTCGTCTTGTGCGGCATCGGGTTTATTGGCGTCGACGATGACAACATCTGTGTCAGCAAGATGTTCGCGGCACCAACGCCAGTCATCCGAGAACACGAAGAACTGCGGGTTTGCGACGCGCGCGCGGATCAGCCCCAGCGCGCGCTGATAGTAGCCGGCCGAACACAGGCCATGGTGCGTGAAATGCGCGGGCAATAAATAATCGCCGCGGCGCACGTGAACGCAGACGGCGTTAGAAGCGCGCAGGCGTGCCAGCCATTGTGCGTTGCCCGCATCCGGCGCGCGCTGGTAAGTGAGCTCCTGGCGTACGAGATGGCCGATTTCGGCAAAATAGCGTTCGCTTTGCCAATAGCCGACCAGATAGGTCCGCGTGCCGCATTGCCAGAAGCGCGGATCGAAATCGAAGCCGTCCTCGGCGAATACCGAAAAGCTGTTTTCTCCCGCAGCGAGGCTGACCGGGATCGTTGCGCGCACCACCCGCGCGGCGCGCTCGATCCAATGGGGACGTTGCCGTGCGGGAAAACGCACAGCCGGCTGCCGCGGCGGGTAGCGATATCCGTCGAAACGCGTCTCCGCCGCAAGCGCGTAACCATCGAGCGCATAGCCGCGCGCTTTGGGCAAGGTAGAGGCGGTAGCGTCAAGAATGAGGCGCGAACCGGTCTTGAGCGCGAGGGCTCGCCCGGCCGCGTATTGGAACATCTGATTGCCGAGCCCGCCGAACAGGTAAGCCACCACCGACGCGCCGCTGCCGCGGTCCTGGTGTTTGTTCGAGCCACCCGCTTCGATTTCTCGAATCGGCGCGATCGCGGACATTAGCGAGTTCATCGGTTCGATTGGCGCGCCAGCACTCCTGGTTCGCGCGAGCAAAAATCCGCATAGGCCGCCTTGAGCCCATCGCGCAGCGGCGTTTGCGCGCGCCAGCCGAGTGCGACGAGTTTTGAGACGTCGAGCAGCTTGCGCGGCGTTCCGTCCGGCCGCGAGGTGTCGAATACGATGTCGCCCCGGTAGCCCACGACTTCGGCAATCAGCCGAGCGAAGTCGGCAATCGTGACGTCCTCACCGGTACCGACATTGAGAAAACCGTCGCCGGAATAATGCTTCATGACGAACATGCAGGCGTCGGCAAGGTCGTCCGCGGCGAGAAATTCGCGGCGCGGCGTGCCCGTGCCCCAGACCGCAACGCTCGGCGCGCCGGAAAGCTTGGCTTCGTGAAAGCGGCGGATGAGCGCCGCCGGCACGTGACTGTGCTCCGGATGATAATTGTCGCTGGGGCCATAAAGATTCGTCGGCATCACCGAGATGAAATCGGCCCCGTACTGGCGTCGATAGGCCTGGCACAGCTTGATGCCCGCGATCTTGGCGACCGCGTACCACTCGTTGGTAGGCTCGAGCGGACCGGTGAGCATTTCCTCTTCGGTAATCGGCTGCGTGGCGAGCCGTGGATAGATGCACGAGGAGCCGAGGAACAGGAGTTTCTTGACGCCCACTGCTTGGGCGGCGCGGATCACATTGAGCGCGATCGCGAGATTGTCGCCAATGAACGCGGCCGGATAGGAGCTGTTGGCGCTGATGCCGCCGACGCGGGCGGCGGCAAGAAACACCGCGTCGGGTTTTTCGCGCGCGATCCACCCCTCGGTCTGCCCCTGGTCGGCCAAATCGACCGCGCCGTGCCCGGCGGTGAGGATCTCGCAGTTTTCGCGCGCGAGGCGGCGGGCGATGGCCGAACCCACCATTCCGGTGTGCCCTGCGACATAGACGCGCTTGCCGGCGAGTTCAAACAGCAGCGGCGGGCTCACGTGGACTGCCTTCGATCAAATTTTCACTCCCGCCAATTGCGG
>Ga0306920_100014052_pt1 | contig 10921 bp, 9 predicted proteins | sample flu12Cox44000170_FD_204666 | JGI IMG/M metagenome (GOLD analysis project Ga0306920, IMG submission 204666) | Lab enrichment of tropical soil microbial communities from Luquillo Experimental Forest, Puerto Rico - flux4day.12C.oxic.44.000.170 (v2)... | ecosystem: Environmental > Terrestrial >...
GCCCCCTGGGCTACAACAACGTCGACACCACCACGTTCACCTGGCCGGCCGAGAACCTCCGCGGCGCGCGGCTGGACACCCTCGGCGTGGACGCCGTCAACGTGGGGACGGACGGCCGCACGCCGGCGGTCGAGCGGGCACGCACGCTACTCGAGAATGCGCACGCGTACCCCGGGGTCACCACGCCGTCCACCATCGCCGACCTCGTCGCACAGGACAACACGCAGAACAGCGACTATCAGCAGCTCGCCAACGTGGTCATCCTGGTCAGCCTGCCGATCGCCGGCTGCACCCTGGCGGCGGGCATCGCGGCCGGTCTCGCGGACCGCAAGCGGCCGTTCAGCCTGCTGCGGCTTACCGGTGCCCGGCTCGCCACGCTGCGCCGCGTCGTCGCGCTGGAGGGCGCCGTTCCGCTGCTGTCCGTCGCCGCGGTCGCGATCGGCACCGGGTTCGGCGCCGCCGCGATGTATGCCTCTGAGGCACAGCAGCACCCCATGGCCGCCCCCGGCGCCGCGTACTTCCTGCTCGCCGCCGGCGGGATCGTGGTATCGCTCGGCATCATCGCGGCCACCTTCCCGCTGCTGGCCCGCATCACCGGACCCGAGGTCGCGAGAAACGAATGACCTGATGCCGGACCGGGCTACCGGCCGTCGAACTTGTCGGGATCCGGGCCCGTACGCTCGTCCTTGTTCAGCACCGTGATGTCCTCGACGTCGACGTACTCGGTGCCGAGCGCCTTGAGCGTCCCTTCGAAGGCCTGGCGGGCCTCGTCGGGCTCGTGCGCATCGTTGCTCAGCTTGCTGGTGACGAAGACCTCGCCGCGGTCCAGCCCCGACCGGCCGATAGCCTCGCCCACCTCGGCCTCGTTGCCGTACATCTCGGCGGTGTCGATGTGCCGGTGTCCGGCCTCGAGCGCTGTGCTCACCGCGGCCACCGTGTCCTTCGGCTCGATCTGGAAGACGCCGAAGCCGAACTGCGGGATTGTCTGACCGTTGTTCAGCGTGATGCCCGGAATGGAAGTCACGAAAGAACTCTCCTCAGCAGGAATCGCGTATGCGGACCTGCCGCACCTGCCTCGATCACGCCGGGCTACACACGCGGGCCCGCTTGCCGCCTGCGGCGTTGATCTCCTCTTCCCACCCTTCCCGGTAGTGCCGAGGCCGTCGGACCGTCCGGCTTCGAGTCGCGGCCATGAGGCGGTCGTGTCACCGGCGAGATCACACTGACGGCCTGGCAGCAGAGGTCAGCTCGGGAGGTCCTCCGGACGCTTCTTGGCCAGCTTGCCGTGCAACAGGCCGGTGGACTGGCCGACCTCGATGAGGTATCCGTCCGGATCCCGCATGTAGCAGCGGATTTCTGCTTCGCGGTCGATCGGCGGCGTCACGAACTCCGCCCCCTTGGCTTTCCACTCCTCATAGCAAGCCTGGATGTCAGCGACCCGGAGGTTCAGGAAGATCGAGGTGGTGTTGCCGGCCTGGTACTCGATCACCGAGATGCCCGGTTTGTCGGGGGTCGGCGGGCCGCCGGGGTTCATGATGATCCACGAATTGGACAGCCTGACGATGCACGGGTTCTCCTCCAGGACGATGGTGCCGCCCAGGACGCGCGAGTAGAAGTCGCGCGACGTTGCGACCTTGCGGACGGTGATGAACAGCGTCACCAGGACGCCCTCGTCGGGCGTAGGCAGGTTGGCAAAGTCGATGCGGGGCGCAGGTTCTGTCATGAGATTGCTCCACTCCAGCGGCATCGGGCGGACATCGGCTAGCGTGCGCCGGTCCGTTGTCATCAGGACCCTTCCCCCAATTCGGCCTCCCACAGCACTGCCGCCAGCGTGAAGATGAGGAACGGCCCGGGCCGCTGCCAGGCCAGCGAGCAGAGATCTGTTATCCGGCCGACGCCGCGGTTGCTCGTGGCCCGCTGTGGTCGCCGGTATCGTCTAGCGGGCCGCCGGCCGTGTCCGGTCCGCGTCCGGCGGCGGGCCGGGCCGGGGCGCTGTTGCGGACCGGTGCTATCGCGGCCCCGAGGACCTGGGAGTTGGGCAGGTGCAGCGGCCCGTCGGCGGTGTCGAGGCGGACGTAGGTGACGCCGATCTCGGTGACGGTTCCGCGGAGCTCGCCGCCCAGGGCGCCTGACCTGATCAGCACCTGGTCACCGACGTCGACGGGCCGGGCGAGCAGCAGGACCAGGCCGGCGAACACGCTGGACAGGCTTTGCTGCGCGGCGATGCCGATCAGCACGCTGGCGAGCACGCCGCCCAGGAGAAGCTGGGTGACCGCGATGCCGAGCAGCTGCAGGGTGATGAGAATGGTGGCCAGGCCGCCCAGCAGGACAATGGCGTAGCGGACCACGGCGGCGTGCGCGATCCCGATCTTGGGCTGCAAGACCTCACGGGCCTTGGCGGCCAGGCCGGCCGTGGCCAGGCCCGCGAACAGGCTGAAGGTCACGGCCGCGGCATCGGCGAGTGCCTCGGTCCCGGTGTGGCCGAGCGCCCCGAACGCCGTCTGCGGGATGGCCGGGCTGGATGCGGCGACGCGAGCCGAGCGGGATGTGGCCGCTGCGAGCTCGGCGAGGACGAGGGCGAGGATGCACCGCCACGGCCGCACCCGTGCCTTGACTGTGGCCGCATGCTGGCGCGCCGCGCCGAGCCGCTGCCGCTCCCTGAGGTTCACCTGTTCCTCTTCGCTGGCGAGTTGGCGCGATTGTGGTGATGCCATCGGTCAGAAGGTGATGCCGTCGGCGGTGTCGAACAGAAGCTGCTGCAGCGGGCGTGGCAGATCACCGCTCCACGCCAGGCCTGCCGTGGCGGCCAGGGGGCAGTGATCGAGGCGGACGCGGACCATCCCGCGGGTTGCCGCTGCCGGGTCCGGCTCGGCCGGCCCGCGGGCCCCGATGGCGTGACGCGGGCCGGTCAGGACCGCGGTGGGCGCCCTTGCGGCCGTGGCGAACGCCAACGTCATCGGCAGCGACTGCCGGAACGGCGGGTCGGTGAAGCCGAACCGCGGGTCCGCGGCCCGCAGGACCGCCAGCCACGCGTCGTAGGTCCCGGCACTGGCGCGGCGCGGCCCGTAGATGACATCCATGCGGGCCAGCTCGTCAAGGCCGATGGTCCCGTGGAGCGCGGCCGGGTGCGAGCAGGGTATCCACACCTCGGGTGCGAACTGTCCCAGGCTCATGACCTCGAGGCGGCCGGCCTCATCCGCCGTGGTCAGCCAGCCCAGGCCGGCGTCGGCCCGGCGCTGGCAGATCGGCGGGAACCCGGCATCGAGCGGTATCTCCAGCCACGCGATGCCGACCCTGGCGGCATCGGCGGCCGATCGCAGCCGGGAGGCGGTTTCCACGGTGAGGGCTTCCGGCAGACCGGGGGGATGATGACCCGCAGCCGCAGCCGCCCCAGGCCCGCCGCCTGCCTGGTACGGCTCATCCCATGATCGACCTGGGACAGCACGGTCCGGGACTCCTCCAGCAGCACGGTCCCCGCGGTGGTCAGCCGGACGCCCTCGCGCCGGCGGTGCAGCAGCGGCGTGCCGACGATCTGCTCCAGCCGCCGGATCTGCTGGCTCAGCGTCGGCTGGGCGATGTACATCCGCTGCGCCGCATGGGTGAAGGTGCCCGCGTCGGCAACCGCCACGAAGTAGCGCAGATGCCGGAGTTCCACGCCGGGCGGGGCCGCGCCACCGGCGCCCGCCAGCGGGATCGGCCCTGTGCCTGCCAGCTGCTGCTCGGCCTGGTTCATCCCGGTCACCTCCGATTACCTGCGTGCCGCCCGAGCTGCGGCCGCGGCGGTGCGGTGCTCGCCGCGGACCCGGGCCGCGGCGCGTGCGCAGCTTGCGGCGGCAGGCTCGCCCGCTTTAGACTGACAGCCGATAAGGTTGATGTCAAGTTTTGACAATAGCTCTCGGCATCTGGACCCTGAAAGAGGAAGATTCTTCCATATGATAGCTAGAAGCTATGGATCACCCGGAAGAGCTTGACATGACCGGCCAAGTACCGGGTCGTCCGGGTCTGCCGCTGGCGGGACTGCGGACGAACGGCCGGCCCGCGCTGGATGACCTGCCCAAGTCCGAGCGCGCGGTTGCGGGCTGGCTGCTGCGCCGCGGGCCTGCATCCCAGGGCGAGCTCGTCGCCGGGGCCCGCCTGTCCCGGCCGACTGTCCTGGCCGCCCTCACCAGCCTCGGCGAAGCAGGGCTGGCCGAGACGGTGACCGGGCGGGACGCGCCGCCCGGTGAGGGTCGTCGCGCTCAGCTGTACCGGCTCACACCGAAGGCCGGCACCGCGGTCGGCGTGGAGATCGGCCGCCGCCACCTCACCGTCGTCCTCATCGACGCCGGCCACCGGCAGATCCTCCAGGAGGAGGAACCTGTCGCGGCCAGCTTCGACGAGCATCCCGCCGACGTCCTCGCGCAAAGCGCGGCGTTCGCCCGCAAGGTGGTCGCGGACGCGCGCATCGAGCAGGGCGTGCTCGGGGTCGCCTTCGGGCTGCCCGTGCCGGTCACCCGTGAGGGCCACATCGGATCGGGGACCTTCATGCCCGCCTGGGCCGACATCGACCTCCGCGATGAACTAGCCCGGCGGTTCGGCGGTCCCGTCCACGTCGGCAACGAAGCAGACCTCGGCGCGCTCGGCGAGTACGTCTTCGGGCACGGCCACGGCCAGCGCGACCTGACCTACCTGAAGCTGGGCACCGGCATCGGCGCCGGGATCATCCTCGACGGCCAGCTGCGGACCGGCGCCAGCGGCACAGCCGCCGAGTTCGGGCACATCACCATCGACTACCAAGGCCGGCGATGCCCGTGCGGCAACCGGGGGTGCCTGGAACGCTACGCCGGCGGCTTTGCGCTGCTCGAAGACGCCCGGCAAGCCGGCCTGGACATCGAGAACCTTCCCGGCCTGATCCGCAGGGCACGGTCCGGCGACGTCGCCTGCCAGCGCATCATCACCGAAGCCGCCACCGTCATCGGCGCCGGCCTGGGAACGCTGATCAACCTCAACAGCCCCGGACTCATCGTGCTCGGCGGCAGCCTCAGCGCCGCAGGAGAACTCCTGACCCGTCCCCTGCGCGCATCCCTGAACCAGGCCGCCTTCCCGGCCGCGGCCCAAGCCGCATCCATCGAGCTCGCCAGCCTGGACCGGCACGCCTCCGCATGCGGAGCAGCCGCCCTGGTATTCGAGCGCTACGCCGCAAAGCGCCGATGACGCACCGTGCATCACAATGCAGCAAGACGAGGCGGAACACGACGGAAACAGCGCCGGGGCAGAGCCATAGATTGCCAAAGGTCACAGCCAGGCCCACTCCTCCAGCCCGGTGCGTTACCGGCCAGGGCCCAGGTCAGCCGCGGCGCCGATCCGGTAATCGCCTACCTGGGCCCGCACGCCGCCGGGATCGCACCGCCAGCTGCCTGGTTCGGCTGAACCTAGGCACTCCCCCGCGGACCTCTTCACACCCTCGCTTCTTGCTGTTATCATAGGGCTTGACGCTATGCTCCTGGTGCCCGCGCGCTCCTGGCAGGCTCCCGTGACCGCTGATGCCCTCCTGCTGCCCCGGCTTGCCAGCCGATACTGACCCGCGTGCGGGTGATGCCGCTGTGGCTGAAGCGCTTCCTGCGGCCCCAGTGCACCTCGCTTCGGCGCCAGCAAATGAGCGGCATCGCGCTGGAGTGCGGGGGTTGAGCGACAACGGAACGGTGGTTGTCGTTAAGGACCCTCGCGGAACCCTGTTAGCGACACTGGCCGTTCCGATGTCGCTGGCCGCTAAGGAAGCTACCTGACGCGACTAAGCACCCCCGGCCGCGATTTCTGGGGCACTCGCCCAATGCGCTCCCCGCATCTTTAGCCGCAGTCTGGAACTCGTCAGGCCACACGGGAAATTGGATTCACACCTGCTCCTACACACCGGGAGGAATCAATGCGCAAACTCAGAGGTCTCACAACATTGCTCGTGCCACTCGCGGCCATGGCCCTTGTCGCCGGGCTGGCGGCGAGTTCCGCGAGTGCCGCCCCGGCCAGATCCGCGGTCGTCGCGGGCACGACCAAGCCGGCGTACAGCATGGGTCTCTCGTTTGTGGAGTGCACCCCGACTCTTTACGGCACCGCGTTCCCGTACACGGCCACGACCGGATTTCCCCCGGATGCGCTGGGCGGCCGCACCTGCGGGAATAGTTTCGCGTGGGGCTACACAGTATCTGGTGACGCGACCGGATACGCCGAGTGGGACGGGGGTCTTACGACTCGGGGGGGATCGTGCACTGCGGAAGCATGGATCCCGGACAGTCATTCCGACGATCCTAACGCGCAGTACTACATCTGGGACGGGACTCGTTACCTCGGCAATGACGCGTTCGTCAACCAGGACAAGGTCAGCAACAACTGGGTGAACATCACCAACAACACGCGGTTCCAGATCACGGACCATCTCCGGATAACGCTCAGTGACCACAATCCAGCCGGGGAGGCGTGGTGGTACGAAGCCGCCTATGCCGTCCTGTTCAGCTGCGAATACCCGTGAACACCGGCTGACCTCACGTTGATCCGCTGCCAGGTGGGGTCCTCGCGCCAGGCGCGCAGGGCCCCCACCTGGCCCGGCCGTAGTATCCAGCGAAAAACCAACGCTTCCAGCCGTTTCCGCAGTTCAGGACTTAACCGTGTGAGCTTGTGCGCGGCGGGTCTAGGGTGTCTTGGGTCACGAAGCGCTGGGCTGGTAACGGGGTTTGATGCTGGCTACGGGCGTTAGCGCCCACGGCCGAGCGGATGCGGGTCGCGGGGGCAGGGCCGCCGTTTCACAGGCGAGGGCCTGTGAAACAGCCCGGCCGCCAGAGGCCGACCAGGGCGAACCGTGTTTCACGGGTTGTTGCATACGGCCGGGCGGATGACACACCCCCATGAAACGATCTGCGGGTGAGTGACGACGACTTCCTGCGCGTCGAGGCGAACGACTGCCCGATGTCGTCCTGCGCGGCCCCGGCGGGGTCGCCATGCCGGACGGGAAAGGGCAGGGTGGCCGCGCAGTACCACACCGCCCGGTTCCGGCTCGTGCCCCATCTGGCGAAGGCGCTCAGCGTCCCGGTCCCGCCGGTCCGCAGGCCGGGCTCGGCCTGGGCCGAGCTGCCCCGCCCGCCGGCGGCCGGGGCCGTGCCGACGGGACACGTGCGGATCGGGTACGCCCGCGCCTCCACCGTCCGCCAGTCGCTCGACACCCAGACCGACTCGCTGCGCGCGGCGGGCGTCCCCCGGATCTTCGCCGAGAAGATCTCCACCCGGGCCGTCACTCGGCCCGAGCTCGACAAGGCGGTCGCCCTCGCCCGGGAGATCCGCGGGTCCGGAGCCGCGGTCACGATCGTGGTGCACGAGCACAAGCGGCTCGGCCGCGGCATCGAGCTCGCGGCGCTCGCCGAACAGCTCCGTGCTGACAGCATCGGCCTGGAGTTCCTGACCGGGGAGCTGCAGGGTTCCCACGACCCGTCCGGCGTGGTGTTCACCGTGCTCGCCGCCTTGTCGGGGATGGAGCGGGAGTACATCAGGGACCGCACCCTGGAGGGCCACGAGTCGGCCCGCGCCCGGGGCAAGGCCATCGGCGGTGCGGCCGTCACTGACGACGCGATGCTGTCCGTGGCCCTGCACCTGCGCGACAAGGAGATGAGCCTGCGCGACATCGCCGCCCGGCTCGTCATCACCACCGGGAGGAAGAAAGGCCAGCATCCCTCCCCGGCGACCGTGATGCGCATGCTCCGCGACCACGACGAGAAGGCCGCGATGGCGGCCGCCGTCTCAGGCGCCCCTTGAGGCTCACTCGTCTTCCTCGTCACCGGCGTCGGGGTCGCGGAGCTCGCGGATGGCACCCGGGGCGAGGTCGGGCAGGATGAAGCTGTAGCTGCCGTGGACGCCGAGGTGGCTGCTGACGAACGGGGACAGCCGGGCCATGTCCTCATCGAGCACCGGGTAGCCCTGGGCCCTGAGCTGGCGGACGGCGGCATCGAGGTAGACGGTGGTCCACAGCACGACGCAGTTGAGGACGAGACCGAGGGAGCCTAGCTGGTTCTCCAGGCCGCGCTCGTAGCGGTGGTACAGCTCGCCTTTCTTCCCGTAGCAGATCTTCCGGGCGAGCGCGTGGCGGCCTTCCTGCAGGTTGCGGATGCCCTTGATGTCGCGCCGGTAGGTCTCGTCGGTGTCGATGTAGCTGAGGATGTGCAGGGTCTTGAAGATCCGCCCGTACATCGCGATCGCCTCGCCGAGCGCGGTGGGGTGCCCGTCGCGCTGCAGCATGGTGACCACGTCGCAGGCGCGCACGGTGCCGGTATATATAGAGGCCACGACCCGCAGGATGTCCTCCCAGTTCCGGCGGATCTTCGCGGTGTCGACCCGGCCGCGGGCGAAGGTGTTGAGCGGCCCGTAGTCGGCCGACGCGCTGATGCGCCAGCCTTTCTGGTCGGGCAGGTCGGCGAGCGCGGGCCGGTAGGAGATGCCCAGCAGCTCCAGGAGCCCGAACACCACGTCGGAGTACGAGCCGGTGTCGGTGACCACGGTCTCGGGCAGGGGCCCGCCGTCCAGGCCGAAGATGACGTCGATCATGTGCAGGGAGTCCCGCACCGTCCCGGACACGATCTTGGCGCCGCGTCCCATGCCACGGTCGTTCATGGGGTTGAGCCAGGTCATGCCTCGCTTCGACCCGAAGTACTTGCGGTTCGGGCGGGCAAACGCGGCGGGCACAGGGACGACGAACCGCATCCCGTCGACGGCGGCGACCATGCCGCCGCCCCACGCCTGCGCGAGGGGAAGGCCTGCCTGGCGGGCGACCAGCGGGGCGTTCGCCCCCGTGAGGGTCTCGGGGCGCACGTAGTTCTGGAAGACGTGCGACAGCCGCGACCGCTCCAGCGCCGGCACCCCTTTCTTCGCGATCGGCCGGTACCCGACGTTCATCGCCTGCGCGGTCAGGCAAGCGGCGACCGAGACCGGCAGGTCCTCCAGCCGGGACCGTCCGCCGGACGCTGCGGTGAACGCCTCCCCAGCCTCCGGCGCCCAGGACATGACCTCCAGGAGTACCTCGGGCAGGTCGACGCGCGGCAGCATCGCCGTGGTCCGGGCGCGCAGGTCGGCCAACGACGGCGGCTCCTCGACGGCCTTGAGCCCGGTGAGGTGGATCTTCCCGTCGTCGTCGACGGTGACCTCGGTGCTGGCGGCCAGGCGGCCGCCGACTTCGCGGTAGGCGGCGTCCAGCGTCCGGGAGTGCTCGGCCAGCAGCGCGGCCGGGTCGCCGGGCAGGCCGAGGCTGGTCATCACGTCGTCGCGGGCCGCCGCCCATGCCGTGCCTTCCAGGAGGCGGGCCTGCGGGTTTCGCCACCGGGTAGAGGCGTCGGCCCAGATGTCGCGGCGCTTGAGGCCCCGCCAGAACTGCTCGAGCACGCAGAAGGCGTAGGCGTGCCGGCTGACCGCGCCGCCCTCGTGCGCGGGGTGGCCGAACACCAGCCGCCGCCACGGGCCGTTCACCACGCCCCCGTCGATCAGCCGCCCCGGGATGAGCGGGGCAGGCAGCCTGCTGCGGTAAGCCAGGACATCGGGCAGCGCCCGCATCGCCGCGAGCACGGGCGCGCCCTCGGCGCTGGCGCCGAACTCGATCACGGCCGGGAGCATCTTCAGGAACCCGGACACCGCCGGGTACCGGGCAGGCAGCGGGGCGCGCCAGTCGTGGGGGTCAGGGCCGCCCGGAGGGGGCACGCTCTCGGTGACCAGCGCCAGCGCGGCGCGCAGCTCGGCGCGCGAGACGACCGCCTCGATCGCCGTCCACACCTGCGAGACCCGCGGCTCCTGGCCCAGCTCGCCCCACCCGTCGGACTCGAACAGCGCCTCCACCGCGACCGCGAGCCTGGCCGACGCCCTGGCCAGCCGGGGATGCCGGCGGGCGTTCTCCTTGTCGGCCTCCCGCTGCGCCCGGCCCAGCAGCTCGGCCGACATCATCAGGTCCAGCAGCTCCAAGGCGTCGTCGACGCTCTTGCCCTCCAGATGCCGGACCGTGGCCACCAGGGTCGCCAGCCGCCGCGCGTCGCCGTGCCGGCGGATCAGCGAAGCCGACGCGGTCATGCCGTAGCGGGACAGCTCGGCCATCCGCCGCGGCGGCACCCGCGCCTCGGCACCCAGCCGCCCCAGCCCGACACCGCTGATCTCGGCCACCCGGTCCAGGGACTTCACCAGCGACGGGCCGCTCCCGCGCGGCACCGGGCCCTTGCGCCAGCGCTCCAGGTCCGACAGCCGCGACCCCTGCGGAACCTCCAGCAGCCGGTCCAGCGCGCGCCGCTGGACCGGATCCGGGAGCGCGGCCAGTTCCTCAAGCAGCTGGCGCGTCGTCTCGTCCCGGACGCTCGCGACCAGCCGCGCGAGGGTCGTCACGCCCGGCAGCAGGATGTTCCGCTGCCGCAGCCACGCCACCCCGTCGGTGAAGATCGCCTTCGGGCCGTCCCCAGTCGCCCGCGACCTGGCCGCCGCCCACTGCGCGAACTCCTCCTCGGCGTCGTCGAACTCCCGGTAGCCGCGCTCCTTCTTGATCTCCCACTGGTGATCGAACCGCGTATGGCCCCGCTCGGTGTAGCGCTTCACCTCCGACGTGGCGGCCATGCCCAGCTGCTTGCCCGCCACGAACTCCAGCACCCCGTCCGGGACGTCGAGCGGGCCCTCCAGGAACTTCCCGAGCCACCGCACGGTCACCAGCTGCAGCGCGAACCCGGCCCGCATGTGCTCGCCGCGGTGCCTGCGGACCAGCTTCAGGTCATCGTCATCGAGGAAGAACAAGCGGTCAAGGTCCGCCTGCGACGGCGTCCCCGCGTACCGGCCGTACGCCGCCGCCTCGTCATCCGTCAGGAACTCCACCGGCATAGACCGCACCGTAGGCCCGCCAACGCCACAGATCACCCACAGCGCTCAAAGCGTTACAAGAGTT
>Ga0306920_100014055_pt1 | contig 10920 bp, 9 predicted proteins | sample flu12Cox44000170_FD_204666 | JGI IMG/M metagenome (GOLD analysis project Ga0306920, IMG submission 204666) | Lab enrichment of tropical soil microbial communities from Luquillo Experimental Forest, Puerto Rico - flux4day.12C.oxic.44.000.170 (v2)... | ecosystem: Environmental > Terrestrial >...
TCCTTGGAATCGCACGGACGGGCCCGTTTCCGCCTGGTCCTACCGTCTTCTGGCGCTGCTGTTACCCCGCGCGTTACCCCGTAGGACTCGACGGTGTTATTGTAAGCGGCAGGTTTGGCTAAGGGCTTGATCTTGCTGGTGCCGCAAGAGGGACTCGAACCCCCGACCCCGTCATTACGAATGACGTGCTCTACCAGCTGAGCTATTGCGGCGGACCAAAGCGACGGACGCGTTCGGCACCAAGCCTCAACGCGCGTCGCGCACCTGATATCGGGTGCGCCTGGAATTGGCAAGAAATTAGGCGCCCCAGCGGGCGAGGAAGCCGCGCCAGCCACCGGCTTGCGCCTTCGGCGTACCGATTTGTTCCGCGAATTCATCACTTGGCGCCTCGTCATCGATGCCGGGGTCATCAGGCGCGCGGACGATCGGAATGACCGGCGGAACCTGTCCTGGAAAACGCCTTGGGAATGGCAGGGATGCTCCCAGCACTGATGGATGTCCCATTTCCGTCAATCTCAGGTTGCAGTCATTGCACTCCTGAAAATATCGTGGATGCTTCGCGGCGAGGGGCCGAACTATGTCCGAGTCGTTTCTGTGGGATGGCGAAAATCGGCGCGGGCCGATGGATCGAACCGAACTTGATAATTGCGTTCGGTTTCACCCAAACCCAGGCGCCGTCAGGGTCTGGCGCCTCGGCTTTTCAGATTGGAAGCCTGTCGAAGAGGCGTTTGACCTTGCCGGAACGCGTGCCCCGGACGCATCCACCTTCGATCCGTCCTCCGCATCGCCGAGGAGACCGATCTATCGAGACTTTATCGCTCGACACTGGCGCGGAGAGCTTCCGCTTTGGATTTCCTATTTTGCCATAAATTCCCTCAACAGCCTTCTCGCAATCGTGGCCGTCAACGCGATTGCTCAAGTCACGATAGAGGGCTCAGTCAGTCCAACGGGAATCCTGTCGTACTACGCTCTGACTTGGTTATTCCTCATCAGCGTTACCATTTGGCAAGTGGTCGGTACCTGGCGTTCGGCAAGTCGGCGCATTGCTGAGCAAAAAGCGGCCGGGAAACGCGCGTTCTGGGCCAGGGTGGCAAAGATAATGATTTGCTTCGGCTGCCTGCAACTGGCCGGATTGTTGCTAAAGACCGCGATACCCCAAATTTCAGAGGCCGCGAGCATCGCGTTCATGAACGATCCGGATCTACCGCCTTACGCTATTCGCGTCATGAACAACGGCTCGGAGGCCGAGATCACGGGCGGGATCAAGTTTGGCCTGACCAGCGATTTTGAAAATATCCTGAACGCATCGAAAGGCGTTCGTGTCGTTCATTTGGACAGCCTCGGAGGCCGACTGGCTGAAGGCGAAAAGCTGAATGCTTTGATCCGCAGCCGGGGACTCGACACCTACGTGGACGCGAAGTGCCTGTCGGCGTTCGCGGGCGCAGATCAGATTGACGATCACGAGCTGGAAAGAACCATATATAGAGCCGCTGGCATTGACAGCGCGTTCATTGATCGCGCGATGGAGACAAGGAATTCCGATCTGTGGCGACCTTCCGAAGGCGAGCTGTTGTCTGCCGGCGTCGTAACAAGGATATCCACCGGGGCCGAGTTTGCGATTTCGGGATACGGTGGAAACAACATCCCGCGAGACACTTGGGACCGTGGTTTTCAAAAGGCCTCGCCAGTCTATCGCGTGCTGAAAGAAAAATATCCAAAAACATATGACGAAATTCTTGATGTTTTCGCGGACGGAGCAGCGAAGGGAACGCCGCAAGCCAAATTGACGGCGCAAGCAGGCAGCAGGCTAGCCGCCTTTGTCAGGAAACTGCTGCCTTACGCCGATGATTCCGTAGTCGTTGAATTTGGCCAGCTCGCTGCCGATCAATACCGGTCTCTACAACTTCAAGACGAAGCTGCGTGTTACAAGTTTGCCGCAGGTGTCGATGACGACGCTGCAACTGCAACGATCCCGGCCGAACTGACCGACCGCGAGCGAGCGCTCGATGAACGAGTTGTCTCATCGGCGAGAATGCGAGCGAGCACTGACGTTGCAGATGATTCCTCCTGGGACAAAATACGCGCAAGTCTGGCGTCAAGGGGTTACTCGGGAAGCGATCTGCGATTGCTTGAAGCGGAGACCGTTGCTCCTTCCGATTACGCCCGCTATTGCGACCTATCGATATCCCTGTTTCAGGAAATAACGAAGCTTCCCAGCAAAGAAGCCGCTTCTGTGCTCCGCAAAATATTCTCTGATAGCTGAGCGATCGAGGCGCGCGGCGCACCTGACATAGGCGCGGGTTGAAATTGGCAAGAAATCAGGCGCCCCAGCGGGCGAGGAAGCCGCGCCAGCCGCCGGCTTGCGCCTTTGGTGTACCGATTTGTTCCGTAAATTCATCGCTTGGCGCCTCGTCATCGATGCCGGGATCATCCGGCGCGCGCACGATGGGGATGACCGGTGGAATCGGCGGCTGACCCGCCCTGGAAAGATCGGCACGGGAACGGAACAGCGGCGCCGGGCTTAAGGGTTCGAGGTGCGGCGGCGAGCTTTCCAGCGCGGATGCCGCCGATGGCGTGGCCGCTTCCTCGACCTTGGCGGTTGGCGACAGATTGTGCGGTTCATTGTCCTGGGTTGCAGGCGGTGGCGCGGTGTCAGGCTGCACCGGCTCGCGCGGCGGCTCTGCGAGGCCTCCAGCTTCCTGCGGCTCGCGCGGCGGCGGGGGCGCCGCCAGCATCGCCTGCTCGAACGGCGATGGTTCGATCGTCGCGCCTTCGGGCGAAGGCAGGCTTGCAACCGGCGTCTGCCATTGGAAAGCGTCCAGTCGTCCGGTCACCGGCGAAACCGGCCGCCAGCGGTCGCTGACGTAGCCGTCCGCGGTCCACACCGGATCGTGCCGCGCCCGCACCGCGCGCAACGTCCATGCCCGCGACTTGCCGCTGTCGCCATGTTCAGTGCGTTCGATCTCCGCCATCAGCATCGCAAGGCGCTGCGTCGGGTCGGCGATGAAGCGCGAGAGCACCTCCCGCGCGCGGGCGAATTCGCTGGCGTCGATTGCAGCGCGCGCAACCGCAAGCGCACCCTCGATATGACCAGGCGTTTTTGCCGCCAGCGTCTCGACGCGCACCAGCCGCTGCCGCGCGGAGTCGCCGAGCCTGACATGTGCATAGGCGTCGGCGAGATCGGGATGCGGATGCGCAAGCCACGCCGTTTCCGCAATGCGCATCGCGCGCCGCACCTGGTGCGCCTCGCTCTCGAACTTCGCAGCCAGCACCGCGGCCGGCACCAGGGTGGGCGCAAGCTTCACCGCTTCCATCGCATCCTGGCGCGACCGGTCGCGATCGACGGTCTCGAGCTCCAGCGCACGCGCCGTCAGCAGCACGCCGCGCCGGCGGCGATAGCTTGCCTTGTCCAGAAGGCCGGACGCCAGATCGTTGTCGAGGATCGCAAGCGCGCCGTCCCAATCGCCCTTGGCGCAGCGAAAGCCGAGCACCGCGTGCGAGGCCCAGCTCGACGATGGCGAAAGCTTCAACGCCTCCTCGGCAATCATCACGGCGCTGAAGGGGTCGTCGGAGCGCTGTGCTTCGATGAAAAGCCCGCGCAAGCCGAGCAGCCGCGTATCGCCTCGTTCCGCCATCGCGTTGAACGCAGCTTTCGCTCGCTCGCGGTCGCCCTCGAGCTGGGCCGATTGCGCGTGCAACAGCAGCGTCAGTGGATCATGCGCGGCGAATCTGCGCGCGGTGTCGGCGTGCTGCCGGGCGGCCGCCGAATCGCCGTGACCAATCGCAAGCAGGCCGTGGGTGATGGCGTGGCGGCCGCGCGCATGGCGGCGTTCGTGCCGGCCGCGCCTGATCCGTCCCGGGGTACGCCACAGCGCGTACAACAGGCTGAAGACTGCAAGCGCCGCGACAATAACGACGCCGAGCGCGAGCGCGAACACCGGCAGCGACGTCATGATGCGATAGCCGCCCCATGACAGCGTGACCTCACCGGTCTGCTCGGCAATCCATGCCGCGCCCACTGCTGCGAGCGCTATCGCCAGAAGGAACAGAACGATGCGAAGCATGGACGACCTATTGGGCGGGCTTGGCGAGCGAGGTCATGGCATCATCGGCGAATTGACGGGATGCCGCGAGCGCCGCATCCCGCGCGGCCGCCTTGTCGAGCCATGCCTGTACGGGCGCACGGTCGGCGGGCGAAAGCGAGCTCAACTCGTGCCGCGCGGCCGCGAAATCGTTATGTACGGCCGCCGCGGTCACCCGCGCGACAATAGCGCTGCGATCGTTGCCGGTTGCATCTGTCCGTTCGATGCGGACGAGCTTGGCCGCGCCGGCCTGCAAGCGATCGACAAGACCTGAGCCCGTCGTCGCGCCGTCCTGCGCTGACGGCGAGAGTTTCGGCACCAACGTCAGCAGCTCGCGGTTGAGCGCGGGCGGATTCGGCACGCCCGTGTCCGCGAAGGCATCGAGCGGCTTGAGCGCATCCGCGTCCTGCGCCAACGATTTCGCGGTGGCGAGCGTGGCCGTGTAGGGATCGCCATGACGCACCGCGACGTCCAAAAGCGCGGCGGCCACGAGGCGGCGCAACGCCATATCGTCCTGCGCCTTGCCCTCGGCAGCCCTTGCGTCCTGCCCGCTGCGGGCGCGCTGCGCGTCCTCGATCTTTGCGATGCGCTCGTTGATGGCGGACAGATCGATCGCGCCGGCCGATTCGCGTGGCACAGACTTCATGTCATTGACGGAAGCCGCAAGTTTGTCCTCCTGCGCGCGCAGAGACGAGAGCTCGCCGCTGATCGCTGCCTGCGATTTCTGCAGCGCGTCGAGACGCGCCGACAACGCAGCGTCGGGCGCGGCGGGCTTGCCGGCTTTTGCCTCGAGGCCGGCGACGCGCTTGCCGAGATCGTCGACCGCCGCGGTGTTGGCTGGAGCGACAGCAGGCGGCGGCAGGACCTGCGGCCAGCCCAGCATCCAGCCGACAAGGATGACAAGCGAGGCAGCCACCGCGCCGGAAAACGGTGCGATGATCCAGGGCGAGATTGAATCCGATTTTGGCGCGGGCGTTTCAGGCGCTACAGATGCGGCAGACGCCGCCTCGGGCTCGGGCTCGGGCGCTGAGGAAGCGGCGGCCGCCTCGGCTTCGCCAGCCGCCGCAGGCGTGGTGGTGCCTGATACTTCGTTCGCTTCAAGCTCGATTGTCGGCGGCGCGCGCTTGATCTTGCCTGGGTCCGGCGCTGCTTGATCCTCTACCGTGTCATCGGCCATGCCTTAGGTTCCCTCGGCTTGGTTACGGGTTTAGCAGATTCGGCGGGCTTTTACCGCAAAGCACGCTCAAGTGCCGCAAACAAGGCATTTTCGTCGGGCGAGCTTGCAACCAGCACCTGCGTGGCGCCAGCCTCGCGCAGGCTGGATGCCACGCTAGGCGATATGCAGCACTGCGGCAACGCCAGCGCCGTTATCTCGACACCGTCAGCGCGGATGGCGTCCAGAAAGGCACGCGCGCTCCGCTGCGAATAGTGCAGCACCGCCTCGATGCGGTTTGCCGCAAAGGCCTCGCGCGCCTGGTGCGGCAGCCCCGACAAAGCGAGCATGCGGTACGTGGTTCTGGTCACCACATCGAAGCCGTGCGTGCCAAGTTCGCCGGCGAGATCGCGCGCAAGCTCCGCGCCGGCAAGATAGAGAAGCGGGTTTTTTTTCTTCAATTGTTTGGCCCGGACGCTCGCCTGCACCCGCTCGCGCAATGCCGTCGCATCGCCATCCGCCGAAATCACCTCGGCAAAGCCGAGGCGGCGGGCGACGGCGGCGGTGTGCTCGCCGACCGCAAACAGCAGCAGCGTGAGCAAACGGCTTCCGGCCAACTCCCCCTCGATCGCGCGCAGCGCGTTGGCTGACGTGACGATGACGGCGCCGTAATCCGTGGTGTCGTCGGCGTCCTGGTACGCCATGGGCTCCAGCCGCAGCATCGGCGCCAGCACGACGTCATGGCCCCGCGCGCGTAAGAGCCGCTCGGTCGCCTCATTGTCGGGATGCGGGCGGGTGACGAGAACGGCCATGTTTTTCCGCATCAATCGGATGATTGCTCGTTGCAGCCATCATGTTACGCGGTTACTTACGGGAACGCAGCTTTTGCGCAAGGGCTCACATTGGATAACGACAAGCCTATCCTGGTCTTGGGGATTGAGACCACCTGCGATGAGACCGCAGCCGCCGTGGTCGAACGCCGGCGCGACGGTACCGGGCGCATCCTGTCCAACATCGTCCGCTCGCAGATCGCCGAGCACGCTCCCTTTGGCGGGGTGGTCCCGGAGATCGCGGCGCGCGCCCATGTCGACGTGCTCGACCATCTCGTCGCGGCCGCGATGAAAGAGGCCGGCGTCGAGTTCTCGCGCTTGTCGGCCATTGCGGCCGCCGCCGGACCTGGCCTGATCGGCGGGGTGATCGTGGGATTGACGACGGCAAAGGCGATCGCGCTGGTGCACGACACGCCGCTGATCGCGGTGAATCATCTGGAAGCGCACGCGCTGACTCCGCGGCTCACTTGCGCGCTTGCCTTTCCCTATTGCCTGTTTCTCGCCTCCGGCGGTCATACCCAGATCGTCGCGGTCACCGGTGTCGGCGACTATGCGCGGCTTGGGACCACGGTCGACGATGCGATGGGAGAAGCCTTCGACAAGGTCGCCAAGATGCTGGGGCTGCCCTACCCTGGCGGGCCGCAGGTCGAACGCGCCGCACTTGGCGGAGATGCGGCCCGCTTCGGCTTTCCGCGACCGATGCTGGGGCGCGCGGATGCCAACTTCTCCCTGTCCGGACTGAAGACCGCCGTGCGTAACGAGGCCAGCCGGATCGATCCGCTGGAACCGAAGGACATCAGCGACCTCTGCGCGAGCTTTCAGGCCGCCGTGCTGGAATCGACGATGGATCGCCTGAGCGTCGGACTGCGGCTTTTCGAGGAACGGTTCGGCCCGCCGCGTGCGTTGGTCGCCGCGGGCGGAGTTGCCGCCAACCGGGCGATCCGCGGCGCGCTCGCCGATGTCGCGGCCAAAGCCGAGACCACGTTGCTCATTCCGCCGCCCGCGCTCTGCACCGACAACGGCGCGATGATCGCCTGGGCCGGCGCGGAACGGCTCGCGCTCGGCATGACCGATGCCATGGACGCCCCGCCCCGCGCCCGCTGGCTGCTCGATGCGACGGCGATCGCGCCGGCGGAGTTCGCCAACACCCGCGCCGGATTTTGAGGCGTGCCATGAGTGAAGCAAACTCCGTCGCGGTGATCGGCGCCGGTGCCTGGGGAACGGCGCTTGCCTGCGTCTCCGCGCGCGCCGGCAGAAAGGTGATCCTTTATGCGCGCGACGCCACGCATGCCGCGCGCATCGCGTCCTCGCGCGAAAATCCGCGCCTGCCCGGCGTGCGTCTTGCCGCCGATATCGCCGTTACCAAAGATATCGCGGAGGCCGCGCGCGCCGACATCATCCTGATTGCTACGCCCGCGCAGCATCTGCGCGGCGCGGCCAACGCGCTTGGCCCGCATCTGCGCGAGGACGCGCCGGTCATTGCCTGCGCCAAGGGCATCGAGCATGGCACCCACAAGTTCATGACCGATGTGATCGCGGAAGCAGCGCCGATGGCGCAGGCCGCGATCCTGTCGGGACCGAGCTTTGCCGACGATGTCGCGCGCGGCCTTCCGACCGCGGTGACGCTGGCGGCCAGCGATGATGCGCTCGCCAGCCAATTGGTGCGGGCCTTGGGCTCGGCCACCTTCCGTCCCTATCACAGCACCGACGTTCGCGGCGTCGAGATCGGAGGAGCGGCGAAAAACGTGCTCGCGATTGCTGCCGGCATCGTGGCGGGCAAGGGGCTCGGAGCCTCCGCACAGGCAGCGCTGACCACGCGCGGCTTTTCCGAGCTTGCGCGGTTCGGCCGCGCCGGCGGCGCGCGAACGGAGACCCTGGTCGGTCTTTCCGGTCTTGGCGATCTGATCCTGACCTGCTCGAGCCCGCAGTCGCGCAATTTCGCCCTTGGGCTGGCGCTTGGCCGCGGTGAGGCGCCGCCTGCGGGGAAGCTCGCCGAGGGCGAGTTCACCGCGCCGGTGCTGGTCGAGCTCGCGGCTTCGCAAAACATCGATATGCCGGTATCAAGGGCGGTGGCGGCGATCCTTGGGCAACAGTTGACAATTGATGCCGCAATCGAGGCTTTGCTCACGCGTCCCTTCAAGGCGGAGGAATGATGATGGGGTACTGGCTGGTGAAATCCGAACCTTCGAGCTGGTCGTGGGACCAGCAGGTCGCCAAGGGAAGTAAGGGCGAGGCCTGGACCGGCGTGCGCAACTTCACCGCGCGGCAGAACCTCGTGAACATGAAGAAGGGCGACCCGGTGTTCTTCTATCATTCCAACGAGGGCAAGGACATCGTGGGGATCGCCGAGGTGATCAAGGAAGCCTATCCCGATCCGACCGACAAGACCGGCAAATTCGTCTGCGTCGACATCAAGGCCGACAAGGCGCTGCCCAAGCCCGTGACCATGGTGGCGATAAAGGCCGAAAAGAAACTGGCGCAAATGGCGCTGGTGAAATATTCACGCCTCTCGGTGCAGCCGGTGACGGCGGAGGAATGGAAGCTGGTCTGCAAGATGGGCGGGCTGTAGCGGCTTGGCCGCGCTCTCGCTTTACCCTCCCCCTCCAGGGGAGGGTGACACGGCTACACCGCAGCCGCCAACACCACCTGCGCCAGAAGCTGCTCGCGCTTTTTCTGCGAGCGGCAGCCCTTCATCGTCGCGGCGAAGCGCTCGAGGATACCGTCCTCGAAGGCGGTGACGATGGTGTCGTGGACGTAGCTCTTGCGGCAGATCGCCGGCGTGTTGGAGAGCTGGTCGGCGGCGGCGCGGATCGCCTCCAGCACCTGCCGCTTGCGGCCGCGCGCGCTTTTGGCGGGCGAAATCCGCGACAGCGACTCCAGCACGACGGCAGACGCCATCAGGGTGCGGAAATCCTTCAGCGAAATCCTGATCCCGGCAATCTCGCGCAGGAACGCATTCACCGTCGCGGTCGAGACCGTGCGCACGATGCCGGAAGCATCGCGATACTGGAACAGCCGCTTGCCCGGCAGGCCGCGCAGAATGCTTATCGCGCGCACGAGCTTGGCGGCGTCGCATTCCTTGCGCACGGCCTTGCCGCCCTTGGCCTTGAAGGTGAGGACGAAGCTGTCGTCCTCCAGCGTGACGTTGGACTTGAGCAGCGTGGTGGCGCCGCGGGTGCCGTTCAGCCGGGCATAGGATTCATTGCCAGGACGGATCGCGGTGCGCGCAATCAGCTTGATCACAGCCGACAGCGCAAATTCCCGCGTCGGCTCGTCGCCGGACAAATGTATCGAGACGTTGCGCCTGATCTTGGCGAGTGCACCGACGAGTCTGGCCAGCCGATGCGCCTTGCGCTGCTCGCGGACCTTCTCCCAATCGGCATGATAACGATATTGCAGCCGGCCCGCGGCATCGCGCCCGACCGCCTGCAGATGGGTGTTCGGATCGGGCGAATAGCGCACCTCGCGATACGCCGGCGGCACTGCCATCGCGTGCAGGCGGCGGATGGTGCGGGCGTCGCGGATATGCGCGCCGTTAGCGCGGACAAAAGAATAGCCCTTGCCGCGCTTGATGCGGCGGATGGTGAATTCGTGCTGATAGCCGAGCTTGAGCCCGAGTTCGCGCACCAGCTCGTCGACCGAGGCCTTCGGCCGATCGTGCGACGGTCTCGTCTGAGACGCCGGCAATGCTTGAGGCCACTGCCCGAGCGCCTTGGCGAGTTCTGTGGCAGGATCGCTGGAGGCTGGGCGCGCATCCGCAAAATTCTGCTGATCCATCATCGCGTCAACGTCTCGTTCGCCTCTTGGGTTCGCATCGGGGGCAGGTCGAAAAGCAGCCAGCCATCGCCGAGGGCGCCATTTAGGGGGTCTGAGCCCGCTTTGCGAGTCCCGATTGCCGGCACGACGGTTGCATGATACCTTTCATGGGAGCCATTCGGCCGATAACGTTGATCCCTGACCAACGGCCCATACGAAAATTTATCGAGCAATTTAGCCGGCGGATGCCTGGAATCGGGGCAGTGTTTGATCTCGCGCAACAAGACAACGGCCGAAGGTCTTATTTCTCCCGCTTGTCGGCGCCGGTCAGGCCGACGCATAATCGAACAAATTTTTCTTGAAAACAGTGTTGCGCGTGCACTGGTCGCGTGCGTGGGAGGGTGAGAAATGTCCGAGAAGATCTACGATGTGCCGACCGAAACGGCCAAGCGCGCCTGGATTGACGAAGCCAAGTACAAGGACATGTATGCCCGCTCGCTCTCCGACCCTAACAGATTCTGGGGCGAACAGGCCAAGCGCCTGGACTGGATGAAGCAGCCGACGAAATTCGAAAACTTCTCGTTCGCGCCGGGCACCATCTCGATCAAGTATTACGAGGACGGCGTCCTCAACGCCGCCTTCAATTGTATCGATCGCCACTTGCCCAAGCGCGCCAACCAGACCGCGATCATCTGGGAAGGCGACGATCCCTCGCAGTCCAGACACATCACCTACAAGGAACTGCACGACGAGGTATGCCGGATGGCCAACATCCTGCGCACACGCAATGTCAAGAAAGGCGATCGCGTCACCATCTACCTGCCGATGATTCCGGAAGTCGCCTACGCCATCCTGGCCTGCGCGCGGATCGGTGCCATTCATTCGGTGGTGTTCGCGGGATTCTCGCCCGACAGCCTCGCCCAGCGCATCAACGACGCCAAGTCCAAGATCGTCATTACCGCCGATGAAGGTCTGCGCGGCGGCAAAAAGGTGCCGCTGAAGGCCAATGTCGATGCGGCGCTGGCAAAGACCGAGGGCGTCGACTGGGTGGTGGTGGTCAAGCGCACCGGCGCCAACGTCGATATGAAGCCGTCGCGCG
>Ga0306920_100014056_pt1 | contig 10919 bp, 9 predicted proteins | sample flu12Cox44000170_FD_204666 | JGI IMG/M metagenome (GOLD analysis project Ga0306920, IMG submission 204666) | Lab enrichment of tropical soil microbial communities from Luquillo Experimental Forest, Puerto Rico - flux4day.12C.oxic.44.000.170 (v2)... | ecosystem: Environmental > Terrestrial >...
CGCTGGTTGGAAGGAAGTTATCGCTACTTCCGGCACGCAATCTCAATTTATCACCAGCAGCGTCCCCGCACAGGACCGCAGCGCGCAGCTCACCAACTATCCTACGGATATGCTCAGCAGTCCGCCGCAGCAACTCGAAGCGAGACTGACATTCCGATCCGCTGGTTCAACGCGTGGTATGACAGCTGCAACACCTCAGGCGCAACCGGAACAACTGAAAAATGCAGGGCTCATGCAAGCGATTCGGATGGAACCGAACCGCCAAGCGACGCCGCGTAGTCGCTTTACGGAACTCATCGCGTCGAGGCAATTGGGCATTGGAATTATTGTTCTCGCAGGCATCGTTGCCGCAGCGCTTGGTGCGCTGCATGCCCTTGAGCCAGGACACGGCAAGACCATCGTCGCAGCTTATCTTGTAGGCTCGCGCGGCACTGCCAGTCAGGCGATGTTCCTTGGTCTAATCGTCACCGCCTCTCACACGATTGGTGTCTATCTTCTAGGTGGAATTACGCTTTGGGCGCAACGGTACATTGTGCCAGAGCAAGTCTATCCGGTTCTTGGGGTGCTCTCCGGGCTGATCATCGCGGCATTGGGTTTCTATTTATTTCTGCAACGCTACGTTGGTGTTGCCGTGGGCTTGTCGCATAGCCACGTGGGATTCGTGCACTCTCACCGATCGCTCTTGGGCTTCAGCGACTCGGCGGGTGAGAGCGAAGCTCGCGATCACGCAGCAGAGATCAGAGTTGTGACAGAAAGGGCGGACCGCATGGACAAGCGTGTTCCGCTGCGTGAACTCATGGCTCTTGGGATAACCGGCGGAATCATACCGTGTCCTGCTGCGCTCGTTGTTCTGTTGAGCGCCGTGGCTCTGCATCGCATCGGATTCGGTTTATTCCTGATCCTGTCCTTCAGCTTGGGACTCGCAGCTGTGTTGATGGTCATGGGCTTGCTGATGGTGTTTGCCCGGAATTTCATGTCGCGATTTCGCAACGAGGGACCGCTGTTCATCCGATGGCTCCCGATGGCTTCGGCAGTCGTGATGAGCGTGCTGGGGTTTGGAATCGCCGCCAAGGCGCTTCTGGCGGCCGGAATCGTGCAGATTCATTGGCCGGCTTGAAGCGGCTTCAGCGCTCTGAGTTTCAGTAATGGAGACAACCAAGTGCTTACTGCACTAACGATTGTTTTGATTGGCTTCGTTCTTGGAATGCGGCACGCCACAGATCCCGATCATGTCGTCGCTGTGACCACCATCGTCAGCAAGCAGCAGAACATCCGCAACGCGGCACTGATCGGAATTCTTTGGGGACTCGGACACACCCTGACGATTTTTGCGGTCGGCGCCGCCCTCATTCTTTTCAAGGTAACCATCCCGCCGCGCCTCGGTCTGGCCATGGAGCTCGCGGTCGGCTTGATGCTTGTCCTTCTTGGCGCCCTGAGTCTTACGGGAATCCTTGGGCGGCTCACGGCACGGTTTGGAAGCCCGCACTCCGCGGTCACCTCCGATTCTAGTTCTGCGTATCTCAATGGAATTTCCGCTCCAAATGGCGGCTTTGCTCAAAGACTTGGCCGCTTCCAGGTCTTTCGGCCATTGCTTGTAGGAATCGTGCACGGATTGGCTGGCTCCGCCGCGGTTGCGCTTCTGGTGCTGACAACGATTGGCAACCCGTACGCCGCAATCGCGTATCTGCTTGTCTTCGGAGCGGGCACGATGGCAGGAATGATGCTAATTACTGCTATAATTGCTCTGCCGTTTGCCTACACGGGGAGGCGCTTTGTCGGCTGGAATCGTGGGATGGGCGTTTTCTCTGGCGTCGTGAGTCTGGCGTTCGGGGTCTTCCTCACGTACCGCATTGGATTTGTGGACGGCCTTTTCACGAATCATCCGCACTGGACGCCGAAGTAAGAAGATTTCTCGCGTTTTCCCTGTCTGACACATCCAGATAAAGACCTGCTCCGTACTATATTTTGTCCGAAGCGAGAATCGCACTAGTCGGCCGACTCCTAGGCAAGGGGAAACTTGAGCTGCATCCTCAAAACAAGAATGCGTCTCCGGCTGAGTCATCCAAAGAGTGCGCGGTGTCGTGCGTTGCTACCCTTGGCTGTAATCGTGGTTTTCTACCTATTCCCTTCCACGAGTCTCGCCAAAGAACCGACCGCCGCAACCTCGGATCTCTTCGGCCTCGTTGCCGACCCGCAAGGGGCTGCCGTTGTCGATGCGAGCGTCGCCCTTTATCGAACAGGTCGACAAGAGGCCCTAGTAACGACCACGGACCTGCAGGGCCGTTTCGAGTTTCACGGCTTGATGTCCGGCCCCTATCGTCTGACCGTGCAAGCGCCCGGCTTCATCGCTGTTTCCATCAGCGTCAACCTCGTGGCCGGAGAATCCGCCGAGCGCGATGTGCAGTTTCGTCAGCTTGCTTCGCAAACTCAGCAGATTAACGTCGTTGCTTCTGAGCCTGCAGCTCTCGCACCCGATCCTTCCCAGCGCACCGTCGTTCATGGTGAAGCGCTCGATGCAAATCCAGGACGGCCAGGTACTCCGATTTCCATTCCGGGCTTGCCGGTTGAAACCGCTTCGGGCGGCATCAAAGCGCCCCAGTATTTCGCGCCGGGCGTGGCCGGCGATCACGGCGAACCCATCGCCCAATTTTTTCAGGTCGGCGATTTTCTGTTTCCAAACAACCTTCCCGCAAACGCTCATGGAAACGGCTACGCTGACCCGAATCCGTTGATATCCCAGGGCATCGGCGCAGTTCAAGTAGATGGCGGAGCATTCAACGTGCGCGAAGGCAACCACGCCGTCAATCTCGCCGCCGCTTACCTCCCGCGTCCCAGAGTCGAGCCGTTTATTCAACTGACCGGAGACCATCGCGACATCGATGTTGCATGCGGCTGGAGCCCGTCGAATCCAAACACGAACGGCTGGATCGGCATCGAGGCGGCCTACGGGAATGGCTATCTGAATCGGCTTGAGCACCGACGGCAATTCAAGCTTAACGCCTACCGTTCGATCAAATCTGGCCGCCATGACGTGACACTCTTCGGTATTGGTTACTACGGCTTTTCCGACATTCCCGGGTTGGTCCCCCGCGATGTTTTAGTCCCAGGCGACACGATTGATCCGCGCCAGAGCGATCGTACGCACACGGCCATTTTCGTGGCGACCGATTCCTGGCAGATCACAGGACGCCAGCAGATGCAGCTTTCCGTTTTCTTTCGCACCTACAGTCTTCAATTGCGCTCGAACTTTGGTGACGGCCTGATTCAACAGAGCGAATTCCGCACAGTAGTTGGCGGCAACACTTCCTACCTCCACAAATTCAGACCGGAGATTTCCGTTCTTGCCGGATTTGACCTGCGCCGCGACGCTCCGGGCGGTCTCGACCTCAAACGCGCCGATACCAGTGGCCAGTTTCAGCCCATCACGTCAAATGATTTAACCTTGGGCTTTGCCGGGCCGTATCTATCCCTTGATGGCGGCTTGACACGGTACTTTCACTACGATCTGGGCGTGCGCCGGGAAGAAGTTTTCTTCGACAACCTTGACAACATTGTCGTAACCAATTCTTTCAATCGTCAGGCAGGACTCACCCTGCCCAAGGGCACATTTACGATTCTTCCTAACGCCGGCTCATTTTGGCCGCGCGTTTCGTTCAGCTTTGGTGAGGCATTTCACACGAATGATCCTCGCATTGGACAGGGGAATGCCAGCGGCACAATGTTGATCCCGTCGCATGCCTCGCAACTGCTAGTACAAAAGGAGATTCTCAAGACGAATTTCAGGATCACCCTCGCCCGCGTCACCAATGATCAAGAACTTGCGAAAATCGACTCCGACACGGGACTCCAACAGGATGTGGGGCCTTCGATCATCCGCTCCATCACTGTCTCGGCCCGCCGGTCTTCTTCCTTCGGCTATCTGCAAGCCTCGTTTGCGCGCGCAACCGCCGTGGATCGCTTGACTGGTGCCGAAACACCCGAAGCACCAAGACTCATTTGGGATCTCATTGGTGGCACAAACCATTTTCCGCTCAGACTTCGCGCGCGCGGTGAATTCGAATATGTCGGCCGAAAGCCTCTCGACGCCGGCTTCACAGCAGATCCAGTTCGCGAAATTCGCGGGACGCTGTTTCGCTCATTTAATGACGGTCGTTTCGATGTCGGACTGAATTTCTTGCTCGCGCACGGCTTCACCGGACAAACCGTGGAGACCCTGCAGCTCGCGGGCGAACCCTCGGCGTTTCCGAGAGTCGTTGGGGTCCGTCTCAAATCCTACGTTGGCCTGTCCCTTACCTATCACTTGAGCCGCAATCGCGGCTCTTTCCTGTAGCTATTTGGCTAACGGGGTATCCCCGTATATGCGGATCGGCCCCTTGACGGAGTCCAACAATCCATTCGTCCGATTTTCTCGTATATTACCCGGGGGCATTCTGCTTTGATGATCGCAGATACGAAGGCGGTTCCGTCAGACGCAGCTTTGGTGTCCGCGATGGCCTCCGGGGACCAGGGTGCAATGGGTCAACTCTATGACCGTTATTCGCCCATTGTGTATTCCATTGCGTTGCGAGTGTTGGGAGATGCAGGCATGGCTGAAGATCTCTTGCAGGAGATCTTCATGCAACTGTGGCGAAACCCGAGAGCTTTCGATTCCAAGCGCGGGACACTGGCCCCTTGGCTTGTGGCCATTACACGCAATCGCGCTATTGACTGGCTTCGCAAACGTCGGCCCGAGACGCCGGTGGCCGAGGTGGCAATTTCCATTGAGCCCGATCTTGCTTCCAAAACAGAGTTTGCCCGCAGCGTGGGGAAAATCCGCGCCATGCTAGACAGGATGCCCACGGCGCAAAAAGATCTCTTAGAGATGGCTTACTTCGAGGGCTTGACGCACAGCGAAATTGCGGCCAGGACGGGCCAGCCGCTGGGTACTATCAAAACGCGCATCCGCAGCGGGTTGCTCGCCCTTCGAATGGCATTGACTCAATGAGTGAGCATGAACAATTCGCGGACGACCTAGCGCTCTACGCTTTAGGAGCGCTCGAAGGGCCAGAGAAGGAAGCCCTGGAGCAACACCTGGGAGTGTGCGCTCCCTGCCGGAGCGAACTCCAGCAGTTGCAGAGCGATACAACGCTGTTGGCCCTCTCGACGGTCGGGCCAGTCCCACCCTCACGGTCGCGTAAGCGGCTACTTCGGGCTATTGCACGCGAGGGACGTGAGCCGCTCACCGCTCCCAGGCGCTCCACATGGTGGCTGCTGGCTCCCTATGCCGTGTCGACAGCTCTGGTAGTCGTGGCAGCATTTCTGTGGAACGAGAGCCGCAGCCTGAAGCATACTCTGGCTGATCTTGAGCAACGCCATTCCGAGATGGAAAAGCAACTCAGGGTGGCGCAGGACTTGGTCAACACGCTTACTTCCCCTGACTCCAAGCAGATCACCCTCGCACCTGTGAAGGCGCTACCTCAACCCCAGGGCAAGGCCTATTATTTGTCCAGCAGCGGCCATCTCATTTTCCTGGCCAACAATCTCGCGCCTTTGCCTCCGAACAAAGTCTATGAGTTGTGGCTAATTCCTTCGATTGGAGCACCCATACCAGCCGGTCTGTTCCAACCCGATTCTCGAGGCACCGCAACGTTAGTCAATCCGCCGCTTCCCATTGGAGTCCAGGCCAAGGCATTTGCCATCACCATTGAACCAACAGGCGGGTCGCCAGCCCCCACTTCGCAACCAATCATGCTTGGAGCCGCAGGATAATTCTTCTCGCGACTTACACCGTTTCGGCGATGTCGGTCACGGCTGCGACGATGCGACAGCCGACCTGGCATTGCCAGCACCCAAGAGCTGCGAGGAAGGTGAGAGATTTCGGGAATCTTGAATTCATTTTTTCATCCTCTATCATGTAAGTTTCAGGACACGGCCTACTCCGCACTGTTTCAGAAGCTATGGCTGTTGATGGGTCCGTCGATACATGTTCAGCATCCTGTTACGTACGCCGAAAGCTGAAGTCTCTGAGTTTCCATTGAATGTGTGTACTTTCGGAGTGGGTTGAGGGACGTTAAGAGCATCTGCCGCCGCAATCACTTCCGCGTTCGCTGGAATTCGCTGCAACGCCCAGCGCGGACGGAAAACAGTTATTTGTGATCGGAGACGATCGCCGGATCGAGCTGGTCAAGTATGACCGCAAGTCGAAGCAATTGGTGCCATTTCTGGGTGGTATCTCGGCAGGAGAAGTTGAGGTCTCACCTGACGGTCAGTGGGTGGTATATGCCACGTACCCCGACTCCAATCTTTGGCGCAGTAAGCTGGACGGCAGCGAACGCCTCCAGCTGACGTTCCCGCCAATCAACGCTCACGAACCTCGGTGGTCACCTGACGGAAAACAAATTGTGTTCACGGATGTTCCCCGCAGGTTGTTTATTGTGTCGGCCAATGGCGGTCGCCCGCAACAAGTGATGCCCCGGGGCGAATTCCCTGATACTGAGGTCGGAGTAGGCTGTTGGATGCCAGACGGAAATTCGGTTATTTTTGTGATGACGTGGCGAAACAATCGCTCTACTACCTACCAGCTAAATTTGAAAACACAAGAGGTTTCCAAACTTTCGGGTTCGGAGGGCTGGGTGGCGGTCTAGTCTCGCGGGATGGCCACTACATGCTTTTCATGCGCAAGCTTTATGACTTTCGAAGCCGTCAATGGTCTGATTTTCGCGAGGGAGTTCGAGGTTGTGCTGAAAGCGTCTGGTCTCATGACAACAAATCCGTCTACCAGTGCCGCGGAAATGGAGATCAATTGGAGGTGGTCCGAATCTCCGTGCCGGGCGGCAACGTTGAGCGCGTGCTCGAGTTGAAAGGGGTAAACCTTGGTGGCTACTGGCCTGGCGTCGTCGGTCTGTTACCCGATGATTCTCCGCTGCTCATGCTCAACAAGAGCAAGCAAGAAATCTACAGACTTGATCTCCAATACCGTTGATTTTTGAGTTTCTGCAATGGATCGCTAGAAATCACCCAGAACACGCCTGGCGCGACGCGACCCATCACAAAAAACTCGGTCAAAGGTCTGCCGTAGTAGTCCTCAACTTAAGGGAAGTCCGCAAACGGAAAAGTACGGGCGAGTACGAACATGGAAGGTAAGCCCTGCCGGCTCAACCGGTCGATGCAACACTATCCAATACGCCGTATGGTCAAAAAACTCGAACGGCTTGAAATGGCGTGGACTTGTGCGGCAAGGAACGGAATTTCACGGGCGAGCACTTTTGGGCCCGTGGGTACGCCGTGTCCACTGTGGGCTTCGAGCTGGAGCAAGTCCGCAAATACATCCGCGAGCAAGAATCCGCGGATGGTAACAGCGGCGGCTTCTAATCTCATCGACCAATACGCGCTTTAGCGCGACGAGTCAAATCAACGGGACAACCGCCTTTGAGGCGGCCCCACTCACCAAGCCACCCGCTACGCGGAGGGTGTCTGACTCCTTCCTGAACGCTCTTGCTGGTTCAACCCACACGATCGAGACCGATTCGATCGTTAACCAGGAGTGGACGTTGGTAAACACGTTCAGGACGTATTTCAAGGGCTTCGGCCAATCATGGCGAGGTTTTGACGGAAACGTCAATGCAGCCACGCATGAACGCGCGACGGAGCATCCCGGATTTCTTATGCCCTTCCATTCTCAAGGATTACCGGGAACTTTCGGCTGCCTATTGGTGGCCGGCCCATTGCAGTAGTCCCGCTCGGAGGTCGGTGTTTCGTGACGCCCCCGAAGTCCCGACGTCCGTCGTTTTTGACACGGATGGGGCAAACACGGCGCAAGTGGATCAAGCGATGCAACATGGACTTTGGACTCTCCGCCAAGGCGCCGATTAACCGGACATTATGATCGGCCGGACCATCTCGCATTACCGCATCCTCGACAAGCTGGGCGGGGGCGGGATGGGTGTGGTTTATAAAGCGCAAGACAATCGCCTCGACCGCTTTGTTGCGGTCAAATTCCTGCCAGAAGACCTTGCCCAAGACCGTCAAGCGCTGGAACGTTTTCGCCGCGAAGCCAAGGCCGCATCGGCCCTGAACCATTCGAATATCTGTACCATACACGACATCGGCGACGAGAACGGGAAGGCATTCATTGTGATGGAGTTTCTTGACGGAATAACGTTAAGGCACCGTATCGCTGGCCGAGCGTTGGAAATTGAAACTCTTCTCGACGTGGCCATCCAAGTTGCAGAAGGGCTCAACGTTGCTCACTCCAAAGGCATCATCCATCGGGACATAAAACCCGCCAACATTTTTGTCACGGAGCGTGGACAGGCTAAGATTCTCGACTTTGGTCTAGCCAAGATTAGCTTTGAAAAAAGCGTGTCCGGGAATGAGGATACGCTCGAGACACAAGAAGTAGACCCAGACCATTTAACGACTCCAGGCAGCACCTTGGGAACCGTTGCTTACATGTCACCGGAGCAAGCGCGAGCCGGAGAACTTGACCCGCGAACTGATTTGTTCTCATTCGGGACTGTTTTATATGAGATGGCGACTGGCACGCTGCCCTTCCGAGGTGAGAGTTCTGCGGTGATTCGCAAAGCCATTCTTGAAGCCCCGCCGATGCCGGCTGCGCGGCTGAATCCCGGCCTGCCCGCGGAACTGGAAAGAATCATCAACAAGGCGCTGCAGAAAGACCGGCAGCTGCGCTATCAGAACGCCGCTGATGTTCGCACAGATCTGCATCGACTAAAGCGAGGTACAGAGTCAAATCGCGGAGCTGTCAAACCAGCCGAGGCAGGGTTGCGGTCGCCTCAGAAGTCGCGTCGGTCTCGATGGACGGTGGTCACAGGCACCGCAATACTGGCCATCGGACTAGCCGTGAGCGGCTGGCTGTTTCTTCCCCGCAAGGCGCGTGCGCTGACCGACAAGGACACCGTCGTCCTCGCGGATTTCGACAACAAGACAGGCGATGCAATCTTCGACGACACGTTGAAGCAAGCTCTCTCCGTGCAGCTCGGACAATCTCCGTTTCTCAATATTCTATCGGACCGCAAAGTAGAGGAAACACTGCGGTTGATGGGGCGTCCAGCGAGTGAACGCATCACGCGAGACGTGGCCACAGAACTCTGTGTGCGGGCAGGCAGCAAAGCGATCCTCGTTGGGTCGATTTCCAACCTTGGCGGTGAATACGTGATTGGCATGAACGGGATCGCCTGCAACAGCGGCGAAACTCTGGCCTCTGAACAAGAACAGGCTGCCACAAAGCCGGATGTACTCAAAGCACTGAGCAAGGCGGCGGCCACCATGCGAGGCAAACTGGGCGAGTCGCTGGCCTCCATCCAGAAGTTCGATGTGCCCTTCGAGGCCACAACCACGTCCCTCGCAGCACTGAAAGCCCGCAGCATGGGAGTAACGACCTCGCGTACAAAGGGAGAAGCCGAAGCGATCCCGTTCTTCAAGCGCGCACTCGAACTTGACCCGAACTTCGCCTTGGCCTACGCAGATCTGGGAATCGGCTACTCCAATCTAGGACAAATGCGCCTGGCTGTGGACAATCTCAATAAGGCGTATGCCCTCCGCAACCGTGTCAGTGAACGTGAACGATACGATATTGCTGCCACGTACTACTTGGCGACGGGAGAGTTAGAACAGGCCATCCAGACCTATGAACTCTGGGCCGAGAGTTATCCGCGCGCTTCATTGCCGCACGGCAACTTGCCGGTCATTTATAACCAACTGGGACAGTACGAGAAGGCTGTGACCGAATCGCTAGAGAGCCTTCGACTCGAACCCATGGCAGCGAATTCTTACGTAAATCTCGCAGTCAATCTCCTTGCTCTCAACCGACCCGATGACTCAAAGAAAGCGATTGAGCAGGCCTACGAGCGAAAGCTCAATGTTGAACAACTGCACTGGATCATATATCAATTGGCCTTTCTCAAAGGCGACACAACGGAGATGGACCGACAAGTGGCTTGGGCTGCAGGGAAGCCGGGAGACGAAGACCTCCTGCTTTCGTTCCAATCCGATACCGAAGCCTACTATGGGCGACTCCAGAAAGCGCGGGAGTTTTCCCGTCGTGCGGTGGATTCAGCTGTCCGGAGCGATTCGAAGGAAACTGCTGCGCTGTGGCGTGTGAATGCCGCTTTGCGAGAAGCGGAGTTTGGCAACGCCGCAGTTGCGAAGCGGGAAGTTGCCGCAGCGTTAGTGCTCGCACCCAGCGCGGACGTAAAGCTGTTGGCCGCCCTTACATTGGCGCGGGTTGGCGAAACGGCTCGTGCGAAGAGTATCGCCGAAGAACTGGAGAAAAATTATCCTTCGGATACGATTCTGAAGGCCTACTGGCTGCCGACCATTAAGGCCACAGTGGAGCTAGTCGCGAACAATCCCACGAAAGCTTTGGTGTTTCTCGAAGCTGCTGCACCTTACGAACTCGGTGGCCCGCCGCAATTTCATGTAGGAACGATGTATCCCGCGTACATTCGTGGCTTAGCCCAACTAGCTACACGCAACGGAGCTGGGGCCGTCACGGAATTTCAGAAGTTTCTCGAGCACCCTGGAGTGGCGCTGAACTATCCACTTGCCGCGCTAGCTCATCTTCAACTGGTCCGAGCTTACGCTATGCAGGGCGACATCGCTAAGGCCCGGGCCAGTTATCAGGATTTCCTTACGATTTGGAAAGACGCCGACCCCGACATTCCCATCCTGAAGGAAGCCAAGACCGTCTACGCTAAACTGTAATAGTTAGTGGATGTGCCGATGAACTAAGAGCAAATCTCGCCTAATATAGGAGGGAACAGCCCCACTGCCGCCGCCTTCCTCCCGTGCATCATTTTGTGTTGGTTCAGCCTGAAATGGAGAGAAGGCGCTCTCCGTTAGTGAGTATTCCGCCCCTCGGGCGGGGATTTACAAGGCATCGATACGACTACCAGGCTACCCCCTCAGCATGGTTGCGT
>Ga0306920_100014057_pt1 | contig 10919 bp, 9 predicted proteins | sample flu12Cox44000170_FD_204666 | JGI IMG/M metagenome (GOLD analysis project Ga0306920, IMG submission 204666) | Lab enrichment of tropical soil microbial communities from Luquillo Experimental Forest, Puerto Rico - flux4day.12C.oxic.44.000.170 (v2)... | ecosystem: Environmental > Terrestrial >...
GCCGGTGGCATCGGACAAGCCCTGGCTCACGACCTGACACGCCGCGGGGCGGCCAGCATTGCGCTGGTCGATTCCAGTGATCGGGTTGTGCAGGTGGCCCGCGAAATGAACTCTCAGGCCGGTCGTCAGGTCGCAATTGCATACTGCGGGGACACGACCGATACGGCTTTCCGGCAGGAAGTTTACGCCGACGTCGCCACCAAGGCAGGCGTGCCACGCATCTGTGTGCCGGCAGCTGCGATCACGAAAGACGCGCTGGCAGTGCGAACCGACAAGCAGAGCGGCCAGGTGGTGATCTACCCGCTGGACGATTTTCGGAAGGTGGTGGAAATCAACATGATTGCCCCGATCTACTGGGCAATGGAGATGGTGGCGGCCGTGGCCAAGGATCGTTTCTCCCGCGGTCTCAAACGCTGGCAACCGGAGGAAGGATTGCAGGGCGCAGTGGTCTTCCTCGGTTCGATTGCCTCCATAGGCAATGTGGGCCAAATCTCCTACTCCTCGACCAAAGCCGGCTTGGAGGGAGCTGCTTCCACGCTCACGGCCGAAGCGATGTATTACGGAGTCCGCTGCAGCGTGATCCATCCGGGGTTCACCGACACCCCGATGGTGCGGGCGCTCGGGGAAGAGTACATCCGGACCAAAGTCCTTCCCCAAACGCAGTTGAAACGGCTGATCAAGCCGGAGGAAATCGCTGATGCCATTTGCTTTATGATAACTAACGCCGCCGTGAGCGGAGAACTCTGGGCCGACGCCGGGTGGCGCCCGGCGACCTAGGGCGAAGGCCACAGCCCTGGCCGTTGGAGGCGGCGCTCCCTCGCCGCCACCGGCGCTGACGGAGCAGCGCCCTTTAGGCTAACCGGCGCGCCCAGCTCCTTTGCCGACCTCGCGAGCGACCTGGATAAAATTTGCTACGGCTGGGTTGCGGTTGTTCCGCAGGCGAGCGGCACAGTAACGGTAGGCCGGAGTCGGCTGGGCCAGCGGTATAAAACAGACGCCAGTAGTAACTAGCCGGCCAAACTGTTCAGGTAAAATTGTAATACCAAGGCCCGCCGCGACATAGTTAAGGACAGTCATCGGCTGACCGGATTCCTGAACCACCTGGGGCTGAAAACCAGCCTGCTGGCATAAGACGATAATCCAGGGATTAAAGACCGGTGCATTGAGTCGCGAACCGAGCAGAAAACGCTCATCGGCCAAAGTTCTTAACGGGATTGACCTGCGTGATTTGCGCGCTAGCGGATGATCTTGGGGTACGGCTGCGACCAATCGCTCTTTAGCCACTACGACGATTTCCAGTTCCGGAATATCCTTCGGTAAGCCGAGCCCGATTAAGCCGAGATCAATGCGATTGCCGGCGATCTGTTCGATTTGCGCCGTTGAATCCATTTCGCTCAGGGAAAGTTGCACATCTGGAAACCTGCGTCGGAAGAGGCGAAGGACGCTCGGAAGCAGTCCGTGGGCCAGGGACGGAACAAATCCAATTAAGAGAGGTACGCTCTCGCCGCGCGCGATCCGGCGCGCTGTTCCAGCATAATTGTCCGCATCCTGAAGCAGCCTTCGGCACCCCTCGAGAAAGCTTCGACCGGCAGGGGTCAATTCGACTTTATGGCTATCTCGCTTGAGCAGTTGAACTCCGACATCTTCTTCCAACAGGCGAATCTGCGTACTGAGCGAGGGTTGGGCCAAATGCAGACGTGCAGCTGCCCGCCGGAAGTTGAGTTCTTCGGCAACAGCGACGAAGTACCGCGCGTGACGGAGCTCCATAGGCTTACGGCAATAGCTATAATCTATCGCTCCGACAGAAACAAAGTAATTCCGATATCCGGTGGCCGGGGCTTTATTGGCTGTTTGAGACGACAGCCGCCCTTCCCCATGAACAATTCCGTCGAGTTTGCTGGCTTCGCAGCAACCAGCCTGGTGACGCGGAACGTTAATGCGCAAGCGAACTTACCTATAATTACTGATAGCGGCGGGTGCAGGGATTTGCGCAGGCAAACTTGGCCAAGGCGTGGTGAACGACCCGCCTAGGCGATCGGAGCAGGCGTGAGCAGCTGTACGACGTTCTGAATTGCCATTTTTTCGAAGACCATGTTGGAGAAACTGTATACAGAAAACCAAAAAGTTTGAATTTATGAGCGACGCTAAAATAGTCAGTCCCGCTGGCGGGCTGCGCGGACAATCCGCGGGCTCGACCGCCATCTGTACCGTTGGCAAGGAAGGTATTGGCCTAACCTACCGCGGTTACCACATCGAAGAACTCGCAGAGAACGCCACCTTTGAAGAGGTGGCCTATCTGCTGTTGAAGGGCGCCTTGCCAAACCGCCAGGAGCTTAACATTTTCCGGAAGCGCCTGAAAAGGTTGCGATACCTGCCGACGGCGCTCAGGGAGGTGCTCGAGCGCATCCCGGAAGATACCCAACCGATGGATGTCCTCCGCACGGGCACGTCAATGCTTGGCACACTGGAGCCGGAGCACGATTTCACCGAGCAGGATGCAATCGCTGAGCGGTTACTGGCATGTCTCCCCTCGATGCTCTGTTACTGGTATCGTTTTGCTCACCACGGCAAACGAATTGAGCCTGAAACCGATGAGGACACGCTGGCAGGTCACTTGCTGACACTTGTCAACGGGGAAAGGCCCAGCGCCGATCACCAACGCTGCATGGATATTTCTCTGATTCTTTATGCTGAGCACGAGTTTAACGCTTCGACGTTTACGGCGCGAGTCTGCGCTTCGACGCTGTCGGACTTCTACTCCTCCGTCACCGGTGCTATGGGCACCCTGCGCGGCCCGTTGCATGGAGGTGCAAATGAAGCCGCGATGGCATTGATCTCAAAATTCAAGACGCCCCAACAAGCGCGCGAAGGCGTTTACGAGATGCTGGCCCGCCGTGAAAAAATCATGGGCTTCGGTCACGCTGTCTATCGCCATTCTGACCCGCGCAATGCGGTTATCAAGGAATGCGCGCGCAAATTGGCCCCTTCAGCAGTGGAGGGTGACGGCTATCTGTTCGCAATTTCGGAAGAGATCGAGAAAGTCATGAAAGAGAAGAAAGGGCTTTTCGCCAACGCAGATTTCTACTCAGCTTCTTGCTACCACTTCATGGGTTTTCCGACGCTGTTGTTTACTCCGCTCTTCGTGTTATCGCGGGTAACCGGCTGGTCAGCTCACGTGATGGAGCAGCGCTCCGACAACAAACTGATTCGCCCAAGTGGCGATTACATCGGGCCGGAACCATGCCCGTTCGTTCCCATCGACCAGCGATAGAACCCTTTCGCGGCCCGCAAAGAGCTCGCCGCTTGGTTCTCGGCAGTGACTCTTGCGGGCTGCCAACAATCACTCTCCCATTAATGTCTCACTACGACCCTACCAGTGCTCTGCGTCCGGAGCCAGACGCGATTCTGCAGCAGATTGCCGACTATGTTTTCGATCTGGATAAAGTCACCGGTGACAACGCCACGAACACTGCGCGGCTTTGTCTGATGGACACCCTCGGGTGCGGGCTGCTGGCGCTTAACTACCCAGCCTGCGTCAAGATGCTCGGTCCGATCGTCCCCGGCGCCACCATGCCGGGTGGTGCACGGGTGCCCGGTACCTCTTATGAGTTAGATCCGGTTCAAGCCGCTTTCAATATAGGTGCGATGGTGCGCTGGCTCGATTTTAACGATACCTGGCTTGCCGCGGAGTGGGGGCATCCATCCGACAACCTCGGGGGTATCCTCGCAGTGGCTGATTATCTCTCTCGCAAAAGGCGCAGGGAAGGAGATAAGCCGATCACGGTTCGTGACCTTTTGCTGGCGATGATCCAGGCGCACGAAATCCAGGGAGTACTAGCACTGGAAAACGGCTTCAACCGTTTTGGACTTGATCATGTCCTCCTGGTGCGTATCGCGTCGACCGCGGTGGTCACGCGGTTGCTGGGCGGAACGCGCCAGGATGTCATCAACGCACTTTCGAACGCGTTTATCGACGGCGCAGCGCTGCGCGTCTACCGACACGCTCCTAACACCGGGTCGCGCAAATCGTGGGCAGCCGGCGACGCGACCAGCCGCTCCGTGTTTCTAGCCTTGCACGCCGTGCGGGGCGAGATGGGTTACCCGAGCGCATTGAGCGCGAAAATCTGGGGGTTCCAGGAGGTCCTGCTCAGAGGCCATCCGCTTCGAATTCCAGCTCAGGGTTTCGGTTCCTACGTCATGGAAAACGTATTATTTAAGATCTCGTTTCCTGCCGAGTTCCATGCCCAGACGGCCGTTGAGGCTGCGATGGCACTCCACCCGCGAGTCGCGAAGCGGCTCGACGAGATCGAGCGCGTGGTCATCGAAACACAGGAAAGCGGCAAAAGGATCATCGACAAAACCGGTCCGCTCAACAACCCAGCCGACCGGGATCACTGCATCCAGTACATGGTCGCAGTTCCGCTCATTTTCGGCCGATTGACCGCCGACGACTACGAAGACCCGGTCGCTTGCGACCCGCGCATCGATGCGCTTCGAGACAAGATGCAGGTTGTCGAACGAAAACAGTTTACCGTCGATTACCTGGATCCAGAGAAGCGTTCGATCGGCAACAGTGTTCAGGTGTTTTTCAAGGATGGTTCGCAGACCCAGGCCGTCGCTGTTGAATACCCGATCGGCCACCGTCGACGGCGCAAGGAGGGCGTACCGGCGTTGTTCGTCAAATTCGAGCGGAACCTGCGCGGACGCATCCCGGAGCGGAGGGCGGACGCGATCCTGGCGCTGTGCTCCGATCGCGCGCTTCTGGAGGCCACCGCCGTGGATCGCCTAATGGATCTTTTCGTCGTTTGATTTTCAGATCTTAAATCCAAAACGCAGCAACTGCGATTCCCCATGAATCCCACTATCCTGACTCCTCCCACAGGGGTTGCCCACTCTGCGCCCCAGACCTCGCGGAACGGTCGTTCCGGTCGGTATCTCACTTATCTCCTCTTCGGAGCGCCCGGCAGTGGCAAAGGCACGCAGGGCAAGGCGCTCGGCCAGGTTCCGCGCTTCTTCCATTGCGCATGCGGTGACGTTTTCCGCTCCATCGACACGCGCACTAAAGTTGGTCAGGCATTCATTCAGTACTCCAGCCGGGGCGAACTCGTGCCAGACGAGGTTTGTATCGAACTGTGGGAGGAGTCGATTTCAGGTCATGTGGAAACACACCAGTTCAAACCGGAACTGGATGCTCTGCTGCTCGACGGCATTCCGCGGAATTTGAAACAGGCGAAACTCATGGAGTCGCGGATCGAGGTGGTCAGCGTTTTCCATCTGTCCTGTCCCAACCGCTCTACGCTGGTCGAGCGGCTTAAGAAACGCGCGCTCAAGGACAACCGGCTCGATGATGTCAACGAGGCCGTCATCCACAAGCGTCTGGAGACTTATGAGATCGAAACAAAGCCTATCCTGGGCCACTACGATCCGACGCTGATCCATAAGATAGACGCCACCCAAACGCCTGCGCGCGTGCTCTGGGAAATCCTTGGTGTGATCACCGGGCAGTTGGTGAACGGCGCAGCAGAGCCGCCAATAGTTCAAGAGCGTTGGCAGCCCAATTAGGGCGGTTCTACGGCGAGCCCTTCAGGCTGCACGTCGGCTCCGGCAGAATCCTCCGGCTACGCCGGATCGTTCCGCCGCTCTGTAGGGCACAGACCAATTACAATAGGAGATCTTGGGGGATAGCCAGCTGATCGCGGGCTGCGAACCAATCGGACGATGCATCCTTAAAGTCGCCCCCGCTCTCCTGGACTCGTCGCTCCCAGATCGCAAATGCCAGGCTCCGCACTCTATTGCGCAGTTCCTCCAGTTTTGTTGGCCGCCCCTGCAAGGCCGCGGCAATTTCTGATAATACAGCGGGATCATGACGGTCGAAGCGACATCGCAGCCTACCGGAGAGCAGTCGAGGAGTTCTTCTTCGAGCACCAGTATCACAGGGGCGAACAGACCAGAGCGGCGTTTCGGAGGTATCTCGAGGAGCCATGACCGACGAGACGCAATACTGCAAGATGACAACAGCCCTTCTGGGATTCCCCTCAAATCTCGGAGAGTTACAGCGGCAAGAAGGTATTGCCCTATTCGCCAGCGATTGCGCCCGAACCTCAGATCGCATGCTTAGGATCTGAAGCTGCACAAGACTCCGATTCTGCAATCGACCCCATCCCAGGCGAAAGTTCAATCCAGAGCGTGATGCCAGCGTCGAGGACCTGTTCGATATGGCCGAGGTTTTGAGCAAACAACCGACGATGTTGCAGAAGGCGAAGCCATTCTCAATGCGTCGGGTATACCAACCTTCGAATACGCGGACGCAGCCGCGCGCAGTTTTTGTTACATGTGGCGGTATAGCGACAATTTGCGCGCCCTTTACGAGACTCCGGCACTTGGTGCTGACAAATTCGATATTGGTCTGAGCCGCACACGAACCGAGACGACGATTCATGCCGCCCAAAAAGCCGATCGTACCCTGTTAACCGAGCCTGAGTCCAAAGAGATTTTGGAGGCTTACGGCATTCCGACAGTCAAGACTCTGATTGCGACCATTGCCAAAGAAGCCGTTCAGGCTGCAGCAAGCCTTGGTTCAACCGTAGTCTTAAAACTCTATTCAGAAAAAGTCATTCATAAGACGGATGTCGGAGGTGTAAAACTGAGTCTTCGAACCGAAGATGAGGTTCGTCGGGCGTATTCCGAGATCGAAAAGGGCGTACGAGAAATCCCGGGAGCATTCTTGGGCGTCGTGGTTGAACCCATGGTTCAGACCGACGGATACGAACTGATTCTTGGCAGCAGCATCGATCCCCAATTTGGCCCGGTGCTTCTTTTTGGTTCCGGTGGCCAACTGGTGGAGGTGGAGAAGGATTTTGCTCTCGGTCTGCCTCCACTTAATGGGACGCTAGCTCGCCGCCTGATGGAGCAAACGCGGATATTCACTGCCTTGAAGGGTGTTCGCGGCCGACCTTCAGTCGACCTGGCGCAGCTGGAAAGAGTACTCGTCCAATTCAGTCTCCTTGTGGCCGAACAATCCTGGATCAAGGAGATCGATGTTAATCCTTTTGTAGTATCGGCCGCCCAAATGCTTGCCTTAGACGCACGGATTATTCTGCACGACCAAAGCGTCCCAAAAGAAGATCTTCCGCGCCTGGCGATTCGGCCCTATCCCCAACAATATTCCAGTCCGTGGAAACTTCGAGACGGGACTTCGATTATGATTCGACCGATCCGGCCGGAAGACGAAGCGCTGATGGTCAAGTTCCACGGTACGTTGTCCGAGGAGACCGTGTTTTTCCGTTACTTTGCACAGCAAAAGCTCGAGCTGCGTATCGCCCATGAACGATTGACCCGAATCTGTTTCATCGATTACGACCGGGAGATGGCTCTCGTAGCGGTTCGGCAAGAACCAGAAAAGAAAGAACCCGAGATTATCGGCGTGGGCCGGTTGGTGAAGCGACACGGTGTGCCCGAAGCAGAGTTCGCCATAGAAATCAGCGATCGCTTCCAACGACAAGGGCTCGGAACTCGCCTTCTGCAGCTTCTTGTCGAAATCGGCCGACAAGAAGGCCTTGAGCACATTTTCATGCTTATCCTGCCCGAAAACTACAGCATGCTCCAACTTGCCAAGAAAGTTCGTTTTACCGTGACTTTTGATCGTCTGGAGACCGTTAATCAGGCCGAACTGAAACTTGGTAGACGAATTGAGACTTAGGCCGTTTTCGCGCCGATAGCGGCCTAAACAAGGAATTAGCTCATTTTCTAAGAAGTTAGGAAGCGTTGGCGGGGTTTTTGATAGTTTCTGGGCGCGAATATCGAAGCCAGAGGAAATCCAAGGACTAATGTCCGGAAGCTTTTTGACCATACCCAGCGAAACCCCGTAGCGCTCCGCAATCTCTTGCCGGGTTCCTTCCAAATTATCGTCGGAAGCCAGGGTTCCGTTCTCTGAGATCCACCAACAGTATACGACAAAGCCTTGTCAACGGCTACAGTTTTAATTACAATGCTCTAGCCGACATTTTGCAACAGGACTTTGCCAAGCTCAACGGGATCGACTCTATCGCAACATGGATCGGGCTCGATGGCAAAGGCGGCGTGCTTGAAGCAGCAACGCGACTCCCGGCCCGAGTGCAAGCAGGTGGTCGTCGAACCGCTACCGACCGACGCAATGCTTTGATAGTACTCCTTAGCATCTAAGAGTGCGCGCCTGGTTCCCAAACCACCATAGCTAGCAACAAAGCTCGTGCGGATGCCGATGGCGCAGGCGGGTTTGAGGATCCTTCTGTTTCCGCTGAAACGCCAATCCTTGCGCAGCATTTGCCAACCGAGTAGCGGATTCCGGCGCTACACGAGCTTTAAATGTGTAACGAAGCAAAGGAGGCTGGCTTATCGACTAAAATTGACATTGACCGTGTTGAGTAGTTGAGCGCCGGTTTGCACGCCGCGCCCGCCGCAAGAAGGAAACCAAACTATGAAGATCGAAATCAGCGGAAAAGTCAGCTCGATCTTGGCGCGGAGAAAGACTTTTACCGTCTGGTCGATTGGTCCGAATGCGACGGTTTCTGATGCCATCCAGTTAATGGATGAGAAAAACGTCGGGGCGCTACCGGTTGTAGACAATAAAACACTAGTCGGAATTGTTTCCGAGCGCGATTACACTCGAAAAGTCATCGTCAAGGGAGGGTCTCCCAAGGATACCCTTGTAAGTGATATAATGACCAAGCAGGTCTTAACGGTTAACCCGAGCAACAGTGTTACAGAGTGCATGCGGATTATGACCGAAAAGCGCGTGCGTCATCTTCCTGTTCTGGAAGGAACCGAGCTGGTTGGGATTCTCTCGATCGGTGACGTGGTAAACTGGTTACTGTCGGCACAAAAGGCGACGATTGACAATTTGCTACTCGACTACCGCGGGTCATCTCCGGTTGAGAAATTTGGCCGTTCATCACCGCCGGGTTAGGCGAGGGTCGCCGTGCGCTGGCGGGATAACGTCTCATCACTTTTCGAGCGAACCCCAGTCACGCTTACCCGCCGCTCGCTCCGCCAGCATTTTAGCAAGCAGATCCGCAAAGCGTGCCCGGCCCAGAGCTAGTCGTAGAATGCCGAGTGTAATATAGCCGTTTACAAACTGGCCGATGATCGCGCCCGAGATGGCTACCCATAAAGGAACTACGTTGAACGCGGCCAGCGATATCAGAATGACCCACGTTGCGAGCGCCACTCCTGACCCCCAAAGCTGTAATCGCCTTTCGATCGTCACAAGTGACCTCCGTTCGCCCCAAAAAACGTTAGTAGCACCGCTCAAAATCTCTTAGCCTCCCTTGTTTTCTTTTCGCCTCCGGTTGTGCATCACGCTCTCTCTCGCGAGAGGAATTTCTGACGCACAATTAATACAGAATTTTTATGTGTGTTACCGTGTCGTGCCGCCGGTCGTAACTTGCTTCGTTACTGGAGGTGAACAAATGACTGAAAGGGCGCTTGCGCCTAAGCTGGCTCCTGCCAAACATCAGTTTTGCCCTAGAGAACTGTTGCTCAGCAGAAAATCTAGGAATGCAGGTTTCGGGCGCTGCCCTCATGCCTGTGCCCAAACCAGACTGGCCATCCGAAAGATGCATTCGGTTCTCACCCGGATCTGCTGGCCCTCATCGCCTTTGCGTGACCAACCAACGAGGGCGGGTTTTTCCGACCTCGCCCCCGTCGAACTAGCAACCTCGGACGAGAGCGGCCAAACCCTCGCCCAAAGAATTTTCGCCCGAATCATCCAGGGCGACCAACCATCGGCTGGCGAAAAACGAACCATGGATTGGGCGAAGCGTGCATATGATCTTTTTGCTATCGGGGTCAAGACGGCTCTCTTAAGCGCTGCGATCATGTTTGTCGTCGTGATCCTCCTCGCTCTGGCCTATGGGTTACTTCCGCTTTAGAAAACGGCGGTAGGAGGTCATCCCGCCATCGGCAGCAGCACGACGCTCGGTGCGGATCGCGACACGCTTGAGCGGCAATCAAGTTTCTGGGCTTCTTCCTCTTTCCGGCGAGTTTCTCAAGCGGCGCTGCCTTGGCACGGTCGCCGCGATCCCGAGACATCAACCCAAGCCACGCGAAGAAGTCGCCAAAATATGGGCTGCATTGCGTCGACGAGTATGTGATTCTGGCGTCACTCCCGATACCCCATGGGCCAATGTAGCCACCCCCAAATTGGGCCTTGAGCTTCGGGAGACTCCCCTAATGAAAACCTCCCAAAGTGTTTTAGTCATTCTGGACGTGACGGATCGGCCCATAGCAGAAGGTTCACTGGTTGAGGTTTTACTTGCCCTCCCTTCGACAGATCCCATACCGGACCTCCAGGCCGAATATGACCTTGCTTCTTTAGGCGAGGTCGATAGTATCCACGGACCTTTCTGCGACCCTCCTAGGTGGATGGTGAGCTACAAGGAAGAGGTTTCCGCCAAAAAGGGCGCTTGGATTCGACCGAGAACCCTTTTCAAACGCGGCCAGCCAGCGCCGAAGCTAAGACGAACACCCACCACTTCAGAGCTGCGATCATACTCAAGCCCCATCTGAGATGCCGTTGGCGAGGTGTAGGAAAATTGCATGACACTTGCCGCGTATCACTCTCGCTCGCGTTCGCTGTCCTGGCTGTTTCCGTGGCCGCTTGCGATCGCAATCGGCTATTTCGTGCTACACATGGTGACCTCCACACGGTACGGTTACTTCCGTGACGCCCTGTACTACCTGGCCTGCACCGAACATCTCGATTGGGGGTACGTCGATCATCCCCCGCTGATTGTCCTGATCGCCTGGGTAACAAGGCATACGTTGGGGACTTCCCTTCCCGCTCTGATTTTCTGGCCGGCGCTGGCGGGTGTTGGACGAATTCTTCTGGTCGCGGCGTTGGCTCGCGCGCTCGGAGCGCGGAGTTTCGGGACCACATTTGC
>Ga0306920_100014058_pt1 | contig 10919 bp, 7 predicted proteins | sample flu12Cox44000170_FD_204666 | JGI IMG/M metagenome (GOLD analysis project Ga0306920, IMG submission 204666) | Lab enrichment of tropical soil microbial communities from Luquillo Experimental Forest, Puerto Rico - flux4day.12C.oxic.44.000.170 (v2)... | ecosystem: Environmental > Terrestrial >...
TTCCGCTACCGAGTCAGCCATCAGCCGCCTCCCGGATTGTTCGGCCGCGCTGGTGCCCGATCCCGGAACAAGTGGGTGAAGGGCCTTAGGAAATCGTTGAATCGCTCTTTTTGTTCGACGAAATTATAGTATCTGTATCTTTCTTCGAACGCTTGCTGATCGTTCGACTGATGTGCTTCGGCGAACGCTACTGCGGCATCGTGGCCAATTTTTTCAAGTGTCACCGCGTTTGAGTGTGTCCATTTCAACATGTTGGGGTAATATGTATCTTCAATTGGAAATGGGACATAGTAAAGCTTGGGCAGGCGAACGTGTAGATCGGCCTGCCGAAGCTGCTCGGATGTATGATCGGTCCAAGCGTAAAAAGCCGAGATCAGCACCTGCAACGCGATGATCGGGTTCATCAGCATCAGCTGAAAGGAATCATGAATATTTACAGGTGTGCGCCAGATCGCGCGGCTCATCGGGTCGAGCATCACGACTGCGTCGAGGTCGTCCTTGTGGCTTAGCCAGATCGGCTGCAATCCAGTCGGATCATGGGTAGCCCCGGTCGTGTGCAGGTCGCCGTTGGACATGCGCTGCGGCGCAAACAGCACCGGCATGGCTTCGGTTGCATGATAGGCGTCGACGGTTGTCGAGGCGTTATCGAATATTTCCAAAACCCGCTGATCCAGATTAAAGGAATTTACGTAGAATTTGGTTTGTTCGTTCTTCAACCTGTCGAAATTGACCAGATCGTCAATTTCGGGATTGGGGCTCATCACCCCCTTGCTTTTAAGTTCGAAGGTAGAGGGCGTCATCGCGCAGAATGCCAGGTCGACCCAGTCGTTGAGTAATCGGCCGACCGGGCTCGACGCTTTTGGATCGAGCTTGATCTTGGGGATCCGGTTGCGCAGATCGTGCATCGGCTTGCTGAACGGTCCGAATTTGTGGAATAATTTGAAATTAATCGGCAGGACCGAATACAGCAGGTCCGAGACAAACATATTCGGCAGCTCTTCGAGGGCTTGCTTCGGGGTGCCGTTCCTCGGGACGAGCGAGAGCAGCCCGATCAGCGCGCCCACTCCGGTAGTGCTGACAACGTCGAATTTGAGGCCCTTTTCCATGAAGCCGAGCATGGCGCCTGACATCAAGGTCATGGCCGGCGCCCACCCGCTGAGCACAATACCGATGCGTCCGTTCACGGCGAATTCCCCGCGACTTCCTGCGTCGACGCCGGTGCAAGCAAGGCTTCCGCCCGCGACAGCTCGGCGGCCATGCCGAGCCGGCGAAAAATTTCGGCGGCGTCAGCGAGGTGCGCCGCCGCCTTCATTGCGCGGCCCCAGCCTTTGAGCAGCACCGCATAGGCGAGATGGCTGCGGCCGAGTTCGGGTTCGCAGCCCATTTCGCGTTGGATTCGCATGGCTTCCAGCATGGCGGTTTCGGCCGCCGCGGTATCGCCCGGGCGCAGGATCGCCGACGCCTCGGCCAATACCCGGTGAGCAAGAGCGTTAGCGAACCGATCGTGCGTGCGCTCGGCGAGTTCGATCGCCTCGGTGCAAAGCAGTTCGGCGGCCCGCGCGTCACTCAACGCTAGCAGGGTCATTGCCAGCAGGCCTTGGCCCCAGGCAAGCAGGGTGGTCGTACCGAGTTCTTTGGCGAGGGCGACGCTCGCTTCGAGCAATTCGCATGCTTTCGCCGGACTTCCTGCCATCGTATAGGCTTGACCTTCGTAAAACTGCACGAGGTAGATGCGAAAACGGTCGCCAACACGCTCGGCGATCCGCCGCGCCTCCTCGCAGTCGCTGATCGCCGCTGCGGCCGATCCTTGATGGCAGTACGCCACCGCGCGGTAATTGTAAGCTGCCGCTTCGACAAATGGGTTTTTCAGCTGTTGCGCGAGCTGCACGCCGTGATCGGCGTATTCGAGCGCCCGATCGAATACTCCGAGGGCGCCATAGGCCACGCCGGCAAAACCAGCCGCTGTAGCCTCTTCGGTCGGGTTACCCAGACTGCGCATCTGCTCGACGCTGCGCGCCAGCAGGCGGCTCGCGCGGGCATATTCTCCGGTCAGATAATAGCGCCGGCCCATCAGATTGACCGGGGGCGCGGCCAAGGTCTCGTCGTCCAATCGATCGGCGATCACCAGGCTCTGTTCGGCATAATCGGTGGCGCGATCGAACATTCCACGGACATAGGCGAGGCGCCCCAGCCAGTAGAGTACGCTGGCCATGCGCGGCTCGTCGCCGAGCGTGTCGGCCAGGACGCGCGCCTGTTCGAGATTGCGCTCGTCCGCCTCCAACGCCTCCCGCGTCGTTCCGACGCTTGCACGCTTCAGCGCGGCATCGATCTGCGAGCGCTGCATTTCGGCCGAAGGCGGCAGTGATCTAGCTAGATCGAGAGCCAGATCGTAGTGCGACGCGGCCTCGGCATTGGCATGGAGGCGGGCGGCCTGGTCGCCGGCCAGAAGGGCGTACCTGACGGCCTTTTCCTGCCGGTCGCTCTGCGAATAATGATGGGCGAGAACGCTGGCCTGCTCTACACGCCCGAGTTGCTCCATACTGCGCCCGATGACGCCATGCAGCGCCTGCCGCCGCGGCCCCAACAAACTGCGATACGCGACGCCCTGGATGACGGCGTGCTTGAACCGATATTCGAGATGGGGCAGCAGGCGCGTCTGATGGATCAGTTCGACCCGCTTCAAGGTATCGAGGTGGCTCGACACCTCCGCCGGAGCATCGGAGGCGGTCATCAGCAGCGGCAAGTCGAACTCGCGGCCGATAACGGCGGCCATCTGGATGTCCTGCTTGACAAGCTCGCCCAAGGCGTCGATGCGCGCCTGGATGATTCCTTGGATCGTCGAAGGAAATTCGAGCTCGGCCGCACTCGCCAATTGCAGCCGGGCAGGCTGGTGAATGACGAAATTGCGCTCGACGAGGCCGCGAGTGACCTCCTCGATAAACAACGGGTTGCCGTCCGCCCTCTCGGCGATAAAGCGCAGCAGATCATCGGCGGCGCCATTCCCGAGCAACCCCGTCGCCATCCGCTCCATCTCATCATCGGCCAAGCGGTCGAGCGGGATCTCTGCAAAGCACGGCAAATCCGCCCAGCGCAGCTGATAGCCGGGTCGGTGCGTCGTCACCATCAGGACCGCCATTTCAGGCAGGCTGCCGGTTAGCAGGGCTATGAAATCCTCGGAACTCTCATCTCTCCAGTGCAAATTCTCGATCACGAGAACCAGCGGACGCTGTCGCGCCGAGGCTGCGAGAACATCGAGGATGGCCTGTTGGGTTCTTTGCCTCCTATCTTTCGGCTCGAGCCCGCGCAGGGCTGTGTCGTCGCCGGGTAGCCCGAAAAGCGGTTCGAGAAACGGCAGCACCTCCTTCAGATCGGAGTCGAGATCTTGCATGCCTTCGCGCAGCTTTTCCCCCAACTGGAGCGGGTCATCGCCCTCTTCGATGCGAAAGATGACGCGCAGAACCTCCAGGATCGGACCGTAAGGAACAGTTAACCCGCGCGCCCGGCAATGCCCCTCCAGCCAGCTCACTCGACCCTGTCCGAGAGATCGCCGGAACTCGTACAGCAGACGGGATTTGCCAAGCCCCGGTTCGCCAACGATTGCGACGGCTTGGCCGCGGCCGGCTTCGGCACAGATCAATCGCTCGCGCAGCTGCCCTAATTCGCGAGCGCGCCCGACGAGCGTGGTCAGCCCTTCCTCGGCTCTCATCTCGAGTCGGTTTCGCCAGGGGGCGCGACCGGTGACGTTGTAGGCAACCACCGGCTTGCGCTGACCTCTGAGCTCGACTGGGCCGAGACTTTCGGCGCGTACCTCGCCGGCGACCGCCTGGTAGGTATCTTCGGTAATCACTATGGTCCCGGGCTCGGCCAAGGATTGCATCCGCGACGCCAAGTGCACGACGTTGCTGTTAGCCGTGTAATCCATCCGCAAATCGTCACCGATGCGGCCGACGACGACCGATCCCGTGTTGAGGCCTATCCGCAGCCGCACCGCGACCCCGTGCTCGCGCTGAACTTCGGCATTGAGGCCACGGATCGTCTCTTGGATCGCCAGCGCCGCGTGCACCGCCCGAGCGGCGTGGTCTTCGAGTGCGATCGGGGCGCCGAACAGCGCCATCATTCCGTCGCCGAGATAACTATTTACGGTTCCTTCATAGCGATGCACCGCGTTCGCAGCCAACTTCAGCACGCGGTCCATCAGCAGGTGCAGCTTTTCCGCATCGAGCTCCTGCGCGAGGGCGGAAGAGTCAGCGACATCGGCAAACATGACGGTAACGAGTTTGCGCTCGCCTTCGAGCGCGCTGCGGGTGGTCAGTATGTCTTCTGCCAGATAACGCGGCGTATAGGTTTGCGGCGCTCTCTCCTCATCAAAACCCCGCGTGCCTTGCCTCTCGAGAGGCTGGGCGATGCCGCCCTGGCCGACAAGAGCAGCTCCGCATTCATCGCAGAATTTCGCCAACGGACGATTGCCATGACCGCAGGACTCGCAGCAGATCGGCAGGGGTGCGCCGCACTCGTCGCAAAATCGGGCCTGTTCCCGGTTCTGGTGCTGGCACTCGACACACTGCACGCCGTTGCTCCTCCATGGCCGCAACCGAATGATGGGCGACGATTTACCCAATCGCAAAATTCTATGTAATTATGAAGAACTCCCCTCCGTTAAGGATGCGGCATCCTCCCCCAAAAGGGGCCTGTTCAAAAGGGTTAAATCAAGCTCGGAACGGGACCCCTGGATCCCCAAGGCGGCGCAGTCGAACTCGCTCTTCGGCGCAGCCCCCCTCGGGCGGTGGATCCCGGTCGTCCTCCATTCGGAAGTGATGTTAACGCGACTGAAGGCGCGAGGACAGATTGTCATGCCGCCCGCCGCCGGTTACGATTGCGGCCTTTACTCTGTAGGGTTGGGTCGCGATGCGCACGAGCTTCACCGTTGGCGACATGACAGTCCATCGGATCGTCGAGCAGGAAGCGGGGTTCACGCCGATCCTCGAATTTCTGCCGAGCCTCAGCCGCGAATTACTGGACGAGAACCGATCCTGGCTGCAGCCTGCGGCGCTCGACCAGGCTGACATGGCAGTGCTGTGCTTCCAGTCCTATGTCGTCAAAACCCCGCACCATACCATCCTGGTGGATGCTTGCATCGGCAACGACAAGTCGTTTCCGCACCGCCCGACTTGGCATCGCAAGAGCGATGGCAACTGGATGCAGGCGCTGAACGCCGCAGGGGTGACCGTCAACGACATCGACTTCGTCATGTGCACGCACCTGCACGGCGACCACGTCGGCTGGAATACCAGGCTGGAGAATGGCCGGTGGGTGCCGACCTTTCCGAATGCCAAGTATCTGTTCTCAAAAAAGGAATTCGAATACTGGGACACCGTTCACCGCGATACGCCGCTCGACCCGATGGCAGATAGCGTCCTGCCGATCATCGACGCCAAAAAGGCCGAGCTAGTGACCAGCGACCATGCGCTCAACGACCATATCCGGCTGACTCCGACCCCTGGCCACACCCCCGACCATTTCGCGGTGTGCGCCGGACGCAGCGGCGATCAGGCGGTCTTCACCGGCGACCTGATCCACTCGCCAATCCAGGCGCGCTATCCCGACCTGGTGATGCGCGTCGATTACGATCAGAAACAGGCCTCTGCTACCCGAAGAGCATTCCTCGAGCGCTACTGCGACACCAGCACGTTGTGCTGCACGATGCACTTTCCGTCGCCCTCGGTTGGCCATATTAAACGCTGGGGTGATGGTTTCCGCTGCGAGGCGCTCGGCGACTAGCCGACCAGCGGCCAGCCGCGGCGGTGGTAGGCGCCGTCCCAGAACAGCCATTCATATTGCGTGGCGCGGACGAAGGCGGCGAGCATCCGCGTCTGGATCGCCTCCGTAGCGCCCTCGGCCGCGCGGTCAACGGTAGCGATGACTCTGTGCACGGCCTCGCCAAAGCCCGGATCGGCGTAGGTATCGATCCAGGCGCGGTAGGCGTTTTCCGGCGCGGTGCGTCCGGCGATGCCGCAGCCGACATCCCAATAGATCCAGAAGCACGGCAGCAACGCCGCGACCAGCACTTCCCAAGGCTCGTGATAGGCCGTGGCTATCAGAAAGCTGGTATAGGCGAGACAGTCGGGCGCCGGCTCCGCGGTCGCGAGCGTTGCCGGGTCGACGCCGAACGCACGCAGATAGTGCTCGTGCAGCGCGCGCTCGACCGCGACCGCACCCAATGCCGACCGAGCAAAACCTTGGAACGTCCCAGTGTCCGGAGCCTTTGCCGCGGCAATCGCCAGCGTACGGGAGAATTGGCCGAGATAGAGCGCGTCTTGGGTGATGTAATGCTGGAAGCGCTCGCGGCCGAGAGTACCGGCGGCAAGTTCGGTGTTGAACGGCAACGCCTGAATTGCCTGAAAAACCGATCATATGGATCCTCTCCTGGGTCGCAGAACGGTGCTCCCACCCTGAGCCGCAAGGAAAATGAAGTCGAGCTTCGCCAGCGCCCATTGTCGTCAGCGCCGGTTTGTGGCTATCCTCTGCGGCGTTTTGACGCTATGCGGCGTGAGTGGCACGTTGCACCGGCGTAGAACTTTCGAGTTCCAAGAAACCCAAAAATTTACTTCATAGCTCTCCCCGGCGAAGAAATCAGGAGGAAACGATGCTGGAACGTTTGGAACAACAAAATAGGCTAACGCTAAACCAGTGGAAAATCGTTACCGCCTCGATTCTGGGAGATATGCTCGATTTTTTCGATTTTTTTCTTATCGGCTATGTGCTTGTCTTTATTGTCACACAATGGAAGCTGACGTTTATCCAATCAGGAATAATTCTCTTGGCAGCCGGCGTCGGATCGATCCCCGGCGCTTTTTTCTGGGGGTGGATGGCCGATCGGATCGGTCGCCGCAAGGTGTTCATCGCCACGGTCCTCAATTTTTCGCTCGCCACCGGCATTATGGCAGCGACGCCCGACCAGTATGGCTGGGTGTTTCTGGCGTTCTTCCGGATGCTGGTAGGGGTCGGCCAGGCCGGGATGGTCGTCGTCGATCTGCCGCTCGCGCAGGAATTCGTTCCGTCGTCGAAACGAGGCTTTGTCGGCGGTCTGGTCACAAGCACGGTCTCGGTCGGCGGCGCGCTGGGCGCATTGTCCGCAACCTATCTCGGACCGGTGATCGGCTGGCGCGGCCTATTTCTGATCGGGCTGTTGCCGGCGGCGTTGACGTTGCTGATCCGCGCCTGGGTTCCGGAATCGCCGCGCTGGCTGATCCGCAAAGGACGCCGCGAAGAGGCAGGCCGGTCGATCGCCTGGGCATTGCAGGTCGATCCCGGCGAGATCGAGCTGCCGGCCACCTTGCCCGAGGCGCCGCGCGTCCCTTGGCGCGAATTGTTCCGGTACCCGCGCAGCGTGGCGCTGGTGTGCCTGACCGGCCTCTCCCAGACGAGCGGGGTCGGGTTGGCGCTGTGGGGACCGACGCTGCTGCTGCTACTGCTGAAGATCACGCCGGGCCAAGCCTCGTTTCTGATGGTCTGGGTGGCGGTGTCGGCGTTCGTCGGCCGCCTCGTCTGCATGTTCCTGCCCGATCTTATCGGACGTCGCTGGTCGGGCGGCTTGGCCTGCCTAGGCGGGGTCGTCACCTTGATCGTCGCGGGCTATACGGCCCATATGTTCATCGGGACCGTATCGGTGTTCTGGCTGATGCTGATGGCCCACGCGTTCTTCGGCGGCGGCTCCTACACGATCATTGCGCCCTATATGGCCGAAGTGTGGCCGGTGGGGCTGCGCGCCAGCGGCATGGGGCTCGGCTACGGCGTCGGCAATTGCGGCAAGATCATCAGCCCGCTCGGGTTGGCGCTGATTGTCGGCGGCTCCAATTTTGTCAAACCTACAGCGACGGTGAGCGCGATGATCCCGGCGATGTACTTCCTGGCCTTTTGGGCGGCATTGGCGGCGGTCGCTTTCGTGCTGCTCGGCATCGAGACCAAGGGCCGCTCGATCGAGGAAATCGACGCGGCGCTGACCGGTTCGGCGCCGGGTCGTGAAGCCCTCGGCGGCCTGGCGGCGGGCGGCGAGGACTAAAACACTGCGGTAACCGGTGATGGTTGGCCCATTTTTGCGATCACCGTTTGCGCAGGATGACGATATGGCGACCCTCGGCCGTTAATGGGGCAGTCAGGCTGAAATCATTGTACCAGCCGACGAAGTCAAACCGGCCGCTAAGCTCGACCAGGCAAAGGAACTCCTGGGGAAAGAAGATTTTCACCGGGACCCGGCCCTCGATTGTCAACTTTTTGCCGTGATCGTCGACAGTGAAGGTCAAGGTTTCGCTGTAGGTCTGCTCGATCGCATCGAGGACCTCTGCCCGGTAACGGGTATGCACTCGGACCCCGGCTTTGCGGGCCGTCCAGCTTCTGCGGTAGTCGTGGAGGATGCGAAACCACACGACGCTGTCCAGCAGATAAAGAGCCCCGGGCATCAGCAGATCGGCCATGCGGGCGAGGTGATCGAGGAACTCGCGATTGGATCGCATGTAGAGGGAGCCAAGCATGACATAAGCGAGGTCGAAACGGCCGAGGCCGCGATCGAGATCCCGCATGTCGCCGAGCACGAACTTGGCATCGATGCCCTTGCGGCGCGCCTTTTCCCGAGCGAAATCGAGCATCGCTGGGCTAAGGTCGAGGCCGCTATATGCATAGCCGCGCCGATCCCACTCTTCGAGATAGGGTGCAGTGCCAGCGCCTAGCTCGAAGACTTGGCGGACTTCCGCCTTGGAAAACTCGTCGATCGCGGCTTCGAAAAAATCGAGCTCCCCGGCCGGATCGCGCGGCGCTAAAGCAATTTCATAGTAGTGCGGGTATCGATAAGCCTCCATGACATCGGTCAGCGGGCGTCTTCAAATCGCCCTCGATCATGCGGCGCTGTAAAATCGAGTTCGGGGCCGAGCGGGATGATCCCGCTCGGGTTGAGATTGCGCATGCCGCCCCAGTAGCCGAGCTTGATGCGCGAAATGTCGACAGTCTCCGCAATCCCCGGCATCTGATAGATGTCGCGCATATAGTTCGACAGATTATGATAATCCACCAGCCGGCGCAAGTTACACTTAAAATGACTATAGTATACCGCATCGAATCGCACCAGCGTCGGGAACAACCGCAAATCCGCCTCGGTAAAGCGATCACTGACCAGATAACGATGCAGTCCCAAACGTTCCTCAAGCTGGTTGAGGGCTGTGAACAACTTGTGGAAGCTCGTTTCGTAAGCCTGCTGGGTCTTGGCGAAGCCGCATCGATAGACGCCGTCATTGACCGCCTCGTAGACAAAAGCGTTGGTCCGGTCGATCGCGGAGCGCAGCGAGGGCGGGTAGAGGTCGATCGAACGGTCGCCGAACTCGTCGAAGTCAGAGTTCAGCATCCGGATGATCTCGGAAGATTCATTGTTGACGATCGTCCGCTTTTGCCGGTCCCACAACACCGGGACGGTGGCGTGGCCGGTAAAGCCCGGACGTGCCTCGCTGTAAACCTGATGGACGTGGAACACCCCGTTGACGGGGGCTAAATCGTCGAGGCCGCGCGAATAGGCCCAGCCCTCGCCCTTGGGCAAATCCGATTGCAGGATCGGGATCGCGGCTTCCAGGCCTTTCAGCTTGCGCATCAGCACAGTGCGGTGGGCCCATGGGCAGGACGGAGCCGTCACCAGCACATAGCGCCCGCTTTCTGCCTTGAACCCGGATGAGCCGTCGCCGGTGATGCGATCGCGAAACCCCGACTGAAGGCGCACATAGCTGCCATCCGCTGCGGCGGTCGGCGGGTCCTCGTGGTGCCAAGACCCATTCACCAGCATTCCCATCAGCGGTCTCCTGACTTGGATATCTTCGGTGAACATCGGCGGCGGCCGATTTTACGTCGCTTCCTCCTGGTGGTCATCCGCCCCGCTTGTCGCCGGTGCGGTAACGGCAAGCCTGACCTGGCTGGGTTCGCCGGGTGCAGCGATCCGGGCTCGGGCGACGGCGCGGATCTGTTCGCGCAAGGCGGGTTCGGTGTCGAACAGCCGGTGGAGGTCGCGTGCAGCGAGGCTAAGGAGCTGGCAATAACCCAATGCCACGACATCGGCATTGCGCCGATCGGCGACCAACAGCGCCAGCTCGCCAAAAAAATCGCCGCTACCCAGCTGGACCGGCTGGGGCGTAATCCGGACTTCGACGGCGCCCGAGGATATGAAATACATCGCGTCGCCACGCTCGCCCCGCCGTACGATGACCTCGTCGGGTACAGCAAGGCGCGGCCGCAACAATCGCGCTACCGACCGCCGGACCCTTTCGTCAAGCGCGGCGAACATTGGTAGGCGGCTGATCAGGTCGCTGCGCTTCAACCCGAGATCCAGAACCGTTCGCGTCTCGACCGTGCGCCGGCGCCGGCGCAGATTGCGCTGCAGATCCTCGAAGACTTCCTGATTGATGATCGACTCAGCGCGCAACCGGCGGTAGCGCTCTTCTTCGAACCGCGCTGCGGTACGTGCCAGAAACTGGGTTTCGAGCTGTCTCACATAACCAGGATATTGTAACTTCAGCGCCGCGATAGCGCGGTTGATCTCGGTCAAGCGCAGCTCAACCTGGCGGGCCATCGTCGTACTGGGGCCCGTGCCGAACAAACGACCGATCTGGTCGCGGTTGAATATCTCGAGATTTTCCAGAACAAAGCGGGCGGCAAGCTGCACCTCGAACCGGTCGGCAAGCTGGCGGCCGAGCGGACCTGCGATGCCGATCCGCCGGTGAACCGCCAAAGCCACGCGGTACGTCGCGCCAAACGCGCCTAGCCGCGCCGCCGCCCGCCGATAGCCTTCGACTCCCTGCGTGCGCGCCCCATCGCGTAGCCGCGCCGCATGCGTCAGCAGACTGGCGGCAACGCGCCGCGAAACGGTTCGCCCTTCGAAATACTCAAGG
>Ga0306920_100014062_pt1 | contig 10918 bp, 12 predicted proteins | sample flu12Cox44000170_FD_204666 | JGI IMG/M metagenome (GOLD analysis project Ga0306920, IMG submission 204666) | Lab enrichment of tropical soil microbial communities from Luquillo Experimental Forest, Puerto Rico - flux4day.12C.oxic.44.000.170 (v2)... | ecosystem: Environmental > Terrestrial >...
CGGCCGTATCGCCTACGCCAGCCGGTTCGGACCTGCCGTCCTGCCGGTCAACTACAAGTGGCACGACGGCGCGATCGTGTTCCGGACCGCCCGGCACAGCGCGCTGGATGAGGACCTGCAGACGGGCATCGCGGGCGGCGATTACATGGTGGCGTTCGAGATCGACGACTTCGACGTCCCCAGACGCGAGGGCTGGAGCGTGCTGGTCCAGGGGCCGGCCCACCACGTGGACTCCGAGGCCGAGCGCGCCTCCGCCGCGCAGGCGGGCGTCGAGCCCTGGGCCGGCGGGGTCAGGGAACTGTTCATCCGGATCGTCCCGACTCGCATCACCGGCCGCCGGATCACGCCTGCCTAGGTCTCCTCGGGCTGCATCTGGATGGAGCCGCACGGGCACTCGGCCACGCACAGGCCGCGGCGGAAGTCCTTGACGAACTCATCCAGGCCCAGCTCGCCGAAGCCGTGGGTCGAGTTGATCAGCATGTAGCCGTCGGCGCCCAGCCCCGCAAACAGGTCGGACTGATGCAGCAGCGTGGGATCCTGGATGATCAGCGCGTCCGGCTCGGTGACCGGCTCGTGGGTCCGGATCAGCTGGTCGTCGATCCGGCAGAACGATATCACCGGCGCGCCCATCCGCTGCGAGCCGAAGCTCGGGAACGCCTGGGCGTGCCGGCCCTCGCTGAACGCGGCCACGGCCAGCAATTCGGCCGTGGTGACCACGCCCTGCCCGCCGCGCCCATGCAACCGGACCTGGAACATCGTCTGTGCCTTTCGGACACCAGATGGCTTCAAAGCCGTCCTCCGGCGGGCGCCGCCTGGGCACTAGCCGGAGGAGCAGGTTGTCTGTACTCGTTTGGCAGGTTTGCCGCGACCAGAGATCATGCCGCCTTGGCGCCCCTATGCCGCCTTGGCCCGGGCCTGCCCGCCGGTGCTGGGCAGGATCTCGGCGACGGCCGGAGCCTTGGGCTTGCGGCCGGTGGCCAGGGCGATGACCGAGCCGATCAGCGCCAGGCCGCTGAGGCCGAAGGCCACGATGGCGGCGATGTAGGTGATCTGGGAGACCTTCCACCAGCCGTAGGCGTTCAGCAGCATGCTGCGCAGCGTCTCGCCCTTGAACACGGTGCTGACCAGCCCGGCCAGCTTGGCGTTGTTCGGCTGGGCCATCGATTCGGCGGACAGCTGGGAGTAGGTCTTGCCGCCGGTCATGTCGGTGATGTGCTGGGCGATGAAGTGGTCAGCGTAGGCCTCCGCCTGCTGTCCGGTCAGCAGCTGCTGCCCGGCGTACTGGGAGACGGACGGGATCATGTTCGGGGTGATCTCGCCGCCCGCCTTGGGGTGCGCGAACGCGGCCTGAGGCGGGAAGTAGATCTGCTGGGCGGCGAGCTGGTCCTTCACCGTGTTGTGCGCGTAGGTGGACCCCCACAGCAGCAGGCCGCCCGACACCGCCAGGGTCACCGTGGCGGCGAGGCCGGCCAGAGCCAGCTTGAAATGAGAGTTGCGGCGCATTGTAAGCCTCCTCGCAGAGCGGGGTCCCGGGGATCGCCCGGCCTCGCGTTTGTTGAGCTTTCAACTACTAGCGTCCCGCTTGGCACCCGCCCCCGACACGGCCAGACGTCATCGGCCCGCGGGACTTCGGTCAGGGCCCTTAGGTCCGCTAACGAATCAGGGCCGCTGAAAACGCGGCCCGATTCCCGGCGCCCGCAGATCAGGCGGTGCGCGCCGGCTTGGGCTCCTCGGTCGGCACGGCCCTGCTGAGCCTGTTCACGACGTCGACCACTCCATCGGTATCCCAGATCATCTCGATCGCGAGCTGGATGAGGTGATGGTCCTGGTCAGCTGAGGGCTCGACCACGCCGGTAAGGGTCACGACGCCATGGCGCACCGTCACGGTGACGGTCGCGGGATCGTCGCAGGCGGTCTCGTGGAGGATCTGCTGGGCATCGTGAGCGATGTCGTCGTCTGGGCGTAGGAAGACGCTCAGCAGGTCGCGGCGGCTCACGATGCCCACCAGCTTGCCGTTCGCGTCGGTCACCGGCAGCCTCCTGACGTGATGCGTGTTCATCAGGCGTGCCGCGGCCGGGATGGTCGCGTCCGGGCCGATGGTGATGGCGGGCGCCGTCATCAGGGTCCCGGCGGTCAGGCCCACCTGTGGCCGCTTACGGAGCCGCCAGCGCTTGCCGGTCGTCGCGGCCATCCGGGCGTCCCTGGCCCTCTCGTCCTCCGCGGCCAGCAGGTCCGCTTCGGACACCACGCCAGCGACTTGCCGGCCCATCATCAGCACCGGCATCCCGCTGATCCGGTGCTGGATCAGCAAGCGGTCGATCTCCTGGTACGGCGTGATCCGGTCCACGGTGATCACCGAGGTCGTCATCACGTCCCTGACCTGCCGGGCCCACCGGCGGTGCCGCACTGCCTGACCCTGGTGAGCCGGGTGCGGGTGGGCCGGTGCAACATGTGATGAGTACTCCTGCAGGTGCTCCTCCACCGTGTCCAGGGCCCGGGTCACGTCAGAGCGGGTGGCCCTGCCGTGCAGGGACTCGTAGTACGCGGCACCGAGGTGGCGGAGCATGGCATCCAGATGAATGTCGGTGCGCGCCATCATGCTCACTTCCCTACTCATTCCGGTAGCCGGGCCGCCTCCGGCCCTCCCGCTTTCGGGGCGCCGGCCGGAGGTGGTCACCGGCTGGGTGCTCGTCAGAAATAGCCGTCGGTGGCTGTTCCCATGCCGCCTTGGCGTATCTGCTACCCGTAAGTGTTCCGCTGGCTGCGCGGCTGCGGCACGGCCAGACGTCACCGGCTTACCGGGACCTCGGTCACCGTTAGCGTAGGTCTTACCGCCGTTGGCTCCAGCGCGGCCCGGTCGCCAGCCAGTCCGCGTCCCACGCGGCGAGCCTGCGCCGGTTCAGCACCCAGTGGACCAGCGCGCCGATCACGATCAGCGCGACGACAAGGCCGGCCACCGCGAGCGCCCCGGACAGCTCGGCCCGGCTGGCGACCTGACTGGCGTTCAGCGGGGAATCGGTGAGCTGGCCGGCCTGATTGATCCACACCATGACGGTGCTGCCCGCCGCCGCGGTGTTGGGCACGAATACCTGGCCGGTGACCACGTGGCCGCCCGGTGCCCGCCACCGGGCATTGGCCTCGGCGCCATAGCCGCCCGCGGACTGCCCCGCTTGCAGGAGCGTCGCCGGGACCTGGTGCGAAGTGGCCTGCTGGGCCTGTGCTTCCCGCGCCGACGTGGCGTAGGTCCAGCTGACCGCGGCGTACGCCAAGCACGGGGCCCCGGCCAGGAACGCGGCCAGCAGCACGCCGAGGATCACGGTCTCGGCCCGGTCCGACGCGCGCCGCAGCGGATTGCGGTCAGGCCGCCAGCCGCGCAGCCATCTGCCCAGCCGGGCGCTCCCGGGACGCATCGTGTCACCTCACCTGATCAGCACGGCCCTTACATTCCACCATCTACCGCCTTCGGCGGGCGCGGCCAGGGTCGATGGTCCCGCGGTTATGTGTCCATTGGCGCTAGGTGCCGCTGGCCGTCGCGCCCGGGCTGGCGATGGAAAGCACCTATCAGGCGGAAGCTCACATGACTGCCCGCTTGGCTGTCCCGGTCAGCCGTTCTCGATCCGGCGGCCGGTGACCCGGTCCGGGATGATGCGGACGTACACGTCGCGATCGCCGCCCGGCCATGGCCATAGCGCAGTGTCCCGCTGCACGTGCTGGAGTTCGGCCGGGTGTGCGACGCGGTGGGCCGGCCCGCGCACGAGCACGCTCCAGCCCTGGCCGAGCGCCTCGTCGATGTGGTCGACCTCGAACGCGACCTGATCGCCGGCGTGGCCCTCGATCATGCCGCCCTCGCTGGTCCTGACGACGATGGTGCCCGCCAGCACGGCGAAGTTGACCGGGAGCACGACCGGGCCCGAGGCCGTGCCGAACGCGATCCGCCCGATGCCGCCCGGCGCGATCAGCCGGCGGCATTCGGCCGGCAGCAGCTTGGTGACGACAGGCGGCCGGGCCGAGCGCCCGGGCGCCGGCGGTACCTGCGCCCCGGCCCCGAGCAGCGCGGCCGGCGTCGTCTGCAGCGCGGCGGCGAGCTTGCGCAACACCGTGCCGCCCGGCCGGGCCGGGTACCTCTCCAGGTACTCCAGGTACCTCAGGCTCAGCCCGGTGCGGGCGGCCACCTGTGCCCTGCTCAGCCGCAGGTCCGCGCGCCGCCGCGCGATCCGCTTGCTCAAGTCACCAGGATCGGGCGGCGATGGCCAGGCCCATGCCTCGCGCCGGTCCGGCTGGCTGGGCTCCTTGGGTGCCTGCCCGGGCACGTAGCTCACGCTCATCGGGATCGCGGCGCCGCGGACCGACCGGGCCCGTCCACCGACGTCGCTTCACCTCCTCGGTTCTTCCAGCCGCCATGCGGGCTGCCCCTCCTCATACCGTCAGCCTCAGCGGCCCGCAGCCAGTCAGCGAGTGGCCTCCGGCAAGTCCGTCCAGGACGTTGGTCCATCGCGATGCCGTGCTCCGGCCGGAACCGCCGCCGCCCATGGTCCTGGTCGGCCGATGGCCTACGGCCCTGGACGGCGGCAGGCAACGATGCGAGGCTGAAACGGACCGCACCAGGAGATGGGTGGTGATGACCCATGATGGAGGTCACCGCGGCGGCCCTGGCCACGCATCCGTTCTTGCATGGCATGTCCCGCGAGCAGCTGGACGTGCTCTCCGAGGCCGCCTGCGACGTCATGTTCCCGGCCAGGCACCGGCTGTTCGAGGACGGCGGCAACGCCACCCGCTTCTGGCTGATCCAGTCCGGCCACGTGTCCCTGGACCTCCAGGTTCCCGGAGAGGGGCCGGTGGTTATCGAGACCATCGGCATGGGCGAGCTGCTCGGCTGGTCGTGGCTGTTCCCGCCGTTCAAGTGGGCGTTCGGCGCCGTGGCCGTCACCCCCGTGGAGGCCTTCGAGTTCGACGCGCGAGCCGTGCGGGAGTTCTGCGCGGCCGATCCCGGGTTCGGGTACGAGCTCAACCAGCGGATCACCCGTGTGCTCGCCAAGCGGCTGCAAGCCACCAGGATCAGACTGATCTCCCGTACCGGCTACTCGGCGGTCACGCGCTGACCTGGCCTGGAGCCTCCCGTTATCCATCCCCACCCGCGGCCTGGCCCCGGTCCTGGCCTGGCCGCGGCTGATCTCACCGCCCAGCGTCTCACGGACGAAGGTCCCGAGCCGAAGCGGCGTACGACCCTGACGATCGGCCGATGCCGATACCAGGCTGGCCCTGGAGCCGACCGACAGCCGCCTGGGCCCGAGGGAGATCTGATGACGATGATGAAGACGATCGATGATCTGGCGGTCGCGGGCCAGCGGGTCCTGGTGCGTGATGACCTCAACGTGCCGGTCGATGGCGGCCGCGTTACCGACGACGGCCGGATCCGGGCCGCCCTGACGACCCTGACCGCGCTGCTCGACCGCGGCGCCGGGGTGATCGTCTGCGCCCACCTCGGCCGTCCCAAGGGGGAGCCCGACCCCAAGTACTCGCTTGCCCCGGTCGCGGCCCGGCTGACCGAGCTGCTCGGCCGGCCGGTGCAGTTCGCCGCCGATACCGCCGGCCCGGCCGCGCAGGCGGCGGTCGCCACGCTGCGCCCCGGCGGCGTGGTCATGCTGGAGAACCTGCGGTTCGAGGCGGGGGAGACGAGCAAGGACGACGACCAGCGTGGCGCGTTCGCTGACCGGCTTGCCGCCCTCGCCGAGCTGTACGTGGCGGACGGCTTCGGTTCGGTGCACAGGAAGCACGCCAGCGTCTACGACGTGGCCCTGCGCCTGCCGCACGCCGCCGGCTACCTGGTCCAGGCCGAGGTCGCCGCGCTCACCCGGCTGACCGGGGACATCCGCCACCCGTATGCGGTCGTGCTCGGCGGCGCGAAGGTGGCAGACAAGTTCGAAGCGATCGGCAGCCTGATCAGCGCGGCCGACCGCGTCCTCATCGGCGGGGCCATGGCCTTCCCGTTCCTGGTCGCCCAGGGCCACAAGGTGGGCACGTCCCTGCTCGAGCCCGGCCAGGTCGACCTGGCCAGCGGCTACCTCGACCAGGCCGCCCGGGCGGGCACCCAGATCGTGTTGCCCTCCGACTTCATCGTGGCGCCCGAACCCGCCGCCGGCGCGCCGCACCACGTCGCGGCGGCCGACGCCATCCCGGCCGACCAGATGGGCCTGGACATCGGCCCGGAGTCGGCCAGGTCGTTCGCCGCCGGCATCCGCGGGGCCAGCACGATCTTCTGGAACGGCCCGATGGGTGTCTTCGAGCTGGCACCGTACGCCGGCGGTACCAGCACGGTCGCCTCGGCGCTGACCGGCAGCGGCGCGTTCACCCTGATCGGCGGCGGCGACACCGGAGCGGCCATCCGCGCGCTCGGCTTCCCCGAGAGCGCATTCGGATACGTCTCCACCGGCGGCGGCGCCACCCTGGAGTTCATCGAAGGCAAGACCCTGCCCGGACTTGCCGTCCTGCACGACCGATGAACGCGGGCCCGGCCTACCGGCTAGTCGTGCTCAGGCACGGGCAGAGCGAGTGGAACGCCGTCGGCCGGTTCACCGGCTGGGTGAACGCCGAGCTCACCCGGGACGGAGAGCGGGAGGCGACGCACGCCGGGGCGCTGCTCGCGGCGCACGGCCTGTTCCCATCGTTCGCGCATACCTCCTTGCAGCGGCGGACCATCCGTACCGCCGACCTGACCCTAGCGGCCGCAGACCGCGACTGGATTCCGGTCCGCCGGTCGTGGCGGCTGAACGGGCGGCACTACGGGGCCCTGCAGGGCAGGAGCAAGCCCCAGGTGCTCGAGGAGTACGGCGAGGAGCAGGTCAGGCTATGGCGCCGGTCTTACGACGTCCCGCCCCCGCCGCTCGCCTCGGACGCTCAGTACTCGCAGTTCGGCGATCCTCGCTACGCCCGCCTGCCGCCCGAGGCCAGACCCCGTGCCGAGTCCCTGCGCGACGTCTCCGCCCGGCTGCTGCCGTACTGGTACGACGCGATCGTCCCGGACCTGCGCGCGGGCGCCTGCGTGCTCGTCGTCTCACACGGCAACACGATGCGCGCACTGGTCAAGCACCTCGACTCGATGCCGGACGACCAGATCGCCGGCCTGGAGCTCCCCACGGGCATCCCGCTGGTCTACCGGCTAGGGCCCGACCTACGTCCGGTTGTCAGCGGCGGTCAGTACCTCGATCCTCACGCCGCCCGCGACGCGATCGAGGCGATCAGGAACCAGGGCCGACCGGCGCCGACGGCCGTCGACACGACATAAGGAGGATCCGATGGACAGCGGACACGGTACTGAGCGCCCGCGCATCGTGGTCGGGGTGGACGGCTTCGAGCCGTCCATGGCCGCGCTGCGCTGGGCCATCCGCCAGGCCAGGCTGACCGGAGCCGCGGTAGAGGCGGTGACGGCCTGGCACGTCCCGGTCGGCACCGGCTGGCTGCCAGCCGCCGACACGCCCGACTACCAGGAGGACGCGTTCGACGTCCTCGCCGAGGCGATCGCCCAGATGTACGCCATCGACCCCGACGCCCAGGTCTGCCCGCGCGTGGCCGAAGGACCAGCCGGGCAGGTACTGGTCAACGCGGCCCAGGGAGCCGACCTGCTCGTGGTGGGCTGCCGGGGTCACGGCGGACTCACCGTTGCGATGCTGGGATCGGTCAGCCAGTGCTGCGTGGATCGCGCGCCATGCCCGGTCGTGATCATGCGCGGCAAGCCCGCGTTACCGCGAGCCCGCCCGCCGCGCTCGCGGCCTGCTAGGGCTCCAGGACAAGCCGCGCCTTGGCCTTGCCGCGCAGCACCTAGGTCCCGGGCCTTCGTAGGACGCTGTCCTCAGCCGGCCGGAGCGAGGGAGGCGTCCTCGCGGACGTCGATCCAGGCCGCGGTGTCGGCCGGTGTTCCAGGAAGCTGGCGTACGGTGGCGTGGGCGGTGGCCAGGGCCTGTCGTGAGGCCCGGTAGTGGTGGCCGCACAGTAGCAGGTCCGTCTCGCCAGGCCGGGCGGCGGTCGGCGGCATGATGACGCGGACGACGGCGTTGGCCGGGCAGCAGCAGGCCCGGTCGGCCGGGCCGGCCGGCGCCGTGAGCGCGGTAGCCGCACCGCCGGGTGCGGTCTGGGCCGCGGTGGTATCGCCTCTCGCCGAGGGGTGCAGGAATCTCGCGCTCATATCCTCAGCGTGGCCCGGACCGGCCACGGGCCGTAAGGGACCAAAACCACCGCCTGAGATGCCCAAAGTCCCTGCCATCCCGGACCCGGAATCACCAGGAGGGCAGCCGGGATCGCCTCAGCCGGGCCAGGACTGAGCTCGTCCCGCGGCTCAGTGGGGTCCTAGGCGGCTCAGAGTTTGACGAAGCGGTAGCCATGAGCACGGAAGAACTGGATGATCGTCGGCAAGGCACTGACGGTTGCGGGATTCCCGGCCGGCTGGTTATGCATGATCACGATCGGGTGCCGCAGCGCGCCGCCCTCCTGCTCGGCGAGCCGTATGATCCGGTGCACCCAGTAGGCGGAGCCTGAACCGTGGGCCATCCAGTCCTGGGGATCCACGGACCACAGCCACACGCCCATCCGGCGCTGCTGCGCGAGCCTGAGCGTGGTCGAATTGTAGTCTCCGTACGGCGGCCGGAACACGCACGGCATGGTACCGGTGATGGATCGCTGCTTAGCGCTGGCCCGGTCCATCTGTGCGGCCTGCCCGGCGGCCGACAGCAGGTTCAGATCCGGGTGGTTCCAGGTGTGGTTGCCCATCGCGTAGCCGTCCCTGATCTCCGTCCGCACCAGCGACGGCCGGGTCGCCATGTTCACGCCGATGTTGAAGAACGTCGCGGGTACCCGGTAGCGCGCCAGCACGGCGAGAATCGCCGCCGTGCTCCTTCCCGGGCCGTCGTCGAAGGTCAGCGCCACGGTCTTCGATTTGCCCGGAGCATAGAAGTGGGCCCCGTAGGCCGCCGGCGGGCAGCCGGTGATACCAGCCACGGCGGTCATCACGGCCGTGTCCTGCGCTGCCACCGCGCGATGCCCTTCGGCTGAGGCTGGCAGGATCACTGCGGCCGCTAGCACCAGCGCGCAGGCGGTCACGGCTCCGGCCCGCCGGGTAGTGAACATGCTTGCCTCCAGACAATCGTGGTTATCTTTCAGCATGTTCCGCTCGCGACATCCGCGCCAGAGTCGTGTGTCCCGAAGAGCAGAGACGACCGCCACGCGCCGGGAGGGTCCGCATGGCAGAGGGCTTGATCACGCTGTTTGCCTGCGGCGACGTGATGCCAGGTCGTGGCCTGGACCAGGTACTGCCGCATCCCGGGGACCCGGAACTACGCGAGAGGTACGCCAGTGACGCGACGGCCTACGTCCGCCTGGCTGAACGCGCGAACGGCCCGATACCACGGCCGGTGAGCTTTTCCTGGCCGTGGGGCGATGCCCTGCCGGTCCTGGACGCCGTGCAACCCGATGTCCGGCTCATCAACCTGGAGACCAGCGTCACGCGCAGTGCCGACTTCGCGCCCGGCAAGGCGGTGCACTACCGGATGAGCCCGGAGAACCTGCCCTGCGTGACCGCGATCGGCCCGGACGTTTGCGCACTGGCCAATAACCATGTCCTGGATTTCGGCCGGGCCGGGCTTACCGAGACACTCGGCGCGCTGGCCCGCGCCGGGCTGACGGCCGCGGGAGCCGGGCAGGACTCAGCCGAGGCCAGCCGGCCCGCGGCCGCAGCGGTGACGGGAGACGGGCAGGGGGCCGGGGGACGCGTACTGGTCTACTCGTGCGGGACCGCCTCCAGCGGGATCCCGCCGGGCTGGGCCGCTACCGCCACCCGGCCCGGCGTGAACCTGCTGCCCGGCCTGTCCGATGCGGTCGCCGACGCGGTGACCGAGCGCCTCGGCGCCGCCCGACAGCGCGGTGACCTCGGCGTCGTGTCCGTCCATTGGGGATCCAACTGGGGATACGAGGTGGACGGCGAGCAGGTCAGGTTCGCGCACCGGCTGATCGACGGCGGCGTCGGCCTGATCCACGGGCACTCCTCGCATCATCCCCGCCCGGTCGAGGTGTACCGGGGCAAGCTGATCCTGTACGGCTGCGGCGACTGTATCGACGACTACGAGGGCATCTCCGGCCACGACGAATTCCGTGACGACCTGCGACTGCTGTATTTCGCGGACCTGGCGCCGGGTAGCGGCACGCTCGCCGCGCTGCGGATGGTGCCCATGCAGGCCAGGAAGATGCGGCTGCGTCACGCCGGCGTCGCCGACCGCCAGTGGCTGGCCCGGACGCTCGACCGGATCAGCCGTCCCTTCGGATCGCGGATCGAAGGCCGGCCCGGCGGCACCGCAGAGCTGACACTGAGGACTTAGGGCCCGCAAACTGACAACCAATGCCCGTGACCGCAGGCGGCCACGCTGACCGATGGTGGAGGAGAAGGGCAAGAAGGTTTATCCGAACGGACAGTGGTCATGTCGACAGCGACCGCGATTCCGGACCCACGGCTGACGGGCCCCGCGGGGCTCGAGAAGCAGTGCCAGGTGATGGCGGCCGAGGGTTACCACGTGATCGGCCCCGCCGTTCAGGACGGGGCGATCGTGCTCAGGGCGCTGTCCTCGACCGCGGAACTGCCCTTCGGCTGGGGCGTCCGGCCCTGCGATCTGCGCGATCGTGATCCGGGACCGGGTACTGGCGCAGCCGGGATCGCGGTACGCGGCGCGCCGCGCCCGGCTGTTCACCGTGGCGGTGAACTGCGCGTTCGCCACGTTCATTGCCGCGGCCCCCACGCTCACCTCGGCTCGAACCCTAAAGCCCCACATGCCCCCCGGAGGTAGCGATGAAGGTACTGGTCACGGCCGCTTCGATGCACGGGGCCACAGCCGAGATCGCCCAGGCGATCGCGCGGACGCTGTCGGAGCAGGGCCTCGCC
>Ga0306920_100014063_pt1 | contig 10918 bp, 6 predicted proteins | sample flu12Cox44000170_FD_204666 | JGI IMG/M metagenome (GOLD analysis project Ga0306920, IMG submission 204666) | Lab enrichment of tropical soil microbial communities from Luquillo Experimental Forest, Puerto Rico - flux4day.12C.oxic.44.000.170 (v2)... | ecosystem: Environmental > Terrestrial >...
TGAACGGCTGAGGCTACGGCCCGGCGATCACCGCCGCGGCGATGATGATGAGCAGCAGCGGCAGGGACCGATGGTACGGGCTGACACAAGGGCCAACCGCCGTGCGCCTGGGCAGACCCGAACGCATTAGCTGCCGGGAGGGGAGCCCTTAACAGCACGGCCCTGAGCCTTAGCCTTGCGCTCAAGGCGCTGGATCTGCCGCTTATCCCGGGCTGCTGGGCTTGTCCGGGTGCTGGCCCGGTTCTCCCGGCTCATCCGTGCCAGCGCCGCCAGCGCGACGGCAACGACGCCCGCGCGCTCATAAAAGCGGCGGCTTCGCAGCATGTGGGCCACCGCGGCCAGGGCGAGCACGCGCATGGCCGTACGCTGGCCAGGCCGGGCCGCCCGCCGCGGCCTGGCTGGCCCGCTGCCGCCCGCCGCAGTCATCGCGTGCTGCCACCGGCGGGCATCTCGTCCTGGTCCTGTCATTTCGCTTCCCCACCCTAGGCCGGCCGTGACCTGGCGGATCGGCAGACCCACGTTGTACGGACCTGCGATACCAAGCTAGAACCGATCGGCCCAGCTGCCCAGAACCGAGATCCCCGTCCGTCCCCCGGCGCCAGGGCGGCACGCCTCATCAGGCGTAGCTGAGCCGGCCTGGCACGACCGCCGGGCTACCGCACGACGTCGTAGCCGATCATGTGGAAGTAGGGGCCGCCTTCCTTGGGGTTGGCGAAGCCGGGCCGGATGGTGATCGTGTGCGTGCCCGGCCGCGGCCAGCGCCAGGCGAACAGCACCGAGTCCGGCAGGGTGTGGCCGGAACTGGACTTGTTCTGCCAGATGCCGGTCTGGTCGAAGGTCTGGCTGCCATCGATGAAGACCCGGGCGTGGCCGGGCTCACAGCAGATCTCCCCGATCGTGCCGATGATCGCGACCGCGCGCCCGGTGAAGGTGAACGACACCGCGCCGTGGTGCAGGACCAACTCGTGCCGGACGAAGGTGGCGTTTGCCCAGAACCCCGGCTGGGCCGGCCGCCCGCGCGGGTCGAGAGCCGCGGCCGCCTGCGCCACGGTGAGGCCGCCGTTGACCTGCCAGACGGTCACCGGCGCCCGCGGCGGCGGGCCGTCGAAGAACCGGCCGTAGCTGCCGGCCGGGGTGACGCCAGCCGCCGCGGCGCTGGCCGCGGCCAGCAGCCACTGCCGGGCGAACCCCTGGTGGCCGAGGGTGGCCAGGTCATACATGGCCTCCACCAGCGGTTCGCTGATGTCATTCTCGGCCTGCAGGTCGGTGTACACGCCGGCCGCGTCGGCCAGGTGCCGCTGCACCGCGTGCGCGGTCGCCAGCGCCTGCTGCTGGTAGAACTCCTGGCCGGTGGCCCTGGCCAGCCAGAAGCCGGCCCAGATCATGTTGCCGTTGACCGAGCCGAAGTAGCGGGCCGACACCTGGCGGCAGGCCCGGCCGCTGTCGAAAACGTAGACCGTGTACAGCGGCACGTGCGGGGACAGGAAGTAGGCCCGGACCGCGTTGTACTCGGCCACGGCCAGCTGCAGGTAACGCGGATGGCGGGTGACCTGGTACAGCAGCAGCGCGGCCTTGATGTAGTTGGAGCCGGTTTCCAGCGTCTTCAGCCGGTTCCCGCCGCCTGGCTGCTGATAGAAGACACTCGGGCAGGCGCCGAATGCGAAGTCAGGCTCGTGGTCGATGGCGACGAAACGGAAGGCGGCTTCGGCCTTGGCCAGCGCGTCCGGGTTGCCGGTGACCTGGTACTCGCGCACGTCGGCGATCGTGTCCCACATCGGCACGTCGCTCCAGGAGGACGTGCGCGGGGTGTAGCGGTGGGCGGTGCCGGCCAGCGCGTTCATGATCGGGACCACGGCCCGGTCATGGGTCAGCCGCCAGTGGAAGTAAAGCGAGTAGGTGAGCGAGTCGTCGCCCCAGTCCAGGTTGCCGGTCCCGCAGATCCTTGGCAGGCAGGTGTTCCAGGTGCCAGCACCGGTGTAGTAGCCCTGCTCCAGTGTGCGCACGGCCCGCTGGCCCAGCACCGCGAAGGCCGGCCCGCTGGCGGCGGACACCCCGGGCTGGCCGGTGCTGGCCTGGTCCGTGGCGGCCTGGCCGGTGGTGGTCGGCCCCGGACCGGAACAGCCGGCCAGCGCGACGGCCGCCAGGGTGGTGGCGAGCGCGACCGCACGGCGGCTGGGCATGCGGCTGGGCATCGGCTGCTCTCCCTGACCTGGACCGGAGGCGTTCCACGGTAGCGCTCTGACCCCGCTGGCCACGGCCGAAGCGGACCGGCTCGACCGCACGGCGGTGGACTTACCGCACGGTCGAGGGCCAGCGGCCGGCGGACCGCTGGCATAGGCTGGCGTCGCCGCGCGATGGGGCGACCGCGGACCGTGGTGAGCTAGCCCGGCCGCGGGTTTCCGGCGCCGCCGTCACAATCCCGGAGGTGGGCATTCACCGCCTGGTGCTGTGGAACATCGACCTGACACTGCTGGACGTCGGACGGGTGACCCGTGCGGCTTACGCTGACGCGTTCCGGACGGTGATCGGCCGGCCGCTGGTCGCCCTGCCGCAGACGGCCGGGCGGACCGAATCGGAGATCTTCTTCGACGCCCTCGCGCTGAACGAGCCAGCTGCCTTCGCCACCGGGCCGGCGGGCGAGGAACTGCTGGCTGCGTTCACCGCCGAACTCGCCACCGCCTTCCACAGCCGGCGGGAACTGCTCACCGAGGAGGGCTGGCTGCTGCCCGGCGCCCGGGACGCGGTCGCCGAGGTGGCCGCCTTGCCCGGGGTGGTGCAAACCGTGCTCACCGGCGCGATCAAGCCGAACGCGATCGAGAAGCTGCGTGCCTTCGGGCTGGAGCAGTACTTCGACACCGAGGTCGGCGGCTACGGCTCCGAGGTCTTTCCCAAGGGCGCGCTGCTGCTGACCGCGCGTGGCCGGGCGGCCAGGAAGTACGGCGTGGACTTCACCGAGCGGGCGACGGCGTATATCGCCGACTCGGTCCGGGATGTGGCCGCGGCCCGGATGGGCGGCGCTCACAGCGTGGCCGTCGCCAGCGGCCGTTCATCCGCCGGCGAATTGCGCGACGAGGGCGCCGACGTGGTGCTGGCCGACCTGACCGATACGGCTCGCGTGGTGCAGGCCATCGACTGCCTGACCAGCCCGGCGGCCGCGGGCTGACGGGTGGGTGCGGCCTGACGGGCGGGCCGGGCTGACGGGCGGACCGGGCAGCTGGGGCTGACTGGCCAGCCGCGCCCCCGGTAGGTTGACGCCGTGGCTGAGGACCCGGGGCGGGTATCGCTGGCGGTCATCTCCCGTGAGTGGGGCCGCATCGGGTGCATCGGCTTCGGCGGCCCGCCGGCGCACATTGCGCTGCTGCGGCGGCTGTGTGTCGACGACCGGGGCTGGCTGGCGGCGGACGAGTTCGAGGATGGGGTGGCGGCCGTCAACCTGCTGCCCGGCCCGGCCTCGACCCAGCTGGCGATCTATTGCGCCTGGCGGCTGCGGGGAACGGCGGGGGCACTGGTGGGTGGCCTGTGCTTCATCGTGCCCGGCCTGATCGTGATCCTCGCGCTGGCGTCGCTGTTCCTGGCCGCGCACCCGCCGGGCTGGGTGTCCGCCCTTGCGCTGGGGGCGGGCGGGGCCGTGCCCGCGGTGGCGCTGGCGGCGGCCCTTGGGCTGGCCCCGGCCAGCTGGCGGCGCGCCGGGACGGTGCCGCAGGCCACCGAGCAGGTGGCTGCCGGCGGGTCAGCCGGGTCACCGGCCGCGGCACCGGCCCGGGCCCAGGTTCGCGCCGCTCACCTGCGCTGGGGTGGCTACCTGGTGGCTGGGGGAGCCGCCGCGGCCCTGCTCGGGCCGTGGCTGGTGCTGGTGCTGGCGGCAGCCGGGCTGATCGAGATCGCGGTCCGGACCGGCGGCCGGCGGGGCCGCCCGGACCGGCCGACCCCGCCCGCCGGGATCCTGGCGCTGGCCACTGGCGGCACCGTGACCCTGGCCGGGCTGGCCGGGGTCGCCTGGGTGGCGTTCAAGGTCGGCGCGCTGTCCTATGGCGGCGGGTTCGTGATCATCCCACTGATGCAACGCGATGCCGTGCACACCTATCACTGGATGAGTTCCGCGCAGTTCCTGACCGCGGTCGCGCTCGGGCAGGTCACGCCCGGGCCGGTGGTCCAGACGGTGGCCGTGGTGGGATACGCCGCGGCCGGGGTGGCCGGCGGGCTGCTCGCCTCGGCGGTCGCGTTCGCCCCGTCCTTCGCCTTCGTGCTGGGCGGCGCGCGCTTCTTCGGGCAGCTCCGCGCGAACGCGCGCGTGCAGGCGTTCCTGACTGGCGCCGGGCCGGCGTCGATCGGTGCCATCGCCGGGGCGGCGGTGCCGCTCGGCCTGTCGCTGGCCCACCTGTGGCAGGTGGGTGTGCTGGCGCTGGCGGCTGGCTGGCTGATCGGGCTGCGGCGCGGGGTGGTGACCGCCATCGTCGGCTCGGCCGCACTCGGCGTGGTCGTATTCCTGGCCGGGGGCCCAGTCACCTGACGCCACACCCGCCGTCTGGCGCCGGGGCCCAAGCTCGTTGCGGGGGAGCGGGTCCGGGGCCGATGCTGGGGCCATGGCGATTGGTGATCAGGTAGTGGCGGGACTTCCCAGTGCCGACTACGGCGAGGTGCTGTGGGAGCCCACGCCCGAGTTCATCGGGCGCGCGCGGATCAGCGACTACCGGCGCTGGCTGGCCGGCCGGGATGTGGCCGCCGGTGGCCCAGCCGCCACCACCCCCGCTGCGGCGGCCCGGGACTACCGCGCGCTCTGGCAGTGGTCGGTGGACGAGCCGGCCGCGTTCTGGGGCTCGCTGTGGGACTACTTCGGGGTGCTGGGCACCCGCGGGGACGGGCCGGTGCTGGCCGGCACGATGCCAGAGGTGACCTGGTTCGGCGGCAGCACCCTCAACTACGCGCGCAACGCCTTGCGGCCCGCACTCACCGAGCCGGACCGGGCCGCGGTGATCGCCCGCGACGAGGACGGCCAGCAGGTCACGCTCAGCTACGGCGAGCTGGCCGCCGAGGTGGCCCGGGTGCGGGCCGGGCTGGCGGCGCTGGGGGTAACCAGAGGCGACCGGGTGGCCGCCTTCCTGCCGACCGTCCCGGCCGCGCTGATCGGCCTGCTCGCCACCGCCAGCCTGGGGGCGGTCTGGTCTTCCTGCTCACCGGATTTCGGGGCGCACAGCGTGATCGACCGGTTCGCGCAGATCGCGCCGAAGGTGCTGCTCGCAGCCGTCCACTACCGCTATGGCGGCAAGGAGTTCGACCGCCGGCCGGCCGTGGCCGAGATCGCCGCCGCGCTGCCGGGCCTGGCCGCCGTGGTCATGACCGGCGACACCGGCGGCGCCGGTCCCACCCCGCCGCCAGGCGTGCTGGCGGTGCCGTTCGAATCGCTGCCCGGCGATGGCGGGGCCGGCCTGGAGTTCGCCGAGGTTCCGTCCGGCCATCCGCTGTGGGTGCTGTACTCGTCCGGCACCACCGGGCTGCCCAAGCCGATCGTGCACAGCCATGGCGGCATCGTGCTGGAACATCTGAAGGCACTGTGCCTGCACCAGGACCTCGGCCCGGGCGACGTGTTCTGCTGGTACACCACCACCGGCTGGATGATGTGGAATTACCTGGCCGGCGGCCTGCTGGCGGGTGCCACCCTGGTGGCCTACGACGGCAGTCCCACCTACCCAGGCACCGACGCGCTCTGGCGGCTGGCGGCCGATACGAAGATGACCTACTTCGGCACCGGCGCGCCGTACCTGATGGCCTGTGCCAAGGCCGGCCTCGCCCCCGGCCGGGACCTGGACCTGACCGCGCTGCGTGGCATCGGCTCCACCGGCTCACCGCTACCGCCCGAGGGCTTCCGGTGGGTGTACCAGCGGGTCGGCACGGGCCTGCAGCTGGGCTCGTTCTCCGGCGGCACCGACCTGTGCACCGGCTTCGTCGGCCCCTCCCCGCTGCTGCCGGTGCGGGCGGGCGTCATCTCCGGCGCCTGCCTGGGCGCCAAGGTGGAGGCCTACGACAGTGCGGGCCGCCCGGTCACCGGGCAGGTCGGCGAACTGGTCATCGCCGCTCCGATGCCGTCGATGCCGACCGGATTCTGGAACGACCCGGCCGGGGAGCGCTACCGGGCCAGCTACTTCGGTGCCTACCGCGGGGTGTGGCGGCACGGCGACTGGATCACGATGCTGCCCGATGGCGGCTGTGTGATCTTCGGCCGGTCAGACGCCACCTTGAACCGGGGCGGGGTCCGGATGGGCACCAGCGAGTTCTACCGGGTGGTGGAGCGGCTGCCAGAGATCGCCGACAGTCTGGTGGTGGACACCGGCCAGCTGGGCGCGGAGGGCCGGCTGATCCTCTACGTGGTCCTCGCCGACGGCTGCCAGCTCGACGATGCCCTGATCACGCGGCTGAAGTCGGCCCTGCGGGCCGAACTGTCGCCCCGGCATGTGCCGGACGAGATCCATCAGGTGCCCGGCGTGCCCCGCACCCTGTCCGGTAAGAAGCTGGAAGTGCCGGTGCGGCGGATCCTGCTCGGCACCCCGGTGGCGGAGGCGGCCGACCCGGATGCCATCGCCAACCCCGAGGTGCTGGCTCTATTCACCCCCCCAGCGCCGCCCGCGTAAAGTCGGAATCAGGCCAGGCAGGGCGATCGACGGCGATCGAGGAAAGCTCGTGACATCAGCAGAGCAGCGCGTGGCATCAGCGGGACGGCGGGCTGCGGGGGGCACCAGCCAGGCGGTGCAGGCCCTGCTGGCGGAGGCAGCCGAAGCCGCCGCGGCGGCGGGGGCGGGCGAACTCGGCGTCGGTGACCTGGTCAGTTATCTCACCAGCTACTACCGGCTGGTGGCGGCCGAGGACCTGGTGCCGTACGGGCCGGAGGCGATCGGCGGGATCGCCGCCGAGCACGCCCGGCTGGCCGCCCGCCGCCCGCAGGGCCGGGCGCTGGTGCAGGTCCGGCCGGCCGGCCAGAGCACCTCGCTGGGCCAGGTGCGGGGTGTGGTCGACATCGTCACCGACGACATGCCGTTCCTGGTCGACTCGATCACGATGGAGCTGAGCCGGCACAACCTGGACAGCTATCACATCATCCACCCGCAGCTGCTGGTGCGGCGGGACGTCAGCGGGGCGCTGTGGGAGGTGGTCGGCCCGCCGGTGGAAGGTCGGCGCGGGCACGACGAGATCGCCGAGTCGTGGATGCACATCGAGATCGACACGAGCGGTGTCGACCTTGACCAGCTCGACAAGGACCTGCACCGGGTGCTGGCCGACGTCCGGGTGGCCGTTGAGGACTACCCGAAGATGCAGGGCACGGCCCTGCTGCTGGCCGACCGGCTGGCCGCTGAGGGCCCGGCGGCGCCGGCCGAAACCCAGGCCCTGCTGCGCTGGCTGGCCGAGAACCACTTCACCTTCCTCGGTTACCGCGAATACGACCTCACCGAGGGCCCGGACGGGATGGCACTGATCGCGGTGCCCGGCACCGGGCTTGGCCTGTTGCGGCACGATAAGCGCGGGTCGTCGTCGTTCGCCGCACTGCCGCCGGAAGTCCGGGCCCGGGCAAAGGACCCGCAGCGGCTCATTCTGACCAAGGCGAACTCCCGCTCCACCGTGCACCGGCCCGCCTATCTCGACTACATCGCCATCAAGCGGGTCGACCAGGCCGGTCAGGTAAACGGCGAGTACCGCTTCATCGGGCTGTACACGCACGCCGCCTACCACGAGAGCATCACCCGTATCCCGGTGCTGCGGCGCAAGCTGGCCGGCGTGCTGGAGCGGGCCGGTGTCGCCGCGGACAGCCACGATGGCCAGGACCTGACCGAGATCCTGGAGGGCTACCCGCGGGAGGAACTGTTCCAGGTCTCGGTGGAGGAACTGACCCCCATCGCGCTGGGCGTGCTCCGGCTGCGGACGCACCGGCAGACCCGGCTGTTCCTGCGCCGGGACGTCTACGGCCGGTTCATGTCCTGCATGGTCTACCTGCCTCGGGACCGCTACACGACGCCGGTGCGGCTGCGCGCCCAGGAGATCCTGCGGCAGGCGCTGAACGGGGTGTCGGTCGAGTACAGCGCCACGGTCGGGGATTCGCCACTGGCCCGGCTGCACGTGGTGGTGCGGGCCAGGAAGGGCACCTCGCTGCCGGACGTGGACCCGGCGGCGCTGGAGGCCGCGGTCGCGGCTGCCGTCCGCAGCTGGGACGACGACCTGGTCGCCGAGGCAACCCGCAAGCTCGGCGAAGGAGCGGCCCGGGTGCTGCTCGGGGTGTGCGCCGCCGTCATCCCGGAGACCTACAAGACCGACGTGCCCGCGGCGAACGCGCTCACCGACTTCCTGCGGATACAGCAGTTGCTGGCAGATGGCCAGCACACCGCGTTCGACCTGTGGGAGGCCGAGAGCTACACCGGCGGCCGCCCGGTCACCGACCTGTCCCGGCAGGGCGTCTGGCGGCTCACCATCTACCGGACCGGATCCCCGATCACACTCACCGACGTGCTGCCCCGGCTTCAGCACATGGGCGTGGAGGTGGTGGATGAGCACCCGTACGAGTTCGCCGGCCCGGGGACGGCAACGCCGTTCTGGATCTATGACTTTGGGCTGAGACGCAGTGCCGAAGCAGGCCAGGCCGCGCCCGCGCCCGGGCACCCGGGGCCGGTCAAGACCATGTTCGAGGAAGCGCTGCTGGCGCTGTGGCGGGGCGATATCGAGGACGACGGGTTCAACGCCCTGGTGCTGGACGCCCACCTGACCTGGCAGCAGGTGGTGGTGGTGCGTGCCTACGCGAAGTACCTGCGGCAGGCAGGCATCGCATTCAGCCAGCGCTACATCGAGCGCGTGCTGGCGCTGAACGTGTCCATCACCCGGCTGCTGCTCCGGCTGTTCGAGTCCCGTTTCGACCCGGCCCGCGAGCAGGGCGAGGCGGAACGCAGCGAGGCCATCACCGAGGAGGTCCGCGGCCAGCTGGACGAGGTCGCCATTCTCGACCACGACCGGATCCTGCGCAGCTATCTCGGCCTGATCCTGGCCACCTTGCGCACTTCTTATTTCCAGAACGGCCCGAGGCCGGGGCTGGCCTCGCCGGACGGGCCGCCCTACCTGGTGGTCAAGCTGGACGCCGACCGGATTCCGGAGCTGCCCGCTCCCCGGCCGCGGTTCGAGCTGTTCGTCTATTCACCCCGGCTGGAGGCCGTCCACCTGCGGTTCGCCCCGGTGGCCCGGGGCGGCCTGCGCTGGTCGGACCGGCGGGAGGACTTCCGGACCGAGATCCTCGGGCTGGCCAAGGCGCAGGAGGTCAAGAACTCGGTCATCGTGCCGTCCGGGGCCAAGGGCGGGTTCGTCTGCAAGCAGCTGCCCGATCCGGCCGACCGGGAGGCTTACCAGGCCGAGGTGCGCGGCTGCTACCAGACCTTCATCCGGGCGATGCTGGATGTGACCGACAACCTGCGGTCCGGCCAAGTGATCCCGCCCGCGGGGGTGCTCCGGCACGACCGGGACGACCCCTACCTGGTGGTCGCGGCGGACAAGGGCACCGCCACCTTCTCCGACACCGCCAACGAGATCTCCCAGCAGTACGGGTACTGGCTGGGCGACGCGTTCGCGTCCGGCGGCTCGGCGGGCTACGACCACAAGAAGATGGGCATCACCGCCCGCGGTGCCTGGGAATCGGTCAAGTTCCACTTCGCCACGCTGGGGCTGGACACCAGCGCGGACGACTTCACCGTGGCCGGGATCGGCGACATGTCGGGGGACGTGTTCGGCAACGGCATGCTGCTGTCGGAGCACATCAAGCTGGTGGCCGGGTTCGACCACCGGCACATCTTCCTTGACCCCACACCCGATCCTGCGGCCAGCTTCGCCGAGCGGCAGCGAATGTTCGGGCTGCCCCGGTCATCGTGGGCGGACTACGCCCCCGCGCTGATCTCGGCCGGTGGCGGGGTGTGGCCGCGGACGGCCAAGTCGGTGCCGATCTCGCCGCAGGCACGGGCGGTGCTGGGCCTGGATGACGCGGTCACCTCACTGGTGCCGGACCAGCTCATCTCGGCGATCCTGGCTGCCCCGGTGGACCTGCTGTGGAACGGCGGGATCGGCACCTACGTGAAGGCGAGCTCGGAGACCCACGCCGATGCCGGGGACCGGGCCAACGACGCGGTCCGGATCGACGCCACCAGGCTGCGGGTCAAGGTGGTCGCCGAGGGCGGCAACCTTGGCCTGACCCAGTCTGCCCGGATCGAGTACGCGATGGCCGGGGGGCTGGTCAACACCGACTTCATCGACAACTCGGCGGGGGTGGATACCTCCGACCACGAGGTGAACATCAAGATCCTGCTGTCCGAGAGCCTGGCCGAGGGCGAGCTGACCCCGCAGGCCCGGACCGAGCTGCTGCACGCGATGACCGACGAGGTCGCCGCCCTGGTGCTGCGGCAGAACGCGGACCAGAACCGGGCGCTGGCCGCGGCCCGCGCGCAGGGCGCCCAGATGCTCCACGTGCACACGCGCTACCTGCGCAGGCTGGAGCGGGACCGGCGGGTCAGACGGCACATGGACTCGCTGCCGGGGGAGAAGGAGATCGCCGAGCGGCGGTCGGCGGGGCTCGGCCTGACCAGCCCGGAGTTTGCGGTGCTGCTCGCCCAGGCCAAGATCTCCGCGGTGCAGGACGTGCTCGAATCGGACCTGCCCGATGACGGGTTCCTCCGCTCGGTGCTGTCGGACTACTTCCCGGCGCCGCTGCGGAGCACCTACGCCAGCCAGATGGATCATCACCCGCTGCGACGGGAGATCATCACCACCGTCGTGGTCCACGACATGGTGAACGAGTCGGGGACGACGTTCCTGTTCCGCATGAACGAGGAGACCGGGGCTCGCCCGCCCGAGATCAGCCGGGCCTGGCTGGTGGCCAGGGAAGTGTTCGACATGACCGGTTTCT
>Ga0306920_100014067_pt1 | contig 10916 bp, 6 predicted proteins | sample flu12Cox44000170_FD_204666 | JGI IMG/M metagenome (GOLD analysis project Ga0306920, IMG submission 204666) | Lab enrichment of tropical soil microbial communities from Luquillo Experimental Forest, Puerto Rico - flux4day.12C.oxic.44.000.170 (v2)... | ecosystem: Environmental > Terrestrial >...
ACCTTCTGCTGCGAGTGCGCCGAAGGAGTGCTCGGCGACCGTTGCCCGAATTGCGGCGGCGAGCTGGTGCGCCGCCCGATCCGGCCGCCGGACCGGCTGCTCCACCACCCGGCCACGACACGCCGCATCTTGAAACCGGAGGGATGTGCCCAATCATGACGTTACGCGCGTCTCGACGCGGGCTCGTGCCGCCCTTCATCGCGATGGATGTGATGCGCGCCGCCAATCGTCGTGAGGCGGCGGGCTCCAATGTCATTCATCTCGAGGTCGGCCAACCCGGAACCTCCGCGCCGCAGGCCGTGCTCAATGCCGCCCGACAGGCGCTGGCTAGTGAGCGGATCGGCTATACCGACGCGCTCGGGATCGCACCTTTGCGGCAGGCGATTGCCGCCAGTTATCAAACGCAATATGAGGTTGCCGTCGATCCCGGCGAAGTCGTCGTCACGATTGGCTCGTCGGCGGCGTTCCAGCTCGCCTTTCTGGCTGCTTTCGAGCCCGGCGATCGGGTCGGGCTCGCGGTTCCCGGCTACCCGGCTTACCGTAACATTCTGAAGGCTCTCGATATCGAGCCGGTCCTGATTCCCGCCGGCGAGAATGCTCACTACCAGCCGACCCCCGACCTCCTGGCCGATGCGGGGGCGCTCGATGGGCTGATCATAGCCAGCCCAGCCAATCCGACTGGAACGATGATTAGCGCCACCGACCTCGCCGGGCTCGTCGCCTATTGCCGTGATCACGGCATACGCCTCGTCTCGGACGAGATCTATCACGGAATCACCTACGAGGCGGCCGCGACGACGGCGCGCGCCTTCGGGTGCGAAGCGATCGTCGTCAACTCCTTCTCGAAATACTATAGCATGACGGGCTGGCGGCTCGGCTGGATGCTGGTGCCGCCGGATCTCGCCCGCTCGGTCGAATGCCTTGCGCAAAATTTCTACATATCGCCGCCGGCCTTGTCGCAATTGGCGGCGATCCCGGTGTTCGGCTGCCGTGCTGAACTCGACCGGCATGTCATTCGCTATCGTGCCAACCGCGATCTGTTGATCCGCGCACTCGACGGCGCCGGTCTGACCCGCTTCGCGCCGGCCGAGGGCGCTTTTTACCTTTATGTCGAAATTTCCAACCTGACCCGCGACAGCGAGAATTTCTGCCGGCGCCTCCTTGCCGAGGCGGACGTCGCTGTGACCCCGGGCCTCGATTTCGACCCCGTCGATGGCGGCAGCTGGGTCCGCTTCTCGTTCGCTGGAGCGACCGGGGATGTCGCCGAGGCGGCACGTCGACTTACGGATTGGCTGCCTGGATTTCGCGATTGACAAAGAATGAATACCAGAACAAATATGGAACATGGTCAATGTGGAAAAGCCCCATCTGCGGGAGCTTCATCAGCGCGTTAGGCTGATCGAGCGGCCAGCGGCGACGGCGCATGGGGTCTTGCCCTTCGGCGTCGCGGCGATCGACCGAGCTTTGCCGGGAGGTGGGCTCGCCCGAGGTGCATTGCACGAAATCCTGGGAAGGGGTGGCGACGAAGAGGATGGGGCGCTCGCCGCCGCCTTTGCCGCCCACATACTCGGCCGCCTCACGAGACTTCCGACCTCATCTTGCCGCATTTTACCCTCTCTCCCCCCGCTTGCGGGGGGAGAGAGTCGGGGTGAGGGGGGGCACCGATCCGGGATGCGGAGCCGCCCACCTCACCCTCCCGTCGCCAGCGCGACGGGCCCCTCCCTCTCCTCCCTAAAGGATGGAAAGGGGCAATGGCGGGGTTTTGTGTTGTGGTGCCTTCCGCGTCCGGATCTCTACGGGTCCGGCCTCGCCGCCCATGGACTCGAGCCCGGGCGGATCGTGATGGTCCAGACGCCGCGCGATGCTGACATCCTATGGGCAATGGAGGAGGGGTTGCGCGCTCCCGGTATCGCCGCGGTGGTAGGCGAAGTCGGAACGCTCCCCACAGTATCGAGTCGCCGGCTGCAGCTCGCCGCGGAACGCTCCGGCATCACCGCCTTTTTGCTGCGGCGTTGGCGCGAGGGCGGACAGGCGGCGCGCGAGCGCGCCCTGCCGAATGCAGCAGCCACCCGGTGGCGCGTCGCCTCGTTGCCGTCGCAGCTCTCACAGGGTGAGCCCGGGGTCGGGAGGCCGCGGTGGCGGGTCGAGCTGTTGCGCTGCCGCGGCGGCGAGCCGGCGTGCTGGGAAATGGAGGTGGCGGATGCGACGGATCCTATATCTCTATCTACCGCGCTGGCCAATCGACCGGTTGCGCCTGTCGCGGCGGAAAAATTCCGCCGCACCGGCTGAGGAAGCCCCGTTCGCGACCGTGGCCGATGTTGCCGGGCGGCGTCTTCTCGCCGCGGTCAACCCGGCTGGGATGACTGCCGGCCTTGCTCCGGGAATGCCATTGGCGGATGCGCTCTCCTTTATGCCGAACCTCGCGACCGCCCTGGCGGCGCCCGCCGACGATGCCGCCGCGTTGCGGCAGCTGGCGGAATGGTGCGGCCGCTATAGCCCGTGGACCGCTCCCGACGAGGCTGACGGGGTTCGGATCGAGATCACCGGCTCCGCTCATTTGTGGGGCGGGGAGGCGGCGCTCGCTGCCGATCTTACAACCCGGCTCCAGCGCCGGGGCGTCGCCGTCCGAATCGCTATCGCCGACACGCTCGGCGCCGCCTGGGCGACGGCCCGTTTTGGAGAAGGAGGCGAGAGCGCGATCATTGTGCCGTCGGGAGAGCCGCATGCCGCTCTTGCTCCGTTGCCTGTAGAAGCCCTTCGCCTCGACCCGACCACGGCCCGCGGGCTGCGGCGGGTCGGGTTGAAGCGGATCGGCGATCTCTACACCATGCCGCGCAATGCTCTGGCCTGCCGTTTTGGCGATGTCGTGGCGCGGCTGCTCGACCAGGCCCTCAATCATCTGCCGGAGCCGCTGTCGCCGCTCGGCGAGGCGCCGCCCAGGCGGGTGAGGTTGAGCTTTGCCGAGCCGATTACCGAGCCCGCCGACCTCACGCTCGCGATGGAGCGGCTGACCACCGATCTCGTTACCCGCTTGGCGCGAGAAGGAACGGGAGCGCGGCGGCTCGATCTCGCTTTCCACCGCGTCGACGGCCGTGTCGAGCATATCCGCCTAGGCACTGCCCGCCCGAGCCGCGATCCGCGCCATCTTACAACGCTGTTCAAGGAGCGGCTGGACACAGTCGACCCTGGCCTCGGCGTTGAAGACATGATCCTTTCAGCCTTTGCCGTTGAGCCATTGCCTCCCGAGCAGATCGGCTTCCCCGGCCACGCGTCCGGCAACGAGACGAGCGGCATCGCTCCGCTGCTCGACCGGCTCGGCAACCGACTGGGTCTCGATGCGCTGTCGCGGCTCGAACCACGCGAGAGCCACATTCCCGAGCGTGCCTCGGTCAGAGTGCCGATGGCTTCACCCTCACCCGCCTCGCTGCGCTCGGCCATCTCTCCTGCAATGCGGGAGAAGGGGGGCCCAGACCAGAGGGCTGGGCGGGTGAGGGGCTGCCTAAAGCCGGCACGGCCGATCCGGCTGTTCGACCCGCCGCAACCGGTCGACGCATTTTGGCTGTTGCCCGACGACCCGCCGTTCCGTTTCACTTGGCGCCGCCGCCGGCATCGGGTGACGCGGGCCGATGGGCCGGAACGGATTGCCGAGGAGTGGTGGCGGCCGGAGGGCTCGGACGTCGTCGACGCAATCCGCGACTATTACCGGGTCGAGGACGAGGAGGGGCGGCGCTTCTGGCTATTCCGGGCAGGTCTCCATGGCTACGGCAGACCACCTCGTTGGTTTGTCCATGGCGTCTTTTCCTGAGCCGGCGTTGACCGAGGGAACGCCGCGCTATGCGGAATTGCAGGTCACCACCAATTTCTCGTTTTTGCTCGGCGCCTCGCATCCGAACGAACTGGTGCTGAGCGCAGCCGCGCTCGGCCACCAGGCGATTGCGATTACCGACCGCAACAGCTTTGCCGGCATCGTGCGCGCGCATCATGCGGCGAAAGAAGTCGGAATCCGCCTCGTCGTCGGCTGCCGTCTCGATATGCGCGACGGCACGAGCCTCCTCGCCTATCCTGAGGACCGTGCCGCCTATGGCCGGCTGACGCGGCTGTTGACTCTCGGCAAGCGCCGCGCGCCCAAGGGTGAATGTCATCTCGACTACGCCGATGTCGTCGCGCATGGCGAAGGGCTGATCTTGGTCGTGTTGCCCCCACCCATTCCCTCCCCCGCTTACGGAGGAGGGTTAGGGTGGGGGCCGGATATGGCAAATTTCGTGGCCCGGGTTGCGGCGGATTTCAACGGCCGCGCCTATCTCGCCGTCCACCACCTCTACCGCGGCGACGATATGCGACGGCTCGCCCATCTCGCCGCTCTCGGTGAGGCGACCGGGCTTCCGCTCGTCGCAACCAATGATGTCCTCTACCATCTGCCCGAGCGGCGGCCTCTGCAGGATGTGCTGACCTGCATTCGCGAAGGCTGCACGCTTGCCGAAGCTGGCTATCGCCTCGCCGCCAATGCCGAGCGCCATCTGAAACCGCCGCAAGAGATGGCAAGGCTGTTTCGCGGCCATGAGGCCGCGGTCGAGCGCAGCCTCGAAATCGTCGATCGCTGCCGCTTTAGTCTCGACGAGTTACGTTACGAGTATCCCGAGGAGATGATCCCGGATGGGCAAAACCCGCAGCAGCGCCTGACCGAATTGGCCTGGCAGGGGGCCACGGAACGATTTGCTGAGGGTATGCCGGACAAAGTCCGCGGCCTGATCGAGCACGAGCTGCAACTGATCGAGCGGCTCGATTACGCCCGTTATTTCTTGACCGTCCACGACATCGTGCGTTTTGCCCGGAGCCGCGGCATCCTGTGCCAGGGGCGCGGCTCCGCCGCCAATTCGGTCGTCTGTTATTGCCTCGGCGTCACCGCGGTCGATCCGGCGCGGATCGATGTGTTGTTCGAGCGCTTCATCAGCGCTGCGCGCAACGAGCCACCCGATATTGATGTTGATTTCGAGCATGAGCGGCGCGAGGAGGTCATTCAATACGTCTATGAAAAGTACGGCCGCGACCGGGCCGGTCTCGCCGCCACGGTGATCTGCTACCGCTCGCGCTCGGCGATCCGCGAGGTCGGCAAGGCCTTGGGTCTCAGCGTCGATGTCGTCGCCGCACTCGCCGGCATCGTCTGGGGCTGGAGCAACGACCCGATCGCCGATCTGAGGGTGCGCGAAGCCGGGCTCGACCCCACCGACCGCACCCTGCGCATGGCACTCGATCTCGCTGCGCAGCTGGTCGGCTTTCCGCGCCACCTTTCGCAACATGTCGGCGGATTTGTGATCACCCGCGGGCCCTTATCCGAGCTGGTGCCGATCGAGAACGCGGCAATGGAGGACCGCACCGTCATCGAATGGGACAAGGACGATCTCGATCGGCTCGGCATTTTGAAGATCGATGTCCTGGCGCTCGGCATGCTGACCTGCATCAAGAAGGCCTTTACGCTGATCGAGAAGCATTATGGCCGCCGATTCGAGCTCGCCACCATCCCGGCCGAGGAGCCCGAAGTTTATGAGATGCTGAGCCGCGCCGACTCGCTTGGCGTCTTCCAGGTCGAGAGCCGCGCCCAGATGACGATGCTGCCGCGGCTCAAACCGCGCGAGTTCTATGACCTTGTCATCGAGGTCGCGATCGTGCGCCCGGGGCCGATCCAGGGCGACATGGTGCACCCCTATCTGCGGCGGCGCTCGGGGCGCGAGCCGGTCGACTATCCTTCCGAGGCGCTGCGCCAAGTGCTGGGCAAGACCATGGGGGTACCGCTCTTCCAGGAGCAGGCGATGAAGATCGCCATTGTAGGCGCCGGTTTTGCCCCGGAGGAGGCCGATCGGCTGCGCCGCGCGATGGCGACCTTTAAACGCAATGGCGACATCCATCTGTTCCGCGAAAAGTTCGTCGCCGGCATGGTCAAAAACGGCTACGACCGTGACTTCGCGACGCGCTGCTTCAGCCAGATCGAAGGGTTCGGGACCTACGGTTTTCCCGAGAGCCACGCGGCGAGCTTCGCTCTGCTCGTCTACGTCTCGGCCTGGATCAAATGCTTCTACCCCGCGGTTTTCGCCTGCGCCTTGCTCAACAGCCAGCCGATGGGGTTCTACGCCCCGGCGCAGATCGTTCGTGACGCACGCGAGCACGCGGTCGAAGTGCGCCCGGTCGACGTCAATCACAGCTTCTGGGATTGCACGCTCGAACCAGTAAACCCTCCCCCCCATGGGGGGCGAGGGGGTGATTATGGAAACGCGGTGCGCCTCGGGCTGCGCCAGATAAAGGGGTTCGCCGAGGCCGATGCGGAACGGCTCGTCGCTGCCCGAAAGAATGGGTGTCAGGATCCACGCGCGCTGTGGCAGCGCAGCGGCCTCGGCCGCAGTACGCTCGAGCGCCTCGCCGAGGCCGATGCCTTTCGCTCGATCGAGCTTGACCGTCGCCGCGCGCTGTGGGCCTTGAAGGCGCTCGGCGAGCCGCCGCTGCCGCTGTTCGCGACCACGGACGAGGCTACGGCACATTCGAGCGAAGAACGCGCCATGGCCCTTTTGCCGGAAATGCCTTTGGGCGAACATGTCGTCGAGGATTACGCGAACCTCAGCCTCACCCTGAAGCGCCACCCCTTGGCCTTTCTGCGCGCCGAGTTTGCCCGCGAGGGTCTCGTCACCGCCGCCGAGCTCGCCCATCTGCCGGTCGACCGGCGGCTCTCGATTGCCGGTATCGTGCTGATCCGGCAGCGGCCGGGCAGTGCCAACGGCGTCGTCTTTATCACGATCGAGGACGAGACCGGGATCGCCAATCTGATCGTCTGGCCCGCCATGCTCGAACGCTTTAGACGCGCAGCACTCGGCGCTACCCTCTTGTGCTGCACCGGCAAATTGCAGCGCGAGGAAAGCGTGATCCATGTCGTCGCCGATCGCCTCGAGGACATGACCCCGCGTCTCAACACGTTGCGTGACCGCACCGGCGATGCCGAGCCCCGGCCGGCACGGAAACCGCCTTTCGCCTCGCCTAGCAAGCCGCCCGGGTACGATCCCCGCGACATCGTCATCACTAGCCGCAATTTCCGCTAGCCAATGGAGCCCATTCCGCTGTGTCCCATCACCGGCCTTCCGGCGACGCGCCGGATTCAGCCGATCAGCGCTCAGTTGATTACCAACTTGTGGCGCGGTGCTTTCGGTGTGCCGACCGAGCGGCTGCTAGCCACGATCAATCGTTTCGAGCTATGGGAGTCGCCTTGCGGACTGGTCTTCTTTGAGCCGATGCTGGCTGGCGACGAAATCTTTTATCTCGACCTCCATCGACGCGGAGACTTTCACTGGATCTTGAGCGCTTCCTGGCAGGTGAGGGTGGAATTCCAGCGTATTGCTGAGCTGGTCCGGCCCGGAGACAAGGTGCTCGATGTCGGCTGCGGCGGCGGAGCGCTGGCGCCGTATCTGCCTAAAGCGATCTATGTCGGTCTCGACCCCAATCCGCATGCAACTGCGACCCAGTCCGACATCAGGTGCGAAACCATCGCTAGTCATGCAGCCTCTTATCCTGAAGAATACGATATCGTTTGCGCCTTCCATGTCATCGAGCACGTCGCGGATCCGCTGGGTTTTGCTCGCTGTCTGGTGACATGCCTGAAACCTGGGGGACGCCTCTGCATCGTCGTGCCGCATCGCGCGTCGGCACTCAGCGAGATCCCGAATTTCGTGTTGAATGCGCCACCGAACCATCTGACCTGGTGGAACGAGAACGCTCTGCAGACGCTTTCTCAGCGACTGGCTCTGATCGATGAAAGCCTTGAAGCGGTGCCGTTTTCTTTCGACAGCCTCATCTACTGGATGGGGTGGTTCGCTCCCAAGCTGACCAGTGAGCGCTATTTTCGAGCCCACTGGAGTTGGCATGCCGCGCTCGTCTGGAGCTGGCTCGCCGGCCGCACCTGCGATGCATTGTTCCGTGTGCCCACATCGGCGAAACCTTCGGGGCTGCTCCTCGCAGCGCGCAAGCCGTCGTGATCGCGTGGGTCGTTGCCGCCGTCGCGGTTTTTTATTCATTGTGGTCAGTCGCGCTGGCGCTACTTTTTGCAGCCCGTCTGCAACTTCCTGGTCACCCTTCAGCAGCCCGCGTCACGTTGATACTGCCGGCGACAGGTCCCCTCCCCGGCCTGGAGGATCTGCTGACCGCGTTGAGTGTCCAATCCCTGCAACCACTCCGGCTTATCGTCGCGGTCGAGTCCGTCGAAGATCCCGCTTATACCCGCGTTACAACTGTCGCTGAGCGATTCACCCGGCTCAACGTCGAACTCGTTGTCGCCGGATTATCTCTACTGCGCAGCCAGAAATGCACCAATCTTCTGGGTGCCCTAGCTCATCTCGCGACGAACGACGAGTATATCGTGCTGCTCGACGCCGACATCCGACCACAGCCCTGGTGGCTCGCGGCGCTCGTCGGGCCCCTGGCCGCGGGACGCGCCGACATCGTCAACGGCTATCGCTGGCCCGTGCCGAAAGCGCTCACGCTGGGCGCCGCCCTCATCTCAGGGATCGATCGTGCCATCGCTGTGCTGCCGCGCGTAGCTCAGACCAGGCCGATCTGGGGCGGGTCATTGGCGCTCACTCGACACGCGCTCAAAGTTCTCGATCTGCAGCGCACGATCGGGCGCACCCTCACCGAAGATCTGCCGATCGGCGATCGCGCCGCGGAAGCCGGGCTGCGGGTGCTGACGCGACGGGCCATCCGGCCGCTGACCCCTCTCGATGGAAACCTTGGCGATCTCTGGCGGTTCGGACGCCGGCAATACCAGCTGGTCCGGCTCTATCGGCGCGGGTTGTGGCGGTTCGCTGGTTTTGTCGTCACCAGCGACCTAGTCGCTCGTGTCGCTTTGTTGTCCGCCGTAACCGTCTCCGGTGTCGCCTTGGCCGCAATTCTCGTTATTGCTGCCCTCGGATCGATCACGACCGAGATCAGACTGGCGATCGGCTGGCGGCTCGGTAGCCGCGACGGGATCGGCTTTCGGCTGTCGCAGCACTTGCTCGTCTGGGCCTTCCTGCCGGTCCCCGCCTTTCACGCCAGCGTGATCTGGGCCGGCTCGGTCACTTCCCCGGTGCGTTGGGCTCACTTCCGCTATATGGTCGACCGCAACGGTCAGGTGATGGAAGCCACCCGCCTTCCGTACCCGGGACCCTTGACATAGTCGCGAGCCACCGGAGCCAGATGTCTCACGCGGCTTTCCCGCTTCGGATGGAGCCGCGCCGACGGTATTTTGTCCTCTATTGGGCGAAGCCATCGTCCATCCGGCCCAGCTCGAAGCCCGGACCGTGCAATCCCAGCCGAGACTGTGCCATCATGACAGCGCGGGGACTGAGACATTAAGCATGGCCGAGATCGTCCTGATCAATCCCCGCTTCAGCCCGTCTTATTGGGGGCTGAATTATGCCATGCCGTTTCTTGACGCTACCGCTGTCCTGCCGCCCATCAACCTGCCTCTGCTCGCGGCACTCACGCCGCCCGAGCATAACATCACCCTGATCGACGAGAATATAGAAGAGATCGACCTCGACCGCTGCAGCCGAGCTGACATCGTCGGCATTACCGGCATGAACGTTCAGCGCAGGCGGATGCACGAGATCCTTGCCGAGCTGACGCGCTGCGGTGTCTTTACCGTCATCGGTGGCCCTTGGGTCACGGTCTACCCCGAGGATTTTAAACACCTTCCGTCAGTGATCTTCATTGGCGAGGCCGAGGAGACCTGGCCGCAATTCCTCGCCGAGTGGGCCGAAGGCCGCCATCGGAACCGCTATGAGCAGGCCGGTAAAACCGACTTGGCCGTCGTTCCGGCACCGCGGCTCGATCTCCTGCAGATGGGCAAATATGCCTATGGTGGCGTTCAGATCACGCGCGGCTGCCCGTTCACCTGCGAGTTCTGCGACATTATCGTCGTGTTCGGCCGGCGCCCGCGCGCAAAGAGCGCGGCGCAGGTGATCGCCGAGCTCGAAGGTCTCGTCGCCGCCGGTCGGAACAATGCGTTCATCGTCGATGACAATTTGATCGGCAATAAGAAGGTAATCAAACCGATCCTGCGCGAGATTATTGCCTGGCAAGAGCGCCAAGGCTATCCGCTGAGCTTCGCGACCGAAGCATCGATCGATCTCGCGGAAGACGAAGAGCTGATGCAGCAGATGGTCACTGCGAACATCGACACCGTCTTCGTCGGGATAGAATCGCCGAACGAAGCGGCGCTCCGCGAGACCAAGAAGGTTCAAAATCTCGCCGACCGCAGCGGCACGATGCTGGAGAAGGTGCATCGCATCCAAGCGGCCGGCATGGAGGTGTGGTCCGGCATGATCGTCGGCTTCGATAACGACGACGAGGGCGTGTTTGAGCTGCAGCGGCGGTTCATTCAAGAGGCCCGAATCGTCCAGGCAATGGTCAACATCCTCGTGGCTATACCGAAGACCCCGCTGTACACACGCTTGCGGAACGAGGGAAGGCTGGACAATTCCGGCGAGATGGCCAATTTCGGTACGATCAGCACCAATGTGATCCCGCTCAGGATCGGCCGGCGCGCACTGTGCGACGGCTATCTTGACTTGATCCGCGACCTGTACACCCCTGATGCCTATTTCTCGCGCATAGACGCACTCTATCTCGACGGCAAGTTGCGGCCCAACCTGGGGCGCGATCGATATCTCCGTCGCCGACCCTGGCGCTGGCTAAAATCGAGGGTTGGAGCCGCGCTCGAAGGCGTTTTTGTCTTCGTCCAGCTGATGCGCCTTGTGCCCGACGTTGCCCTCCGCCGCGAGTACCGGCGGCGGCTTTGGAATACGGTCAAGCGCCGCCCGCAGGTCACCCTACTCCGTCTTTATTGTATCAAATGCGCCTTGCACTTCCATTATCATCAACTGGTGCGGCAACTAGTT
>Ga0306920_100014069_pt1 | contig 10915 bp, 9 predicted proteins | sample flu12Cox44000170_FD_204666 | JGI IMG/M metagenome (GOLD analysis project Ga0306920, IMG submission 204666) | Lab enrichment of tropical soil microbial communities from Luquillo Experimental Forest, Puerto Rico - flux4day.12C.oxic.44.000.170 (v2)... | ecosystem: Environmental > Terrestrial >...
CTCGCCGTCGTGTACCTGATCTTCAACGAGGGCTACGGCGGACGCGGCGACCTCGCGACCGAGGCGATCAGGCTCGGCCGGGCTCTCTCCGAGCTCGTGCCCGACGAGCCGGAGGTGCTCGGTCTGCTCGCGCTGATGCTGATCAACGATGCCCGCCGCGAGGCGCGGTTCGCCGACGGCGCGATCGTGCTGCTCCCGGACCAGGATCGGTCGCTCTGGGATGCGAGTCAGATCGCGACCGGCCGTTCGTTGCTCGTGCGCGCGCTGCGCCTGGGCGGCCACGACCGCTACGTGCTCGAGGCCGAGATCGCGGCTGCGCACGTCGCGGAGGACGCGGACTGGTCGCGGCTAGCCGTGCTCTACGAGGAGCTCTGGCGCCGCACCGGCTCACCGGTGATTCGACTGAACCAGGCCGCCGCGGTCGCCGAGGCCGGCGACGTCGAGGCGGCGCTTGCGGTCGTCGAGAGCCTCCGGCCCGAGCTCGACGGCTACCACTATCTCCATGCGACGCACGCCGATCTCCTCCGCCGCGTCGATCGCCGCGACGACGCGCGCGACGCCTACACTCGTGCACTCGAGCTCGTGCACGCGGACGCCGAGCGCCGCTTCCTCGAGGAGCGCCTGGCAGCGCTCTAGGAAATGGAGAGGACGACGGCGCCTTCGACAGCTCCGGAACGCAGCGCCTCGAGCGCCTCGTTCGCCTGGGCCAGCTCGAAGGCGCTGACGGCCGTCCGAACCGGAACCTCCGGCGCGAGCGCGAGGAACTCGTCGCCGTCTGCGCGTGTCAGGTTGGCGACGGAACGGATCATCCGCTCCTCCCACAGCAGTTCGTAGGGGAACGCCGGAATGTCGCTCATGTGGATGCCGGCGCACACGACGGTTCCGCCCTTGTCGACCGACCGGAGCGCGATCGGGACCAGCGGGCCCACGGGAGCGAAAATCAGCGCCGCGTCGAGCGGCTCCGGCGGCTCCTCGCCCGACCCGCCGGCCCACGCGGCACCGAGCGAGCGGGCGAACGCCTGTGTCTCCGAGTCTCCCGCCTGCGTGAACGCAAAGACGCGCCGGCCCTGCCAGCGAGCCACTTGGCAGACGATGTGGGCGGCCGCCCCGAAGCCGTAGAGCCCGATTCGCTCCCCGTCTCCTGCCAGCGACAGCGCGCGGTACCCGATCAGCCCGGCGCAGAGGAGCGGGGCAGCCTGCAGGTCGGGGTACCCCTCGGGAACCGGGAAGCAGTACCGCTCGTCCGCGACTGCCTGCCGGGCGTAGCCGCCGTCGATCGTGTAGCCGGTGAACCGTGCGCGGTCGCAGAGGTTCTCCCTGCCCGCGCGACACGGCCGGCACACGCCGCACGTCCAGCCGAGCCACGGAACGCCGACGCGATCGCCGACCGCGAACCGTTCGACCCCAGGCCCGAGTGCGGAGATCGCGCCGACGATCTGATGGCCGAGCACGAGGGGCAGCTTCGGTTCGCCGAGCTCTCCGTCGACGATGTGCAGGTCGGTCCGGCAGACACCGCAGGCCCGAACCTGCAGGCGAACCTGACCGGGGCCGGGCTCCGGCTCGTCGATCTCGGCCGGCTCGAGCGGCACCCCGGGGCCGGTGAAGAGCATCGCCTCCATCGCCTGAAAGCCTGCCTGTCACGGGACGGCGGTCGCGGAGTTTCCCGCAGTGACGATCGGGGTGAATGCTCACGACGTGGCGGACGACGTCGGTGATCGTTGAGTCGTGACCACCACCTCGTACCCGATTACCTGGGAGGAGCGCGGAGCCGCCCCCCTCGAGGGCCGCCTCGAGCTCGCCGGCGGAGCGATCGCCTTCGAGGGCCTCGACGAGCAGAACCGCCCGGTGTGGCGGACGATCGGATTCGACGAGCTCCGCGCGCTCCGGCTCGTCCTCGACGACGGCTCGGCGGCGAGCAGGGCCTTACTGGTCGAGACGACGTCGGGCCAGGTCGTGATCCGCAGCGCGGCGCGCCACGCTCAGGTGCTGCAGGAGCTCGCCAATCGAATCGCCGAACGGGAGCTCGCGAAGGAGCGGCGCGCCATCGTCGTGGTGCCTCTCCGGGAGGGCGCCGAGCTGCGTGCGCGCGAAATCGCGACGGGCGGCCCGCCGTTCGATCCGGCGGCGCTGCCGCTCGAGTCCCACGAGTTGCTTCTGACCTCGGGCGAGGCGATCTTCGTCTTCGAGTCGACGTCGCAGGTCGCCCTCGAGGCGATTCTCGACGCCCTCGACGTCTGGTCGGCCGCGGAGACCTGGAGCGATCTGGTCGCCGGCCCACCGCGGGTCGCGTCGGTGGCGTACACCTGGCACCGCGAGCCGTCGCTCGACGGGGTCGGGCTGGGTTTGTGAACAACGGCAACGATCGAGAGGAGGTACGACGATGAAAAGGATCCTGATCGCAACGGATGGCTCGCCGAGCGCGCGCGAGGCTGTCGAGCTCGGTCTCGAGCTCGCCACCGAGCACGACGCGAGGGTCTACCTCGTCCATGTCGTCCCGGCGGCCGACGTCGCTCCGTGGAGCGCGTTCGGCATGAGCGCCGGCGCGCCGCACGTCGAGACGCCGGCCGATCGCGGGCCGATCGACGATGCGATCGCGCGCGCGGAGGAGCAGGGGATCAAGGTGACCGCTGAGGTCCTGACGGGAACCGCCGTCGACGAGATCGTCGCGTATGCCGATTCGCGCGACGTTGACCTGATCGTCATGGGCTCGCGCGGCCACGGAGCGGTCGCAAGGGCGCTGCTCGGGAGCGTGTCGCTCGGTGTGCTGCGCGAGACGCGCCGGCCGGTGCTGATCGTGCGCGCGGCGCAGGTTCCGGCCCACGTCTGAGACCAGAGCACCGCTACTCCTCGAGCAGGTTCTGGTCGATCGCATAGCGCACCAGCTCGGCCCGGCTCTGCAGCCGGAGCTTCTGCATGATGTGCGCGCGATGGGTCTCCGCGGTGCGCACGGAGATGAAGAGCTGCTGTGCGATCTCCTGGTTGGTGTGACCGAGGGCCAGGAGCCTCAGCACCTCGCGCTCGCGTTCGGAAAGCGGGTCCTCGCTCGCCCGCCGCTCCGCGTCCGCCTCGGCGGCGAGCAGGCGGGCGCCGAGCTCGGGGCTGACGTATCGGCCGCCGCGGGCCACCTCGCGAATGGCGGCCACGACCTCGGTGTCGGCCGCCTCCTTGAGGACATAGCCCGTCGCGCCCGCGGCGAAGGCCTCGCGGACGTACCGCGGGTCGTCCTGCATCGACAGCAGCAGCACCTTCGCCTCGGGGTTCTCGTGCACGAGCTTCGGGAGCACCTCGAGGCCTGTCTGGTCCGGCATCACGACGTCGAGCAGGAGCACGTCCGGTTTGAGCGAGCGCGCCTGGAAGATCGCCTCGCGCCCCGTTCCGGCCTCTCCGACCGGATCGATGTCGGGCTGCTGGGCGAGCAGCAGCTTGAGCCCGGAACGGACGACGGCGTGGTCGTCGACGATCAGCACCCGGATCGGGTCCATGTCGCGGGACGTTAGCGCGACCGGGCGTCGGCTCGATCAGTTAAAAGCCGCAGTCGTCCTGCGGCCCGGGTCCGATGAACCGGAAGGGAAGGGGCACTACGGTGCGGCAATGCAAGCGCGCCGAAACTACGCAGTGCTGTGGTGCGGCTGTGAGGGAGTGATCGGCTCCGGCGGGCTGGAGCTGGTCGCCGATCGGGTCGAGCTCTCGAGCAGCGGCGCGCCCGTCAGCCTGTCGCTCGGCGACGTAAGGGACGCGCGAATCGCCCGGAGCGCTGAGGATCGTCTCCGGGGCCTGCCCGTGCTGGCGCTTCGGTGCGCCCGCGGTGGCGCGCTCCGGATCGCGAGCCTCGAGGGGACCGGCGCCCTCTACGAGATCGCCGAGCTCCTGGAGAGAGCGGCACCTGCTCTTCGCGCGACCGGGACGTAGGCGGCGATCGTCGTTCCGGCGCCGGGTGCCGACTCCACCTCGAGCGTCCCTCCGACGAGCGCGACGCGCTCGCGCATGCCGATGACCCCGAGCGCGTCGTCGCGGACGTCGTCCGCCACGAACCCACGGCCGTCGTCCTCGACGACGACGCGGATCCCGTTCCCTCGCTGTGCGATCACGATGCTCACGCGCTCTGCGCCGGCGTGCTTCACCACGTTCGTCAGGGCCTCCTGGATGACCCGGTAGAGAACGGTCTCGATCTCCGGCGGCATCCGCCCGGCCGGGAGGCTCGCCTCGAGTGCGGTGTCAATGCCGGTGCGCTCCTCGAACGTGGCTGCGAGACGCTCGACCGCCGGCGCGAGGCCGAAGTCGTCGAGCGCCGAAGGCCGTAGCTCGACTGCGAGCCTGCGCACGTCCTGGAGCGCCTGCACGACCATCGTCCGCACCTCGCCCACCGCGCGGTCGGCAGACGCTGAGCTGTCGGCGGTCCGGATCGACTGCAGGGCAAGCAGGATCGACGTCAGTGCCTGGCCGGTCTCGTCGTGGAGCTCGCGGGCGAGGCGGCTCCGCTCGAGCTCCTGCGCCTCGACCACACGCCGGACCGTCTCGCGCGCCACGCGCTCCGACAGGTCGACGGCCACGGCTGCGCGCGCCGCGAAGATCTCCGTCAAGCGGAGATCGGCGTCCGAAAACCGCTGGTCCGGCGCCGTCTTGTCGTGGACGACGACGATCCCGATCGCCCGGCCGCGTGCTTCCAACGGAACGTAGAGCGCTGTGCGGATGCCCATCCTCCGCGCCGCGTCCTGGTCCGACTCGGGGTCGTCGAGCACGGAGTCGACACGGGCGCTCTTGCGTCGATCGAGCACGTGCCCGGTCTTCGACCGCGCCCGCTCGAGGACGAGGCCGACCAGCTCACTCGGGTTCTCGCTGTCGGCGGCGGCGATCCGGAGGTGCGACGGCCCGTCGGGGAGCGCGATGAAGGCGATCCGCGCACCGACCAGCTCGCGGAGCCGCCTGCAGATCAGGTCGAGCATCGCGTCGAGCTCCGACTCCTCGACGAGTGACCTGACGACTTCATGCAGAGATTCGAGCTGACGGGACCAGTTCGTCGCCGCTTCGTAGAGCCGCGCGTTCTCGACCGCGACAGCCGCCTGGGCCGCGAGGAGCTTCACCACCTCCTCGTCCTCGGCGGTGAACTCCGCCCCGTGCTCCTTCTCGGTCAGGTAGAGATTCCCGAAGGCCACGCCTCGCAGGAGGATCGGGACGCCGAGGAAGGTATGCATCTCAGGGTGGTGCGGCGGGAAGCCGATGGAGCGCGGATCCTCGGTCAGATCGCGCAGGCGCAGCGACTGCCCGTCGCGGATCAGGACGCCCAGGATCCCGCCGCCCCGCGGAAGGTCACCGATCGCCGCGTGTGTCTCCGCGTCGACTCCGTGCGTGAAGAACCGCTCGAGCTCCGTCCCGTTCGCGTCGATGACGCCGAGCGCTGCGTATCGCGCGCCGGTCAGGGTTGCCGCAGCCTCCGTCACGTGCTGGAGGACGCCGTCGAGGGAGAGCTCCGAGGTGAGCGCGATGCCCGCGTCGAGCAGATTGCGTAAACGGCTTCCGACAGTGGGCGCCGGCTCCACGACGGCGAGCCTACCCGCGCCGGTTCCGTGTGGTAAACCCGCAATACGGTCAGCGTCGGCTCCGATTTGGGGCTCCCGACGGACGCACACACTGGAGGCGTCCTTCAAGGAGGTAGACGATGTTCAAGAACGTGATCTGGGCGACCGACGGATCCGAAGCCGCGGATCACGCCCTGCCCTATGCGAAGGAGTTGCTCGCGCCGGCCGGAACGCTGTATGTCGTCCACGCCGAGGAGCACTTCTACGGCGGCCGGAGCGGCGGGTACCCCGTGCTCGCCGACGAGGACGATTTGAAGACGAAGATCCGTTCCCAGGTCTCCGAGCTGCGGGCGACCGGCCTCGACGTGAGCCTCGAGATCGTGCTCGGCCATCCGGGCCAATCGGCGCACGCGATCGTCGAGTTCGCGCGCGAGCACGATGCCGACGTGATCGTCGTCGGGACCCGGGGACTCGGCCCGGTCCACGGCCTGCTGGTGGGAAGCGTGACGCACCGGCTGCTGCACACGAGTACCTGCCCGGTGCTCGCGGTTCCGGCGGTTCGGGCGCGCAAGGACACCGCGGAGGAGCGCGAGCTGGCCGGGACGGCCCGCTCGTGATCGAAGCGTCTGCGGGCGAAGCGGTCGACGTCGTCCTCCGGGACGGCGGGACCCTTCGTCTGCGGCCTCCTGGCCCGGCGGACCGGGAGGCACTGGTCGCGTTCTTCACGCGACTCTCCGACCGGAGCCGTTATCTGCGCTTTCACGGCGTCCGTCGGGTCGACGGGGATCTCGTCACGTCGTTCCTCGACGAGGGGCCGAACGCAGGTGCGCTGATCGGGACGCTCGAGGGGCGGATCGTCGCGCTCGGGAGCTTCGTCCGCCTCCGGGGCGGCGACGCCGCGGAGATGGCCTTCGCCGTCTCCGACGAGGAGCAGGGGCGCGGGATCGGGACCCGGCTGCTCGAGCAGCTCGCCATCAGGGCGCGCAGGGCCGGGATCGAGCGCTTCGTTGCGGACGTGATGGCCGAGAACCGGCAGGCCCTCGCGGTGTTCGCGGACGCGGGCTTCGAGGTCTCGCGCGAGTTCGAGGATGGCGAGGTCGAGCTTCGCTTTCCGATCGGGGTCACCGAGGGACTGCGAACGCGGGTCGAGCAACGAGACCACGAGGCGGTCGTGGCATCCCTACGCCCGTTCTTCCTGCCGGAGACCGTCGTTGTGATCGGGGCTTCGCCGCGCCGCGGCTCGATCGGCGGCGAGCTCTTTCGCAACATCCTTGCCGCCGACTTTGCCGGCGCCGTCCATCCGGTGAATCGCAGCGGGACGTCGGTCGCCGGGGTGCGCGGCTACCGCACGGTCGAGGAGATCCCGGACAGCGTCGACCTAGCGGTCGTCTGCGTCCCCGCCGAACGGGTGCTGGACGCTGCCGAGACCTCGCTCACGTCGGGCGTGCGCGCGCTGTGCGTCATCTCGTCGGGCTTCGCCGAGGTCGGCGCCGAAGGTGCACAGCGCCAGGAGCGACTGCTTGCACTCGTTCGCAGTCACGGTGCCCGTCTGATCGGCCCGAACTGCCTCGGCATCTCGTCGGCGGCGGTCGGGCTGAATGCGACCTTCGCGCCGAATGCGCTTCCGAAGGGCCGAATCGGCTTCTCGTCGCAGAGTGGGGCGCTCGGCCTGGCGTTGCTCGAGCAGGCGACGGAGCGTCAACTCGGCTTCTCGGCCTTTGTCTCGATCGGGAACAAGGCCGACGTCTCGTCGAACGACCTGCTCGAGTGGTGGGAGGACGACGAGTCGACGGACGCCGTGCTCCTTTACCTCGAGTCGTTCGGCAATCCCCGCAAGTTCGGGCGGATCGCGCGGCGCGTCGCTCGCCGCAAGCCGGTGATCGCGCTGAAGGCGGGTGCGACTGCGGCGGGAGCGCACGCCGCGAGCTCGCACACGGCGGCGCTCGCAGGCTCGGATGCGGCAGCCGACGCGCTGTTCCGGCAGGCCGGTGTGATCCGCGCGCGGACGCTCGAGGAGCTGGTCGACGTCACGGTGCTGCTCTCGAGCCAGCCTCTGCCCCGCGGGCGGCGGGTCGCCGTGGTCACGAACGCGGGTGGGCTGGGGATCCTCTGCGCAGACGCCTGCTCGTCATCCGGGCTCTCGCTCCCGGAGCTCGCGCCCGAGACGCAGGCCGCGCTCGCCGCGGCGCTCCCGGCCGAGGCGAGCACCGCCAACCCGGTCGACCTGCTCGGCTCGGCGACGGAGGCGACGTACGAGGCAGCTCTCCCACTGCTCCTGAGCGACCCCGGGATCGATGCGCTGATCGTCCTCTTCGTGCCGCCGGTGGTCGCAGGCGCGGAGGAGGTCGCCGCGGCGATCCGGAAGACCGTCGAGTCGGTGAAACCCGACAAGCCGGTGCTCGCATGCGTGATCAGCCGCGCCGGCACGCCTGCCGCGTTCCGCACGCAGGACGGCGTGGTCGCGACCTTCCCGTATCCGGAGTCCGCAGCGCACGCGCTGGGCGTCGCCGCGGACCGCGCGGAGTGGCTGCAGCAGGCGCCGGGGCTGATGCACGAGCAGGTCGACGTCGACACTGCCGGTGCGAGACAAATCGTCGATCGCGCGCTCGAGCAGGCGGATGACGCCTGGCTCGGCGCGAAGAGCTCGCGCGAGTTGCTCGACGCCTACGGCATCCCGCTCGTCGCGGAGCGGGAGGCCCTCACCATCGAGGCTGCCGTTGCCGCAGCAGCGGAGCTCGGGTTCCCCGTGGTCGTGAAGACCGCCGAGCCGGGCGCTCACAAGACCGAGCGGGGCGGGGTCGCGCTCGACCTCGGCGACGAGCAGAGCGTTCGCGCGGCGGTCGAGCGGATCGGCGTTCCCGTGCTCGTCCAGCCGTTCCTGACGACGGGTACTGAGCTGCTCGTCGGCGTCGTGCAGGATCCCGTCTTCGGACCCCTCGTGGCCTTCGGGCCCGGAGGCGTCCTCGCGGAGCTGATCGGCGATGCGGGCCTGAGGCTCGCTCCGCTGACGCGGCGGGAGGCCGAGGAGCTGGTGCTGGAGGGAAAGGCCGGACGCCTCGTCCGTGGGTTCCGCGGCGCACCCGAGGCGAACGCCGACGCGCTCGTGGATCTCGTCGTCCGCCTCGCGCGCCTCGCCGACGACCTTCCCGAGGTCGCCGAGCTCGACCTCAACCCGGTCCTTGCGCGGCCCGACGGGTGCTGCGCGGTCGACGCACGCGTGCGCGTCCGCGTTGCACCGGCGACGCGACCGGTGAAGGGGTGGTGAACCCCCGCCGAGAACCGGGCCGACAGTAGACTCGGTCGCGCAGTGGGCACGGACACACCCGACACGTCGGGCGGCGGCCCGCTTGCCGCCGCGCACCCGTTCGACGTCGATGCGGTCAAGAAGCGGCTCTCCGGGGGCAACGGCGGCTACGAGATCGTGCACGCGTCGCCCGGGCTGGAGGTCGGTGTCTACGTCCTCGTCGCGCCCGAGCCGGACCGCCAGCAGCCGCACGCGGATGACGAGATCTACATCGTCCTCGAGGGAACTGGGACTCTGGAGGTGGAAGGACAGCCGGTGGAGCTGCGCGAGGGGCACGCGGTCTTCGTCCCGGCTGGAGCCGAGCACCGCTTCGTCGGCTACGAGCGCCTCAGCGTCCTCGTCATCTTCGAACGCCGAGCGAAGTGACCCCGAGCGACTTTGCGCTGGTCGACGCCTACTGGCGCGCCGCGAACTACCTCTCGGTCGGCCAGATCTACCTGCTCGACAACCCGCTCGTGCGCGAGCCGCTCGCGCGCGAGCACGTGAAACCACGCCTGCTGGGGCACTTCGGCACGACGCCGGGGCTCAACCTCGTGTACGCGCATCTGAACCGCGCGATCCGCGAGCGCGACGTGAGCGCGATCTACATCGCCGGTCCGGGTCACGGTGGCCCGGGTCTCGTTGCGAACGCGTACCTGGAGGGGACGTACAGCGAGGTCTACCCTCATGTCGGTCGCGATCTCGCCGGCCTGAAGGAGCTGTTCCGCCAGTTCTCGTTCCCGGGCGGGATCCCGAGTCACGTCGCCCCTGAGACGCCCGGATCGATTCACGAGGGCGGTGAGCTGGGATACGCGCTCTCGCACGCATTCGGCGCCGCGTTCGACAACCCCGACCTGCTCGTCTGCTGCGTCGTCGGAGACGGCGAAGCCGAGTCAGGCCCTCTCGCGACGGGTTGGCACGGAACCAAGTTCCTGAGCGCGCGTCATGACGGCGCGGTGCTGCCCGTCCTCCATCTGAACGGCTACAAGATCGCCAACCCGACGGTGCTCGCGCGAATCCCCAAGGCCGAGCTCGCCTCGCTCCTTCAGGGCTACGGCTGGCGGCCGCTCTTCGTCACCGGCGACGATCCTGCGCAGGTGCACGGCGCGCTCGCGGGGGCGCTCGACGAGGCGCTCGACGACATCGCCCGATTCCAGGATGCGGCGAGAACGCGCGGTGCCGACGGCCGCCCCACGTGGCCGATGATCGTCCTGCGGACGCCGAAAGGCTGGACGGGCCCGAAGGAGGTCGACGGCGTTCCGGTCGAAGGGACCTGGCGGTCGCACCAGGTCCCACTGGCCGGCGTACGCGACAACCCGGAGCACCTCGCGTTGCTCGAGACGTGGCTCAAGAGCTACCGCCCCGAGGAGCTCTTCGACGAGGCCGGCGCGCTCGTCGGCGATCTCGCCGAGCTGCCGCCGCGTGGGGAACGACGGATGAGCGCGAATCCGCACGCCAACGGTGGCGTCCTGCTGCGCGAGTTGCGGTTGCCCAGCTTCGAAGACTACGCCGTCGACGTGGCGAGCCCCGGAACGTCGACCAGCGAGGCGACACGCGTGCTCGGCGCGTTCCTGCGCGACGTCATCCGGCAGAACCCCGACAACTTCCGCATCGTCGGTCCCGACGAGACCGAGTCGAACCGTCTCGGCGCGGTGTTCGAGGCGACGTCACGAGCCTGGGATGCGGAGACGCTGCCCACCGACGACCCGCTAACTCCCGACGGCCGCGTGATGGAGGTCCTGTCGGAGCACCAGTGTCAGGGCTGGCTCGAGGGCTACCTGCTCACCGGTCGCCACGGGCTGTTCAACTGCTACGAGGCGTTCATCCACATCGTCGACTCGATGTTCAACCAGCACGCGAAGTGGCTGAAGACCACGAGGCAGATCCCGTGGCGTCGACCCGTCGCGTCGCTCAACTACCTGTTGAGCTCGCACGTCTGGCGGCAGGATCACAACGGCTTCTCACACCAGGACCCGGGCTTCATCGATCACGTCGCGAACAAGAAGGCCGAGATCATCCGCGTCTACCTGCCGCCGGACGCGAACTGCCTGCTGTCGGTCGCCGATCATTGCCTACGCAGCAAGCACTACGTGAACGTGATCGTCGCGGGCAAGCA